>Ga0116228_10000242_pt1 | contig 39349 bp, 20 predicted proteins | sample S1TSphfallax_2_FD_89694 | JGI IMG/M metagenome (GOLD analysis project Ga0116228, IMG submission 89694) | Host-associated microbial communities from peat moss isolated from Minnesota, USA - S1T2_Fc - Sphagnum fallax MG | ecosystem: Host-associated > Plants > Peat moss > Unclassified | place... | reverse complement strand
TCATAGTAGGAGAATGGTGATGCTTACATAAATAATAGAAGAGTGGGAGGATAATTTTACAACCAAGAACATAGATTTCATAACTATGTAGTAATCATACATAGTTTCGGTCCTAAACCCGTTCGTGTTGTACAGTGCCACCCATTAAAACCCTTTGAGGCAATCTTGAGGTTGTCATGGGGTGACTCTTGACGCCAACCTTGTGTGTGTGGCATGTGTAGGTATTTAGGAGTTAAACACGAAAAGGTCTGTGGAGACTTGATGAACACAAGGGTGTAAAGGATGAATAAAAAATGGTGCATAAAGGAAGGTAGCATGGTTGAAAAAGTTGGGGTGCCAACATGGTTTGGAGATATCAACCTGACAAAACAATTTGTTTTCCTTAATAGTTAGATTGGGCTAATTACACAACATGTAAAACAATTTTGCGTAAAGTAATGCTTGGAGGAGTGAGGTGTTTTTAAACCTTTGCCTCAAGAGTACTCCACCTTGGATGGGGATTTACTTTGGGAATGATTGGATCTTTGGGCACTATATAATGTAAATATCAATGTTGGGCAAGTATCACAAATAACCCTAAGCATCACTCAGGTATCATCTAGGCATCCCAATAAGATCCCTTCAAGGTATCATCATGAATGATACCTTGAATGAAAACTAACTATCGGCTTTCACACAAACTTGTGTGAAAATCGGATGTGAGAACCAATTTAAAAAAAACAAATTTTTTTTGAGAAGTAGGTAAGGTCTAACCCTTTACCCAGGTCATGGTCTCAAATTTTAGCCACCATAAAAAAACTAGTACAAGTAATGGGAAAGAAGTTATGAACATCAAACTTAATTATGGTTCTATGCAAAATGGAATAACATTTTACTTATTGGATCTTGTTGATCATTCATGGACCAGGGGTTTGAACTTTGGAGGTACAGTGTTAAGTTAGCCTAATTGAATTAGGGTTTAAAAAGGACACTTTCATCACTAAACCCACATCAAAATTTGCTTGTTAGGTCTAATTTGCCTTGGGAGATGGGAGATCCAACAAAGGGTCAGTATTTGGTGGTAGGTATTTATTAATAGTAGGCCAAGTAAGATGGTAATGATGTTTGGAGAGTTTATTTTAAATGATATTTTTTAAAAAAATTCTTCAAAAACCTTGAATTAGAGGTCCTTTGATTTTGATTGTTTTCAAAAAGCCACAGTTGTCATTTAAATAAACCAATTAAAATTTTATTTAATCTCAATTTTAATTTTGAAATTTTGATTCTAAAATTTAAAAAAGTTTTACTCGGTTTGTGAAAACCGGCAATGGATAACCAACTATTTTCAATTTTCCAAGAATCAGCATTGTGAGAACCGGTTTAATTTTTTTTAAATGTTGATACCCTTTCCTAGTGTATAAATTTTTGAATTCTTTTTTTGGGGAGTACCAAACCCTTTTGTAAATTACTTTGTGAAAATCAGACCTAGTGGGTATCATAAAATTGTGATACCCACCCAACATTGGTAAATACTTCCAACAATTTTTGTTTTAATTTACTTTTCTTGTGGTAGCTTTTGCCTAAACCTTTGCCTTGGGACTCCACCTCCTCAAGCGGGTTCTTACTTTTGGAACACCCTTTTCTTAGGGCTTTACATGGTGTAAGTACTTACAAGAAATTGTTGTTCATGGGAGAAGAAAGGAAAGAAAAAATGGGTGTTTTTTTTTAAGTGCAAAATTTGCCTCTTGTATTAGAAATAAATGCCATTCTACAAGGTTACTTTAAAGGTAGGCCTTTATGTACATAATAAATTAAGAAAATGAAGTGTTTTAAAAAATCTGAAAAATCATACACAAATCTTTGAGAAAATGGAAAACATTTATGTTTACAATATTTAATTTTCTGAAAATTTCAAGAAAATTTAATAAAATTGAATTTCTTAAAGATATATATCAACAAAATGGTGCATTGATACATTTTTTAACTTTTTTGAAAATTGAAAATATATTGAACCATTTGATTTCACATAGTTTAAACCGTGTTTGTGAACAATTTAAAAAAATCATTAAAAAAAAAGGGTATTTCAAGAAAGATGAATAAATGTGTGGTAAATTGAACTTTCGACAAATAGGCACATTCACTTGGAAGGTGACAAACATAACTACAATGATTTTGTTTTAAATGTTTATTTAAATGACCAATGAATCCTTGATGTTAGTGCAGTTTGAAATAATTTTTTTGACTTTGTTATATTTGTGTATATGAGAAATATACATGTGGATTTTTGGATTTAAATAATATAAATACTATAAATTAAAATAATATTAAATAACACCAGTTTTGTAAAATCAATATTTTAAGCCCCAAACACCAAAATTGAAACTCACAATTAAATGCATTACATTTTTGGAACAATTATATTTCACGTATTATAATACTAAACCCAAAAAGGCCCAAAAGGGCTTTCATGGGGTCCAAACATGATTGGGGTACCATATTTGAACCATAAGGATTCATTCCAAGGACTCCCAAATTCATTTTTTTCTTCACTTTTCCCATGATATGTTTTACATTTCATCTATTTTTTCATGTTAAATGAAATTATTTTGTTCCAAAATTTATATAGGTATCTAAAGTATCTATTGTTTTCACTTATGAAAGTGAGAATAGTAAAATTTATCCAATGTGGGCCATGTTCTATTAATGGCCCAAAATTCCCCAAATTTTGATTTTCAAAAACTTTTTACATTACAATAGTGCATTTGGTTTTTGTCACATTCGTACATTTTATACACATTAGCACATAAGGTGTTTGTGGTAAAACTCTTGGGCCAAAAAAAGTTGTTTAAACATTCCTTATGAGTTTTTGAACTTTTTTTCTCATGAGACAAAGTCATTGATTTTTTTCAAGGACTTGGTAGGAATTTTTTAAACTTGTTCAAATTTGACATTCTATACATAGAATAGTACCTTTGTAATATATATATTTATGAAAGTCATTTTGGGTACCCCAACCATGTTTTGACCCCATAACATGTTTTCACCCCTTGCAATAACGGGAATTGAGATTTAAAACAAAATACATAATGAAAACAAAAGCTTTGGTATCATCCAAATTTGTTTCTTTTGAATTGTATGCATGCTTTAATGTGTGTGATTTTATTATTTTTGACAATGTTGGGCACTAGTTTAGTAATGCACAATAATAATAATAATCCTTGTTATATACATGTTACCATGTAACATAACATTGTTTTCATTGTTTTTAATTAGATGTCAACTTTAAGAATTGTGGTTAAGTAATAAAAATGTTGAAGGGTAGATGAAGGGGAAATAAGATAAGCAAATTGAATGTGGATAACAAGTTGATAATGTTTAAAATGACAAACCAAGATAATGCAAGTCAAATTAACATGTGAAGTTTAAGTAAACACTAGAAGAAAATCTAGTTTTTTAATTGGGGTATACGATTGATTTTTAGTTGGATGCAACACGTGCAATTGGATTTTGCCCCAATTGCATAAAACAAGTTGCAACATATATGGATTTGCACGTAACAATTTGCATTTGACATGTATATACATTGTCATTATACATTTCATCCATTTTTATTATACACAAAGAGTTGCATGTGAAACTATGTGTAGAATAAATATCATGTGTATAAACAAAATGGCGAATTATTTTTTATGACACATGTCCATTTTTGAAGGTCAATTATGTAATGACTTTGATATTTTTAGCCATGTTTCAATATTCAATATTAATTAATTAATTTAAGCTATCTAATCCATCGAATATAATGTGGATAAGATTTCAATGTGTGCATCAATATAATGGCAACACATGGCATTAAAAACTAATTTAATATTTTATAATTATTGGTAAATGAAATAAAATTTGGACCATTGAATGTTGGGTGAACAAGATTTTGTTATGCGCATCAAGGAAATGATGACACATGGCAATTTGAACCTTATTTCAATATTCATTATTATTAATTTAGATGCAATTTTAAATCTATAATATTTTTGACATGTGTTAAATGTATAATGGGCAAGGCAATTCCATGTGGCAATCAAACATTGCTTGTGTAGGGCTAGGTTGGCTAGGTAGATTGAAAATGATCCAATTTTGTTTTTGGGTTTAGCCTTTAGGGTTAAACATCTTCCATTAGCTCATCCCAAATTGCATTTGGTACTTGGTTTGTGAATAAGACTAATGCACCCAGTTATATAAAGTGCATGCTTGGAATGAAGGGCAAAAAATATGGAACAAAAAATTTAGTCATAAGTGCAACCAATGTAGTTGCAACTTACATGCAATTACTAAATATTACATATGCCATATTAACTTAGTTTACCTAAAAGATATATCAATTGCAACAAGTTATATTAATATAATGTTATGATAATAATATTAATTGGTTAATAAATATTATTATTATTAAATTTCAATAGATATGATTACTTATGATAGTGAACAATCAATAATATTATAATATTATGACCTAATTTTAACTAATAGCTAACTTAGGTTATTATTTAGCCTACGCTAAAGTACTTATAGGTTAATTAGTGTAGTTTATTAGCCACAACCATATTATCACAATGAATAATATTCTAATAAATTATATTTAAACTATTATTGTTGAAATATAATGACAATAACAATAAAAAATATTATAATGCTATTACATACCTGAGGTTAGTTAATGTAACCTATTAACCATAAATATACTAGTATTAATTAATAACATTATAATAAAACTAAAAATAATAGTCATTGAAGAAGAATGATAATATAATAATAATATCAATATTTAATATGAATAATATTTTAAATATTAATAATAAGTACTTATACACAAATTATTGTAGCCTATTAACCATAATTATTAGTACTATGATAGAATTAGCTTAGGCAAGGTATTTGAAGGTTAGGTAGTGTAATCTATTAACCATAAGTATTTTAACAAATTAGAAAATTATTAAAATTAACAACTAATTAGTTTAACCATGATCAGCTTAACTTCCTTATTAGTTTAACCATGGCTAATTTAAACACATTTAATTTAGCCCCCTAGTTAGTTAAATTATGAATAATTTAACTTCCCAATTAATTTAGTTTTGTATGTTTAACCTTTTTGATAGTTTAACTAAATTTAGTTTAGCCATCATCAATTTAGCCTTTTAGTTAGTTTAACTATTGTTAATTCATATTATGTTAGTTTACCCATGATCATTGTAGCTTTCTAACTAGTTTAACCATGATTAATTTAGTTTAACCTAAGTTTAGCATTAGTAAGCATGGGTTTAGCTTTAATATTAAAGGTATAATACTATTATATATAACCTATGTAGATATATTTGGTATATTAACTTAAATATGTATTGGCTTAAGTTGTTATTTTTATGACACATGTTCATTTTGTACACCATTAGTTGTATGTTAGTTGCATGCACAACTGTATGGCTTTAAAATTATAGGGTATCAATTTTAAAATTGCAAGCATAATCAATATTGTTGTAAATTTCAACTAGTTGCATGTAGTTGCATACTGACTAGTTGCAAATGACAAGATTTCTTCTAGTGAAATTAAGTTTTAGTAAACTAATAATTAACAAAGCCAATAGTGGCAAAGTAATTAAATATGGTTAGAGTTAATTAATGTTTATTAGTGGTTGTAGTCATTATTGATGAAGTTTAAGCAACATATTCAAGGATTTTTTGGGGCAGTCAATTTTGGACATGAGTTAATGTATAACTCCAATTTTGTACAAAACATTATATAATGCAAGAACTATTTGATGCAACATTTATGTCAATTTTGAGTATTTTTCTAATATGTTTATGTAAAAAAAAACATGTGATGTTATGTATGTGTGATAGCCACACACAAAATAATGGCAATGTTAAACGTGGCATTAAGTTCAATGCATTTGCCTTAGAATGCCAAACATGAAAAGAAAATTCAGATTTTCTTTACTATACCCACACAATGATTAATTTTGTAAGTATATTTGTTACATAATAATTTCAAAGGAAAAAAATGTGATGTATTGGTTAGAATTTTGCTTTCAACCCAAAGGTTTAGGGTTCAATCCTTTTCCCAAATCTTTTTTTGACAAATGAAATGGATGAAAAAATCCATAGAACATTTGAATAGTTTTTTAAAGTAGTTGCCCTTAGGAAATAACCCTAGGCAACAATGTAATTTCCTTAAGGAAAAGCCTAAATTCCCAATGGAAACATATGTTTCGAATATTTTTGCAATCATAGTTATCTCATATTTGTTTTTATATAGTTTTGCAACCCATCATTGGAAAAGTCTCGAGGAGAGTTACAACTTTGTAGTTAGAAATACTTCAATGAAAATTCATATGCAAAAATTACGATCAAACAAAATTTCAAACACATTTGTTTCCCACGATGACTTAAGCTCCTTCTCCTCATGGGACATGATTGTTCCCAAAGGGAAAAAAGGTTGAAGTTGCTCACTAGGGCAGCTTAAATTCCTTCTCCCTTGGGACATGATTGTTCTTTGGGGAAAAATCAATTTCCTTGGGCAACAATGAACTTCCTCAGAGAAAAGCCCAAGTTCCCTTAGGAAACATATGTCCCAAATTTTTTAGCAATCAAAATGATCTCATATGTGTTTTTATATAGGGTTGCAACCTATCATTGGAAAGGTCTCAAGGAGAGCTATAACTTTGTACTTGGAAATGATTCAATTATAATTCATATGCAAAAATTATGACCACACAAAGTTTCGAACATATTTGCTCATTGGGGGAACATGGTTTAGGTTGCTCCCATAGGCACATGGGGAACAACCATGTTGCCCCTTGGAACAATGTGTTTAAAACTTTGCATGAACATAAATTTTGCATGTGAGTTTTGATTGAAATGCATTCAGTTACAAAGTTGTGGCTTTCCTTGAGACCTTTCCAATGATATGTCGCATGCCTATATTAAAACATATATGAGATGATTGTGATTACAAAAAGTTTTGGAACACATGTTCCCCTAGGGAACTTGGGCCTTTCCTCAGGGAACAATCATGTCCTCAGGGAGAAGGAGAATTAAGTTGCCTTGAGGAGCAACTTAAACCTTTTTTTCCAAGGAACAATCATATGCTTGAGGAGAAGGAATTATTTGTCCCTTGAGAATATGGTTGTTCCTCGGAGCAATTTAAGCCTTTATCCTTTGAGAGCATGGTTGTTCCCCAGGGAACAACTTAAACCCCTTTATTACCTTGGGAATTTGTTTTCATCCATTTCATTCATAGATGAAAAAAATAATTCAGAAAAAAGGTTTGAACTTAAAACCTTTGGGATGTAAGGGGGATAATAACCATTGCATTATTTTTTTCCTTTGAAAATAATGTAAAAAGTAATAATTTAACCATTAATCATTGTATGGGTACAATAATTTATTTTTATTTTTTCATGTTGGGCACTATATTGTATTGTATTATAGTTGTGTTGAACTTGGTGTTGCATTTAATTTGTTGGTATTATTTAATGTTTACTTGTGTGATGCTAAAAGTTAATATGTTCATATGGCTTAAATGTAAAAATGATTTGTGAAACGATTGCAAGTATATATGCAATCTAAATATATATTTTTTAAATTCATATTAAAAATGGCCTTATTGAATGACTTTGAAATTTTGAAAAAAAGAATTTTGCAAGGATTTTGTAAAGAAAATAGAAATAGGAACAAGGGTTTGAATCCCATAACTTCAAATAAAATATTTGTAATGTAAAATTTCAATTGGCTTCTACAAAAAAATAATCTAATAGGCAATGAAAAATACTCGTAGAATTTAGATTTTTGGAAAATTCACTACTTCATTCTTTTGCATAAGACTAACATGTATCTTTTCTTCTCGAAAATAAAACTAAGTAGATTCAAACATGGTTGAAATAACAAACACATAATGAAATAAATAATGGGATTTTACTAATAAATGACAATGTCCAAGTACTAAAAAGAACATACATTTTTTTTGGTTTTTGGGATAAGTTGTATTCTAATGAAAAAAATCACTATAAATGATTAACACTACCTTAAGACATTACTCCAAGTGGAAAGTTGAATGCAATAGAGTCAAATATTTATACTACTATTGAAAGGTGATACAAATCTTCTCAAGGAGCTTTTCGTAGGGGCAATTTTGACCAAACAATTGGTCGGTACCCCATTTTGAACCTTTGGTGACTTCTTAGGGCCATTGTCTTACAAACTATTTCTATGAACATGAAAAAAACCTAAAAACTTGTCAATTTGGTTTCCATCATTAACAAAAGCATAAAACACCAAAGTTTTGAAAGTTTTACCTCCTTAACAACTATAATATTTAGGTTATTGAGATTAGGGTCTTTATTCTCAAGGGGTTTGTGATGGAGATAAAAGACCAACTAAAAGAAGTGCTTAAAGATGAAATAATGTTAAGGACCAAGAAGATATTATGATTTAGGAAATAAAGGGCTTTGGATAGTCAAATCCATGGTACATAGGTTAACAAAAGGAGCAAAAACCTAAAAACATATACTTTTCAATGTAATTGAATTGCAAAAATGTACCACCACATAACATAACATTTACTTCTAGTTGAATTTTAAAGATGTTTTAAGAAGGAATTTTTTTGGGGTTTTCCATAATATTTTCACTAATATGTTGTGATATTTTACAAAAATTCTTACATATATTTTAATTCAACAACCAAATTCAAGTCAAAATAATAGTAAACTTGTTGTTCATCACAATTAGAATTCAATTTTTTTGTTAGTCCATATTGTAAATATTGTAGTAGGTGATTATGTTTGATGTAATTAATTTTTGGAAACAAAATTTTGAGAATTTGAAAATTATTGAAACATTTATGTAATTAATTAACAAGTGAAAAATACACTTTTAGAGTAAAAAGTTAAGTCTTAATGATTGTCTTGGAATTGAAGGAAACAATATATTAAATATTCAACATTAGTCTATTGAATTTACAATGCTAGTATGGTAATTAATACCTTATGTTCAAGTTTGATTTGGGGATTAACACACTAAGGTGGACCAATTTTGGCACGTGATGTCTAGAAAAAATCTAAAAAACTTCTTGTTTATACCTATAATTCAAATATTGGGAACCACATGTTAAAATTTTGTTAGAATTTTGGAAACCCTAATTTAATGTTGGAAAACCTTGTATTTGAAAGATGAGCATCTAGATTATTAATTAGAAATATATAAAGGACATTATCAATCTATGATTCAATGTACACCTTGCTATTTTGGTTTTCAACAACCTTCCAAACAATCTTGTGTATCATAGTCATAGTAAACCATATTTTGTGCCAAATTATAAACTAAAATTTGCATAGATGAAAGCATACCAAGTCTATATTTATATATTAAGAATAGTGACAAGGTTTGTTTTACAACATTTTAAAAGTTGATCTTTTAGTGAAATGATGACATTTTATCCTTTTAAATTTCTTTTACAAACATTATAAATGACTTAAAGTCCATTCCAAATAATTGAATCCATATTCCAATTCATGTTGTAACAAGCTAATTATATTATGTTTTCATGCTTTCACGCAAACAACAACATGCATTGGGACCTCATTTGTCATGTGCCATGGTGGTCTATTCATGGGGTTTGACCCATCATACATTAAATACATTAGTTATAGGGTTGATATTTGGGTCTACATTGAGGATATTGGGCATGATATAGTTCGGTTTCCATTAGCAATGTTCTTACCCACTAAAAATTCCCTTTGTGATATAAAAAATGGATTGTGTAGTGTGTTTTCATTGTCAACACATCTTACATTTTTGAACATTTTATTTCTTTAAACATGTTTGCTTTCAATATTTAGGAAGAAATGGGTGGAGTTTTTGACAAATGAATTATTTGTTTATTTTTCATTCTTCCACAATTGTCAATCGTTTTCATTAGAAGAAAAGTCTCAATTTGTGGCTTTAATTTGCAATTAAAAATAAGTTGCAACCAACATGTATATTGAAATTTCATTAGTTGCATAAGTGAAGTCACATGCAACATTTAATTGCAAATGATGACTTAGCATGATGTCATCACATTCCAGATGGATGATATATAGTGTTAACATTTACACCCTCGTCTATTGACCATTTGTATAAAGTTTACAAATAGTTCTCATTATTTGCAACTATGTTATAACCCATTAGAAAGTGCCATGTGACAACATAATATATATTTTAAAATTGTGTTTTAAAATACATAGTGGATTTTCATCATCTATTTTAGATGGTGTTAGATCATGTTAGTGGCACAATAAAAGTTTGCCACGTGGCATATTGATTGAATTTTGGCCAAAATAAATTTAAATCAATATTTTGATAGGTATGTAGATAGGTAAATAAAATTAGGTAGGTAGAATAGGTAGGTAGGTGGGAAGGTAATCTAGAAGGTAGATTTGTAAATATTTTTATTTTGCTTTAGGTTTAGCTTTTACGGTTAAACATATTTGATTGGCTCATCCCAAATTACACATGTTTTAATATAAAAATGTGAGACAAAACACATTATTTATATACATTTACAAGATGGAAATGGAGGATAAAACATATGGGATAATTTTTTTAGTTGTAAATTAGTAAAATTTTGAATTTAGGTTAAAATAATTATTAATGAGAAATGAGAAATATTATAATATATAATAATAATAATAATTCAATGATTAACTATTATTAGAAAATTGTGAAAATAATTAATAATTTAGTAATTATGATAATTTTATTATTATGAAAATTTAAAGGAAATTATTTAAATCTAAATAAATTATAAATTATGGTTTTTTTCAATAAGTTGCACATTATTTGGAAAAAAAAGAAAGTTCCCTAATAAATTGAAGAAGATTACCATAATTTGCCATAAAAAGCACAACTTTTGATCATTGAAGAAGTTACAAACTTGTGTAGCATGAACATAAAAACTTGAATGTACTTTCATATTCCTACCTACCTTCATCATCACCAACAAGCCTAAGTATTGGTATCATTCACAATATCACAAAACCCAAGACCTGGATTGGTTTGGTATGAAAGCTTTAAACCCTGAAGACAAACCAACCTCACTATGAGTATCACTGGGGTACGTACATAGGTGAACTCATACCCAATAGGCATGTTCTTCAAGGGCAATATTCATACAATTATTTACCCAAGTTTCACCTTATGTCCTAGTACAACAATGGTTTGTTCACGTTGAAACATCTATTTTGTTAATATGGACTAAATTAGTCATTCTGATTTTTTAAACTGATGGTTAGGATCAAATATTCTAATGAATTTGAGATAAAACATTGAAAACATTTATTTGTTGGATCATGTAGCGAGACAATATCTATTGTTGTATCATATAGTGGTCTTCAAATCAAAATTTCGCTTTAAATTTTGAATCTCCAAATGATCATTGTTAATTCTAAAGTCCAGAATGAACTAACTATGACCTTTTGATTCCCAAAAAGCTAGAAGGAAAGGAAAATAATTTAATCACATCCCCAACTAGTTTTGATTTTCACAATGGAAAATAATATTTAGTAAATATAATTTTAACATGAAAATTTAATTTGATTGTGTTTGATTTTACAGTTATTTTCATAATATGAACATATGAACATGTCCTTTTTCTTTTCAATTATCTTTCACCATCCTTCGGTTTTAATATTTTTGGAATATAATATCTATTGACAAACAAATATTCTTTCTGAATGTCTATCATGGTAATGCCAAGGTCTGAATACGTTTCATTTCAAGTGGGTACGAATTCTGTTTTCTTGTTTTTGTTTCACAATAACAGATCTTTTTGTCTCTTCTAAATTGGCAATGGGCAATCTTCATGTAACACTTTTTCGATTCTAAAGATTTTCACCTTCAGAATCTGAAAAGTGTTACATGCGCTACCAACAACAAATTTTTGCGGAGTCACAAATTTTTGTCTGAGAAAAACCACATTCTCCTGCAGTGTAGAGGCCTCACTCAAGAAAGTGAAGGTACCAACTGTAGGTGGTAGTTCACCCTGGCCAAAGTAACAACACTATGCGGAAGTAATGCTATGACTCTAGCCAAAGAGAACAATGTTATATATGCACAAAACTTAGGGCCACTTTAGATGAGGATTGAAGGTCAAGGGTCCAATGAAATAGAGCAATCTTATTGGATGATAGCCATAAAATTGGACCCGCAACTTTCAGATGAGGGCCCAAGACCAAAAAGTGGCAAATCAAGGCTAAATCTACATGGCACCATTTTGGAATGAAAATTTATTGGTTCAAACCCCAAAAAGAAAAAAAGCCTAAAAAGGCGAGCTCATGATTTGAAGAACCAAGCTAGGGTCCAAGGGAGGGTCCAACCCAAGGATTCAATTTTGCTTCAAGTGAGTCCAAATTGGTTCCTACAAGTTTGTACCATGGACCCCTGTCTAAAGTGGGCCTTAGGATCTGGAAAACAGGAAATCTTGCTATAGGCTTATTACTTCCAGAAAAACATGACCTAGCCTAGTTGGATCCAAATTCCTATCTTCAGAGTCAAGAACAAAATAGAGGATAATGTTGGCCAGAATTTCAACTATCCTCAATTCCCAAGGACCCAATTCCCAAGGAGGTGAGCTTATTGGGAATTGGGGATAGTTGAAATTATGGACCCACACTAATCTCTACTTCAAAGTTCATATATAACATAATTTAGAGATTTATATACTCGTCAAGTATCCCCAATTCCCAAGGAGCCAAGGGACCACTTATGTGTAACTTATAAATAAATAAAATAAATAAAAAGAAAAATAGTTATAGAAGTAATAAAGCCATGGGTGAGGAGGTTTCAACTTCCCACACTTCTGTTGACTCAGCACTACTACGTGTAACTGAAGCACAAGATCATGAGAGTTAGGTGGGGAAGCTTAAATGCGAAGATGGGGGGTTGAAAGAGAAGAAATGGCATAATTAAACAAACAAATAAATAAAAAAAATAAAGAAGGGGGGTAGGGGGGGGAGGGGCCAACCCTACAGTGACCACATTAATGGACACAAAAAGGTCTAGTCTAGAGGGGTAGGGGGAAGCATTGATGATACTAGACCTGTGGCTGCTTACTGTCTTCATTATACACTCTTTCTCCTTCCCAGCTCCTCACTCTTCCCTCTTGCTTGTGTGTCTCCCTCTCACTCGCTCTTCTCTCTACCCATTTGTGTGTTTGTTTGTTGGCTGATTGATTCATTCAGTAGCCTAGACTACTGATGGTGGGTAAAAAACACTTGGTTGGTTGGGTTTCCTCTTCTTCTTCTTCCTCCTCCCTTCCTTCCTTCCTTCCTCATTTAGGGTGGAGGTTTGCATGCATGTAATCTCTTTTATTTCAATGGATGATGGTGTGTGATAAAAGTCACTCTCTCTTTGTACTGGTACTAGCTGACCGACCGACTGACTCTTGAAGAAAGAAGTGATTTTGTTGTTGTGTTTTTTTTTTTCCTTCCATCAAACAAAAAAGAAATTTTGGCCATCAGTTTACACAAGTAACCCCTAGCGTACATCACTCTCTGTGTCTGACAAAAAGTGTGTGCAGTTACAAAAAGTCTTTGCATTATTACTGCACTTTCCTCACTCTTCTGCTGCTGCTGCTAGTTGTAACATTCATAGCCGGAGTGTATGTTTTTAACATTTATTTTTGGTTGAAGAGATTGGCGTGTGAACATCATCTCGTCCCTTACACGTCCTGCATCGATCCCGTTTCCCCTCCTCCCCCCCCTTGCCGCCCCCTGGCTATGCTGCTTTCCAACGGGTTCTATAAGTGCCGTCACTTGTGAACCGATCTGCTCAGTTGTTGTTGTTGCAGCTGTAGCAGCAGTTTCTTCTTCTTTCCCCCTCCAACGCACGCTGTCTGTCTGTCTGTCTTCTGTGTCTGTTGTTGTCCCTCTCACAGTCTCCTGTAGGTATTCCTCCTCCTCTTCTTCTCCTTCTTCCTGCATCGATATATGGATAGATCTAACTTAACCCTCTTACAAGTCTTCTGTGAAACCTGCGTCACTAGTATTTGCTCATTCAATGACAATAATATTCGTACAAGCTCAAGAGGTGCTTGTAGACTAACTAGCTTCTGAACTCTGCCTCTGAACTCTAGATCAGGTGGCTAGACTCCCCTGGGTTGTGGCAAAACCCTGCTCCGGCGGGCAGGCGGCTGCACTTGGATCCTGTATTTCTCTTTTCCCTTCGCACTCTTCCCTGTCCGCATTCTTACTTCTGTTGTCTGTGATCTCGTGCTGCGTGCATTGGGTTTTGCAGTATTGTGCTGTTGTTTTTGTGGGTTTTTACGTGTTGGAGTTTATGCACAGCAGCTCTTTGTTTGTGGCTGCTGCTTTGAGCTGAGATTGTTCTTACAATGCAGCTGCAACCAACTACTACATTCGCTTCTTCAAAGTGATATGGTCATGCTGCAGAGTCTTGTATCTGTTCGACTCTTCTCCGCCGGCCTGACAGTCGCAGTACTTGAAATCAGGAGCAGCTGAATAAGGCTTCCACAAAAAAAACGTGACAATGACAACAGCAGCCAGTACTAGTTCTTCAGCTTTCAGTCGAGGAGGAGGTCGTCTGAATATGGGCGGGTGGGGGGAGCTGCTGCAAGGAGGAGGAGGAGCAGCTGCTGTGCATGTGTCGACGTTTGCGATATTACTGACCACGGCGGTATTAGCAACGGCGTGGTGGGTACTCCTGCACAGGTTGAAGCAACGACACTACAAGGGACCCAAGAGCTGGCCCTTACTGGGTTGCCTCCTGGAGCAGGCCGCCCATTTCGACGACATGCACGACTGGCTGCTGAATTACTTCAAGGATCTCCTTACCTACTCCGTGCCCATGGTGAACTTCAACAATACCTTCACCGTCGACCCTGCTAACGTCGAATGGATCCTCAAAACCAACTTCAACAACTACCCCAAGGTTCCGGCACCTCATCCTGCAACGCATTCATGCCCTACCTAGCGTACCCGTTCCATTCTCTCTCTTCACCGGTGCTCAGTATGTGACCCTGCAAAGTAAATTTGGATGAACAAAAGTCAAAACATGCAGGTTTGCCTCCATCAGCAAAATATTGGTTTTGGCCCAGCATTTTTGCACCTGCTTTAGCCTGTTGAAAGGCACAGCAAATCTTGACACCATCCCCTGCTGTTTCATTGGCTACATAATTTGATTGGTCTCCCTGGTGGGTTGCTATTAGTAGTCTCCCACCTATTGGCCCAGCATTTTTGCATAGTTTGCTGAGGCTGGTAAAAACGTACAGCAAAACCTTACACCTCCTGCTGCTGTTCATGGATTAGATAGTTTGATTGGTCCTTGAGGTGGGTTGCTATTAGTAGTCTGGAATCACCTATTTATTTATCATGAGTTGCAACCCAAAGTCCATTTTTCTGGTCTATGCTGCATATATATTATATATATGTCTTGTCTAGAGTGGTTGCATGAGGCAGTCTAACTATCATGGGTGGTGGTAGATTTCTACAGTGGATTTGGTGTGAGAGGACTCATGGTGGCCAGTAGGGGGAATTTACACTGTTGCATGGATATGAGGAGAACAGTACTCATGACATGTCTACCAAATCACATAACCTACATTGACACTCCCTGATAATGTAATGAAGCAATAAGGCCAGTGTGCAGCTATGTGTCTACACATGCACTTGGTTGCAGCTGTGAGCACTAGCTACAATTGGATTGGATGGTCATGTTTAAGGAACTTATGATTCTGGTTGAAGAAGTTTAGGGCAAGTTGTAGCTACTCAGAAACTGAATGCTAACTGTTTACATGGCAACAGCAGCACCAGTCTAGTTCTCTCCTCTTAGATGTATCTCTGTTTAGTTGTGATGTTGCTGCCAGTAGATTTGCAAAAGCTTACAGGATTTGGGTTCAGAACATGCCTGGTGAATTACACCCCATATCTAAAGCCCTGGACAAAACTGAGGAGGATATCAGCTATATTGCAATGAAGAATGATGTCATCAATTCATCCCCTGTGACTCTAATTGTGGCAGTCACCTCTGTTCTCCTATCAAACGCTTCACCTCAAGCTGATTTGCTGAGGCACATATGATTAGCTAGTGTACCCATTCAGGCCCACACCTTTTCAAGGTTGGCATCTTCTGGAGAATATCTGTGGACCCCACCATCGAAAAAGAGCATTGGTGGTCCTTGAAGAGGTTTTTTCAAAGAAAATGTGACAAATTCCTGTTGCAAATATCATGTACTGTTCAGTCTCTTTATGACTTGAATATTGAATCTTCTTGCTGTCTGGATATTGTGCAATTCAGGGGGAGTTGATCAAAGAGCGGTTTGAGGATGTGATGGGGCATGGGATCTTCATTGTGGATGGTGAGCAATGGAAACATCAAAGGAAAGTTGCCACTGTTGAGTTTTCCTCATCAAAGTTGAGAGACTTCAGTGTGCATGCCTACCGAAGTGAAGCCTTGAAGCTTGTCCAAATCCTTGCCATAGCTGCCAAGAACCATGAAATTGTAGACCTCCAGGTATGTCACTTATTATGCATAGTCACCAAGTGCACCTCTCTAAGACATCAAAATTGTTCTTGAACTGTACCCGCACTGATGTAATCGAATTGCCCTGATGCAGGATCTGTTTATGAGATTAACGCTTGACTCCATTTGCAAAATCGGATTTGGTGTTGAGATTGGGTGCCTATCACCATCGCTACCAGAGGTGCCATTTGCAAAGGCCTTTGACGAGTGCAATCGACTTGTCATTCGCCGCTACATTGACATATTCTGGAAGATCAAGAGGGCACTAAACATTGGTACAGAGGCTCAGTTGCGGAAAAATATTCAGGTCATGGACTCTTTCCTGTACAAGGTTATTGAAACCCGGCGTGCAGATGAGGATGCTGCTAAGGCCTTTCATCAAAGCGAGGTAATCAAATCTTCCACTGCATCACCTAATCTTAACTGCTGAAGAAGTGAGATGACAGTCTCTTCAGTCATCCCAAGCCTTGTTTAAGGGTATACGAGGATTGTTGGTCTCATTCCCATCTGCCATGCAGGTGAGAAATGACATACTGTCAAGATTCATGGCAAAAGATTTGGCATGTGATGGGGAGGTATATGATGACAAGAAACTCCGGGATGTGTGCATCAACTTTATTGTAGCAGGACGTGACACCACTGCAGTCACTCTCTCATGGTTCTTCTCTGAGCTTTGCAAGCACCCTGAGGTTGTGAACAACATTCTTGCTGAAGTTTCCGAAGTTTTCCACAAGGAGCAGGAGTCAGTCCAAAATGGCAAACAAAACAAAACAAATTGCAACGGAATCAGCTTTCAAGGGTTAGGGGACCAGATCCTTGAGTTTGCACAAAGGTTGAACTATCAAAACCTCGCTAAGCTGCATTATTTGCATGCTGCCTTGACAGAGGCCCTCAGGCTCTATCCAGCTGTTCCTTTGGTAAGCACTTCTCCATCCCCCCATCTATCTATTGTGCCAATCTGCACTCAAAGTGAGATAGTTTCCCATCTCATTGTAGATCACAAGATGTTAGGTCTTGAGTAGTGACAGGCATGCATGGGTTGCATTTACAGGAGACGAAAGCAGCAGTGAATGATGATGTGTTCCCAGATGGCACAGTTATCAAAGGGGGCAATTTTGTGAGCTTTTCACCATATGCAATGGGCCGGTTGGAATGTCTGTGGGGGCCTGATGCATTGGAATTCAAGCCCGAGCGATGGTTGAAGGATGGTGTATTTCAGCCAGAATCTCCATTTAAACTCACTGCTTTTCAGGTGGGCTACTAATCTATAAGGTTTGTTCTGGATTTATGTGCACCCCATGTTAAGGGAATTATCACAGAATCACTCATGGACAAATGATCTCATGATGATCTTTGCTTGGATGCATGAATCCAACAGGCTGGTCCAAGGATGTGTTTGGGGAAGGATTCGGCTTACCTCCAAATGAAGATGACTACAGTACTACTCCTTCAGTTCTTCAATTTTGAGCTAGTCAAAGGCCAAAGCCTTAACTACTCCATGATGGTTATTTTGTCCATTGCAGGCGGCATGAAAGCACACATAACCCAGAAAATGATTTAAACTGATTTTCTTTTCGATCACCTGACACACAAAGGTGGAGTGGCGCAGAAAGTGAAGGTGATCGCAAAGAAAATTGGTTTAGATTGTTCTTTTCATTTGTTCTGAAAGTGGAATTCAATTGCTTCACTTTCCTACTTTTTCTCTGGTGAAGCTTTGTATTTCACCACTTAAAAAGTGGTGAAGTCCAATATGCTGCATTGCATTCCAGATATTAGCCAAACCCAATATTTCAATCGTTAATAAGCTAGAACAAAGTCTCAAAAATTGGATCCACACTTAGTATTGAGGTGTACAAAGAAAGCGAGAAGGAGAGAGAGACAGGAGCAAAGCACATGGATTGAGTGCGGTGGGACCATAAGATCGTAAGGTTTTTATAAGGTGTTATCAGCAGTTGTGAAGTTATTATTTCTAGTGCAAAAGCAACAACGATGTCACTGGGTTTACCTGGGCATGTACAAATAAAAGACTGATTATCATAACACAAATGCTAGTGGCCTAAATGGCCTTGTTGCATCAAAGTTCTTCATTACAGAACATCTGCAATAAAACATCTTAAGTCATTGTGCTCTGGTTTTGGACATATGCATTGTTCACAATTGCATGCTATAAGGAAGGCAATTGGTGTCAGGGTTAAAAAATTATGCACAAATGTCAATGGGTTCCCTTTTGCAAAATTAGCACTTTTTATTTGGAGGCATATATCTTGATAACTAGTTCAAGTTTGTCCAATTAGTCCAATTTGAGAAGGTGAATTTGTCCAATTACTGTTGGAGGCAGAAGGGTGGGTACTTACTCTAAGGAACACTACAATGCAAAACTCTTGTACAAGGAAAAGGAGTGAGGAGGACAAGTTTTTGGCAAATTTCGGAAGGGGTTTAGGGTTCACACAATGCATGCTACTTCTTGTTCATACACAACTTTTAAATTCATAAAACAATTTGTTTCTTGTTCATGGAATTATTTGGTTTTGGACAAAACTTTTTATTGTGTACAAATTATACCCATACTTGACAACCTGATTGGCTGTCAGGTCACAAGTTATGAGCCAGAACCGTCTATCTGTCTGTCATTAGTGACCTGCCAGCTAGCATGAGGCTGGCCACTCATTGGCCCAATGATTAGATAACCCTCTGCTGAGTGGATGAATGCTTTCACAACCTCTCCCTGCATGGATGCAAAAGGCTACATCTCGTATCTCAGGACACATGGTTACCAACTTGAGGTCACTGGTTACCTAGTACATCACAAAAGTTAAGTTTTACATGTGTGCATGTAAAGGTTTTGTTTTTGTCGACATAACGTTGTTCCAGTGCACTTTCATCATTGACAACAACATCTCATAAGCTTCCTCACCATAATCATCATATTTCATTATTGTAGTTTGTTGATCATGGATGAAAATAATTTGCAAACATCCATTTGTCATCCATATTGAATGCAATTCATTAGTTGTAATAAACTTTTCCTCCATAATAGGTGTTTAGAAGCATGCTTAAAAAGGTTCCTTGAATGGTAGACTATATGGAATCTTTTTTATGGAAGCCACCTTGAACTAAGTTTCCTATGTTCCACACAGGTATAGATAAAGATAAACCCTAGTTATTTTCAATTTCAACCATTTCATGTTTTGAATAAGATGTTATTTCAACATTGTAATACCTTTTCAAAGTCACACGTTTAAAAAAAATTACATGTTCAAAACATTATAAATCAAGGAAGTTACATACTTTTCAGTGCCAATTTTTTTGGAACTTGACATAGGTATGCATAAGTTATTTAAAAGGCTTATCATTTATAAAAAAATTGTTACTTAGTATTCAATGGGTACCTAATTTACTCATCACTTACCTATAACAACTCCAATGTCCACTACAACTCATTTAAGTTATTGATTAAAGTGAAATCCTTGCTATTCAACAACTTGTAATGTGGAAAGAAAATTATGGGTTTGTTTTATTCAACACTTGAATGTTGAACTAATAAGGTATTACACTTTTTTTGTGGAATATTTCACGGTGTTTTTTGTTATCATATTTTGTTGTTCAATTTAAATGAAGGCCCAGTTCTAGCGATGGTGATAATGTGAGGATGATAATCAAAACCGGTCTAGGTGAAGCAAATATATGCTCCAATAATAATCATTGTTAGGACAATTCCAACATGGTTGTTTGGTTGACAATTACACCTGCATTTTCAAGTCAAGCGGTCTCATTCTGTCATATTAACTAATTCCTTTCATATTAATTTTTATAATAACTACCTCCTATCTTAATAAATATTTTGTTCCTTTCCCCTACCCACCAACATGATACAAAAAGGCAAATTAACATGTGCGTTTTCATGTTCATAATATTTGATTCAAATTAGAGTAAATTTAAGATTGACATAAATAATGATGAACTATTGGAAACCATATGGGAACATAAGAAGAAAGAAAAAATAATTGATCATCATTGGTAATGCAAAGGAGCATGAAACCCAAGTTTTATTATAACTTGTTTTAGTTCTTGTGCATGCTGAGAATTCTTTGTTTATAACAATTTTCATGACCATGACATACTTCAATCAATTTGGACTTGACTCACAATATTGACTACTTTTTGAAAAATCATACAAGTTCACCACATTCACAAGTGTGCTTGTGGATTGCTTTAATTATTGTCTAGTACTTATTCTTATGGTATGTAATAAACAATCAAACAATATGGTTGTGTAAAATTTTATTCTTCTTGTGTATCAATTTTCAATAGTTGTACAATCTATTATTTCCCATCCCCATCAACTTATAAATCTTTGACATGAAATGAAACATTAATTGTTTGTTTTTCCTGAAATGTTTCATTGCTTCATAATACTCCCAATTGAATTGTTTTGACAAATGATATGTGTTATGTTCATCAATGATTAGTTCCCAAAATGAAATGTTGTGGTTGGTCCATTTGTGACAATTTGATATCTTTTTTAGAATTAAAATTTAAACCATTCCATGTGTCCTTGCATATTTAACCAATCCTTGACATTTATGGAGTCCATTCATAATTTGGTCCAATCTTGTGCATCAAGAACCATGTGAGTTGTAGGATCCATGATGCCATTTGCCATCATGTTTGCATTTGATGAGTGTGGTTAAGGTGCTTTCAAATTACTTGTCATTGACAAGTTTTATTGGTGGTGAAATCACACTGTGGTGAAATAATTTAAAATAGATGTGGAGTGCATAATAAGGATAAATTAACATTATGAAAGTAAGATTCAATATAATATTTTGAATCACACGAACCATGTGGCAAGGGGTCAATAGAAATCCAAGATTTGTACTTTGAAACATTAGTTTAATTCATGAAGATCTTATGTTTGAAAGATGAACATTTGATTAATTTATCTTACTAATTAAGGACTTCATTTAAAAATCAATATTTTGATATATGTTTTTTGAATATGCATGACCTTTTGAAAAAAACATTTTTAGTAACATTGTCACCACACCATATTCCATGTCAAAATATTCACTAAAATTAGAATTTTATTTAAACAAATTGAGTCCATATTCATGTATTATGAACCATATTACTTGGTTTTTGGCAGTCCTTTGAAAGTTCAATATGTTATGACAATTCAAAATCTATTCATGAAATTCACAATTGATGTGATTATACCATATAGAGTATTGTAAAGTTGATTCATTTTTATTTTAATCATTTTTATTTTGTTCCATGGTCAAATATTAAGTCCAAAAAATTACAAAAATTGTCCTATGATGTGGTTTGATTCATAGTGTAATGTGTTTTCACCTTGGCATTGCTAGATTTCCTCCTTTTAATCATTTTCCTTTTCTTTTTGAATTCATTGCTTGCATTTTAAACATAATGTGTGTGCATATGTGTTATGATTATAAAAATGTTATGTGTTGTAAAAGGTCAGTTGCAAGAGTAGGCAAATGGGAGGCAAAAGATGATGACATTGTAAAATGTTCAATGTAAGAGGAGGGAACTAAAAAGCACAATAGGATGACAAAATTATTAGAAAGGTATTAAGAGACAAATGAAAATAATGTTGAAGATTATTATTTTACATGTTGTATTTCTTGAAGTGGTTAATTTATTATTAATGATAGTCATGGGAATATGTGAACTATGAAAATTTGGATTTTTTTTTGGTAGTTTACCACTTACATTGCCACAAACACTAGTACTTGAAAAAGTGTGCCATGTAGTCTAATTGATGGATACATGTGTATTGTAAATAATTTTAATTTATAGTCATAATCCAACACCACTTACCTTATGCATGAATGATATTAAATCTTACAACTACTAGTTGTAAGATTCATTTAGAGGGCAAGTCATTAGAGAACCTTGATTTATAATTGAAGAGTTAAACATATATGATAGATTCACAAAAATAGTTCAAACCAAATTTAACACATGATTTCACATTTGATTTCAAACATATAAATGCATGAAACTAGCTAAAAGTCACATCCAAGTCCAAAAACTTACATTTAGTTTTTTCATTCATTTTTCACCATTGAATTTATTACTAAATGAGCAAACCCATCCTTGGGTGATATCATTAGGAACCACCTCATGAAAATCTAAAAAAAGGTGAACTCAATTTAATTTAATCAAAATTTTAAAATATTTTTGAAATGTCCTTTTTATTGTTGACTTCCACCACATGAGCTTTGTGTCCCCACCTATGTACACAATATGAAAAAATTGTAAACACCTATATAAACTAAACTAGTAATTAAGAAAATATTGTTTTTGAAATGTTTTTGACATGTGTTTCTAAGATTTTTTTATCCCTTATCATTAAATGTCAAGTTGCACCATTGTAAAAAAAAAGTTCTATTTGGTTTATCAACTATAGTTGCTAAGCTATGGCCAAATTTTTTTATTGAAACAAAAAGATGTGAATTAATACAAATTTGTAAACATGAATGCGATGGCCCTCCAAGACCTCCTAATTTTGACCTTCAAAAATTGCTCAAAAGTTTACAATTGCTTCAATTCACAATCTATCAATCAAATAAAAAAGAAAACCATCTTAGACCCTCCTAGAAATTAAAAGCATTAATTTAAATAAAAAAGATGTTCTTTTGTGTCCATAAACAAATGAACTCAAAATGTTACTTTCCTTAAAAAAATTCCTGCAACTATTTCTTTGACCATTCATTTGGAATATTAAAAGTTAATTTTAAAAAATCAATTAAATTTTCAAATTTTACATGACTTGGGTTATTTTTTGACATAAAATTCAAATTGGAAATATTTTAAAAAATGAGTCTTATGTTATTTTGAAATTAAATGGGTTAAGAAACCTTAGGGTTAATGTTCCTAAAGATACCACCCAAGGATGAGTTTGCCGAAACAACTTTTCCAATTGAACCAAATTACATTACAAAATTTGAACAAGAAATGTTGAAAATTAACAACATAACAACTAGATAATAACAAGAGTTGATGCAAACTCTCCATTCAATCTCTATCCAACCTTAGGATCAAATGCATTATTGCAACCTTTATGAATGAAACATGAAGCTTTGGCCTATTGTAATAGATTACATTCAAGGCGAACATTTCATGTTATGCCTAGAATATGTCATAATTGAAAGCATAGAAACATGAACAAATATCAATAATGAATTGAAAAATGTAACTGGTTTTAGGGTTTTATTCCAACAATTTTCTCAGTTCTTTTTTTCTGGGTGGGACATGCAAACATCTACAAAGCTTCACTTTTTGTGTTGTCAATATATGTTCTGATGTGAATCAACAATTGAGAGTGTGATTGAATGAATGTGAATAAGGTCCATTCCATAGTATGTAACTTGGTGGGGGCATTGATTCACCAATAGTAGTAGTACATTGGCAACTTTGACACAAGTTTGTCAAATAATTAATTAATTTTGAAATTTTCATTTTGAGAAATAAAATATTCTTGAAAATTCAAAAGAATTCCCTTAAAATTTTTTTTGCTTGAAATTATTATTTTTTCAACATTTGTGAAAATAATACAATTGAAAGCTGTGAAGGTAGTAGGGTATCTAACAAGGAGGCCCTTGAAGAAGCTCTGCAGTTATAATTAGCCTAATAATTGTGTAAACTAATATCCTCCATAAACTAATGTCTTCTGGCCGGTCCCAAGGATATTAGTTTAGAGAGAGTTTACTGTAGTTCACTCAAGATAATTAAAAAAACAATTTCAGATCAACAATCTCATTGGCCTGAAAAAATAATCTTCAGGCCTATGCACAACCCTATTCCGCTTGCTGAACGTTGAAAATTGTGATCCCATTCTAAGAGCATCCCGAGAGCTGCTCAGTATGTGACCCTGCAGCTTAAAATCAGATGAAGCAAAGTCAAAATGTGCCGGTTTAGCTCAGGAAAATAGTTTTGCTCTTGTACATGTTCTCAGTTTGCTGAGGCTGGTAAAAGCTGTGCACCTAGCTGTGCACCTGCTAGTGAAGAGTGTAATAAATATGATCTGACTGCCGTTTCGATTGGCAAAACATAATGATTCGTCCAGGTGGTTTACTAATTAGTATTTCCCACATTATTTGCAGTCCCGGTTTCAGTTTTATGGGCGCTGTTGCAAAAGAAAAAAAGTGGATAACTAAACTGGGTTATGAGAAATACTTTTGCAGGGTCACATACTAAGCTAAGCACTGGTGGGGATGCTCTAACATTTATTTCCATTGGTCCTCTAAAATTCTCACAAACCCACCAAATCCTAGTAGGTACACATTTAACTCTTAGTTCACTCAAGATAGCAAAGGAAAAAAAAATTCAGACCACCAAATCCAGCAATTTCATTGGCCATAACATTTTTCTGCACACCTAAACACACAAGCGTATTCAACACCCTCCGTATAGTATAGTGGTACCCTCGTATTATAACGCTTGGCTGTCTGTACACAGACAAGGTTGAAAACTGGACTAGGGTTTTTTTAGGGTTTCTGGAATTAGAGAGAGAGAGAGAGCTAGTATCTATCACTCTTCGTCTTTCTCTAGCTTTGGTTTTAGCTGTTGTTGCTGCTGCTCCCACGAAGGGGTGGCCACCGTGTTTTCCTTGTATCTTACAAGACGCAGGCTTCTAGGGGCAGAGAACTTAGTATCTAGTTGGTGGAGATGGAGTATGTACGCAATGTGTGCAGCGATATACAGGTGCTGCGTACCATGTGGTTCTCAAAGATAGCCGGTGACACTCACAAGGAGCGCCTGGAATGCTTCTATGGTCCTCAAGCTCATGCATGTAAGCTTTGTTTTGTTATATGCTTCTATGGTCCTCAAGCTCATGTATGTAGTTTGTACATTTCTCTCTCGTTTTTTGGGGGTTTAGGGTTTAGAACTGCCACCTTTGCACTAGTGGAGATATTATGTACCTATGTGGTCCAGAATTATTTTTTCATTCATTTATTTATTCTTTTGATGGTCGGGCAGGGATGCCAGGTTTTTTCAGTGATGATTGATAGAGACAATCTTGACCAAATCCAGCAAGCACTTGCATGCTAGATCTTTAAATGTGATGGTCATAGCAGCTCCAATTAGTTCACTAGGCCAATTGGTTACGTATCTAGAAGTGTGTGGATGCAATGTCTCTCTTAGAGACTTGAGCCAACCATGTTGGAGCATGTAAGAGCTTGTAAGCAGATGAAGATGGAACTCATATGCAAAATGTCACTGACATGCGCTTTGTCATTGTGGCAGTTAGATCAAGATCCTAGAGCTTTTTGATATATGTATAGCAAAAGTGAAATTTATTTTTTCTTTCGATTGATTGGGATGTTCTATTAAGAATAAGTGGGAGATGTATACAGATGACCACTTTCGAGCCAGATTCTTACATGGGAGAGAGGGAATGCTTAAAGCATGTGCACAAGAGATGAAAAGGTTGCAAAATCAAGATGGTCTTGTGTGGGTTGACCTTGGAGGGGGAACTGGACAAAATGTGGAGACCATGGCTAGGTTTTTTGATATCTCTCAGTTTGAGAAAATATATGTAGTTGACATCTGTGGTCCCCTCTGTGAGGTGGCAAGAAAGAATGTCAAGCAACGTGGGTGGACCAACGTTGAGGTCTTTGAGGCAGATGTTTGTGAATTCAAACCTGAAACGGCACCTGCTACTCTCATTACGTTTTCCTATTCACTTTCCAGTAAGTATACCTCTAGCCATTGCATGACACTAAACCAGTTTATTATATATCTAGGGTTAGGTGTGCTCAACCCTGTGATCAGGCTGCATGAAGGTGAGGGATACTGCAAGTCCTTAAGCTAGAAAGATGGACTCAATTGGTGTCTACAGGAAACAAAATGGGCTTGGAATCTCTCATTGAGGTCTTAATGTAAACCAAGTCAGGAGGATTCTTTTAAACCTTCAATGTATTCATAGTAGCATCAACATTGATTAGGAATTTAGCCTGTCTCTGTATGCCTTCGACTTGGATGCATGCTTCTACAGGGACAAGCTAGAATGAAATGAAGCTTACCCGCAGAAGCTAGTTGCTGCTTGACTGATGATAATATTGACTTTTTGATTGGCTACACATTTTGAGTGCTAGCCAACATCATGACTGAATATTCCCATTCCTTCTGGAAATGCTACAGATACTCAGGGGACAGATGTTTACCCTAGGTTTTTGAGCAGATGTATTACTAATCTGTCGATCAAATTAGTATCTACATATCTACACTCACTATTGGGAGCCTTATGATGACATCAGTAGGGAGTAATTTCAGCCAGTCACTGCCATTCATGATGAAGGTGATGGTCTGAGACTTTGTGACTGATGCAAGGTTATGACTTACTGTGTTCTTCTTGTTGTGTTTTGGTTGGGTCTGAAATGACACAACACTTATTTGGTTACATCACATGTTTTTGTGGAGTTTGTCTCTGCAATCCCTGTGATATTTGAGTGAAACTTGTGATGCTATATAAACAGCTGCAGCATGGAAAAGTGACACAATCTTAGCAGTTCCCCTTTGGCTTGCAGCATCTTTTGCTTTTGGGCTAGACCCTGCTGTGAAATAAAAACACTCTTGTAGCTTTGAGTGTCATGAAGAGATCTTCTCAGTAGTAGGTAGTAGTGATTGCCCTCCCTGACAGATTCTACTTTTGCATGGACTAGTGATTCCTCCATTTTTGGATGCTGTGGACAAAGCTGTGTCCTATCTGGATCCTGCTGTTGGCATTATTGGTGTAGCTGATTTCTTCACTTCATCAAAGTATGACTCCCCTGCCCGACAACATAGCTACTTGACTCGCTGGTTTTGGAGATGCATATTTGATCTTGACAATGTTGACCTGGGACCTGAACGGAGGCAATACCTTGACCGTTTGTTCAAAAAAGGTAGATCTTTTTCACCTTAAGAAGGGTAAAAACCTCAGATCTTGTTGATGTAGCACCTTGATTCTTCCTGTTCTTTGGCTTCTGTGTTTGTCATACCAGGGCATCTAGATATCTTCTTAGATCATTTGGACTGTTGCCAGAAGATATCTGGATTCATTGGATTTTCTGACACTGCCTTGTGGATGATGTGTGTAGTATATGAGGAAAACAGGACTGGACACATTCCATATGTGCCACTGCTGAAGGTCCCTTATTACATATGGTTAGGGAGGCTAAATTAACCTGTGAGCATGGTCATGATGGGTTCTGCTGAGGAGCAGAGACTGGAGCAGTATGGACAAAAGTCTTCCAAGTGAGTTTTAGGCCTCCTGAGTGCTAAATTCTTGTGGTGTCAAACAGTCCACTTCAAGCCTTGATAAACTTGAAGATGTTTGGTGGTGTGGGTCTCCATCATGAATCAAGACAGTAGTGGACCAGAGTACAGTCTCAGGTTGTTTCAGCTGTATCATGAGAGTGGTCATTCTTTAGACATTAGTGTTTGCAAGTTGAAAAACTTGTTGGTCACATTGCATTGGCACATGAAGGTAGTCATGTGCTTGAAGTCAAATGGTGCATATGATTCTCAATTGTGTACAATTATCTAAATTGCAGAATTTTTCTTGTGATTGTGTTGTGTTGGAATTCAGCCTTTAGCACTACCTTGACCTGAATGCCCTTGTTTTGGTCCCAATTATTTTGTACCCCAGATGTTTGAATAAGGATTTGCCTGAAATTTGGGCAGATTATTATATACTTACCTGCACCCATTGTTGATGAAGTCAGTAGGGAGTTGTGGCAGCTTGTTGCTGTTATTCATGACAAGGTTGATATGGTGTGATACTTTGTGAGTGGAACTCACTTAGTGTGGGGAGAGGATTATTTCCTAAAGAGTCAAACATGGTTTCCCACCAGTTCATTGATTGGAGCCTTCCATGAAAGGACCCAACATCTTTGGTTACTCACATAAAGAGACATGCCAGCCAAATTTTCCAGAATGATGCACATTAGGAAATTGGAACTTAATGTGGAAATGTTGTCAATCTGAAATGAGTTGATTTTTTTCTTTCTTTTCTGATAAGTTTACCTCAGTATACATTAGAGGCTTTCACTCCACAACAGGAATGGTGATTGTTTGCTTTAATTGCAGTACATCAATAACTAACATTTTTAATTTTTTTGCTGGGAACAACAATTTTGTTGACACAAGTAACTTCAAAAAACCCATGAGTTTTGCAACATTACAAAGGTGCACACATTATTACAAATGCCAACCTTCTTAGGATGTGGTGAATTGTCTATGCTGCACTAAGAATGCAGGCTGCTGTTGAGAATTGAAACATTTGGAATCTGAAAATGTTATGTGACACCTTTGCTTGCTATGGATATTCCTTGGCTAGGCCATGTATCTGATAAGTGAGTTGCAGGCTTCACTAACACTTGCAGTTGTCCTAGCCACTTTCACTTGAACACCACAATTCTCATGCCTTGACATGAAAGAGTCTAATTTTTGACAGTCCAGCTTATTATTTTTCTTGTGATGCAAACTCGAACGGTTCTGCTTGAACTGCACAAGTGATCCTGCCAAATGGCCACATTTATAGCTCTTGTTGTGAAGTACTTTTTCAACACCCACGCATGATCTTTGACCATCATTTTGTGCTTTTGTAAAACTTCACTGAGGTTGGTAGCAAAAATATTTCCTCCAGTTTCTATGCCACAACGAATCCATGATTTTCTGCTGCAGTTTTCTTGCATGTAAAATAATGGCTGGATCAGCTCTACTGGATGCAGTTTACATCATTCACCAGTAGTTTACTCCTAGGAAATATTATTGTAGCACTACCACATACTTATTCTGTTAAAACATGTTCAGCTCTAGGTTTCTTCTCATAAAAATCTGGGCTTCAGTGGACCCTCTCTTCTGCTTGTTCATCTACATGAGACAGATGTTCTTGCATCCGAATTTCTCAATGTACACAATCCTGGTCATAGAAACCTGGTAAAAACCCTCCTTTTGTTGTTGTACCTTCATGAAGCAATCGGAGAGAGCATGATCAACAGTAGGGGTGAACAGAATTAACAGTCTCTCTGAGGAACTGTGTAGTCTTTCCAGGTATTCTAGCAAAACCCAAGTCTTAAAGGTTCACAAGTCCTGCACTCAGAAATAAAATCCTGTCACAGGTGGGTTGGGTAATGTGCAGAGGAACACCCATAACAGCAGCATCACTGGGGATCACATGCATATTTGCACACTACGTAACTCTCAAAAAACAAGGGATATGAAGTCTCTCAATAATGCATATCTGAACTGGAGCTGCTCCCTCTCATCACTTTTTGCCTTGCTCATCCTCTTCGGCATTTCCGCTCCCCTGACTCCTTCACAATCTAACAAAATACATGTAGCTGATATAGATGTTGTTAAGAGAGATGTCTCAAGATTGTAACAACATCTATATCAGCTACAGAACACCCATTGTCGGGACACCTGAGGCTTAGATCAGCCCATCACCCAAACGAATTTCATACTTTTGATAGTCACAAAATAGAATAATTGTAATCTTTCCTTTCAGCTTACCTATATTGGTTATAAAGTAAGCTTTGGCAGTGTGGTACTATTGGGAACAACGTGAGGAACATGTGAGAGCTTGATGAGGAAACATTGTGAACCACCAAAATCCAAAAAATTCAAAAAATCTCACCCCTCCCCGCCTCCACCCTTCCTTCTTGAATTTCTACTCTGCCTGTGTTCCTCGCCATTCTTGGCCCAGGCTAATGGCAGGGCTGTGGAAGGGTGATGACTATGTTGTGAGCTAATGAAATTAGAAGCTAGTCCTACCATGGTTGCTATTCATGATGAGCTTATAATCTGACCCTTTGTGAGTGCCAATCATAAGTTTACGACAGCACTCATTCTTCATGTTCTAATCTGACATGTTCAGCTCCTAACACAAACATTTTACTGATTTTCCCACCACCCTTTTATAGTCTATACACTCCTAATTGATCAATAAATTTACAGAGGTATATATATGAAATAAACAAAATCCTGAGTCAATTTCATCTATTTCCATCCTTGCTTCACCTTTCATTCATATTTTTCATTTTAAACTTTAATTGCACCATTTCGATTCCTTGATATTTAGTAAGTGAACAATCAATTTGATTTTCATGAGTGTTGTACCTAATTGATGTCTATGTTTATCCCAATAACATGCCAAATCACAAGGCATTCACTTTAGTAAAAGTTTATTAGTGCTTAATTCAAAAAACATGTATCCATCCTAAGGGACATAATGGTTTGATATGATGACAATGTTGATGATTTTAATGAACATTAATAAATACACGAGAATTGGTAACCATCTTTTATATTTTGTTAATACTTTAGTATAAATAGTTACAATGTCCTTCTCTAACATCCATACCTTAGTTCCCCGATGAAGTTTAATAAAAATCAATTCTTGCACAACTTTCAATAATTCATGGAATTGATCTGCAAAGCAATTTCACTTACCTTGCTTTGCCTTATTTCTCAAGGTATGTATGAAATCATCCCATGTTCAACCATAGTGGCAATGTTGTCTTAACACTTCCTTTGCTTGTTCCACTATTATAATAATAATAATTATTATTATTATTATTACATTTTAAGAATACCATTATAGTGTTAGATTATCTATGTTGTTTCAAATCATTCATCATAAATGAATAGATTTGTGAAAGTTAACAACCAATATGCTTCATGTAAACTCAATGGTCCTATTATCAAACTATATTTTTCTAATATGTATGCTCCCATATTGAACCTTTTTTCCCAATTCCTTTTAGGTAGCATTCTATAGATTAGTAAATTTAACCAACAAAATTCTAAATCACACTTATACAATTTCACCCATTCTTGAGTAGAGTTTGGAAATAGTGATTTTTTCATTATAATTTCAATGTTGAAAAACCTTCTTCAATAGAATTGTCAATAGGTTGATATGTCTCATTTCCATAATTGCAATGTTTATAAATCTCTTAATTATAATCACATTCTACTTGAATTAGTTATTTTGGCATCCATATTTTAACAAGTTTGTTAATATTTTGATATTCATACATTCAACCCAATCACTGATATATAAGAAATGATAAGTTGCTAATACTCAAGTTGCTAATATTTGGTCAATTCTAGTGAGAATCAACAAGCATACAAGTATTGGAAGCCATTTCATGGCATTTGTCAATTCGGATACATCAATAGTTAAAGTGCAAGCTTTCAAAATTCATACCATTGTAATACTATGAAGCTTTGTAAAAATAATATCTTAAATGATCAAAAGTGCTTTAAATTGATCAACAAAATAATTCCATCATCATTTTTAGGTTGATACTTAGTGTTGGTAAAAATTATTTCTATGTCCAACCATACATACAATAAATAATTTGTTAGCTTCATAAAATGAAATGGTTAATTAATCTTAAGAAATGTTTGTACACATTGTCAACAATTATTTAGTCCCAAGCATTTTGATACTCCTTTTGCCTAAACCATTTTGTGACAAATTGTTTCCCATGAAAGAACAATTGTGGAAAATTGCATAAAAGTTTTGTGCCTATATTTGTAAAATATTTTATTATATATGTTACTAGCCTTTTAGCACAAATAACCCCAATAAAATTAAATATTCTTATTTTTTCATCCTATTTGTTAAAAATAACCAAATAACATAAACCCAATTTTTACACATTCACTTCAATTTCTCCCATAAGTTGATTATTTGAAGAAAATTATTCCTACCATGGTTGCCAAATGTTAATTAAAATTTTATCATCAGTAGGTTCTTGTCCATCACATTACCCCAAACACCAAGTGCCAGAGTAATTAAGGTAGTCTTCAATATTGGAAATGTTTTCTATACCTTTGCATTGTACTACAACTACTCATGTAAATTAAGTACCAATTTTTTCTCCCACAACCATGTCACTATCATTGCCACTAACCATCTTAGGTCATTTTAATATTTTGTAGATATGAAATACAATACAATGGACCATATTCATTGCGATCAAAACACTCAAACATGCACAATCATTTTGAGGAATCATGTCCATGGCAATCAAACTATTTTGCAACTATAGCTCCAAAATAATTAACATACAACTATGCTACAATTGTCCCATGGAAATATTGGGAATTAATAAATAAAATATCACGTCACAAAATTAAGCAATTGTATTGTAGTTGTAAATTAATTGCAAAATGAACATTTATACCTTACAATGTACACATTGTAAATATAGTTGTAGTTAACCAACTTTGACATTGTTGGCAAGTTACATTTTAGTAACTTGTGACAATTACATTACAACTAAGGTAAATGTAGCATCCAATCAACAATTACTTTGCAACTAGTGTACAACCTTAACACATATGATCATGCCACATGTATGCATTTTCACCACCTGTTAGATATAACATTGTCAACTTGTTTGCAAGTAGTTGTGAACTACAATTCCCATTGATATAACTAGTTGTGCCATTAGATTACCACTATATAAGTACTATTTTTTCATTATTTTATGATTATTTCTCAACTATTTTATTATTAGTTTGAAGAAAAATGGTGCAAGAAAATATTTTATTCTTTTTTAAAGTTGACTTGTAAAGTGTAATTTGTAATGATGAAGGATTTGTGAGAGGTGGAATTTTTTTATGGGAATCATGTTGTGGCTTTTGTTTGTCTGTTTGAGTATTGGAATTTTTAATGTAGAAGGTTAAGTGGAAATGAAATTAGTTTGCTTAAACACATTTTTTTTGGGGTGCATTTATGATTATTTTTGTTGTTCTTGTGTTATAGGGTCAAACTTTGATCATGTTCAAATCCATCATAATTAAAGTTGTGCATACAATGCAAGGTTTTTTCAAAAATAAAATGGTGGTTTTATTTGAAAAATATAGTTTTGAATATAAGAACATGCACATGTAATGTTGTATAATTTTGTTAGGTTGCTAATAATTATGTAATTGAATGTGTTGTTTGTTGTGTAATAATCCAAATTGATACATGTAAGAAGACAAATTCCAAAACAACAATGGTGAAGTAAAATGTTAAGGGGGTAGGATAAGTATGTGATTTTGGATGAACAAGGCAATTAAGATAGGGACTGATCAAAGAACTTTGTTAGTTTGAATTTTGAATTCTTGTTGTTTTGATCATGATGATGTGACTTGGAATAGTTCAAAAGGTTAAAATTCTAATGAATAAGGAAAAAAAGGGGAAGAATAAACAAATAGTTTTTGGGAGAAGAGTAAGAGGAGTTGTAGGTACTTGTAATAGAAAACCACATACTTTGTTGGAGATAGCAAATATTTTAAGTGTTGTTTTGGATTTTTTTTCAACAGAAATTGGGATTATGTTATGATTTGGATTCATGTTTTCAGTAATACAGAAAAGCATAGACTTCTAGGGTGAATTATATGTTCATCTTTTGTGTGAATTTTTTGTAATATCACATTATGATGAAATGAATTGTAATCTTGTTTTTTGAGTTTTTTACAATGTATTTTGAAGTGGAAATTTTGGTTATATGCAATAACCATGAATCTGATGTTGAGACTTAAGACATGAATAGTGAACATATGCATGTGAAATGCAAACTTGTTGTTACAATAATGTGAAATATTTTGTAGGAATATAAATTTTAGTTATACCATTTGGCGACCATCTTGTGGGGAATTTTTTTTTCTGTTTTTTCTTTCAATAATGGGAAGGTTTTTTATAAATTTTGTTGCATATTATAGATGATAATGTTAAAACAAGTAGTGTTTTTTTTTTTTTCAATTCAAAAATTTAAAGGGTATATTAAAAAACTCATAGGTCTACGTGATTGACACCATAAGGACTACAAAATGATCTACAGGCTTTGAAGACTAAAAATTGTGAAACAAAATGAATGAAATGGTGACCCGAAGTTTACAACAACAATTGGACTTTGAGACAAATTGGCAAGTTATTGAAAGTCATACAAAAAAAAATTTTGAAAATGGAGAGAAATATATAGGGCTTATAAAAACCCCATCTTAGAATTTAATGTTGGACAAACGAATTTTGAAAATAGAAGAAAAACTTGTGGGGCACAAGTTGTTTTTACCATAAGAAGTGATATGACGAGGTGTATGGATAAGGGGTCTTAAAAAAAGGCACAATTCTAGATGACAATCTACACGAAGAGAAATGAAGTCAATTACTAATTTGAATGAGTAGATGCAGTATACGTCTTAACCGCAATTTATGGTTTAGAGTCATAAAGATCAACGGAGTAGGGGACTTCTGTAGTACTTAATCAATCGTAGGAAATTTCAAGTCCAAAGTTAATGACTAGCAGGGAAGGGTTGTTACAGGAGGTATACAACCCAAGTTTGTGTATTAGTCTGCATTTCCATATTACTATGAACTAGTGGAACACTAGGAGGTGGATGAAAACACCAATGTAGATGTGTTTGAGGATACTAAAAAAATTTACCCAAGATCACTTGAGTATGTAAAAGCACATGTGGATGCATTAGATGAAGTACCACAATCATATTCACATCAAAGGAATCTAGAGTTGGATCAAACGAAGTACACAACCGAAACATGGGATCATGAATTTACGGATTTAGAGATGATCATGTTACTTTCAAGGGTTTATGCATTCTATGAAGAAGAAGGACATGCAATCATGGATTGTCCTTTTATGCCTTTTCACATTAGAGTAGGTATTGCTAAACATGTGGAGTTATAGAATGTGGCAAGAACATTAATGGATCAACCACAGGAACAAGAATAAGGAATTCATGTAGTCTAGAACAAATTTATAGGCATGGAGTTGGGAAGCCAATTGGGACCATAAAGTTAACAAATTCATCCATCTATTTAGACCAAGAGTAGAAAACAAAAGGGGTATTCACATCCACATACTACAACACAATGGATACCAATGGGTAACCATAAATTGGAACATCGTTGATATCACGTCAACACAATTCCACTAATAATGTCAAAAGCAACAATTGTTGAAAATCAGAAACAACATGCTAAAGTAAAAGTTACTCAATCACTTGATGTAAGTATAACAACCATTGGAGTGGAAACGGTTTTTGCACCCAACATAAATGTTGTCAGAAGGGGAGTATAATTGGATCTGTAGCAAAATTGGGTAGCAAATCAAGTGGAGTCTTAACAGTAAGGAATTTGAATTGAAGTTCGGCACTACTAGTAGCTACTACTACTAGAGTTGTTAGCACACTTCAAATGGTGTTTACTAATCCAATAACAACTATTCATGTGAACATGACTGCAAATCGACCATTGATGAGCTCAATGGCTACTAGAGGGTAAAGAAGTGTAGATGTCACGAATCCAATAGGAGGATACCAAGAACCATTTCTTGTAATTGCACCAATTTTTTATCACAAAAATGGCCATTATGTTAGGCCAAATAGGGTAGCTATTAAATATCTTGATTTAAAAAAAAATGTTGATCTAGATGTTCATGTCAGAATGTTCAATTCTATAGTAAAAATAAATGCACTGACTTCTAAAAAGTATATCATTAATGCATTTAGCTATACACTAAAAGATACGACATCAAATTAATGCCATACTTACATGTTAGGATTTTCTGACTTTATTTTTTGGGAACTTACATAAGCATTTTGCAAATGTCATTGGAAGATTCAAGATGACTAGCAAATATACATGGAACTAAAGAACATGAAGTAGGAGGAGACTAAGAAGGTGGAGGTTTACTATGAGTGAATTCAAAAGTTGGCTCATGGTTTACAAATACTAGCCACACATACATTTTTCTAACTATTGTGTTTAAAGTGGGTTTACAATCATACTTTAGAATTGTGACTGCAAGGATGAAGTGGTCAACATTACAACAACATAAGGAGACAATAATGTTGTGTGAAGAAGGTATGATTACTGTAGAAGCAAGGAGTGCACCATGAATACCACAAAGTACCAAATAGGTAGCACCGGCAAAAACACAAAGTATTACAAGGAACACTGACGAACATTGCATAAATTGTGGGATGACAAATCACAATGTGGAGACATGTAGAAAGAAGAAAGAACAAACCACATTGGCAACCACAAAGGCAACACAACCAAATCAAAAAACATAGAAGACATCTTCATAAACATGTTACATCTATGGTTTGAATGGACATAAAATGATAGATTGTCCAAAGTTTGTTGAAATGTAAAAAATGTTTCATGAGAAATTTGTGACAATAGTAAAGGTTCAACTTGTTGCTAAGACACAAATAATCATTACAAATCTGAATGTTAATGTTGCCATAAGAAGCAACATAATTGAAAAATAGGTGCTCAAGGATAAAGAGCCATGAAATACAAAAAATGTTACTAATTAGGAGAAAGAAGAACGGTTGAAGCAATCAATGGTGGAGACAATTCAACAAATTCAAAAAACACAAACATGATCATAAGGGCCATCCACATCCATGGAAGGATGGACCACAACTTGGCCAAATATGCCAAATACTAGTCTTGTCACTATTACCAAAGTGGGGTGCAATTTACTAGCTTAAAAGTGAAATAATTTCATTGCATTTTACTGATTTCACCCTAGTGAAAGTTATTTCACTATAATATCACTATGTAAACATCATGTTTCATTACTAGTTAACATAATTCACTATTACAATTTACTATAATAAATAAGTTTATTTTTATGTTTAAATTTTTTTTATCTATGCTACTTTATGATATACCCTATATTGTTTTAAACTATTTTAATTATTCTAACTTGTATTTTATGTTATTATAGGCTATTATAAATTACTGTACCCTAAATTATTATATGTTATTTTACCTTAAGGTATCTTAATTAGTTTATTATAAGCTTTTAAATTATTCTAAATTAAATTATTCAATAACTTTAGGCTATACCTCAAGTTATTTTATTTTAAATTAATATATGTTATTTCAAGTTATACTTTACATTATTCAAAGTCATTATACTTTATGTTATTATAAATTATTTTATCCTAAGTATAATAACTTAAAATAATATAAAACAAAATATAATGACCTAAGGTAGAAATAACTTATAATAGAAAATAATAACCTATGAAAAATATTTTTAAATACCCTGTAATATAATAATTACCAATAGTTTATGATATTATAACATAGAATATCAAACAATAATTTATAATAAAATAATCATCAATAGTTGTAATATAATAACCAACAATAACTTATAATACAATAACCATTAATAACCATTAATAAAATAACCATCAATAACCACCAATAAAATAACCACCAATGGTTTACAACAGAATAACCACCAATGGCCACTAACACTACTAGAAATTTTGGGTTTTGCAACTAAAATTTAGTTGCATGCGACACATGCAACTGCAAATTTGTGTAGTTGCATAAGACAAGTTGCACATGACATTTAGTTGCATGCGACATTACGTATGCAACATGTATATATGGTTTTAATATACATGTTCATACATACATAGAAATCCAAATGTAGTTGCACCTTATGTGCAACTCTCCTTACAACTACAATACAACTAATCAAAATATGACACATGTTTAAAAATTAAACAACTAACTTATGGACACGTGTCATTATTTAATTTTTTTTTTCAAAATTAAAAATTCATTGGATTAATCTCAATCATTGAATTTTCTGCCACTAGGATGATGACATGTGGCACACCATTGAACGTTCATTGACCATTTGACACGTGTTCATGTAACACCAATTATATGGTGACACATGGCAATCAAAACCCACCTATTTTTAAAATTTTAAATATTAATCAATGAAATCTAAATCGTCCAATATATGGTTAATAAGATATTCACACATGGTGCATAGGTAGGTAGGTAATAATTTAACCCTACTAAATAGGTTTAATTAAATATGCAAGTAGGTTAAAAAGTAGCTAGGCGTAAGTTATATAGGTAGGTTTAAAATAATCTGATTTTATTTTTAGGTTTAACCATTTCACAAGTGTCAAGCTTTTTTCATTCACTCATCCCCAATGGCACTTAATATTTGGCTAATACATAGCTATTGCTCATAGTTATATGCTGATCCAAATAGAATTTGAAGTCGAAGGATATGGGTTAAAACATTCCATTGCAAATCTCATGAATCAACCTAGTTGCACATTACATGCAACTACTGTATTAGATTATACTAGCCAGGGCAGGGCTCTATTGCATTTGGTGTCCAAAGCAAACTTGAAGCCCTCTTCTTGGCGCATCTAACAAACTAAGAATCATTGAAAACAGATTAGAAATGAGAAAGTTATGGCCCCCCAAAGTAAAGGGGGTCAAAAACTTTTTAAAGAAAACTATTGAACACTACAAAGGCCGGTTCTTAAACATCCAGAAAGTTAATTTTATGTTGTTTTTTTGCTATTAGAGTTCCAATGCGATTTGTAGGACTTTAGGTGGCGCTCCTATAGCGCTTTAAATCGTTTAAAATGAATAAGAAATAAGAAAGTTATGAGGTTTGAAAGTAGGAGGGGTCCAAAGAAAAAAAAACAAAACAAAAACAAAAAAGAAGGGGGTCCGAAAATCTAACAACACATGTACTCTCCTCTGCGGACCCTGGTGTCCATGTTCTCCACATCGATCTCACCCCTACTGACACCTCAACATTTCCAAAACTCGTCCATGCCTTGCTGATCTCTCTAATCCTCAACGATTCAAAGACTGACAGACACAACAACACAGCAATGACACAACACACATCTCATGTCCTATACTTCCACACTGATGCGATTCGAAGAAAAAGAAGCTCTTGTATCTTATTCATAGAAT
>Ga0116228_10000241_pt1 | contig 39400 bp, 43 predicted proteins | sample S1TSphfallax_2_FD_89694 | JGI IMG/M metagenome (GOLD analysis project Ga0116228, IMG submission 89694) | Host-associated microbial communities from peat moss isolated from Minnesota, USA - S1T2_Fc - Sphagnum fallax MG | ecosystem: Host-associated > Plants > Peat moss > Unclassified | place... | reverse complement strand
CGCTACGCCCTACGTGCCATGCCGACGGCAACGCCCAAGTGCATGCTCATCGTCGTACCTCGACTGCGGTTCGCGACGACGCGAACCTTCGCTCGGCATGACAAGCGGCAAGCATCAGGCGATTGGCGATGGGCAATTGGCGATGGGCAACGCCACCGAAACCCATGACGCGGTCACCACCCGGGTGCGCGGAGCGAGCGCAGAAACAACTGGCGCTGCCACCGATTGGCGGCGAGCTCGGATCGGGGGCCCCGCGCGCGAAGCGCGTGGGGGGAGCGGAGCCCGGGGCGCAGCTCCTTAAAACTGAATATTCGAGATCGACTGGTACGCGGTGAGCAGCTTCGAGCGGATCGACATCGTGTATTGCAGCGCGAGATTGGCTTCTTCGACCGACGTGACGACCTTGGAGAGGTCGTCGGTCGCGCCGGTGGCGAGGTCGCGCGTGTTCTGATCGGACGTGGCGATCTTGTCGTTCACGTCGCTGAGCATCTTGCTGATCGTGTCCTTGAAGCTCGTGACGCCCGCGTCGTCGGCGGCGCCGGGGATGGCGCTGACGTTCGGCGTCTCGTCGTCGGCCTTCGAGAGGTCGGGCACGAACGTGCCCGGTACGACCGAGCGGATCGAGTTGGCGTAGTCCATCAGGACTTGAGGAGCCCGAGCGTCGCGCTGCCCTGCGAGCGCGCTTCCTGGATCGCGGTCACGTTCGCCTGATAGGCGCGCGACGCGGCGATCATGTCGACCATTTCCTTGACGACGTCGATATTCGGCATGTGGACGTAGCCCTGCGCGTCGGCGTCGGGGTGCGTCGGGTCGTAGACCAGCCGGTCGGGAGTGGAGTCCGGCACGATTGCGACGGCCTGCACGCCGGCGCGCGAACCGTTGAGATTGGTGAGGGCACCGGCGTCGTTGTCGTCCGGGATCGGATCGGGCACGAACGAGTCGCCCTGCGGCGCTTCACCCTTCTGCGCGAACACGATCAGTTGACGCTTGAAGGCGCCGCCCTCGGGCGTACGCGTCGTGTTGGCGTTGGCGAGGTTGTTCGCGATGACGTCCATCGCGAGCCGTTCCGCCGAGAGGCCCGAGGCGCTGACTTCGATCGAGCTGTACTGACTCATGAGGTGCTCTCCTGGATCGCTTCGCGGACGCGCGAGTATTGGCTGCTGAGCAATTGGTGCATCGTCTGACCGTACGACGAATTCAGGGACAGCTTCGCCATCTCTTGGTCGATGTCGACGTTGCTGCCGTCGTTGCGGATCTGCGTCGAGTCATCGATCGTCGAGGTGATCGAGAACGGTTTGGCCTCGAAATCCGGCCCCTCCGCGATCTGGTTCGGCGCGTCGGTGACCAGCGCCAGGTCGTCAGGATCGTCGGTGCGCGGCAATTCGGCCGCCAACGCCTCTTTGAAGGAGACGTCGCTGCGCTTGAAGTTCGGCGTCTCGGCGTTGGCGATGTTGTTCGCGATGACTTCGTGCGTCTCGCCGGAGCCCTTCACCGCGTCCTTGAGCATCGTGACGGTCGAACCAAGCGGTAAAACGTCCATCATCTAGAGCTTCGGCGCGCCGCCGGAAAAACTTAAGGCACGGCCGTCGACGGTGATCAGGCCCTCGAGGATCAGCGTCCGCACCAGCACGGCGCGGTTCTTCTCGCTCAGGTCGGGTCCGAGCCCCGCGAACGTCACCGGCCCGGCGACGAGCTGTTCGAACGCGGTCCGGCAAAATTTCGGGAAGCCCAGGGAGCGGCCCGCGATCAGCAGGTCGACGGTCTGCTCGCGGTCGCGCACCATGAACGCGACGTCGTCGGCCAGCCCCAGCACCGACTCGGGCCCGAGGCAGCGCAACGCCTCGATCTGCCCGATGCTGCCGGCCGCGTCGGCCCGGGTGATCGCGAACTGCTCGTTGAGCAGCACCTCGCGCGCCAGACCAATTCGCTCGGGCGTCAGTGCCGCGTCGAGCCGCGCACGCACGAGGCCGGCGAAGCGCGCGGGGAAATCGCCCGCCTCGGTCCAGCCGGCCGGCGCCGAGCGGCGCAGTTCGAGGTCGGACTCCGCGGCGAGCCGCACGACCATCTCGAGCAGATCGATCACGCGGATCGGCAGCAGCGCAAACGTCGCGTGCAGCGACGTACCGGCCGTGTCGACCGCCTCGTGCGGTACGCCGCGCGGGAGGTAGAGCGTGTCGCCCGGACGCAGCCGCACCTCGCGCTGCACGCGCAGGTTCGGCCGCTGCTCGCCGCTGAGGAACGGCTGACTCTCGAGCGGGAGCTCGACGAGGGGTTCGTAGATGCGCCAGGTCTTCTCGCCGGCGATCTGCATCGTGAGCGTGTCGTGCGTGTCGTGGTGGACGGCAAAGCCCTGCGCGCCGGCCCGGGTCAGGTACACGTTGATCTGCGCGTACGAACGCAACCGGTGCTGCAGCCCGTTGGAGAAGCGCTGCAGCCGCGCGCTGAAGAGCGCGGCGTCCTTGATCACGAGCGTGTACCCCTGGTCGACGAAGCCGATCACCTTGCGCGCGTCGAGCACGGCCTTCGCAGGCTTGCCGGTCGAACGCCAGCGCACGGCGGGGCGTTCGGCGGTGAAGTCGGCCGGGCCGAGGGGCGGACCCTCCGTTCGCACCAGCGCGAACTGCTCGGGCTCGCGCGCGCCGACGATGAGCGAATCCTCGACGTCGGCGATGCCGTACACGTCGTCGTAGTAGGACGGGTCGTTCCGCGCGATGTGCAGCGGCGCGCGTTCGTAGTGGTCCGCGAGAAAGTCGTCGATGCTCGTCGGCGCGAGCACGTAGGTCAGCGAATCGGCCACGTTCCCGTCAGTATACACCGCGCGTCACGCGCTGAATTGGGCCGCGTGGAGCACGGCGTAGGCGCCGCCGCTCGCGACGAGCGCGTCGTGCGTGCCGGTCTCGCGCACGCAGCCCGCCTCGATGTAGAGGATGCGCGTCGCCCGGCGGATCGTCGAGAGGCGATGCGCGATGATCAGCGTCGTGCGACCGGGGAGCAGCCGGTCCAAGGCCTCTTCGATCAGGTGTTCGGAGTGGCTGTCGAGCGCGCTCGTCGCCTCGTCGAGGATCAGGATCCGCGGGTCGCGCAGGATCGCGCGCGCGATCGCCAGGCGCTGACGCTGGCCGCCGGAGAGCCGCAGCCCGCGCTCGCCCACGACGGTCGCATAGCCGTCGGGCAGCGTGCGCACGAACTCGTCCACGTTCGCCTCGCGTGCCGCGGCGAGCACCTCGTCGTCGCGCGCGTCGAGCCGGCCGTAGCGGATGTTGTCGGCGATCGAGCCGTTGAAGAGCTGCGTCTCCTGCGGCACGAGCGCGATCGCGCCGCGCAAGTCGTCGAGCCGCACGCCCGCGATGTCGACGCCGTCGAGCGTGATGCGGCCGCCCTGCGGATCGTAGAATCGCGGCACGAGGTTCACGATCGTCGACTTCCCCGCGCCCGAGGGCCCGACGAGCGCGACGGTCTCGCCGTGCAGCATCTCGGCGTTGAAATCCTCGAGCACCGGCGCGCCGCCGGCGTCGTAGGCGAAGCGGACGTGCTCGAATCGGATGTCGCCGACGATGTTGCGTAGCGGCCGGGCGTCGGGCGGATCGGCGCGCTCGATCTCGAGATCGAGCAACGCGAACACGCGCGACGCGCCGACGAACGCGCGCGAGAAATCGCCGAGAAAAATCGAGAAGCGGTTCATCGGGTTGATCGTCAACGCCATGGCGCCGAAGAACGCGATCGCTTGCGCCGGCTCGATGCGCCCGTCGCCGATCTCGTGCACGACCATCACGACGATCGCGATGATCGCCACCGACACGATCGTCGCGATCACCGGCGACTGGGTCTGGTTGAGCTGCGTGACCTTCATCTGCGCACCGAAATAGGCGTCGTTGGCGTGCGAGAAACGGTCGCGTTCAAAATCTTCGCGGCGGAACGCCTTGACGACGCGCTGGTTGGCCAGCACCTCGGCGAGGTTGGAGGAAAGGTCGGCGATGCGCTCCTGCGCGGAGCGCGTGCTCGCGACGACGAGTTTGTTGAAGCGCCCGATCACGAGCGAGACGACCGGCGTGCACGCGAGCAGCACGATGGCGAGCAGCCAGTCGAGCTTGAACATCCAGATCACCGCGGCGACGAAGGTGACGGTCACCTGAATCATCTGCGGGAGCGAGATGCTCACCGCGTCGGTCATCAGCCACAGATCGTTCGAGAAACGCGCCATGAACTCGCCGGGCCGCCAGCGGTCGAACTCGGCGAGCGGCAACCGGTTGACGTGATCGAAGAGCCGCCCGCGCAGTGTGGCGATCATCTTCTGGCCGCTCCACGCGGTCAGGTAGCTTTGCCCGTAACCGGCGACGTTGCCGATCACCTGGGAGATGAAGATACCGCCGCAGACGAGCCAGAGCATCGTCCAATCGACGTGCGTCGGCACCGACACGCCGCCGGCCGAATGCTGGTAGTTGATGACGCGCGTCATCAGCAGGCCGGGCAACTGCAGCAAGACGGTCGGCGCAACGCCGGCGATGATCCCGAGCAGCATCGCGAACGCCAGCCGCGGCAGATACGGCCGCGCCTCGTGGAAAATGCGGCGCAGGATCTCCTGACGGTTCACCATTTCGCGCTTGGCGCGAGGCGCCGCGAAACCTTCGGGCCGGCGGGCCGGTATCTTCGCCGAATCGCTCGAGGGGAGTTTATCGGTGGATTGTTACTTTCATCATGCCGTCCCGTCCGTCGCCCGTTGCTCCGGCTGCGGGAAGTCCGTCTGCGCGACCTGCCGGGCGGAGACCGGCGACTGCCCGAGCTGCCGGCTCGCCGCCCGCGTCGAGGCCGCTGCGGGCACGCGCCAACAGCTGCACGGCTCCGTCGGGCCGTCGTCGCCCGGGCCGCAGCCGGGGCCGAACCCCCAGCAGTGGTGGCAACAGCCGTCGCCGCGCGGTACCCAGGTCCAGCCGCAGCCGCAGCGCTCGACCGCGCTCGCCGACGTGCGGCCGGAGTCGCGCGCGCTCGTGGCGATGGGCTACCCGTTCTGGCCGCTCGCGCTCATCGCGCTCTTCGATCAATCGGGCTCGGACTTCGTCCGGCGGAACGCGTGGCAGGCCCTCGGCTTCAACGCCGGGATGTACGGCCTCGGTTGGCTCCTCTCGACGATCGCGGCGATCCCGTTGATCGGCTTTTCGGCGTGGCCGCTCTTGCCGTTCATCGTCCCGGTCGCGCTGGTCGCGAGCGTGATCTACGGCATCAAGGTCTGGCACGGCGAGGACGTCCACGTCCCGTTCGTCAGCGAGATCATCGACAAGAAGTTCCACCCGGCGGGCTGATCGCGCCGGCTCAGCGCGCCAGCGGCGGCGGTGCGACCTGGGCGCGATAGCGCTCGAGAAAACCCCGCGCCGCCGTCTCGTGATCGAGCACCGGCGCGGGGTAGCCGCGCTCGCCGAAGAGCGGCAGCGCCATCTGCGCGCGGCCGTCGCGCCGCTCGAAGATCACCGCGTCGGGCAGGCCGGCGAGCTCGGGGATCCAGCGTCGCACGTAGTCGGCGGCCGGGTCGAACCGGTGCGCCTGCTTCACCGGGTTGTAGATGCGCGGAAACGCGGCGAGATCGGCGCCGACCCCGGCGACCCATTGCCAATTCCCGGTCGCGAGCGCCGCGCAATCCTCGATCAGCAGCCGGTCCCACTCGTCGCGGCCGACGCGCCAATCGACGCCGAGATCGAAGCAGAGAAACGATGCCGCGACGGCCCGGATGCGCGGGTGCATGCGGCCGGTGGCGAGCAGTTCGCGCATGCCCGCATCGACCAGCGGAAAGCCGGTCGTGCCGGTGCGCCATGCGCCGAGCTGCGGGTGCGTGCGCGCGAAGGCGAAGCCGCGCATCTTCTCTTGCAGCGGCTCGTCGGCCAGCGAGTCGTGATACCACGCGAGTTGGAGAAAGAAGTCGCGTTGCGCGAGCGCGCGCATCCACAGCCGCACCGCCGTGCGCTCCTCCACCAGCAGAAAGGGATCGGACGCGCGCTCCCACGCCGCGCGCACGACGGCCCGCGCCGAAATCGTGCCGAACGAAAGCTCGGCCGAGAGATCGGAGGTCGGCCCCGCCGCCGGAACGTTGCGCGTGATCCCGTACGCGAGGATCGGCCCCGCGAGAAACGCCGCGAGCTTCGCCTCGGCATCGGCCGGCGACGCGGCCGGCAACGGCGCGTGACGTTCGCCGAACTCCAGCGGATCGGGGAGCGGCTCGCTCGCGATCTCGGCGAGCGCGAAGCGCGCGTCGGGCGCCGGCGCCGCGGGCACGAGCGCCTGCCATCGCTCGAAGTACGGCACGAAGGCGCGCCAGCCGTCGCCCGAACGGTGCGCGAGCGCCGTATCTTCGGGCGGGATCACGGGCGCATCGTGGACGGCCAACACGCGCAAGCCCGATTCTTCGAGCGCCGACTGCACGTCGCGATCGAAGCGGATCTCGCGCGCGTCGTACCGGACGCTCCACGCAACGGTCGACGCACCGAGACCGCGCGCGAGCGAACGGAGCGTCGCGCCGGTCGGGCCGCGCCGCACGATCAGCCGCGAACCGGCCGCGCGGATGTTTGCGTCGAGCGCCGCGACCGCGGCGCAGTAGAACGCGGCCCGCCGCGGCGACGCGCGCAGGCGCGCGACCCGCACGGGATCGATGACGAGTACGGGCACGACGTCGCCGGTCCGTGCCGCTTCGGCGAGACCCGCGTGGTCCCGGGTGCGCAAATCGAGCGTAAACGCGAAGAGCGTCTTCAGCGCGCGACCCCGGCGGCGTCCATGGCGGGCCGTTCCACGTTGCGGCGGGGCGCTTCCTTTGGACGCCGGACACATGGTTGCCCAGCCCTTGCGGCGTACGGACCAGTGATGAAGCGCATCCGCCACCCGGTCGAACGCACGGCGATTCGGATCCTCGCGATCGCCGAACGAGCCGTCTTCTTCATCATCGGGCTGCTGCTGTTCGCGGCGTCGCTCTTTCTGCTCGCGCGCGCGGTGCCGATGCTGGTCGATATCCTCGCATCGGGCAGCGACTCGCCGATCCAGATCGGCACGAACTTCCTCGACCTCGTGCTGCTGGTGCTGATGGTCGTCGAACTCGCGTACACGGTGATGCTCTCGCTGCGCGGTGCGGTGCTCAGCGCCGAGCCGTTCCTCATCGTCGGCCTCATCGCCGTGATCCGGCGCATCCTCGTGATCACGGTCGGCGAGTTCAAAGGCAACAGCTCGACGCCGTCGTTCTCAACCGAGAGCGGCCTCGAACTCGGCATCCTCACCGCCGTCGTGCTGGTCTTCGTCGCATCGATCGCCTTATTGCGCACGCGCCGGCGCGTTGCCGAACCACACGACCACGACGAATTTTGAACTGCTGACTCGCGGTCTGTGTTTCGGCGTCGCAATCGCGATGCTCGCGACGAAGCAACAGGCGGGGCTCGCGCAGTCGGTTACGGCTCGCATTGCTCCGAACGGGGTCGTATGCACATCGTACGTCCCCGGCGTAACACCCGGCTACAGCTGTATCGAACATATCTCCGGGAAGGCCGGTACGCGATGCAGCGGATACGTGGCGCCAGATGCATCAAACGCCCGATCGCAGCCGCCTCCAGCATCGTATAGCGTCGGAGAGATCGGCCTTCCGGGAGTTCCCGATCTGACTCAATCGCAGATCGAGATGATACGCGCACTTCAGAAAGAGCGAGGACACGCGCACCTTCGATTCGCGTTCCTCCAGGACTGGACGTACGCTTCCCTTCGGTACGCGTTCGTCGTATACGATGCGTCGCGGGGACCATGTATCGACACGGCGGGCGGCTACCCCGTCCTCAACGACAACAGCAGCGGCCGCCTCTTTTATGAACCCGGTGAAGACCCGTATTTCATCAAGAGCGCACCCCCGTAGCGCGTACGGCTCTTAGCCACCGATTTCGCTGAGGGCGCGCATCGCGCTGGCGGTTTGGCCGACGTCGAGGTGGTGGCGTTCGGGCTTCACGTACATCGAGCCGCGGAAGATCGCGATCAGATCGTCGTCGCTCGCGCCGCTGCGCACGGGCGTGCGCAGGTCGATGAAGTGATCGCCGAAGAGACACAGCTTGAGGCGGCCGTCGGCCGAGAGACGCACGCGGTTGCACGTATCGCAGTAGTCGTGCGAGAGCGGTGAGATGACGCCGACGCTGCCGGGCGCCCCGGCGAAGGCGTAGTAGCGCGCCGGGCCGTTGCCGGGCGGCCCGTCGACCGGGCGCAGTTCGGCGATCGCGCCGATGCGCGCCAGAATCTCGCTCGCGCTGATGTACTCCGAGCGATGGCCGGCGACGTTCTCTTCGACCGGCATCACCTCGATGAATCGCACGGCGACCGCGCGCTCGCGCGTCAGTTCGGCGAACGCACCGACTTCGTCGTCGTTCTGGCCGCGCATCACGACGCAGTTCAGCTTGACCGGGCCGAGCCCGGCCGCGAACGCCGCATCGATCCCGCCGAGCACGCGCTCGAGTCCGGGCCGACGCGCGATCTGCTCGAAGCGATCCGGCCGCAGCGTGTCGAGCGAAATGTTGACGCGCGTGAGCCCGGCGTTGCGCAGCGCCTGCGCCTGGTCGGCGAGCATCAGGCCGTTGGTCGAGAGCGCGATGTCGTCGATACCCGGCGTCGCCGCGATCATCGCGACGAGACGCTCGAGACCGTGGCGGATCAGCGGTTCGCCGCCGGTAAGGCGGATGCTGCGCACGCCGATCTGCGCGGCGGCACGCACGATGCGCGCGATCTCTTCGTAGCTGAGGATGTCGCTCTTGTGAATCCAGGGCAGGCCCGCTTCGGGCATGCAATAGACGCAGCGCAGGTTGCAGCGATCCGTCACCGAGATCCGGAGGTAGGTGATCGGGCGGAGGAAGGCGTCGGTCAGCCGCGGCTGGGTTGGCGACGCGATCAAGTCGATCATGAGAACGGTCCTTCTTCGCGACCGCCCCGGTTAATCCGTCGCGAAGACCGTCGGGTCGATCTTGACGTTGAGGTGGTAGTTGGAAAACGTGGAGGCAACATCGGCGCTGTAGTGCGGGATGTCCACTTTCCCCGTTTGCGTCTTGATCACGTAGTTGCCGTCGATCTGGGCGTAGGTCTGATCGAACGAGATCGAGCCGCCGTCCTTGTAGAAGTACGCCATCGATGAGACGGTCGCGGTCGCATCGTCCACCGTCACGTCGACGTGATCGATGCGGCCGTTCTTCTTACGCACGAGACGGAAGTGCGCGGTCGTGCCGTCGTCGGAGAGCGGCGTCACGTCGTAGACGCGCGGCCATTCGCTCGGCGGCTCGAGCTGCGGATAGACTTTCTTGAACTGGTCGGCCAGCGCCGGAACCGTTTGGAAGACGACGGCGCTCCGGTCGGGCTGTTCGTAGTAGGCGGTGCCGTCGAGCGAGGGGCTGATGTAGGGGAAGCCGTGCGTCGTAACGTCGACGTGCAGGTCGGCTTGATACGAGTGCAGGTTGGCGTTGACGCGCTGCATGCGCGCGTACACCGCCGCGGGGTCGCCCACTTGGGCCGGGCCGGGCGCAGCGAGGCCGGGCGCGGTGAGTGCCAGGGCGGTCAGCAGAACGGTGACTCGGAGAACGATCGGATGCATAGACGGGCTCACGATACGACGAGGGTTTGAGAAAACGTTGTGAGCGCGTCGCGAATCTCATCCCGGACCAAGGTGGCCGTCTCTCGCGCGAGCGCCGCGCGCAGTGCGGCCTCCGCCCGGGGCGACCCGATGCGGCCGAGCGCCCAGGCGACGTGCGCGCGCACGAGTTCGTGCGGGTCCTCGGCCAGCGACCGTTCGAGTGCCGGCACGTCGGCGCGGTCGAGACCGTTGCCGAGCGCGACCGCCGCGTTGCGGCGCAGGATCGCCGCGCTGCGCCAGCCCATCGCGGTGCGCGCGTAGCGCCGCTCGTACTCGCCGCTGCGCACCGCGAGCAACGCCTGCAGATCGGGCGCGCGCGTCGCATCGTCGCGCGGGGCGAACGACGCGGCATCGCGCGGCGCGCGCACCGTCGGCGGACAGGCCTCCTGGCAGAGATCGCAGCCCCACACCCACTCGCCGATCAGCGGACGCAAATCGAGCGGAATCGGATCGCGGCGTTGGGTGAGATCGGAGATGCACCGCGTCGCATCGATCGTGTAGTCGCCGCGCAGCGCACCGGTCGGGCACGCGCTCACGCAGCGCGTGCAGCTGCCGCACGTGGTGCGCAGCGGTTCGTCGGGCGCGAGCGCGAGCGACGTGACGACCTCGCCGAGGAAGACGTACGAGCCCAACTGCGGCGCGATCAGGTTCGTGTGTTTGCCGATCCAGCCCAGGCCCGCTCGTTCGGCGAAGGCGCGCTCGGCGATCGGTGCGGTATCGCAGGCGATCGCGGTCGCGCCGCCGAGGCCTTCGATCGCGCGCGCGAGGTTGCGCAAGAGCGCGTACAAGCGGTGGTGGTAATCATTGGACCAGGCATAGTTGGAGACGAGGCCGTGACCGCGCGCCGGCGGCGGCGCGGGTACGGCGTACGCCACCGCGACGCAGACGACGCTGCGCGCATCGGCGAGCAACGTGCGCGGATCGGCGGCCGCCGCGGCGTGCCGATCGTCGTACGGCCACGAGGCGAGATCGCCGCGCGCGATCGAGGCGCGAAAGCGTTCGCGCGTTGCGTCGAGCGCGGTCGCGGGCGCAATGCGCACGCGATCCGCACCACACGCGTGGGCGGCGGCGACGACCGCCGACCGCAACTCGGCGCTCAGAGCGTCGGCAGCCCGCCGCGCCGCGCGCGCAACGGATAGGCGCGTTCGATCGCCGCGATCTCATCGGAATTCAGCCGCAGCTCGCCGCCCGCCGCGTTGTCGCGCGCGTGCGCCAGCGTGGCGGCCTTCGGAATCGCAAACGTTCCCTCGGTGCGGGTGAGGAACGCGAGGATCACCGCGTGCGACGTGACGCCGTGCGCCTGCGCGATCGCCGCGAGCTCGCGCGCACCCGCGCCCTCGTTCCAATCGCCGCGACCGAACGGCGTGTACGCGACGAGCGCGATGCCGTGCTCGCGACAATACGGCAACTCGTGCGCCTCGACCGTGCGCTCGCCCAGATGATAGAGCACCTGATTGCACGCGATGCGCTCGCGCGTGAGCGCCGCTTGCGCCTCTTGCAGATCCGCCACGTCGAAGTTGCTCACGCCGAGCGAGCGGATCTTGCCGTCGGCGACGAGCGTCTCGAACGCCCGCATCGTTTCCGCGAGCGGCGTGCTGCCGCGCCAATGCAACAGGTAGCAGTCGAGATAGTCGGTGCGCAAGCGACGCAAGGAACGTTCGCAGGCCGCGATCGTGCCGGCGTACGTCGCGTTGGACGGGAGCACTTTCGACACGAGGAAGAGCGCCTCGCGCGGCAGATCGGCGATCGCATCGCCCACGAACGTCTCGGCGCCGCCGTCGCCGTACATCTCGGCCGTGTCGATGTGCACCATGCCGGCGTCGATGCCGGCGCGCAACGCACGAATCGCCTCGTCGCGCCCCGCGCGCAGCGGAACGTTCCAGGTGCCCTGGCCGATGATGGGGACGGTGCGGCCGCCGGTGCCGAAAACGCGTTCGATCATTCCCATCACGTACCCATCAGAAGACGTCGAACCCCGCATCGATCGCCGCATAGGCGAGCAGGCCGTCGCGCAGATGGCGCACCTGGCCGAACCCGGCTTCGCGCAAGCGGCGCGCGGCCCAGCGCGACTTCGCGCCGACCCGGCACGCGACGACGTAGTGCGCGGTGAGATCCAATTCGTGCAGCCGCGCCTCGAGCGTGCTCGCCGGCAGCGCGACCGCGCCGGGCGGCGCGCCCAACACCGCCTCGTGCGGTTCGCGCACGTCGAGCAACACGGCGGACGGATCCGACGCGAGCAGCGCGTCGAGCTCGGCCGCGACGAGTTCGTCGTCGCCCGCCGCGTCGTCCGCCGGCGCGGCCGTCATCGCGACGACGTCGCGGATCGAGCGCGCGTCGCCGCAGGCCGGACACGCCGGATCGCGCGCGATGCGCACCTCGCGCAGTCGCGCATCGAGCGCGTCGATCAAGACGAGCCGCCCCGCGAGCGGCCGCCCGATGCCGAGGATCAGCTTGAGCGTCTCGGCGGCCTGCCAGGTGCCGATCATACCCGCGAGCACGCCGAGCACGCCGCCCTCGGCGCAATTCGGCACGAGATCGCCGGGCGGCGGTTCCGGATAGAGGCAGCGATAACACGGTCCGCCGGGCGTGCCGAAGATCGACACCTGACCGTCGAAACGGAAGATCGAACCGTAGACGTCGGGCTTGCCCTCGAGCACGCACGCATCGTTGATCAGATAGCGCGACGCGAACGTATCGGTGCCGTCGACGACCACGTCGTAGGCGCGCACGAGATCGCGCGCGTTCGCCGCATCGAGCCGCACCGCGAACGCATCGAGTGCGATCTGCGGGTTGAGCGCGTGCAGCCGTTCGGCCGCGGTCGCCGCCTTCGGCCGCCCAACGTCGCCGGTCGCAAAGAGAATCTGCCGCTGCAGGTTCGTGACGTCGACCTCGTCGTCGTCGACGATACCGATGCGCCCGACGCCGGCCGCCGCGAGGTAGGCGAGGATCGGCGAGCCGAGGCCGCCCGCGCCCACGACCAGCACGCGCGCGGCCGCGAGTTTCTCTTGACCCGCGAGCCCGACTTCCGGGATCAGCAAGTGCCGGCTATAGCGGCGCAGATCGAGCGACCCGGCGAGCGGCATCAGAGTGGCGCGTCGACGGCGAGCGGGAGTTCGCGCTGCGGCGTCTCACGCGGGTGGCGTTCGTTGAGCCAGCCGAGCACCGTGCTGCGTGCGTTGTCGCCCGCGAAGGTGTGATCGCTCGCGATCGTCGCGAACGTCTTCGGCTCGGGCGCGCGCGCGAAGAGCAGGTCGACGCTCGAGCGCGACACCATGCCGTCGCGCTCGGCGGCGATGTAGAGCACCGGCCGGCCGGCGAGGCGCGGTAACGCATCGTCGAGCAACGGCTGCCATTGGTTCGCAAGTTCGGGCAACGGCAAGCCGACGACGTACGACGAGCGCAAGTCGACGACGCCGCCGCGTGCGAGCGTCTCGAGCGCCTGCGGCCGCCCGTAGCCGGTGGCGATCGAGACGGCGCCCGCGATCGACGGATCGCGCCCGGCCGTGCACAGCGCGGTGACCGCGCCCATGCTGTGGCCGACGGCGTAGCACGTGGTCGCGCCGCGTTCGCGCGCGGTGCGCACGACCGCACTCATCGCGTCGATCAGATCGGTCGCGGCGCTGAGCCGGCCGCCGCTCGCGCCGAGCTTGTGGCCCGGAAAATCGAGCGCGTACACGCCGAAGCCGTGACTCGCGAGAAACGCGCAGAGCATGTCGAGGTTCTGCTTGGAACTCGAGTACCCGTGCCCGACGACGAGCGTCACGCCGCGCGGCCGCCGCGCCTCATACGCGAGAACGGCAATCTCGTTGCGCCCCGCATCAACGCGAAACAGCTCGACGTTCACGTGCTGCCGCCTGGGGTGTTGGCGATCCAGGCGGTGCCGCCGTCGGCGTATTCTTCGCGCTTCCAGATCGGGGTGCGCGCTTTGAGCGTGTCGATCGCGAACTCGCAGGCATCGAACGCGGCGACGCGATGCGGCGCGCCGACGGCGACGCCGACGCTCGCTTCGCCGAGCGCGACGCGGCCGATGCGGTGAACGATCGCGATCGCGAGCGGACCGAAGCGCTCGCGTGCCTCGGCGGCGATCGCTTCGAAGTCGGCGATCACCATCGCGGCGTACGCTTCGTAGTCGAGCGCGCGCACCGCACGATCGTCGCCCGGCGACGTCATGCGGGTCGTGCCGAGAAACGTGCAGATCGCACCGTGCGCCGGATCGCCGACCGCGGCGATGAGCGCCTGCAGATCGATCGGGTCGGGCGAGACGGCGATCATCCGCCACCGACCGGCGGCAGCAACGCGATCTCGTCGCCCTCGCCGAGCGTCGTCGTGCCGTCGCTCACCACGCCGTTGCGCGCGAATCGGGTCGACGCGTGCAGGCGCGTCGCGTCGGGGACGCCGGCCGTGAGCGCGTGCCACGCATCGTCGAGCGTCGCGCGCGGCGCGAGCTCGAGCTCCCGCTCGCCGAAGCCGAGCAGTTCTCGTAGACGCGCGAACGCGAGAACGCGCACGCGCATCAGTATCCGCCGAGGTCGGTCGTGTAGCCGCGCGCTTCGAGCCACGCGCGACTCGCGTCGTGCTTGCCGAGCAGATCGATGCGGCTGCAGACGAGCTTGTGCAGCAGCACCTCCCAGAAGTGCTGATCTTTTTCGTAGACGTCGTCGGGAATCTGATTGTGCTTGCGCGAGAATTCGCGCAGCGCCACCCAATCGGCCGCGCCGAGCGCGGCGCGCAATTCGGCGTCGTAGTCGGGGGTCGGCGGCGCCGGCTGCGTCACGCGCTCTGCTTCGCATCGGTGATGCCGGCGAGCGCGAAGCGTTCGATCGCGAGCGCAACGCCATCGGCCTCGTTCGACGCGGTCACGTGCGCCACGGCTTGCCGCACTTCGGGCAGCGCGTTGGCCATCGCGACGCCGATCCCGGCCCAATGCAGCATCGGCACGTCGTTGCGCGAATCGCCGATCGCGAGCACGCGTTCGGGCAGCACCTGGAAATCGGCGCACAGCCGCGAGAGCGCGGTCTTCTTGCTGGCGTCGCGGTTGAGCACGGCGCACTCGACGAAATCGTGCCAGGTCTCGTAGCGAAAGTTCAGCGGCAGATCGCCGAACCGGCGCATCAGCGCCTTCACCGCGTCCTCGCCGAGAAAGCGAATGAACGTCGGCGCGCCGCCGAGCAGGGGCAGCAGCGAGTCGACCTCGCGCCAACCCGGACCGCGCATGTCTTGCATGTAGGCGTGGCCGCCGCTGATCCGCCAGAAGAGTTCCTCGGCGTAGATCGCGACCGGCAGCTTCTCGGCCTCGGCGAACTCCACCAGCGGCTTCGCGTACTGCAGCGGCACGGGAATGTGCGCGAGCGTCTTGTCGGCACCGAAATCCTTGGTGAGCGCGCCGTGGCAGCAGATCACCGGCAAGTTGAGCCCGAGTTCGCGCGAGATCGTGATCGGCGTGTCGACGCCGCGACCGGTGACGAGCACGACGCGAATGCCCGCCGCGAGCGCCCGCCCGATCGCGGCGCGGTTGGCGCGCGAGACGGATTCGTCGGGCGCGAGCAGGGTGCCGTCGAGATCGAGGGCGATGAGGTCGATGGGCTGATTCACGATTCTACTTTCGTCGGTGCGTCGAGCCGGCATTCCATCCGGACGACGCGCATGCGATACCGGCCGTCGACCCGCATCACGTGGGGTTCGAGCGCCGCGGCGGACGGACCGCGGAGCAACGTCTCGACGTCGATTCCCGGTTCCGGCTCGTCCCAGCGTTCCTCGACCGGCACGAAGCCCGCCGCCCGATACGCCGCGATCGCTCGCGCGTTGTAGCGTGCTACGTCCAGCCGGAGTCGCCGGAATCCTTCGCCACGCAGAACCACCGAAAACGCCGCGAGGATTCGCCGGCCGAAGCCGCGCCCGACGTAGCGGGGGTCGAGCACGATGCCCACGTCGCCGAGATCGGGGCCGGCCGGGCGCACCACCAGCGATCCGATCACGGTCGCCCCCGCCAGCGCCACGAACGGCCGGCGGATCTCCGGCGCGCCGGCCAGGGCGAGCCAGAATGCGTCGCCCTCGGCCCGCCCGAGCGCGCGCACGTCGTAGTGCCGGAAGAGCGGGTCCGCGTGTTTGCCCCAACCGGCGAGCGCGTCGACGTCGTCGCGCCGCATCGGCCGGATCGCAACGATCTCTTCCTGACCCACGTTGTTCGGGATATGCGGACGATCGCACGTTCCCTCGCGGGAACGTTCGCCGGGCTCTTGCTGTTCGGACCCGCCGCGGCCGGCGCCGATCCGACGGATCGCTGCACGCGCGAGAGCTGGGCCGTCGATGGAATGCCGCTCACTGCGACCTTCTGCGTGCCGGGCGATGCCGGCACGCACGTCGTGGTGACCGAGACGTTCGCTCGCAACGGCGGTCACCTCGACCGGTCGCTCGACATCGCACTCGTCAACGGCGCCGAGGTCGCGCGCGCGATCGACACGGTGCCGCTCGACGCGATCGGGTCGACGAAAGAATTGCACCTCACGATCGCCTATCGCGCCGGCCGCGCGAGCGTCGAGCACGCTTTGCTGCTCCCGGGTGCCCTCGTCCTCAAGTGACGTGACGCAACCCTGCGTCGCCGGCGGCGGTTCATAGCGCGCGTCATGCGGTGTTGGAGAGCCTAGGCCCGATGGGCTGTGCGGCGATGGATCCCGGACTCGACCCCGCCGAACGCGGGCGCTACGTTGCGGAGCACCTTCCGCCGGGCCTCTTCCGCGTCCCCGACGGCGCCGATCCCGACGCTCGCGTCGCGTGGCGCATCGCACCGCAACCGTTCGCCCTCGCTCCGGCCACGATCGCCAAGATCGAAGCGCTCGGGGCCGATCTCCTCGCCTTCTATCGCACGCTCAACGGGCTTTACACGCGCAGCGCTCGCGGCACGATCCCGGGCTTCTTCGCCGAGTACCTCGATCGCGGCAAACCCGAGAGCATCATCAAGCTCGCGCGCCAGAATCGTTTCCGCTCCGACATCCCGCAGGTCATCCGCCCCGACCTCATCCTCACCGACGACGGCTTCATCGCGAGCGAACTCGATAGCGTGCCCGGCGGAATGGGCTTCGTCGGCGCGATGGCGCAGACGTATTGCGAGCTCGGCTTCGACACGGTCGGCGAGAGCGACGGGATGGCGGCGGGCTTCGGCGCGATGCTCGCGGCGACGGCGCAAAAGGAGTACCCGACGGTGGCGATCGTCGTCTCCGAGGAGTCGGCGGACTACCGCGGCGAGCTCGGCTGGCTCGCGGAACGCCTGCGCGAGTCGGGTGTCGCGAACGCCTACGTCTGCGCGCCGGGCGACGTCGTGTTCACCGAGGAAGCCCTCTTCCTGCGTCACGCCGACGGGCGCGAAGACCGGATCGACGTCCTCTACCGCAACTTCGAACTCTTCGATCTGCTCAACGTGCCCAAGCAAGAACTGATGCTCTACGCGGCACGGCACAACCGCGTGAAGATGACGCCGCCGCCGAAAGCGCAACTCGAGGAGAAACTCTCGTTCGCGCTGCTGCACAACGCGGCACTCGAACCGCTCTGGAAGAAAGAGCTCGGACCCGACGTCTTCGCGCGACTGCGCGCGCTCTTTCCGCAGACGTGGGTGCTCGATCCGCGCCCGCTGCCGCCGCAGACGTCGATCGTCGGCCTGCACGCAAACGGTCAGCCCGTCAGCGATTGGATGCAACTCGAGACGCTCGGCAAGGGCGAGCGCGACTACGTCGTCAAGCCGTCGGGCTTCAGCGAGACGGCCTGGGGTTCGCGCGGCGTCCACATCGCCAACGACCTGACCCGCGACGACTGGCGCGCGGCGCTCGCCGACGGGCTCGCGGCGTTCGATCGCACGCCGCACATCTTGCAGCGCTTTCACAAAGGCCGGCGCATCCGCGTCGACTACTTCGACCCGGCGAGCGGCGGCGTTCGCGCGATGGACGGTCGCGTCCGGCTCACGCCCTACTTCTTCGTGGCCGGCGATGCCGTGCGGCTCGGCGGGATTCTCGCCACGATCGCGCCGGCCGACAAACGGCTGATCCACGGCATGAGCGACGCCATCATGGCGCCGTGCATGATCGGTGACGACGGCGCGTGAGCGCCACCTGGCTCGCGCCATCGGCGCCGATCTGGCGCTATCGCACCATCGCCTTCGGCTCGGCGCTGCTCGCCGGGCTCACCGTCTTCGTCTTCGCGCCGGCGTGGCTTCACGGAACGGTGCGCGCCGTCGCGGCCTACGACTGCGCGGCACTGCTGCTCTTGATCTGGAACTGGACGGTCGCGCTCAAGGACGATTACGAGCACACCGGCGCGCGCGCCGGACAAGACGATCCGGGTCGCAACATCATGCTCGCGATCGTGCTGATCAGCATCGTCGTCGGCTTCTCGGCGGCGGTGGTCATCCTCGGCAAGGGGCCCAACGTGCCCGCGGCCGATCGTGCCGTCGCGCTCGGTCTCGGCCTCGGCGCGATCGTGCTCGGCTGGCTCCTGATCCACACGACCTTCGTCTTCCGCTACGCGCACCTGTTCTATTACGACGATAACGACGACGGCGTCGCGGCGCGCGGTCTCGTCTTTCCCGGCACGACCGATCCGGACGACTACGACTTCGCCTATTTCGCGTTCGTCATCGGCATGACGTTCCAAGTCTCCGACGTGCAGATCACCGATCCGGCGATTCGCCGCGTCGTGCTCCTGCACGGACTCATCTCGTTCGGCTACAACACGGCGATTGTGGCGCTGGTCGTCAACCTCGCGTCGGGCCTCTTCGCCGCGCACTGACGGCTGAGCGCGCGCTCAGTCGTCGGCGAGACTGTCCTTGGTCTTCCAGGCGATGTTCTGCGCGCGATCACCGACCCGTTCGATCGAGGCGAGCACGAACAGCAAGAGCGTTCCGGCCGGCACGACACCCGGATCCGCCTGCATCTCGCCCTGCAGCGCTTCGAGACCGCTGTGATAGAGGTCGTCGACCTCGTCGTCGCGATCGATCACCGCGTCGGCCAAGGCGGCGTCGCCCTCGCGATAGGCGCGCATCGCGTCGGCCAGCATCGTTTGCGCCGCGGCGGCGATCTGACCGACCTCGACCGACGCGGGGCGCACCGGCACGTCGGTCAGCTTGATCGCGGTCTTCGAGATCTCGACGGCGTAATCGCCGATGCGCTCGAGATCGGTGACGATCTGCAGCATCGCCGCGATCGCGCGCAGTTCGCCCGCGACGGGCTGCTGCTTCCAGATCAGTTCGATGCACGCCGATTCGACGCGGCGGCGCATGTCGTCGATCTCGTCGTCGCCGGCGATCACGCGCGCGGCAATGGACGAATCGCGACGCTCCAACGCGTGCGTCGACGAACGAACGGCGTCCAGGGTGAGCGCTCCGAGACGCACGACGTCGAGGCGAGCGTTACCGAGCGCCTGATGATAGGCGGTGCGCATGGTCCTCACTATAGCATGGGGCGGCGCATCCGGGGCACCCTTAATGACAACTTACGAAAGGGCGCCCTTCCCAGGGGGGCCAAGGCGAACGCGATGGATGAATCGCTCCTGCTCACCCGCGACGGCGCGGTCGCCACGATCACGCTCAACCGGCCGAGCGTGTTGAACGCGCTCGATGCGGCGTTGCTCGAGCGACTCGCCGCAGCGTTGACCGAGATCGATGCCGACGCGACGATTCGGGCGGCGATCGTCACCGGCGCGGGCGAGCGCGCGTTCGCCGCCGGAGCCGACATCGGGGAACTCGCCCGGCTCGACGGCGCAGCCGCCGGCGTCGCGCTCGCCCGGCGCGGTCAGCGCGTCACCCAAACGATCGAGTCGCTCCGCGTACCGGTGATCGCCGCGGTCAACGGCTTCGCGCTCGGCGGCGGCTGCGAACTCGCCATGGCCTGTGACATCCGCATCGCGAGCGAGAACGCGAAATTCGGTCAACCCGAAGTGAATCTCGGCATTTTGCCCGGCTACGGCGGAACGCAGCGCATGACGCGACTGATCGGCGCCGGCGCCGCGATGCTGTTGTGCACGACCGGCACGATCGTCGATGCCGCGGAAGCCCTGCGCATCGGACTCGTGCAGCGCGTCGTGCCCCGCACCGAGCTGCTCGCCGAGGCGCACGCGATCGCGGCGGGCATCGCGACGAAAGCGCCGCTGGCCGTCGCGGCAACGAAACGCGCGATCATCGACGGAGCCGCGCTGTCGCTCGGCGATGCGCTTGCGCTCGAGGCGCTGCACTTCGGCACGCTCGCCACGACGCACGATTTTCAGTCCGGCACGCACGCCTTTCTCGAAAAGCGCACCGCGTCGTTCGAAGGTCGCTGAGCCGCCTCGATCAGGCGCTGCGGTACGACCGGGCGCGGAAACCCATCACGTCGCAGAACGCCTCGACGTACTCCGGATCGAACTGCGATCCGCTGCACGTGCGCAATTCGGCGAGCGCGTCGTTTGGCGTCAGCACCCGCGTATACGGACGCGACACCGTCATCGCGTGGAAGGCATCGGTCACCGCAATCATGCGCGCTTCGTATGGAATCTGATCTCCGACCAGGCCGTCGGGATAGCCGCGACCGTCGGGACGCTCGTGATGCGCGCGAATGATCTTCTCGAACTTCTCGAGATGGGGAAAGCCGGCCACGATCGTCGCACCGAAGTGCGGGTGCATGCGGACCTCGCGCCACTCATCGTCGGTGAGCTTCGCAGGCTTGTTGAGGATCGACAGCGACACGGCGTGCTTGCCGATGTCGTGCAGACGCGCGGCGAGCGCGATGCGTTCGACGTTGCTCGGATCCAGACCGAGCGCCTCACCCAGACGAGCCGTCAGTAAGCCGACCGCATCGAGATGAGAAGCCGTGATCGGATCGCGCTGCCGGACCATGCGCACCAGGCCGTTGACGATCGCGACCTCGGTCGTGACCATCATGATCGACTCCGTTGCCGGAATCGACGCGTCGCGAAGAAGTTCCACGCTTACGCCGAGCGAGCGATCCGAGCGCGATACCCGATCATGGACACGAACGCGCGGACCAGATCGCCATCGAATTGTTTGCCGGCCCGCGCGAGCAACTCGTCGAGCGCTTCGCCCGGAGAGAGCGCGTTGCGGTAGGCCCGCGGCAAGGTCATCGTGTGATATGCGTCGGCGATCGCGACGATGCGGCTTTCGAGCGGGATGTCGTTGCCCGCGCGGCCTTCGGGGTACCCGTTGCCGTCGAAACGTTCGCGATGCGCAGCGACGAGCGGAGCGATCGCTGCAAGCGCCGGCAATTCGGCCAAGGTGCGCGCGCCGGTCTGCGGATAGGCGAGCACTTCCTCACGTTCGGCCGCCGTCAGCGGCATCGGTTTGGCGAGAATCGAGCGCGAGATGCGCATCTTTCCGATATCGTGGAGGCGAGCGGCGAGCGTCGTGCGAGCGATCGTGTCGGCATCGGCTCCGATGTGCATCGCGAGGCGCTTCGCGAAGTCGGCGGTCACTTCACCGTGTTCGGCGAGCATCGGATCGTGCAGTCGCAGCGCCGACATCAACCCATCGGCAAGGACGACGGCATTCGGATCGAGCGACGATTCGGCTTTCGCCGTGGCGCCGGTCTGTTTGAGATAGTCGAACGCATCCTGGCGGATCTTGTTCGCGAAGCGAACGCGATCCGAAAAGCCCACACCCGGCCGTGTCAGATGGCTCAACACGCCATCAAGACAACCAAGAATTTGAGAAGAATCAGGTACCGCGCGCTCGACGTCGATCCAGGCGCGGACGCGACGGGGATTATTCATGCGCTGCGCTTCGTCGACGATCTTCAGACAGGCATCGATCGTATGCGACGGCCACGGCAGCGAACGGTAGAGCGATTGCGGCAGCGACTCGAGCACGTCTCGCGAGACGGCAACGTCGTCGCGCACATCTTGCGCGATCATCGACATCTTACGCGGGCGGAAGAATAAAGACCGGAGTATTCACTTCACATCTCCATACGACGAGCGGGTTTGTGCACTCATCGTATGGGATGGGACGCAATCTGTATCTCCCCAGATGTGGTGAGATCGTGACAGGCGCGGTTAGTCGATCCAGCCTTGGTTGACGGCGTACGAGACCGCGGCCGAACGGCCGGAACAGCCGATCTTCGAGCAGGCGGATTTGATGTGACTCAACACGGTATTGCTCGACTTGCCGAGCCGCTCCGCGACCTCGAGCGTCGTGCCGCCGGAGCGCAGTTCGCGGAGGATCTCGAGCTCGGTTCGCGTGAGCTCGTGCACGGCGGCCGGCGCGAGCACGCGCCGAAAGAAGCGCGCGTAGCCGCCCAGCCCGACGCCGACCAGCGGCTCCGTGAACTGCTCGAGTTGCCGTTTGGTCACCGTCTGGCGCGGGGTGGAGCAGATCGTGCCGATCACCGAGATCGTCGTGGCGTCGGTCGGGATGAGATCGTTCAACGACGGAAAACGCGCGCGACGGGCGAGCCGTCCGCGTCCGATCAGCCAATGCCCGAGCGCGTGGTACGCCTGCGCGTAGACGAGGTACCGCGTCGAATCGATGTCACGATCCGCGGTCACCAGTACGGGGCGCTCCAGCATCTGCGCGGCGCGGTCGTGATCGCTCACCGCGTAGAGCACGGAGAGCACGGCATCCACCATCGCGGTCGCGGGCTTCGAGATCGTCGAACGATCGAGGCGCATGAGTTCGACGACGGCTTGATCGATGTGGCCGAGCCCGGCCAAGCGAATCGCTTGGAAGTAGCGCCCCCAGACGATGTTCGACGGCCGATGATCCTGGATGGCGCGCAGTTCGCGACTCCGCGACTCGTAGAGGTCGTCGTCGCCCTGGCCGCACGCCACGAAGACCAAGGCCTCGAGGGCGAAGACGTGCATGGAGCGGTCGCCGCTCGCCTCGGCCGACGTCTGGCACAATTCGAGATAGCGCCGGACCAACGCGACGTCGGCGTACGTGGCGGACGCGATCGCTTGCAAGAGGCTGTAGGCGCGGGCCGCGAGCGCTTCGATTCCGGCCGCGTGAGCGAGCTGGGCGCACTCGGTGGCGTGTAATTCCGCGAGCGCGTAATCGCCGAGGCACAGGTACGCATAGGCCATGCGATGACGCACGAACGCTCGCAGGTCGACCGAACCCGTTTCGATCGCGCCCGCACAGAACCCGATCGCATCGCGACTGCTGACCGCATCGCCGGCCATCGCGCAGACCATCGCGAGCGAGGCCGCGGCCCGGACGCGGTCCTCGGTGCTGAAGCGTTCCTCGCTCATCACCTCGCGGTTCAACCGTTCGGCCGCGGCGAGATCGCGCACGTTGAACGCGAGCGTCGCGCACTGCAGCATGAGCGGACCCCGCAGCGCCGGTTCGAGGTCGCCGCGCAGGGCGATCTCGATCTCACGCTTCGCGAGATCGTAGGTGCCGTCGATCGCCAGGGCATAGCCGCGCAGGCCGGTGACCACCGGATGGTCGCGATACGAACGCGGGAATTGCCCGAGCGCCGAGCTGATCGCGGCGCGATGCCCGCTCTCGATGCGATCGATCCCGCGCCGCGCGAGCAGCGCCAGGGCGCCCTCCCAATCCTCGGCGCGAATCGACATCGCGACCGCTTCTTCGAGGCTGCCGAATCGCTCGAGCGCGTAGGCGAGACGTTTGATGAGCGCCGCACGCGCGCTCGGATCGAAACCGGGCCGCTCGAGGATGAAGTCGCGAAAGAGTTCGTGGAGCCGGAACGAGCCGTTCGCGAGCTTCGAGAGCAGCGGCATCCGTCGATGCAACGCCTCGAGCGACAGCCGCGAGTCCGGGAAGCCGGCGGCGCTGAGTACGCGCGGCCGCAGTTCGCTCAAGTGCGCGGCGGCGTCGAAGAACTCGCGCTCGACGTCGGTCAGCCGCGCCCATACCTCGGCCTCGAGAAAGTCGAAGAGCACCGCGCGCGTGCGGATGCGCAGCGGCGGCAGCGAGCGCGTTCGCTCCCACGAACCGAGCGCGAGCCGCAGCGCGAGCGGCCAGCCCGACACGTCTGCGACCAGGTCGGCGAGCGAGCGTTCGTCGATCGAGACGCCCATCGCGGCCGCGACGCCGGTCGCTTCTTCGACGTCGAACGCGAGGTCCTCGGTCGTGATCGGCAACGTCATGTAATCGCGCGCAAGCCAGGTGCCGAGCGGCAATTCCGGCGTTTCGCGCGAGACGAGCACCCAGCGAATGGCGGGAATCGTCGCGGAGATCACGTCGCGCAGAAACGCGAGCGTCGGCGGATCCTCGCAGATGTGCTGCGCGTCTTCGAGCACGATGGGTTGCTCGACCGACCGCAGGTGCGCCGCCACCCAGCCGGTCAGGTGCGCGCGATTCTCCTCGTCTTGCGAGCGCGCCAGCAGCGGCCCGAGCGCACGCAACGCGCCCGGTGCGGCGGCGGCGATGATGTCGCGCGCCAGACCCTCGAGCACGACCTCGCCGGCGACTTCGACGTAGTGCGCCGCCGGTCCGAATGCGTCGGCAACCGCTTCCGTCTTGCCGAAGCCCGCCGGCGCGATCACCATCGCGATGCCGCGGTTGGCGGAATCCTGGAGCGCCTCGCTTATCCGCTCCCGCGGATAGATCGACACGCCGTCAGCCTTCGCCGGGCGACACGAAGCGGACCGCGACCGCTGGGGTCGAGTCGATGGGCGAGAGCGACCGTGTAAAGGTAGTGTTCGAAAACACGGGACGTTAGGATTGGCGACCGCAGCGGTCACGTTCCTTTGTACGGTAATCGAATGAGTACTCGCCTAGCGACTCTCCAGCTGCCAAGCGTTCCAATAATCTCTACCCAATGGATTCGGTCGGAAACCTGCGAGCGAACGAGCCACAACGTACGTGCGGCGTTCGAAGCCGAGTGGAAGCACCGGCACCGCCGCGATCAGTCGGTTGCCGGCGCTCACGTAGAACGGCGCACGCGCGGCTTCGTCGTACACGGCCGCGCCGTGCGCCTCGTCGGCATCGTAGGCGCGATCGCAGTAGAACATCGAATTGCCGCCGCCCGGCGGCACCGCCGCGCAGCCGAAGAGATACGAGCGATCGGGGTCGAGTGCCGGCGACCACGAGCTCAGCGCGAGGTCGTACTTGCCGCTCTCGAGGATGCCGCCGCTCTCGCGCGGCCCCCAGAACTGCGCCTCGGTATAGGAGTGGATCGACGCCGTGAGGCCGGCGGCGGCGAGATTGCTCGCGATTTGTACGGCGGCCGAGGAACTATTGCGCCAGTCGCCCGCGATCGCCAGTTCGATCGTGGCGTGCAACGGCCCGAGGACGCGTTTGGCCGCCGCGAGGTCGTCGGACGGCAGTCGCGCCGTGGGCCGGAAACGCGGATCGATCTGGGTCGTGTCGGCGGGTTCGAGCGTGCCGCGGTAGATCGCGCTCGCCAACTTGGCGCGGTCGATCGCCATCGCGATCGCGCGGCGCACGCGGACGTCGCGCAGCACCGGCGAGCGCAGGTCGAACTGCAGGTAGTCGGTCACGTTGGTCGTTCGCGACACGATGCGCGCACCCGGGATCGTGTGGGCCACGTCGACGCCGAAACCGGTCACCTCGGCCAGATCGATCGCGCCGGTACGCGCGAGCACCAGTCGCGTCTGCGCGTCGGGGACGATCGCGACGTCGATCTCCGGGCTCGCGGCGGGGCCGCGCCAGTAGTACGGGTTGCGCACGAACGTGAGCCGCTCGCCGCGATCCCAGCGGCCCAGGCGAAACGGCCCGAGGCCGACCGGATTCGTGTCGAGCGAACTGCGGTCGAGCGAGGCGTACGCGGCGGCGATGTGACGCGGCAGGATCGCGAACGGATCGTCGGCCCCGAGCGTGAGGAACGACGAGACGAACGGCGCCGAGGGCACGCGCAAGTGCACGACGAGCGTATCCGGCCGGGGCGCGCTCCACGAGCGGATGTCGGCGACCGCCGCGGTGTCGGGGACGGACGTGCGCGGGTTGCGCAGCGCGTCGATCGTGAAGCCGACGTCCCGCGCGTCGAACGGGGCGCCGTCGCTCCAGCGGCCGGTGCGGATGTGGTAGGTGATGCGCGTGCCGTCGGCCGAGATGCCGCCGTTGGCGCGCGTCGGCAGCGCCAGCGCCCGGTCGGGGACGAGCCGGCCGCGATCGTCGACGAGGAAGAGATAGCCCTGGGTCAGCGGCCCGAGCTCCCAGCCGAACGGGGTGTTGCGGATCGTGTCGAGCGAGTTCGGTTCGTCTTCGATCACGAGCGTCGGCGGGCGCGGCGTGGCGGCGGCGGCCGGCGCGAGCAACGCCGCGTGCGGTGCCTCGTAGCGCTGCTCCGCTTCATACATCCGCAGCCCGATTGCGGGGTCGTAGCCGACCCACTCGCCGCGAATCGTACCGGATGCGTCGATCGCCACGAGCGTCGGGAAGTTGTCGATCCCGAAGGCATGGGCGGCGATCAAGTCGGGATCGAGCGCGACCGAGCGCATCGGATGGTGCGCGACGTAGGCCCGCACGACGTCGGCCCGTTCGCCCGCGTCGACCGACACCACCGCGACCTCCGGATGCTCACGCGCAAAGCGTTGCACGAGCGGGATCGTGCGCGTGCACGGCCCGCACCACGACGCCCAGAAGTCGAGGAAGACCATGCCGTCGCGATGCGCGCCCACGTCGAAGCGTCCACCGCCGAGCGTCGCGAGCGACACCGGCGGCGCCGGCCGCGCGCGATCCGCGGCCAGCCGCGGCGCGACGAAGAGTTGGTAGACCGCGAAGAGGACGACCAGGACGGCGAGCGCGTCGAGCCCGCGCGCGACCCAGCCACGAACCGGAGCCATGCAACCGCAGAGGTTCGCGTCCCGTGCAACGCGCATCCTACATGCCGATGGCCAGCAACCGTGCGCCGTCGGTTACGATCGACGCGCGCGCCCTGCCCGCGACGAACCGGACGCACCGCATCCTCGAGGCGTTCGATAAGTTGCCGGTCGGCGCGATACTCGAACTCAACGACGAGAGCGATCCCCGATCACTGCGCAACGAGTTCCAGCAGTATCGGCCGGGTCGCTTCTCTTGGGACGCGCGGAACCATGGCTCGGGCCGCTGGACGATTCGGCTCGAACGCATCGACGAGCGCGCCGACACCGCGACCTTCCTCTCGCACTGCCCGCCCTTCGCCTCGGCGCGCCAGTCGACGATCGCCGAGCTCGCCACGCTCGCGACCGAGCGCAGCTATCGCGCCGGTGAGACGATCTTCGACGAGGGCGAGGTGTGGCCGTATCTCGGCTTCATGCGCAGCGGCAAAGTGGTCTACACCCTGCTCTCGCCCGACGGCAAGACGCACGCGCTCGGCGAGCGCCTCACGCACGATTCGATCAACGAATCGGGCACGTTCGACCAGGGCGGAGCGACGACGCGGGCCGAGTCGCTGACCGACTGTTCCCTCGTGCTGCTGCCGGCCGACGCCGTGCTGCACGCGGTGCGCAACGACGCCGAACTCGGCCTCGGGTTTCTCGCCGCCGCATCGCAAGCGCGACGGCGCTCGATCGACACGATCGCGGACCTCGCGTTCGCTCACGTGCTGCAGCGCGTCGCGAAGTTCCTCATCTCGTACGCGCCGGCGACGACCGGCATGGCGCCGGGCTTACCGGGCGTCGAAAATCTCTCGCAAGCCCAGATCGCTGCGGCCGCCGGCACCGTGCGCGACATGGCTGCACGCGCGCTCATCCGCTTGAAGAACGCGAACGCGGTCGAGCTCGACCGCGGCCGCGTCCGTTCGATCGACCGCGCGCGACTCGAAGCGTTCGCGCACGGCGTGCAAGCGCCGCCGGTGTAGCTACACCGACTCGAGTTCGGCGGTCTCGCCGAGCGCGGGTTCGGCTTGCGCGTCGAACGCGGCGCGTTTGGATTTCGCGGCCGCATCGGCCAGCGGTTGCGACGACGGTTCGACGATCGTGATCGTCGCGCTCGCGCGCGCCGCAGCGATCGTCTCGATGCCCTTCTTCACCGATCCGAGCGCGGTCGAGAGGCGTGCGTCGAGATCGGTGAGCACCTGCGCGGCGTATGCGTCGGCGCCTTCGCGCACGCGCGCGGCTTTCACCTCGGCTTCACGCAACACGGTTTCGGCGGTGATGCGCGCGCGGCGCACGATCTCGTGCTCGTCGACCAGCTGCGCGTGCGCTTCCGACGCGTCGGTGACGATCGCTTGCGCGCGCTCTTGCGCCTCGCGCAACACGCGATCTTTGTCTTTGGCGATCAGTTTCGCGCGGCCGACTTCTTCGGGCAGCGTCGAGCGGATTTTCTCGATGTATTCGTAGAGCCGCTCTTCGCTCAGGATGCGTCGCTTGAGCGGGAGCACCGTGCCTTCGCGAACGTAGGCTTCAAGTTTATCGATCACGCGATAGATACTCACGTTGGGCGGTTCTCCTCGGTGGGACGAAGGTTGGCGCGCTTGGCGCGCATCACCCCGAGCACGGCTTCGGGGACGTAGTGCTCGATCTCGCCGCCGAGAAAGAACACTTCTTTGAGCAGACTGGACGATATGAACGAGTAGCGCGGATCGCTCGGGAGAAATACCGTGTCCACGCCGCTCAGCGAACGGTTCATGAGCGCCGTGGACATTTCGTTTTCGAAATCCGAGACGACGCGCAGGCCCTTCACGATCACGCCCGCACCGATCTGCTTGACGAACCCGGCAAGCAGCCCACGAAAGTCGGTGACGTCGACGTTACCGCAATGCTTCGTCGCGGCAGCGATCATTTGCTTCCGCTCGTCGAGGGTGAAGAGCGGTTCGCGCTTCTGCGGGTTGACGACGACCGCGACGAGCACGCGCGGGAAGATTTCCGCCGCGCGCTCGATCACGTCGAGGTGACCCATGTGCATCGGATCGAACGAGCCCGGATAGATCGCCACCTGCGAGGCGCGCGGCGGCGTGCCGTTCGCGCTCATGCGGGCTCGGGTTCCGGCGACGCGCCGGTCCGGAGAAACGCGAGCGCGACCGCGCCGTAGACGGCGGTGCGTTCGACCCGGAACGCCGGATCGCGCGGTGCCGGCTCGCGCGCGCTATGCTCGTACACGATCAGCGAACGTTCGTCGATCGCGCCGCGCGCGCGCAGCGTCGCGAAGGCCGCGGCCGGAAACGGCTGCTCGTAGGGCGGATCGGCAAAGACGAGATCGAAGCGGCCGTCGACCACGCGCGCCGCGCGCTCGGCGGGCAGCACGACGATCGTCGCCCGTTCGCTCACGCCGAGATCTCGCGCCGCGGCGCGCAGTGCATCGGCGGTCGGACGGTGCGCTTCGACGAACGTCGCGTGTGCGGCGCCGCGTGAGAGCGCTTCGAAGCCGAGCGCGCCGGTGCCGGCGAACACGTCGAGCACGCTCGCATCGACGACCTGCTCGGAGAGGATCGAGAACAACGCCTCTTTGACGCGGGCGGGAGTGGGTCGAACCGCACGTCCGGCGGGCGTTCTCACGCTTCGGCTACGAAGCGCCCCGCCGGTGAGTCTCAACGTCCCCATTCGGTTGGGCGAACGTCTTCGCCAACCGGCCTTACGACCCTCGGATCACGGTCGGCAAATCCGACAATTTCGTGATCGTCGCGACCGGCGGGCTCAGGTGCGTCGGATACGATCCGCCGTAGGCATCCATCCAGATCGCGCGGACGCCGTACGCGTGCGCGCCGTCGATGTCGTTGACCGGATTGTCGCCGACGTACCAGAGGTCGCTCGCCGCGCACCCCAGTGCACGTTCGAGTTGGGCGAACGCGTTCGCCGAGGGTTTGTACGCGCCGATCGTTTCGCTCACCAGCACCGGGCCCGGAAACGCGCCGAGCGCGCGCGCGATCTTGCGCTCTTGCAACGGCGACCAGCCGTTGGTGAGGATGCCGACCGGAATGCCGCTGCTCACCAACTCGTCGATGCACGCGCGCGCGCCGGGAAACGCTTCGACGTGTTCGTCGATCAACGCGAAGCACGCGTCGCGATAGCGCTCCTCGAGTTCGGCGCCGGAGAGACCGCACGACGCCGCGCGCGGCGGCAGCGTGGTGACGAACTTCTCGAGCATGCCGGCCATCGACAACTCGGCGCCGCGGAACGGAACGAGCAGCCGTTCGATGATGAGCTTTTCGTTCTCGGCTTCGTGGTCGATCGGCGTGCCGAGTTGCGCAGCGAGCACGCCGAACGCGCGCCGTTCGAGGTGGTTGTCGCGCCCGAGCGTGTGGTCGAAGTCGAATCCGACCGCGAGCTGCGTCATGCGGTCACCAGCAATGCGCGCGCGGCCGCGACCTCGTCGATGAGCGCCGGCAACGTGCGGTGATCGGGCTCGCGAAATTCGGGATCGCGCGCGACGATCGCGTCGGCCGCCTCTTTCGCGCGCATGTAGAGCGCGAAGTCGTTGATCAGATCGCCGATCGTGCCATCGCCGCCGCCCGCTTGCGCGGTGCCGGCGAGTTCGCCCGAACGGCGCAACTGCAAGTCGGCTTCGGCGATCGCGAAGCCGTCGGTCGTCTCGGCGAGGATCTCGAGTCGAGCGGAATCGGGTGCGTCGTCGGGCGCGACGAGGATGCAGAACGATTCCGCCGCACCGCGTCCGACGCGTCCGCGCAGTTGATGCAATTGCGCGAGCCCGTAGCGATTCGCATCGAGGATCACCATGACGCTCGCGTTGGGGACGTCGACGCCGACTTCCACCACGGTCGTCGCGACGAGGACGTCGACCTCGCCACGCTTGAACCCGTTCATGACCGCGTCTTTCTCCTTTGCCGGCATGCGTCCGTGGAGCACGTCCACGCGCAGATCGGCGAACACCTCGCGCTGCAGCTCCTCGGCCGTTTCTACAGCGCTCGCTAATGCGCTCTCTCCGGCATCAATTGCCGGGGCGACGACGTACGCCTGACGCCCCATTTCCACATTCTTGCGCACGAAGTCGTAGACGTGCTGCTTGCGGCTGCTGCGCACGACGAACGTGGCGATCGGGGTGCGACCAGGCGGCAGCTCGTCGATGATCGACACGTCGAGGTCGGCATATTTCGTCTGCGCGAGCGTGCGCGGGATCGGCGTCGCCGTCATGTAGAGCGTGTGCGGCGGGGAGCCGCCCTTCTCGCGCAAGCGCGCGCGCTGCGCGACGCCGAAGCGATGCTGTTCGTCGATCACGACGAGTCCCAAACGCGCGAAGTCGACGGTCTCGGTGAGCAGCGCGTGGGTGCCGACGGCGAGCGCCGCTTCGCCCGAGGCGAGCCGCTCGTGCGCGGTGCGCCGCTCGCGCGCGCCCATCGATCCGAACACCGGCTCGACCGCGATGCCGAACGGCAGCAGCAGCGGCGCGAGTTTCTGCGCGTGTTGCGCGGCGAGGATCTCGGTCGGTGCCATCAGCGCGCTCTGCACGCCGGCGTGGTTTGCGAGCACGATCGCCGCTGCGGCGACGAGCGTCTTGCCGCTGCCCACGTCGCCTTGCAAGAGCCGGTTCATCGGCGCGCTGCGCGCCATGTCGTGCGCGATCTGCGCGATGACGCGCGACTGCGCGCCGGTCGGCGCGAACGGCAACTCCGCGACGAAGCGTTCGTACCAATCGGGCGGCGGCAACGCGGGCGTGGCGCCGCCGGCGGCTTCGCGGCGCGCGCGCTTGAGCGCGGCGGCGAGCGCGATGCCGAAGAATTCCTCGAACACGATGCGGCGGCGGCCCGCGTCGACGTCGCTCATGTCGCGCGGCGCGTGAACGCCGTACCACGCTTCGCGCGGCGAGGGAAAGCCGAACGCCTGCACGAGCGAGGGCGGCAGCGCGTCGCCGCGATCGCCGATCAGCCGGTCGAGGTTCTTCGCGATCGTGGCGCGGATCGATCGCGACGCGAGGTCTTTCGACGCGCCGTACACCGGCACGATCTCGCCCACGTACGGTTCGTCGGCGCGTAACTCGCGGTGCGCCGTCACGTTCATCTCCGGCAGCAAGCCCGTGCGCGTAACGCGACCGCTCACGAAGAGTCGCTCGCCCGCGGTGAAGCGCCCGAAGAGATGTTTGCGGCCGAACCACTTCGCCGCGATCGTGCCGGTCTCGTCGGCGAGGTCGACCGTGACGAGCGGAAAGCGGCCGGCGCGTTCGCGCACGCGCACGATGCGTCCGACCGCGATCGCTTCGCCGTCGGTCAACGTCGCGATCGGCTGCGGCACGCGCCAATCGCGATACGCGCGCGGAAGATACGCGAGCAACTGCTCGGGCGTCTCGATGCCGAGTTCGGCGAATTTCGCGGCCGTCGCCGGTCCGATCCCCGGAAGCTTTAGCGGCACGCCGCCTCGGCTTCGCGCCCGCTACTCGCGCGCGCGGCGGGCGAGTTCGGCACCGATGTCGTCGAGCGAGACGTTGCGTTCGGCGAGCATCACGAGCGTGTGGTAGAGCAGATCGCTCGTCTCCCACACCAGTTCCGCGGGATCGTCGTTCTTCGCCGCGATCACGACCTCGGTCGCCTCTTCGCCGATCTTCTTGCCGATGCGGTCGACGCCGCCGGCGAAGAGCTTCGCGGTATAGCTGCCCTCGGGCGCGTGTGCCTTGCGCGACGCGATCGTCTGCGCGAGCGCGATCATCGCACCGGCGAACGGCGCGCCGCCGGGCGTTGCGTCCGTTTCGGCGCTCTCGAGCGCGACGACGTTCTCGAAGCAGGTCGCGGCGCCGGTGTGACACGCGGGGCCGGCCGGGATCACGCGATAGAGCAACGCGTCGGCATCGCAGTCGAGGGCGACCGCGACGACGCGTTGCGTATTGCCCGACGTCTCGCCCTTGTGCCAGAGCTCGCGGCGCGAGCGGCTGTAGAGCCACGTCGACGCGGTCGTGAGGGTGCGTTCGAGCGCTTCGCGATTCGCGTAGGCGAGCGTGAGCACGGCGTCGGTGCGCGCGTCGACGATCACGACCGGCGCGAGGCCGTCGGCATTCCACGTCACCGCGGCGAGCAAGTCCGCGGATTGCATCACGCGGCCACCCGTTCGAGCCGCACCGGGATGCCATGAGCCGCGAGCGCGCGCTTCACCGCGACGATCTCGAGTTCGGCATAGTGGAAGAGGCTCGCCGCGAGCGCCGCATCGACGTCGGCGCGTTCGAACACGTCGACGAAATCGCCGACGGAGCCCGCGCCGCCCGACGCGATCACCGGCAGATCGACGGCGTCGCGAATCGCGCGCAACAGCGGCAGATCGAAGCCCGCGCGCGTGCCGTCGCGGTCGATGCTCGTCACCAGCAGTTCGCCCGCGCCGCGGCGCTCGGCCTCACGCGCCCACGCGATCGCATCGCGGCCGGTCGGCGTGCGGCCGCCGTCGACGACGACCTCGAAGCCCTCCGCGGTCGTGCGCGCGTCGATCGCGACCACGATGCATTGCGCGCCGAACCGCAGCGCGGCTTCGTCGAGCAGGTCGGGACGGCGCAGCGCGGCGGAGTTCACGCTGACCTTGTCGCAGCCGGCACGCAAGAGATCGTTCATGTCGGCGACCGACTTCACGCCGCCGCCGACGGCGAACGGAATCGTCAGCTCGGCCGCCACGGCGCGCACCACGTCGAGCGTCGCGGCACGGCCCTCGACGGTGGCCGTGATGTCGAGGAAGACCAGCTCGTCCGCGCCTTCGTTCTCATACCGGCGCGCGAGTTCGACCGGGTCGCCGGCGTCGATCAAATCGACGAACTTCACGCCTTTGACGACGCGGCCGTTTTTGATGTCGAGACACGGGATGATGCGACGCGCGAGCATCCCCTCTTCTTTAGCGCCGCGGTGCCGCTTCCATCGTCGAAAAGCCGGTATCCGAACCGTCTTCCTGGGCGAGCACCGAAATGGCGAGGATCGCGAGGTCGTCGGCGATCTGACCGCTGGAGCGCCGTTCGACCTCGCCGACGAGCAGATCGCAGATGCCCTGGGGGTCGATCGGCGCCGAAGCGAGCAGCGTCGCGACGCCGTCGTCGCCGAGGAAATTGCCGGCCGTATCGCGCGCTTCGGTGAGCCCGTCCGTCGCGAGCAGCACCGTCTCCCCGACCCGCAACGTCACCGAACGCGTCGCGTAGGCGGAGTCGGGCTCCATCCCGATGATCGGGCCGGTCGGCGGCAGCTGCTGCACGAGCATGCCGCGCCGGATGAACGCCGCCGAGTGGCCGGCGCTCGCGTAGCGCAGGTGGTGCGTGCGCGCGTCGAACCGGCCGAGGAAGAGGACGACGAAGATGCCCGGGTCCTCGAACGTGTCGCCGAAGAGCCGGTTGAAGCGGGCCACGACGTCGCCCGGATCGTCGCTTTCGCTCGCGAGCGCGCGAATCGCGTACTGCACGAAGGCCGAGTGGCGTGCGGCCTGGATGCCCTTTCCGCTGGCGTCGGCGATCAGGAACCAGCCCTGGTCCTCACCGTCGCGCCACGAATCGAGCAAGTCGCCGCCGACCAGCGCTTCGGCGGTCGCCGATGCGTAGGCGAAGCCGACCTCGGTGCGCGGCAGCCGCGTTCCGCCGACGCGCAGCGTCTGCTGCAGCGCGTCGACCAGCGACCGTTCGCGCTCGAGGTTGCGCACCGCGGTCGCCCGCGAGAGCCCGAGCACGACGGCCGCGATGCCGAACACGACGATCATGGCGGTGCTGAAGCCGACGGCGTCGTTGATCCGCCGGCGCTGCTCCGATTCCACCTTGGCGTCGGCCGAGCTGATCGCGTCGTGCAGCAGTTGCGCGGAGGCGCGCAGCTCGTCGGTCAGCAGCTTCCCGTAGGTCTGCTTCTGCAGGCCGTCGCGGTTCGCGGGATCGTGGAGCAGCGGCAGCGCGACCTGGCTTTCCCAGCGGTCGTGCGTCGCGCGGATCTCACCGACCAGCGGCAGCGCTTCGATCAGTTGCGCGGCGCGCAGCGCCTGGGCGAGGTCGTCGGCGTGCTCGTCGAACAGCGGGTTCGGCGGTCCGTCCGGGTCGAGGAAGTAGCGGTCGTGCGTGGCGACGTAGCCGCGCAGGCCCGTTTCCTCGGAGAGCTGTGCGCGAACGAGCGCGTCGAGGTCCTCGCCGGCGGTGCCGAGTTGGACCAGCCGGACCGAGCCCGCGTCGAGCTCGCGGATCGCGAGGATCGGGCCGATGACGGCGACCGCGATGAAGGCCGCCACCAACAGCAGAATTGGAGGCGACACCCAGATTCGAACTGGGGATGGAGCTTTTGCAGAGCTCTGCCTTACCACTTGGCTATGTCGCCGTACCGGAGTACATGTCTGGAGCGGGTGGCGGGAATCGAACCCGCGCGTCAACCTTGGGAAGGTCGCAGGCTACCATTACATCACACCCGCGTTGCCGGACCGAAGGCGGTTCGCGCGTTCCACCAGTGCGTCCTTGCGTGTCACCGGCCCATTTCCGCTTGCTCGCACGGCGTCACAAGCCAGCATCCGCAGGAGAACCGGCTGCCCGTTCGTATCGCGCCTGGATGCGATTCGCGATCCGCGCGGGCCTGGTCGTCGCGGCGGTTCTGCTCGTCGCGCTGATCGCGCTCCCGCTTGCGAACCTCTTCCTTCACCTCACGCCGGCCGACGTCGCGGCCGCGCTGCAGACGCCGGAGGCGCTCGACGCGCTCCGCCTGAGCGCGGTCACGACGGTGATCGCGCTGGCCGTCATCATCGCGCTCGGCACGCCGCTCGCCTACATCCTCGCGCGCTTCTCGTTTCCCGGCCGCCGCGTCGTCGACGCGCTGGTCGACGTGCCGATCGTCGTGCCGCCGGCGGTCGCCGGCCTCGCGCTGCTGCTCGCCTTCGGCCGCAACGGCACGTTCGGCCCGCTGCTCCACGCGGCCGGCATCCAGCTCGCCTTCACCACGGCGGCCGTCGTGATCGCGCAAGTCTTCGTCGCCTCGCCGTTCTACGTGCGCGCCGCCCGCGCGGGCTTCGCCGGGGTCGACCGCACGCTCGAAGCCGCCTCGCTCACCCTGGGCATGGGTCCGCTGCGCACGTTCGCGCGCATCACGGTTCCGCTCGCGGCGCCCGCGCTGGTCGGCGGCGCCGTGCTCTCGTGGGCGCGCGCGCTCGGCGAATTCGGCGCTACGATCATGTTCGCGGGGAACCTGATGGGAACGACGCAGACGCTGCCGCTCGCGGTGTACGTCCAACTGGAAAGCGGAAACGTGCCGGTCGCGGTCGCACTCGCCGTCGTGATGATCGCGTGCAGCCTCGTCATCGTGTTCGGCGTGCGCAGCCTGGAAGCGCGCTGATGCTGACGTTCGCACTCCGGGCGGTTCTGCGCGACTTCACGTTCGAAGCCGCCGCCGAGATCCCGAACGGCGTCACGGTCGTGCTGGGACCGAGCGGCGCGGGAAAATCGACGCTGCTGCGCTTCATCGCCGGCCTCCAAGCGCCCGACGCCGGCCGCATCACCCTGGCCGGCCGCACGTTGTGCGACACGGCGGCGCACGTCTGGGTGCCGCCGCAGGACCGCAACATCGGCGTCGTGTTCCAAGAATACGCGCTCTTCCCGCACCTCACGGTGGGAGCGAACGTCGCTTACGGCCTGCGCGCGCGCCGCCGCTCCGCCGCCGACACGGCCGCCAAAACCGAGCGCGCGCTGGCGATCCTCGAGATCGCGCACCTCGCGAACCACCGCGTCACGGCCCTCTCCGGCGGCCAGCGGCAGCGCGTCGCGCTGGCGCGCGCGCTCGCGATCGAGCCCGCCGCGCTGTTGCTCGACGAACCCCTCTCCGCGCTCGACCCCGCCACGCGGGAGCGGGTGCGCGACGAGCTGGCCGCGCTCTTCTCCGACATCCGCGTCCCGGCGCTGCTCGTCACCCACGACGACGCCGACCGCGCGGCCTTCGGGGAACGATCCCTGCACCTCGCCCGCGGCACGGTCGCCGCGAACGAACGATACGCATCACCCGAGAAGGAAACCGCATGAAGCTGCTGCTCGAAATCGTCCTCTCCATCATCTTGCATCCCATCTCTGCGATTCTGATGTGGATCAATCTCCTGAGCCGCACGGATCTCAACGGCCCGCAGAAGATCATCTGGGCGATCACCGGCGTCATCTGGGGAATCGGCCCGATCCTCTACATCACGATCGGCGGCGGCACGCTCTGGTGAGGCTTCGTCGAGGAACAGCGACCGGCTCCGCCTCAGGGTGAGGGCGGCGCCCCCCGCCCGGGCCGCAGCGCCTGCGCCTGCTCGGGCGTGAGCGACACCCGCAGGAAGAACTCCCCGGCGCTCGGCGGACGCCGTCCACCCGGGCGGCCGTGCGCGCCGGGCGGCGGCCCCGGCGGACCACCACCGGGGGGTCCACCGTCGGGCGGCCCACCCTCGGGCGGCCCGCCGGCCGGCGGCGGCATCGGTGGCGGCCCGCCGAAGATCGCCCGCACGCGTTCGCTCGTCGCGAACGCGATGTCCATCACGCCCTTCGTCTCCAGCGGCGTGAGCAGCGCATCGATCTGCTCCGTGGCCTCGCGCGGACCGAGTCCGCCGGCGGCGGCCTTCGCCACGATCGCCTGCACGCGCGCCCGGTGGTCCGCGGTGAGCGCCGCATAGCCTTCGGCTTTGGCTTGCGCGCTGACCGCGTCGATCTTCGAGCGCATCTCGGGCGAAAGCGTCGGCATCGGTCCGGGGACGGGCTGCGCGAGCGCGCCCGCGGGCACACCGAACAGCAGCGCGAGCACGAGCGCAAAAACGTTACGTTGCATGGACGCAGTCTACGTGTGGCGCCCTGAAGCCAGTCTGAGAATCTCCTCCGCGATCACCGGCTCGCGTCGAGCGCTTCGGTCGCCGCTTCCCACGCCGTCATCGCTTCGTCGATCGCCGCGCGCACGCGATCCAGCTCGCGCTGCAACTCCACCACCGCTGCCGGATCGTCGTACAGATCGCCCGCGGTGAACCGCACCTCGAGCGCCGCGCGTTCGGCGTCCAGGTCCGCCACGCGCTTCTCGGCCGCGGCGAGCTCGCGCTTGCGCCGCTGCGCATCCACCTTCGCTTCGTGCGCGTCCGCCCGATCGCGCTTCGGCGCCACGGCGCGCACCGCCGCAACGACCGCCGCCGCCGCGTCGGCCGAACCCGCACCCGAAGCTGCCGCCGTGCCCGCGGCCGGATCGTGCGCGCGCCGTTCGTAGGTCGCGTAATCCCCGTCGACGATCCGCACCACGCCGTCGCGCACGTCGACCACCCGCTGCGCCAGACGCGCCAGCAGATACCGGTCGTGCGAGACGACGAAGAGCGCGCCATCGTACGATGAGAGGACGTCCTCGAGCGCTTCGCGACTCGGGATATCCAGATCGTTGGTCGGCTCGTCGAGAAACAGACAGTCCGCGCGCTGCGCCATCAAGCGCGCGAGCATGATGCGCCGCCGCTCCCCGCCGGAGAACGCTTCCACCGGCTTGTCGCCCGCGTCGCCGCCGAGGTTCAAGCGCCCGAGCAGCCCGCGCGCTTCCTCATCCGTGACGCCCATCTCCATCACCGCGGCCGCCGCCGTCGCACGCGCCGGCAAATCGTCGACGCTGCTCTGCGAGTAGCTCGCCGTCGTCAACCCGACGCCGTACCGCACGTTCCCGCGATCGGGCGCGAGCGATCCGTCGAGAATGCGCAGCAGCGTCGTCTTCCCCGCGCCGTTCGGCCCCACGATCGCCACGCGTTCGCCGCGCGTGAATTTCGCGCTGACGTTGGCGAACAGCGGCCGCCCATAGCTCTTCGCAAGCCCGATCGCCTCGACCGCGATGCCGTTCGTCGCCCGGCGCGACGCGCTGAGCGCGACGCCGATCTGCCGCCGCTCGGCCTTCGGCGCGTCGACCAGGTCGACGCGATCGAGCATCTTCTCGCGACTGCGCACGTGCGAGTAGTTGTGCGACCCGTGCGTCTTGAGCTCGGCGATCGCCGCGCGTTGCTTCGCGCGTTCCGATTGCGCCGCCGCGAATTCGCGCCGCTGCTGCGCGCGCCGCGCCTCGCGCTCCTCGAGAAACATCGTGTACGCGCGTCCGGGCTTCACGTCGTAGACCGAAAGCTCGCCGTCGGCGAGTTCCCAGATCGTCGTCGCGACCGTCTCGAGAAAAAACCGGTCGTGCGATACGATCAGATACGCCCGGTCGTCGCGCGCGACGAAGTTCTCGAGCCAGCGCGTCGTGTCGAGATCGAGGTGGTTGGTCGGCTCGTCGAGCACGAGCACGTCGGGCGATTCCAACAACGTCCGCGCGAGCAGCGCGCGCGTGCGCTGCCCGCCGGAGAATTCGCTCAGCGGCCGGTCGAGATCGTCGTCGCCGAACGAGAAGCGGTTGAGCGTCGCACGCATTTCCCACTCGTGCGCGAAGCCGCGTTCCACCGCTTCGTCGAACGCCTCGCGCAACGTGATGTCGCGGGCCTCGGCCGAGTCTTGCGCGAGGTAGCCGAAGCGCGTATCGCGAGCACGCACGAGCTTCCCGCCGTCGAGTTCGTCGCGCCCGACGAGCAAGCGCACGAGCGACGACTTTCCGGCCCCGTTCGGCCCCACGAGCCCGATCTTCTCGCCGTCGCGCATCACGCCGCCGAGGCCGCTGAACACCTCGCGTGCCCCGTAATGCCGCTCGAGACCGGTAAAACGGAGCCGCTCCATATCAGCCGTACGTTACGTCGCGAAGGCGGATTTCACCGCCCGGGACCTCATTTCGCGGGCGCTTTCTCGACGACGATGAACCCGATGCCTTCGGCTCGGATGACGACGTCGTCGTACTGGATCTCGCCCAGCACGACCGCCGGCTCCCGCTCGCACGAGATATCGGTGATGCGCACCGGCGTCACCATCCCGTTGTAACCGTTCACCGCGTCGTCAAACGAATCGTCCTCGCCGGGCACGTGCCCGCTGCCATCGAACCGCATTGCATTCCCTCCGTCGAACATGCTCTTCCCACGGTCGGCGAATTCTTAAGCAACGCTGTGTGTCAAGCGGCGCTCAGCGCACGTCCT
>Ga0116228_10000240_pt1 | contig 39420 bp, 40 predicted proteins | sample S1TSphfallax_2_FD_89694 | JGI IMG/M metagenome (GOLD analysis project Ga0116228, IMG submission 89694) | Host-associated microbial communities from peat moss isolated from Minnesota, USA - S1T2_Fc - Sphagnum fallax MG | ecosystem: Host-associated > Plants > Peat moss > Unclassified | place... | reverse complement strand
CAAGACTAAAAACTCTAGTATTTATACTGCTCAATTATGCTTGAATAATCACATCTATACTGATTTAACAACATAAGATAATTTCTTTTTATTATTTTATGTAACTTTTTCGCGTTGCACCCGGTTTATTAGGACAGTTTGCCACCATACCTGCGATATTTGAACCATTTCGCAATGCAGCAACCGAAGAGGAGATATGCTATTCTTTACTGAAGGAATTAGATGTTAAGGGTGTTTTTGAAAAAGAAGCCAAGCGTAATAAAACCACCTTGCTCGACACACAAATACCCAAAACATGGATTCTCACGCCAACAGCATCAGCAGAGATGGTAGCAAAATTTAATGCTTTTCCTGCATCAAATTCTCTCCGGGGGATATATTATATGGGAGAAGCAGTCAGAACAGCGATTGTAGCTATTCATCAGTTACCAAAGACAACAGAAACTTTGTGGCTCAGGGTGCTGGGAAGAGGGACAGTTCAAAAACAAGCAATTGATGAGTTAATGGCGTTACCACAAGACCATCCCTATCGGGGAGTAACGCTAGAATTGTTGTATAATTTACAGCAGAATTTAACCACTAACCAAGATTTGGAGTCAGATGACAGGGAGTTAATTATGAGGTTAGCGCCGCTTTATCAAACAGAGAAAGAAAGAATTAAACAGGAAGGTAGACAGGAAGGTAGACAGGAAGGTAGACAGGAAGGTGAGCAACGGATTGTTTTGCAGTTACTACTATATAAGTTTGGTAAGTTGGATTCCTTATTAATTGAGCAAATTCAACTATTATCTGTGGAACAATTGGAAGCACTGGGTAAAGCTTTGCTCGGTTTTTCGGAAATTCCTCAGTTAGAAATTTGGCTCAGGAATATTAGTCAAGCAGATAGGGATCAACAATCAATCTAGTACTGGATTGGCGGATCACAAGTTTATAGGAGGTGAGTATTGCTTGATCGCCAGATGCTCACTTCACCTACAAACAAGTAGAAAACAAACAAGTAGACAATCGTTTCAAGCCAATTGTAATACTTCCCCACATAATTGGCGAAAATGTTCGCCTCTCGTTTCAAAATTAGTATATTGATCAAAACTAGCACAAGCAGGAGATAATAAAACCACAGATGCTTGATACTGTTTCGCCAACTTCGCTGCTTGGGTAACAGCCTTGTCCATAGTTTCCACGATTTGATAATTTCTATATCCCACCGCTTCTAACCGTTGAGCAAATGTAGGAGCAGCGTTACCAATCAGTAAGACAGCAGCAGCTTTAGCTTGAATTTGCGCTAACCAAGCCTGATCATCTCCAGCTTTGGCTTCACCACCAGCAATTAAAATTGTCGGACTGGCGACAGATGCTAAACCCACTTCCGCCGCATCGTAATTTGTGGCTTTGCTATCATTGATAAAGTCAATTCCTGACCAATTACAGATATGTTCCAATCGATGGGGAACTCCGGGAAACTCGCTCACAGCTTGGAAAATAGCCTCGCTGTCGATTTCGGCTAATCTTGCAGCACCTACAGCCATGAGTAAATTTTGCTTATTATGTTCTCCTACCATGCGTAAAGCTGATACAGGAGCGATCGCCCGTGGTTGGTCTGACCCACTTAATTTTTCCATCACCCAACCATCTTCTAGATAAAAGCCTTTTTCCCCAATGAGAAAATCTCTCCCTTTCACACTTGTCCAATAAGCATTTTCCCAATGGGCTAATCCCAACTTACTCAAATAAGCATCATCCCCATTGAAAATTTGCAAATGAGATTTTTTCAATAACTTAGCTTTGATATTGTAGTAATTTTCCAAAGTCCGATGACGGGCTAAATGGTCAGGAGTGAAAGTTGTCCAAATACCAATTTGTGGCGCAATGGTGTCAGAAGACTCTATTTGGTAACTACTAATTTCTCCAATTACCCAATCTGGCGTTTCACCTAAAGCCACTTCGCAAGCAGCTAGACCAATGTTACCACAAGCTGGAGCATTGAATCCCGCAGTTTGAAAAATAGCAGCAGTTAGGGCTGTAGTAGTCGTTTTTCCATTTGTACCCGTAATTCCTACCCATGAAATATGTTGTAAACGTCGCCAGGCTAGTTCCATTTCGCCAATAGTTTCAATTCCTAGCTCTCTGGCTGTTACCAATAGCGGAATATCCCAAGGAACACCGGGACTGACAACGATTAAGTCAGGTATATCTGAATCTTTCAGATCTAGGGAATGTCCTAATTTAACGATAACTTGCTCTTTTGCGAGTTCCTGTTGTTGATCGAGGAGGGTTGGGGAGGTACTGCGATCGCTAATTTCCACCTCCCAGCCTTCCTGTTTCAACAATCTTGCCGCAGCAATACCGGACTTTCCCAATCCAATAATCGAGGCTCTAGGCATAGACTGTGTAGCATCCCTGGTTAAGCTTCCCTATAGTAACCCTTATTGGCAAAAATAACACAGTTTTTTATTAACTTAAGCTACAGATTTTTCACAATCGCTCCAAAATCGGCTATAATTCGGGCATGGTTCCGCAATAGTCCTAGTAAATTTAAGCGGTTGCGCTTGATTTCCGGGTTGGAATCCATGACCAAAACACTATCTGCTCCATCGAAGAAGGTACTCACATCAGGCGCAATTTCAGCTAAAGCGCCAATCAATAATTGGTAATTGCGGGTTGTTTGTGCTGCTTGGGTTTGAGGAACTAGTTGAATCAGTGCTTGATAGAAACTGGTTTCAGAAGATTTTTGGAATAATTCTGGCTGGATAATCGCTGTTGGTTCCAGTTGTTGAAAATCTAAATCTCCTTGAGCAGCTAGTCGAGTGGAACGATTGACGGTTTCGTAGATTTTATCTAAAGTACCATCTCGGCGGATTCGTTGGAGGTAAAGGGCGCGATCGCGCACATCCAACAAATCGTTCAAAGCCCGTTCTGTATACTCTGGGTCATTTTCTCCCAACACAGCATTGACCAAATCATAATCAATCTGAAGTTCTTCCTGGAGTAAAGTGCGAATCCTTTGGAGGAAGAAATCTGACAAAATAGCAATTAGCGATGTGGGATTTTTATCAAAGGTCGCTGCGAAGTCTGAGGTGATTTGTTGTAATAACTGGTTGAGGTTAATGGCTAAATTAGCTGACCAAGAAATCTTCACCACAGCATTTGCGGCTCGGCGTAAAGCAAAGGGGTCAGAGGAACCTGAGGGGATTAAACCTAAACCAAAGATACTGACCAAAGTATCTAGCCTATCTGCTAAACCGACAACTTGACCCGTTAGCGTTTGGGGTAAGTCATCATCTGCGCCTGTAGGTAGGTAATGCTCAAAAATCCCTTTTCCGACTTCAGGATCTTCACCACTGGCTAAGGCGTATTTTTCACCCATAATCCCTTGTAATTCGGGAAATTCATAGACCATTTGGGTGACTAGATCGGCTTTGCACAATAAAGCTGCTCGCTGGATTTTCTGAGTAGCGGTTTCGTCTAATTTTAGTTGTTGAGCAATTAGCCAAGCATTTTTAACGATTCTATCGACTTTGGCGCGAAGTGAACCTAAATCTTCTTGAAAGGTGACTTTTTCTAATTGGGGTAAAAAGCTTTCCAGAGGTTTCGCCAGATCGGCTTCGTAGAAAAATCTCCCATCTGCTAACCTAGCACGAATCACCCTTTCATTTCCTAAAGCAATAATATCGGCTTTTTGGGGATCGCCGTTGGAAATAGTAATGAAATTGGGTAGTAACGCTGGTGGTTCGCTATCGGTTTGGAAGATGGGGAAATAACGCTGGTGAGTTACCATGACTTCTGTAATTACTTCTGTGGGTAATTGCAAAAATTCCGGCGCAAATTTTCCCACAACAGCAGAAGGATATTCTACTAGATTGACGACCTCCTCTAGTAGTTCGGGATAAGCTACTGTATAACCACCGGCGTTTGCTGCTGCTTGGTGAACTTGCTCTGTAATCATCTTGGTTCTTTCTTCAGGAGCGACGATTACATAACCTGAACGTAGAGTTTCTACATAATCAGCAGCGTCACCAATAGTTATTGGTTGGGGATGTAAAACGCGATGAGTTGGGGAAAGGCGATCGCTTTTCACTGTCTCATCACCATTTTGCAACTCTAATGGAAGAACTTCTCCATCTAGCAGCGCAATTAGAGAACGAATAGGACGGGAAAATTTCGCATCACCATTTCCCCACCTCATCAAGCGCTTTCCTTCTAAGTTCCATATCCATTGAGGAACTAGTTCTGTTAAAATCTCAGCCACAGGACGACCGGGAATTTTTTTGTGAATAAACACAAAATCTCCTTTGTCAGTGGGACGAATTGACAAAGCTGTTAATTCCACACCTTGTTTTTTAGCAAAACCTGCTGCGGCTGGTGTTGGTTGACCATCCTTAAAGGCTGTAGCGGCTGGTGGTCCTTTGATTTCTGCTTCTCGGTCTGGTTGTTGTAATGGTAGACCTGCGATTAAAACTGCTAATCTTCGGGGAGTTCCGTAAACTTCCACCGATTCTGCTTGGAGACTGTGGGCTTCCAGACTTGGCGGAATGCGGGATCTCCATTGGGCGATCGCATCACTCAAAAAACTAGCAGGTAATTCTTCTGTACCAACTTCTAATAAAAACGTAGACATGGGAAACTATTTTCAATGTTAAGGAAGTGCAGGATCAGGAGTATGGAGTTTATAATTTAAGATAATTTCTAAACTTATCACGAATTATCTTTCTTCGTACCCCTTATCCCACACCGTTTCCAGTGTACCTTGCTTAGGGGAAAGCCAGTTGACTACGCTCCCACCAATTTGCCAAACCAGTAAGAACCGCGCCGAATATAATGACAAGATTTATACACGATCAATTTGCGAAAGATTATTTAGAAGAGCTACTCAAACCATATGGAGAAGTAAACGCACCCTATCGGGTAGTGGGAGAAGCCAGAGCAATAGATGTCTTTTTTTCTCCTTTTATCGCCGAAAATCCCCAGTTAGAAGTTTTGGGTTTATTGGGTCAATTTGCCAAAATACCAGCAATATTAGAGCCATTTCGCAACCCAGCAACAGAAAAAGAAATACGTAGTTGCTTATTGAAGGAACTGGAAATAATCAGTGTGCTGGAAAAAGAAGTAAAACGCAATGAAACTACTTTGACAGAAGCAGAATTACCGAAATTATGGATTCTGACACCAACTGTGTCAGCAGAAAGGTTATCCAGATTTAATGCTGTTCCCTTGTCCAACTCTTTACCAGGGATATATTATTTAGGAGAAGCACTCAGAACAGCAATAGTAGCAGTTCATCAGTTACCAAAAACACATGAAACACTATGGCTGAGGTTATTAGGGCGCGGAACAGTACAAAAATTAGCGATTGATGAGTTGACAGGGCTATCTATAACACACCCTTATCGCCAAGTAACGCTAGAATTATTGTACAACTTGCAACAGAATTTAAGAATTATTCAAAATATAGAACCAGATGACAGGGAGTTACTTATGAGATTAGCACCACTTTATCAGCAAGACCGAGAACAGGCTAAACAGGAAGGTAAGCAGGAAGGTAAGCAGGAAGGTAATCAGGAAGGTAAGCAGGAAATAATTTTAGAATTACTTGGTTACAAGTTTGGCGAATTAAATTCTTCATTAGTTAAGCAAGTCCAAGCATTGTCGGAGGAAAAATTGGTAGCTTTGGGAAAATCCATGTTAAATTTCTCGGAAATTTCTTTATTGGAAGCCTGGTTGATGGAGAATAGACATACAGTTACCGACAATTAGGGTTTAAAGCCCAGGAATATATTAATGCAAAGCAATGGGAAGAAGCAGAATTTTTGATCCTGATCAATTATGTAAGTTAGAGCAGTTAATTGCTTTACCTCAACTATTCAGATGGTTTATGATCTCCTTAGTGGTGGGAATTCTCTCTGGAATAGGCTCTGCTGCTCTTTTAGCATCTTTGGAATGGTCCACTAATTGGCGAGAATCTCATTTGTGGATAATTGCTTTTTTACCTCTGGGTGGTTTCCTCAGTGGTTGGGTTTACCATCAATTTGGTAAACGGGTAGAAGCGGGAAATAATCTTTTGTTGGAAGAAATTCATCATCCCCAGGATATTATTCCTTTGCGAATGGCTCCATTAGTTTTGCTAGGAACAAACTTAACTCATTTCTTTGGTGGTTCCGCGGGTCGTGAAGGTACGGCGCTTCAAATAGCTGCTTCCCTTGCAGACCAGTTGACAAAGATCCTCCACTTCAAACACTCAGATCGACGCATTTTATTAATGGCTGGTTTAAGTGGGGGTTTTGCTTCGGTTTTTGGGGTTCCTTTAGCTGGAACTATATTTGGTCTGGAAGTTTTGGCTATTGGTAAAATCCAGCATGATGGACTTTTCCCCTGTTTGGTCGCTGCGATTGTTGGCGATCGCATAACCTTAATATTAGGTTTGCATCATACAGCATATCATCATGCGCCTGTGGTTCCCACAATTACCTTAATCGGGTTGTTATCTGCAATTTTTGCTGGCGCTATCTTTGGAATTGTCGCCATGATTTTTGCCAAATTGACTCACCGCATCAGCCACATTTTTCAAGAGAAAATCTCCTACCTTCCTTTACGTCCAGCGATCGGTGGTTTAATCGTAGCTGTGGCTGTTTGGACAATTGGCACTACAAAATACATTGGGCTAGGTATTCCCACAATAGTTGATGCTTTTAACACTCACTTAGCACCTTGGGACTTTGTGGGGAAAATAGCTTTTACCGCTCTGACTTTAGGAGCAGGTTTTAAAGGAGGAGAAGTCACCCCTCTATTTTATATTGGAGCAACATTGGGTAATACCTTGTCCTTAATATTACCTCTATCGACACCATTACTTGCAGGTATGGGATTTGTTGCTGTCTTTGGTGGTGCAGCTAATACCCCGATCGCCTCAACTTTAATGGGAATTGAACTCTTTGGCTTGGAATCAGGAGTCTTTATGGCTATTGCTTGTGTAGCCAGCTATGTTTTTTCTGGTCATGCTGGTATATATAAAGCCCAGCGCATTGGTACTAACAAATATAATATTATACCTGAATTAAAAGAATAATAAGAGAGCGATATGGTCTCCAAAACTGTAAGACTATCGCTCTCCATACTATACTTGTAACCTAGCTAAAAATATCCCTAGACTAGGTAAGGTTCCTGATGAGTTTTGATTGTACAATTAGAGCGAGGATAAGTAACGCACAATAAAGCGAATCCTTTGGACATTTGCTCGTCATCTAAGAAAATTTGGTTAGATTGGTCAATCTCACCTTCTACAACTTTTCCGACACAGCTAGAGCAAGAACCGGAGTGACAAGAGAAAGGTAATTCAATCCCAGCTTCCTCTGCTGCGTCTAGGATAGTAGTATCTTCATCTACCTCAATTGTGGTGTCGAGGTCATCTTTCTTATTGATTAATCTCACTTGATAGGAAGCCATTTTCCGATTCTCCTCAAATGTTAGGATAATTAGTTTTGTTGAACTGTGATGAAAGTGAAGCGGTATCAACTACAAGGTACGCCGGTCGGTGAACAGTCCCCTGCTTTGAATGATTTTCCACAACCACAGGTGTCGGTCGCATTGGGATTGATGAATTTAAACCCGCTATCCATGACACCTTCCACAAAATCAATGACCACACCTTCCAATAACGGCGCACTTTGAGCATCGACATAAACTAGAACTTTACCCTGTTGGATGATTAGATCATCTTTTTGTGGCTGACTGGTAATTTCTAGTCCATACTCATACCCACTACAACCGCCATCTTTGACAGAGATACGGATACCTTTAGTTGTGGTTGGATTAGTCTCATTCGCAGAGTTGTGGAGGAAGCCTCGGAGACGAAACTCCGCCTTTTCAGTTAAAGTAACACTCATCTTATTTCCTGTTCTGTAGCGATTCTGCTGATTTGAGGGGGATAGTAAAGATTTTTTTGGGGTGTTAAACTGCGATTGATTGGGATTGCGCGTATCTCCAAGGAGCAGTGTTACCGCAAACTGGACATGAGCGATCGCGGTAGGAATGACGTTTAGCAAATTCCATCCGACTCAAATCAATAGTTAGCAGTTGTGATAACAATGGCTGACTAAAACCAGTGATTAGCTTAATCGCCTCCAACGCAGTTAGACAAGCTAAAGTTCCAGACACAGCACCTAAAACCGCAAACCCGCGTCGATCCCAATCAGGTTTTTCTGGAAATAGACAGGATAAACAAGGCGTGACACCAGGGATAATCGTTGTCAGATAAGCCTCCATCCCGTCCATTGCGGCTTCTATCATGGGCTTGCGCCAGCGAACACAAGCTTCATTTAATAAATTGCGCTCTGTAAAATTATGCGCACAGTCCAGAGCCATATCAACAGATTGTACCAGGGAGTCTACATTCTCCGGGGTGATATAATCATGAACTGCTTCTATCTCGACATCAGGATTGATCGCGCTGAGAGTTTCCTTAGCTTTAAAAACTCGCGGTTTATCTACCCAATCATCCGTCATCAAAACTTGACGATTCATATCATCTAAACGCAAGTTCCCTCCCCGGACGAGGATGAGTTTCCCAACACCTGCTACTGTTAAGTAAAGCGCCGCTGTTCCACCCAATCCTCCCACACCTGTAACTAAGATAGTCGCTGATTTGAGGCGCTTCTGAGCCGTATCGCCAAAATTAGGTAGCATCATTTGGCGACTATAGCGTTCTAATTCGGTAGGTGTCAGGTCAATCAATTTTTACCTCCTAATCAGAAGTGATTTCTGTGAGCGTAACTACATTTTTGGGCTTGTCTTTAAACACTTTGAACAATTTTTGTTCGTGGGGTGAGGACTCTAGAAAAACCTCGTATGCTTTTTGTAAAGCCTCCCGATATTGATTTAATTTTTCTGCTTCGCTGAGTGCTGTTGTAGTATGATGAATTTCTTCCATGAATTGGGAGAATTTCTTCAGAATATGTAAACGATTAACGTTGACGAATTTCTGGTCATAGGGAAGTTCAAAAAAATTAAAAAACTCTTCTGCGTCTGTCAATTTTTGGAAGTCTTGGATTGTTTTGTTCATGTACTACTCTCCAATTGCTGCAATTGTTGCTTTAACTCATCTAACTGACGATAAATTTCGTAAGTTTCAGCAGCAACATCCATCAGTTTTTTGTAATCTGTGGGTAATCCCTCAGCTAAATCATGCAGATCCATTTTCATTTGACCTGCTTTACTATTTAGCTTTCTAATTTGTCCCTTGAGTTCTTCAACTGTCATGATCTTTTTACTTACAATTTCCCAACTTCAGGAAATTGTTCGGCTAGTTCTAGACCTTTTACAATCAATTTTTCGCCTTCTTCTGCTAATTTTTCTGGCGAATCAAATCCAAAACGATGAGCATCACGTAAAGTTTTGATCACTAATAATAAACGACCAGAAAAGACTAGCGCCCAGCCAAATCCCTCATGATTTAGATCAATGACAACATTAGATATGAGACCTGTTTCTTTTTCCAAACTAGCAGCTATAGCCCCGAAAAATGACATGATTCTAGATTTAGTAGCGGGATCTACTTCCCCTTCTACAGAAATTTCTCTCTTTTTCTGTTTGCTGACAATAAATGGTTTGATAATTAACTCATCTGACCAACTGCGATAAAAGCCATAGGTATCTTGAGCGCGGATTTGTTTGACTAGCACTTTCAAGAAAGGTGACTTTAATTCTGTATTTACAGCATTGCTATTTAAGCCATTATTCTCGCTCATACTGTTGCTTCGTTTTCAACTTCGTCCAGAAAGTTTGCTTTTTTTGATTGGAGCGCTTTACGTAACCAAGGTGGAGGATTACCTTTGAGAGTTTTGACTAATTTAGTCAAGACTTCTGGAATTTCTTCGTCTTCTGATTTCGCTTTAACTGGAGTTACGCCCTTTTTAATTAAACGAGCAGCCGCACTACCACCAATAGCTATAACATAAATAATTGTGCAGTCCGCTAGCGCATTAATTTTGGGGGCGAGTTTACTTTCGTTGTTTTCTTCTGTTGGATTAACATCAAATCTTAAAGTTTCTAGAAATTGATATCCTGATTCAGAAACTTCATAGATATCGATTTCTTTTGACTGACCGAAATGAGAATTGATATGAACTCGGTCAGTAGTCGTAAATGCGATTTTCATTGTTCACTATCCTTCAACTTACTGATGTTTAGTGGAGTAATTTGGCTGGTGTTACACACTCTTCTTCTTCTCGTTCAAGCAATAGGTTTCCCATACCAAATAGCAGTTCCATTGTTCCGCGATAACCCACTTTGGTAAATAGTCCATTACCTAAGCGATCATAGATGGGAATCCCTAAACGGTAAAGTCCTATGGAGAGTCGTTTGGCGATCGCCTTCCCATGAGAATTTCCCACCAACAGGTCCGAACCCACAGCTAATTCCGCAAAATCCTCTAAATCCCCAATGGTCACATGATCAATGGGGAGCTTTTCCAAAAGAGGCGATCGCGTAGTAGTCACAGCAGCATGAACATGCGCACCCATCGATTGCAAAAATTCCACTATTGACCAGAGTAAATCGGGTTCCAACGCTAGAGATACTCGTTTACCACCAAAATAAAAATGAGTATCTAACATCCCATCTTGTAACTGACGGCGCTGACGACGGTATTTTTCCGGAACTGGCTTCCCGCTCAACATGGACAACATTTGAAGAAATTCATCTACAGGTTGTAATCCCGTCAAATTCTGAAATACTTGATAAATTGTTCCAAAGCGATCGCTCAGAATCTTAGCTGCTCCTCGCATACTTTCACCCAGAGCCAAAGTAAATGTAGAACTTCCCAAAGAACGTAATTGTTTGAGAGTCGTACCGCTAACAGTTTGGGCGCTATATTCATCTTCCAGATGTCCATCTAAAGCAGCGCCTAAATCCGGGACAAAAATCGGTTGTAATCCAAAATCCGTGACAATTTCTCTAATTTCTTGAATATCTCCTGGGGTAAAAGCAGAACTAGCTAAAATAGTTACTTGTTCAGGATTAATTCCCCCAGCTTTGGGAATTTGCGCCACAATGCTTTCCACCGCAGCCGCAAAACCATCTTGTAAAGCACCTTTAAAGTCTGGTGTGGGAGCAAAAACAATAGCTGTGTGAGATAATTCTAAACGACGCTTGCGGATTTCCTTCAAGAAAGCATCAATATCATCACCTCTAGTTTCTGTCAGTCCAGTGGTACATAATCCAATAATTTCTGGTTGGGACTTTTCCCACAAAGTGACTAACGCTTGTTCCAGATTTTCTTCCCCACCCAAGATAGTTGTTACCTCAGTCATGGCGGTAGTAGCGAGGGGAATAGCTCCGCGGAAATGTCGGACTAACACAACTTTGGCGAAAGCTGTACAACCTTGGGAACCATGAAATAAAGGTATTGTTCCTTTCAATCCTAAAAAAGCTAAAGCTGCTCCGAGAGCTTGACTTTGTTTGAGTGGATTGACTGTCAAAGACTTTTCTGGGACAGTAATTAGCGCCATTAAACTTCCTCTAGCATGTTAATTTTGCGGGTAAAAATCAGGTAAAAATTCATGCAAATTTAATTTCTTCGACTAACGCCGGACCCTCACCCCCTAGCCCCCTCTCCCAAGGGGAGATGGGGAAATTCAAAGTCCCTCTCCCCTTGGGAGAGGGATTTAGGGTGAGGGCGATACGTCCCAAGGTGCTGGTTGACGAACTTGTGACCACACAGGACTGTAAAGAGCTTCAGATAATTCCCGCGCCATTTCGATCATTCCCTTATAACCTGCGTAGGGATGATGACGTTCTTGATTGATATCTAAAAATGGAATTCTGGCTTTGAGAGCAGTGTATTGGTTACGACCACCTGCAATTAACATATCAGCTTTAGTATCTCTGATCAGTTTGAGTAATTCTTGGGCGTTTCCCTTTTCCAACATGATTCCATCATTACCCAACAGTTTTTTAATTTTAGCTTTATCTTCCTCTGTACTCTTGCGTGTACTAGTAGCAACGACTTCAATTCCTAAGTCCTTAGCTGCGGAGATAATTGACCAACTTTTCACACCACCAGTGTAGAGTACAACTCGTTTACCTTTAAGGCGATCGCGGTAAGGAGCTAAAGCTAGATCCAAAGCTGCTGTTTCTTCAGCAATTAACTTTTCTGTGCGTACTTGTAAATCAGTATCACCCAATTTAGCAGCAATCTGACGCAGACAGCGATTAATATCATCAATACCGTAGAAAGATTCCTCAATATAAGGAATTCCGTAACGCTCCTCCATCTTCCGCGCCATATTTAATAATGCTCGTGAGCAAATCATCACATTTAACTTAGCGCGGTGAGCATAACAGATTTCTTGATAGCGAGCGTCACCAGTGATTTTAGATAAGACTCGAATACCCAACTTTTCAAATAATGGTAAAACACCCCACATTTCTCCTGCGATATTATATTCACCGATTAAGTTAATATCGTAGGGTGTAGTGAATTCTGGTTCCGCAGTCCCAACTACATATTCCAGTAAAGCTTCACCACCAAACCGGTTTCCTAAATTTTTACTTCCAATAAACCCAGGCGCGATGACTGGAACTACTGGAACACCAATTTTTTCAGTCGCAGCTTTGCAAACAGCATCAATATCATCACCAATTAAAGCAGTTACACAAGTAGCGTAGACAAAAACTGCTTTGGGGGAATAACGTTGATGGAGTTCCAGAATAGCTTTATATAGCTTCTTTTCTCCCCCGAAAATTACATCATTTTCACTTAAATCGGTTGTGAAACCCATTTTATAAAGTTGTGGACCAGAGGAAAGACTACCACGACTTCCCCAAGAATTTCCCGCACAGGCGATCGGTCCATGAACTAAATGAGCAGCATCAGTAATCGGGACAAGAGCAATCATCGCTCCATCAAAAGCGCAACCTCCCTGAGCGGCTCCTGGTTGTGCTTGTTGTGTACAAGATTTATTTTTCTTTTCTCCCGCTTTTTTTTGATTATGTTCGCATCCTGACTCAGTCAGCAATTCATTAATTTTACTTTGGGTAACTTTCATTTTGGTTCTCGTGGTTTAGGGGATATCGCCCTCACCCCTAGCCCCTCTCCCCGAGGGAGAGGGGAAAAATTCAAAGTCCCTCTCCCTCTCTTGAGAGGGATTTAGGGTGAGGGCGTAATTTTGTCTCTAAAATACCGTTTAGGTCAGCTTAATTAGGAGAAACTCATATCTAGCAAATATACTTTGTAATATCTTCGCCACAGTCATCAGCTAGATAGGTCAAAGCCCGGAAGCGCAGACCGATAAACTCATCGTACAAAGGATTGAATTTACAAAGTGGGGGAATACGAAAAGTCCGACCCAAGAAATTCACATCTCTTTCAAAAGGACAACAGCAAGGAATTATCTGAGCAAGTAGATGAGCAAGTTGACAATTTTTAACTTGGATTCTATCTACAAAATTTCTCAGAGGATTAAGGAGTTTAGATAGTCCAGAATTTTTCGAGTGAGGAATGTGGTATTCAGGATGAGTATGAGGAATTAATGACATAACCAGTACCATCTAGTAAATGCAATTGAGAACTATTTTGGTGGGAATGGGGAAGAGTAAATAATGGTGATGAATTTACTGTTTCCCCATTCCCTAATCTCTAGTACTTAGTTGTCTTCCTTGAAATACTTAACGAACTAAGTCGTAAGAAATATCGGTCTTACCAGGAATGATGGTGTTGCGATCGATTTCTTCAAAAATTGTGTTCACAATCCAGTTGAGCAAGTTGATCGCTCCTTGATAACCAATGGTAGAATAGCGGTGAAGATGGTGACGATCCATAATGGGATAACCAATTCTCACTAAAGGAGTCTTGGTGTCACGCCACAGGTACTTACCATAGGAATTACCAATCAACAAGTCCACAGGTTCAGTGAACATTAAGGAACGTAAGTGCCATAAATCTTTACCAGGCCATACTGTAGCATTTTGACCAAAGGGGCTAGATGCTAACAATTCCTTGATTTCTTTTTCAAATTCTTCGTTGCTGTTATGTACTAAAACATGCACAGGTTCAGCACCAAGTTCCAGCATGAAGCTAACTACGGAGTAAACTAAATCAGGTTCACCGTAGATAGCGAAGCGTTTACCGTGAACCCAAGCGTGGGAGTCGGTGATTGCGTCAACAGCACGACCCCGTTCGATTTCCAATTGCTCAGGAATGGGTTTACCACTAATTTCGCTGAGTTTGATCAAGAATTCATCAGTTCCTTTGATTCCCCAAGGACGGAGAACGCTGACTGGTTGCTGCCATTCTTTGGTGATATACTCAGCAGTCTTGACGGTAGAATGAGCTTGGAGAGCGATCGTAGCTTTAGCGTTGATGGAATCTGCTGCGTCTTCCAGCTTAGTACCACCTGGATACATATCAAATTCACCAGTATTGGGTGAATCCAAGTAGTCGCTGTTGTCTGCAAGTATAGTGTAATCTATACCCATCAATTCGCAAATCCGCTTGATTTCCCGGTTGTTACCGACATAGGTATCAAAACCAGGAATAAAGTTGATTTTACCATTGCTTTGAGCTTTCTTCTGACCAGCTGTTAAGTTGGAAAGAATTCCCTTAAGCATGTTGTCGTAACCAGTGATGTGGGAACCAACAAAGCTAGGAGTGTGAGCGTAAGGTACTGGTAATTCTTGAGGAACAGAACCTGCATTTTTAGCGTTGTTGATAAAAGCTTGCAAGTCATCACCGATAACTTCTGCCATACAGGTAGTACAAACAGCGATCATTTTTGGCTTGTAGAGTTGGTAAGAATTCGCCAAACCATCGATCATGTTTTGTAATCCACCAAACACAGCAGCATCTTCAGTCATGGAAGAAGATACACCGGAGAATGGTTCTTTATAGTGACGGGTTAAGTGAGTACGGAAGTAAGCTACGCAACCTTGAGAACCTTGCACAAAGGGTAAAGTACCCTCAAAACCCACAGCAGCAAAGATTGCTCCCAAAGGTTGACAACCTTTAGCAGGGTTTACGGTCAAAGCTTCCCGCGCAAAGTTCTTTTCCCGATATTCCCAGCTTTTGGTCCATTCCGCCACCCGTTTTACTTCTTCGGTGTCATGACCATTTTCAAACTCTTTCTTGTTTTGGAAGAGTTGTTGGTATTCCGGTTTATGGAACAGTTCTACGTGGTCTTGAATTTTTTCTGGGTTCTGAGGCATTTCTAGTATCTCCAAGCTGTCTGAATTTTTACTAATCGGGGAAGATGCGTTGCAAGTGTGAGTAGAGGATAAGTAGAAATAAACTAATGAACTAAACTAAAGTTCTTGGTTTGATGTCGGAAGCATTGGGAATACATTTCAAAATTCAGAATGCAAAATTCACAACTCATGAACCTTGAATTTTGAATTTTGGATTCTTGGGTGCTTCCTGGAGATAATTCTCCAGGATATTTCTACTTATTCCTCTATTGACCCTAAACTGAAGCCTTAGCCTTAGCTTTAGTTTGAGCTTTTTGATTCCAGGGAGCACCGATTAATCCCCAGGTTGGGCTGTTGAGGGCTAAATCCATGTCGCGAGCGAAGATAGCAAAGCCGTCATAACCGTGATAAGGACCGGAGTAATCCTAATAATGATTGTGTGAGATTGTGTGATTATTGGACAAATCTTGTTTTTTCCTATGTTCTAAATGAGCAATATTTTTTTGTACTAAATATAAGCTAAGTAAATGACACATATCATAGACTAGATGAAAGCAAATTTACTAGTGGAATTGGATCAAGTCAATCAACGCTTGAAGTCCGCAAAAACCAAAGTCACTATTAGAGAATCTCATGGAAGTTTACAGTTACGTGCTACATTACCAATTAAACCTGGCGACCAAGATAAAAATGGAACTGGAAGAAAACAATATAATATCAGTTTAAATATTCCCGCCAATTTTGCAGGACTTAAAACGGCTGAGGAGGAAGCTTATGAATTAGGAAAGTTAATTGCTCGGAAAAATTTTACATGGAATAATAAATATTTGGGAAGTGATGTAATTAAACAAGACTGTAAAACTATAGGGGAGTTACTAGAACGATTTGCTGAGGAATATTTTAAAAATCACAAAAAAAATGTCAAAAGTGAACATACGTTTTTCTACTATTTTTCCCGAACGCAGCGATTTACGAATTCCCAAGATTTAGCAACTCCAGAAAATCTGATTAAAGCAATTGAAAAAATTGACACGGAATGGTCTAAGTATAATGCAGCTAGAGCAATATCAGTTTTTTGTAAAACGTTTGATATTCCGATAGATTTATCTAAATATACCCAAAAACCGGAGAATAATTCTCGCAAAATTCCTACAGATATGGAAATAATTCAGGGAATAGGTAAATTTGCAGTTTATTTGAGTTCTAGAGGAAATCAAGTGAGTCCAGAGGTGAAGGATAGCTGGAAACTCTGGCGTTGGACTTATGGAATGTTAGCGGTTTTTGGTTTAAGACCAAGGGAGATTTTTGTTCATCCTGATATTGATTGGTGGTTGAGTCAGGAAAATATCGATTTTACTTGGAAAGTTCATCGGGATTCTAAAACGGGAGAAAGGGAAGCTTTACCTTTACATAAACAATGGATTCATGATTTTGATTTGCGTAATCCAGTATATTTGCAAATGTTGCGGGGGGCGATCGCCAAGAAAGACCAACAGAACCACGCAGACATGACAGCCCTAACACAAAGGATCAGTTGGTGGTTTCGCAAAATCGGCTTAGATTTCAAACCCTACGATCTACGACACGCTTGGGCGATCCGAGCCCATACTTTAGGAATTCCGCTCAAAGCAGCAGCAGATAACTTAGGACATAGTGTTCAAATTCACACCCAAATTTATCAACGTTGGTTTTCGCTGGATATGCGCAAGTTAGCGATCAACCAAGCTCTGATGAAAAAATGCGACATTGAACAAGTTAAAGTAGAAAACGCCAAACTAATGCTGGAAAATGAAAAGTTAAAACTGGAACTAGCAAAAATCCAGTTAAAATCGATGTATCAATGATAAGTAAGTGAGCAAAATAAAACTCATAGTTCGTAGTTGCGCTTTAGCGCAACTAAATCTTGAACACAAGCGCGTTCCATCGATTTTACATAACTTGACATAGCTATAATTATTTGACTTTCCCTACTTACCAATCTTGATAAAAAGCTGAATAATTCATGACTTGAGCGCAGCACCATATAAATTTATCAGCTTCATCTGATAAGAAGTGACTTTTCAAATTGACAAGCATAATTCTAGCAAAGTTCTCAAATTTTTGGTACTTTCATGGTTTTTCATTGGTCGTGACAAGGGTTAATATAGTAATTTTATTATATTAAAAATGTACAATATTCTCTTGTTAACACAAAATAATCGACAAGAGTTAATTACTTAGATTTTTAAGTATCTGAATCCATCTCAGTTTATGTTCAACATCAATTTCACGATCCTTTTCAATTAATTCAGAGTAGTGGTTTATAAATTCAGGTAACGATTTTATTAATCGTAAGTAATATTTAATAGTTGGTAATATTCCATTTATAACTATTTGACATTTGTAAATGCTTAAAGTCTCGTCAATTATTTCACTAATATCTGTTTCATCTTCTGTTTTTATATCTAATGAGGATAAGATAAAATATCGTTCAGGCAAAAATTTTATAATTTTTTCTTGGGCGATTTTCACTATATGTTTGTCTATAGATTTTTCATGTTTAATTTCTATAACTTCTAGCAAATCATCCAGTTGCTCCGAACCAAAAATCTCAATATCTCCTGCACTTCTGGAGGTTTTATCTGAAGCTGTATGGCTTCCTAATGGTTTTAGTATACAACCATCATATCTAACCATCTCTTTAATAAGAAACTCATATATTGCATAAATAGCTATTACTGGCAATTTTGAAACACCTTTAGTTGTAGAATCAAAATGGTTTCGTAAAGAAGAAACAATAGTATCGATTTTAATTTCAGATTTTTTATGCTTTGTTTCCTCAATTCTATTGAAGTTAATTGCATCTTTAATAGAAACGTCTCTTACAACCTTTAGGAAATAAATTAATAATAATTCAGCTACTTTTTTTGAATCAATAGATTGAGTATTTTCTTCGATAAAATGCAGAATTTTTAAAAATGCTTCTTTTATCTTCTTAGGAATAATTTTACCTGGATACTCCATTGTATAAGGGGCTGGTTGTTCTAAAGAACGGGTCAGCCAACCACTCTCAGCCATTGATGGTAGACCCAAATTTTTAAGTGTAGGAGTTATGTATTTAGTGTCTATGCTTCTCCCAGAAAATCCATTAGGCATCTTACTTTGATGATACCTAATGTCTTGGGTGGGAGATAAGCATTTATGTGTTATAAGAGTAACTAGGACGGTATAAACCGCTTTCTTTTTATGGCTATTCTTTCCTATTAATTCAATATTGCTGAGAATATCTTGCGGAATAATATCTTCTATTTCCTTGATAAACTCTTGGGAATTACACAAATCTTTAGAGACAAATCTATATGATTCAATTAATTTCTCTTGATGATTCATTGGTTAAAAAATTGTTAATTGTTTAGGTCTAATTATTTGTATTACATTAGATTGATGTGATAAATCTAGCAATTGTTTTTTAATTTCTAATGCGATTTGATAAATCATTGGTACGCATACAGAGTTACCAATTTGTTTATAAGAAGTACCTAAAACATTAGATGGTTTAAAATCTTCCGAAAATCCCATGATTTTATAACACTCAGTAATGGTTAATTTTCTCACTCTATCTTCAGAGGGAATGTATATAAAAAATCGTCCGGATGTTTCCTGGGAAGGAATTGTAGGATGAACACCCAATACAGAATAAATCCGATTAGGTTGATGATGAACCCTTGATAAATGTTCAGTATTTAATCTAACTCCCTTTTTCCAAATAGTTTTATTATTTCTATATCCTACAAATATTAAACCAGATGTTTGACGCTTAGGATGATCAATTAGTGTGTATTCATCAGGTGATAAATAATCAAACTCATCTTCTTTACATAAAAAATCTATTAACTTGGGGACTGGTCTAGTAAAAGATAAACTTTTGAAATTAAATAATTGTTTCTTACTAGCAATAATAATCAATCTCTCTCTATTCTGAGGTAGACCAAAATCTTTAGCGTTGAGCAAGGAATAGTTAACATAGTAACCTAAAGATTCAAGTGAATCTAAGATAACTTTTAAGGTTTTACCCCCATCATGGTGAATTAAGTATTTGACGTTTTCTAAAACTGCAAAAGGAGGTTGTTTAGCCTCTAAAATTCTACAAATATGAAAAAATAATGTCCCTCTAGTATCCTCAAAACCCCTCCTTTTTCCACAAATACTGAAAGGTTGACAAGGGAATCCTGCTGTTAAAACTTCAAAATCTGGTATAGATTCAACGTCTACATTGGTGATATCTGGAAATGGAGTTTCACCGAAATTATTTTTATACACATCTTGACAATTCGCATCAATTTCACAGGAGAAAACGCATTTATATAACGCTTGATCAAAAGCGAGTCTAAAACCACCAATACCTGCAAATAAATCAATAAATCGCAATGATTTCAAAGTTATTAGTCCTAGATGTTGATAGAGCAGTAATTTAAGTGATTATACACCAAAAAAACAACTATATGATCTCTTGATATAATTATTTATTATACGTATAATGTGTTTAGCTTATCAAAATGTGCGTAAGTTCATATGTATTACATATAATTACTTATTTATTTTAGCTAGTAGCTTAAAGCGGGATAATTATGGTAAGCAATAGCATGTATAACTCCCGTAGCATCTTTCCACATTACATAGTCAACGCCATAAAAGGAAATTTTCCTCAGTTGGTTAACGTTTAACATTGACTTGTGCGCCAATAAAGAATGTACACATGGAAGCATAGATTCCATAATGTTTTTAGTTAGATTACGCCAAATCTTCTATTCTTCTAAATATAAGGTAAAAGACTATTCTTTGTCAATCAACTACAAAGATCCGAGTTCTATACAAAATTAGCCAAAGTCTCTCCCGCCAGACCCGCACGGGCCCAACGGGAGAGACTATACATCATGCAATCCGCTTTCCTCCAAATATACAAACTTGAGGAAAGAAGAATTTGGATGATTACTTTAATCGTAATTCCAGGTTTGGCTATTTCTCCTCATCCTTAAGGTAGATATTCTCGTCATCCTCTAGAATTAATCTGTTCAACAGGATATACTTTGGTAGATGGGATATCGACATAGAACACGGATGCGAATCTTAGAAATTATACCTCAATGGCTGAATCTATAACTAAACTGAGACCTCAAAAAACCCAATATCAACCACAAGCCCATGACACCAATATTGAGGCTGATATATATCTGTTTACCAAGCTACAAGAATTATCACTTGCTCAACGAATACAGTTATTTAGAGCTTCATGACCAAGGAATTAAAAAACTGTGTTTAGCAGGAATTAAATTTCGACACCCTCATGCTCCTTTAGAAACCATTTGCGCATCCTTTGCTTGCGCCATACTAGGAGAAAAGCTTTCTCCCCAATTCCAGCCAAAAGGGAAGAATGAAAATATGTGGATTCAAGATTCCATCGCACTTGCTGGTGAGTTACACCAATTGCTCACATCTATCAACATCTCTTACTATGTTAGCGGTGGTGTTGCTAGCTCCATTCATGGTGAACCTCGTTCAACTCGTGACTAGATTTAGTCATCGAAATTCAACTTGACCAAATAGACTTGTTGGTTGATATTCTCAAAACAGGTTATTACTTTCTATATGGTGGAGTAGAAGGAATAAAACTAGGTCGAGAAAAGATGCTGAATATTACCCATACCGAAGCGATCGCTAATGCTGACCTCTATATTACCGATACTTCTCCATTCGCCATATCGTCAGATGCAGCGAAGATTACTACTAGACTTAGAAGGGATACCCAAATTTTGGTTAGCTTCCCCAGAAGACACTATTTTGCAGAAATTGTGCTGGGGGAAGGATACACAATCAGAAAAGCAGTGGCGTGATGTGCTAGGAATACTAAAACTACAAGCATCTAGTTTAGATCAAAAATATTTGGCTCAATGGGCTAAACACCTAGATTTGTCTGAGACATTAACTAATGCATTGAATGCGGTTTCAATAATACCATAGCACAATCATTCGGAAATATCAAAATGATTAGCTAAGAAAATTTAATAATTTTTAATTATTACTTTTGGTATTTTAATGATATATTTACTTTAAATCCGTTTTGTATAAATAGCAACATGAAAGTTCAGAATATTGGTTTCGCATTATTATTGGGTGGACTAACTGTGACATCACAATTGAATATAGCAGAGGCGTTTAGTACTACCAATATACTTACCAATCCTGGAGCTGAGACTGGTGACCTTACTGGTTGGACTATAGGAGGGACATCTCATCCCAGAGTTGATAATGGTACTTTTGACTCAGGAATTAACCCTCATAGCGGCTCTTTCGACTTCTTAGGCAGCACTGGAGCTTCTGGTACACTGACTCAGACTATTACCTTAGTTGGTAATCAAGGTATTACTACTTCACAAATTGATAGCAGTAGACTAGTTGCTAACATTTCCTTCTGGGAGCAGGGATTAAACCAGGGAACCCAATCTGATGATGCCCAAGTAACTTTGTATTTTTATGATGCCAGCGGCAATCTTATATCCTCTGTGTCAACACCTGAAATAGATTCACATAATGGTACTTGGCAAAATTATACTAATAGTTATGCCATTCCTATTAATACGCGTTCTTTGGGCTACCAGATGAAATTTATCCGTTATGTAGGAAATGATTTAGATGCATTTGTAGATGATAATAGTCTGATAATATCAACACAATCTGTAGGGGATAGATAGAATAAAGGGGACAAGGAGAAGAGGAGAGAACACCATTATTTATCACATCGTTAAGGATAAACATTAATGTTTGAACGATATGGAGAAGGAGAGCATATCATATTTCATGGTGATGCGCTCGATATTTTATCTAATGAGATTGCTTCTGAATTTGTAGATACTGTTTTTATAGATCCTCCATATAACATAGGAAAAAGATTTGCCAATTTTTATGATAAATGGAAATCTGAGGAGGAATATGTTCAGTGGGCGTATAAGTTACTTGATGGGTGTATTCGTATATTAAAACCAAATGGAACTCTATATGTTATGACGAGTACCCAAGCAATGCCATATTTTGATATCTATTTAAGAGAAAAAATGGTAATTCTTAGTAGAATTATTTGGCATTATGATAGTTCTGGAGTTCAAGCGAAAAAATATTTTGGCTCGATGTATGAGCCAATACTCCATTGTGTAAAAGACAAGAATAATTATATTTTTAACTCAAATGATATTAAAATAGAAGCTAAAACAGGTGCGCATCGGAAATTAATTGATTATAGGAAATCTGTACCAACTATATACAATACAAAAAAAGTGCCTGGTAATGTTTGGTATTTTCCCCGTGTAAGGTTTAAAATGAAAGAATATGAAAACCATCCATCACAAAAGCCTGAAGCATTGCTAGAAAGAATTATTCTTGTGAGTACCAATGAGGGTGGACTTTTATTTGATCCATTTGCTGGTACTTTTACATCTGCTGCTGTCGCAAAACGCTTAGGAAGGAATTCTATTAGTATAGAATCTCAAGAGGAATATATCAAAATAGGACTTAGGAGAGTTTTAGGATTGGAAGAGTATAAGGGGGAAAAACTGTTATCTCCGCGAAAAATAAGTATTAAAAGCAATAGAAATGGGTAAAAGATTATGAAAGCTCCTGAAAAGTCTAATATCGCCCTCACCCCTAGCCCCTCTCCCAAGGGGAGAGGGGAAAAATCAAAGTCCCTCTCCCCTTGGGAGAGGGATTTAGGGTGAGGGCGTAAGTTTACAAACAGTGGGAGAGAATCTCAGGTTTAGTGGAATAAGACTAAGCAGGTATCAAAACTTTGTCGATAATATGGATGACACCATTATCAGCGCCAACATCTGGTGTCGTGACCGTCGCATCATTGATCCTGACTCCGTGAGAAGCATCAATTTTCACATCTTCGCCTTCCACCGTTTTAGCTGACTTGAGTTTTACTACATCAGATGCCATAACCTTACCTGAAACAACATGATATGTCAAGATTTTTTTCAGTTGGGGAATATCCTGAAGTAGTCCATCTATTGTACCTTTAGGAAGTTTAGCAAAAGCCTCATCAGTGGGTGCAAAAACGGTGAATGGTCCAGTTCCTTTGAGAGTTTCTACTAGCCCAGCAGCTTTGACGGCTTTCACTAGTGTATTAAAGGAACCAGCATTAACAGCAGTATCAACAATATCAGCCATTGAATCTCACCTACTTTTTTGATCTGCTCGCAAGAATTAAAATCGCACCTCTAAGGTTGTTGTTTAATTCTTGTCTACAGGTGTTATTTTCGATTATCTGGAGAGAATTTACCAAGATGTATGGAATGCATTATCTTTGGTAAAACACACTTTCTAGTATGGCAAATAGTATTTTTACTAAAATCCAACTCAGGATAGATATTTCAGATATTATTGATTTAGGTTTGGGCGTAGGTGCAATTGGAAAAAGGTAAATATAATCACCACTAACTAAGAATTATTCTGAAGCATCCAAACAAGGATTCCTAAAATTTGCTCTACAGGTGGTAGGGGATAATCCATTAAGTCAATGGTGACAGTGTTTTCTGCTAATTTCAAAAACCGCCATTGTGTTCCACTGGTGATAGCGCCATAAATCACGGAGACTGGATGATTTTTCATACTGTTAAATCTCTGAGCTGCTACCATTTCTGCTATACATTGTCCAAATCCGGTTCTCAAATCAGCCTTTTTCGCTTCTACAATCACTATTACGGGTGATTCTATTTCCAGAATTTCAGGCGATCGACTCAAGAGAAAATCGCATATTCCGTTTAACCCAACTGTCTCATCTACAGTAAAGTCTTCTCCAGAGAATAAGCTAATTTGTCGATTTAATATCCGTCTTACTTCCAATAATACTGGGTAAATAATGCCTTCTGAACGTGCTTTTTCACTAGCGGAAGCGGCTAGGGGTAAACTTTCTTCTAGATAGGCTTTCAGTACCGGTGATGGTGCGATCGCCTCTGTCTCAGGAATAAATCGCCCACTCTCTTGGGTTTTCAAGTTAAAAGCTTCTTTAACTTGACTCAAACTAGTAAACTGACTATAAGACATATGAGCGATCGCTCCCCAACTTAGGCTAATAAAATCCTGGCAAAAAAAGTAGTTTCCTACAACATTTCAGCCAAAAAAACAACTTGCTCAATTTCTCAAAATCAATCCCCATAATAGTTATAATATATATTGTCTTGAATAAACATTGTCACTAGCAAACAAGAAAAAACCATTTTAGGCTAAAACTAGACTTTGATGGTTCATGCTCCACCAGACACCCCAACTAAATCCCGACTTTTCCAGACAATTCCTTGGTTCGGAGTAATCCCAAGAGTGCATTTGACGGAAAGGTAGACCCATCTTCTGGAAGACGTACTTCTCTTTCACACCAGAAGCAATTAAATCTGGCTTGAGAGCTTTGACAAATTCCTCGAATTCGTAAGCAGTTACGTCATCGTAAACAATAGTTCCGTTTTCGATATAGTGAGTGGTACGTTTGTAGTCATCATTATGAGCGAACTCATAACCAGTACCAATCATTCTCATTCCCAAATCTTGGAAAGCGGGAACAACGTGACGGGGACGTAAACCACCAACCATCATTGCTACAGTCTTACCTTCTAAACGAGGACGATACTTCTTGACGATCTCATCCATCACTGGTTGGTACTTAGCAATTACCTTCTCAGCATTTTCTTGAATCTTGGAATCGAACTTAGAAGCAACTTCCCGTAAAGATTCAGCGATCTTGGTAGGTCCGAAGAAATTATATTCCAGCCAAGGAATTCCATAAGCTTCCTCCATGTGACGGCTGATGTAGTTCATCGAGCGGTAACAGTGGATGAGATTCAACTTGACGTTGGGGGTCATCAACATTTCATTGATGGTACCATCACCTGACCATTGAGCAACTACGCGCAAGCCAATCTCTTCTAATAGGATCCGGCTAGCCCAAGCGTCACCACCAATATTATAGTCACCAATAATAGCGACATCATAAGGAGTACCCTCAAACTTTAAAGAGCCATCTTTTTTGGCTGCGTCAGCTCTGGGGAATACCCAGTCACGAATCATGTCATTAGCAATGTGGTGACCTAAAGATTGGGAAACACCACGGAAACCTTCACAACGTACAGGAACAACTGGCTTACCAATTTCTTTAGATGATTTTTTAGCGACACCTTCGATGTCATCTCCAATCAGACCAACGGGACACTCAGATTGGATAGAAACACCACGATTGAGGGGGAAGAGTTCATCTAATTCTTGGATCAATTTTGCTAATTTCTTGTCACCACCAAACACGATATCTCGTTCTTGGAAGTCGGAGGTGAAGTGCATAGTACCGAAGGAATCAACACCTGTAGTACCAATATAATAGTTACGACGACCAGACCAAGACCAGTAACCGCAACCTACAGGACCATGACTGATGTGGATCATATCCTTAATCGGACCCCAAACCACACCCTTGGAACCTGCATAAGCACAACCACGAGCAGTCATTACACCAGGAAGAGATTTGATATTGGACTTAACGCCGCAATCGCTCTTACCTTCTTCAAATACGTTTAAGTGTTTTTCGCGCTTCTTCGCGGCTTTTTCGGGATAAGCCTTCAGAACTTCTTTAATCAGTTCCTTTCTTTCTGCAACAACTTGCTTGTCATCTGGAGGAGTCATACTTAGCCTTTCTACCTTATGAATAATTTGGGAATAATCAGGGGACTTTCACATCCCCTGAATTGAGAGTTAGGGAATATATCTTATTTAGTAGCTCCTGCTTTAGCTTTATCCGCAGCGAGGAGTTTTTCTGCGTTTTCTTCGCTTTCAAGGATACCGAATTCGATCAACAATGCTTCGAGTTCGTCCATCTCAATAGGGGTGGGGATGGTGAGCTTGGTATTGTTGATGATCTTCTTAGCTAATGTGCGATATTCGTTACCTTGGATGCTGTCGGGTGCGTATTCATTAACGGTCATACGACGTAGTTCAGCGTGTTGAACGATGTTGTCGCGGGGTACGAAGTGGATCATTTGGGTGTTCAAACGTTCAGCCAAGGTTTCGATCAACTCGATTTCGCGGTCAACCTTACGGCTGTTACAGATCAAACCACCCAAGCGTACACCACCACTATGGGCATATTTTAGAATACCACGAGCGATGTTATTTGCAGCGTACATCGCCATCATTTCACCGGAGGTAACGATATAAATTTCTTGTGCTTTACCTTCACGAATGAGATGATCACTATAATAGAAATTAAGCTAAATTGTTCATTTTCTACAATGTTTGCTGCGATCGCTGTCACGGATGAACAGTTTTTTTATTAGGGTAAATCTAGGGTATGGATAGAACACAGGAAGCATTTGCCGATTTTCAACCAACAGCGATCACTGATGGAGGATATTTAGGTAGAATGCAAGTAGTTAATGAGCAAGAAGTTCACCTCAAAACCAAGCTAGATACGGAATTAAAAGCGGTAAATACTAGACTGAAGGCGGCGAGAGTTTGTGTTTCTGTCCGACAGTCTGGTAATTGTTTACAGTTGAGAAGTACCCTACCTATTAAACCAGGGGATATTGATAAAAACGGTAAGGAAACGAAGCAATATGATATTTCTTTGGGTATACCCTTCAATTTTGATGGTTTAATGACCGCGGAGGAGGAAGCTTATGAGTTGGGTAAATTAATTGCTAGAAAACAGTTTCAATGGACGGATAAATATTTAGGCAAAATAAAGGTTAAAGCTAATACAAAAACTATTGGAGAGTTGATTAGGGATTTTGAGAGGAATTATTTTCAAACTAGAAAACGCACTTTGAGGAGTGAAAATTCTTTTAGTAGTTATCTATATATTGCACGTAAGCATTTACCGGAGGATAAATTAGCCATAAATGCCAATTTTATTGACGCTGTCAAGTCTTGTAGTTCTTCGGATAGCGTCAAAAATGAGTTAATTAAGGTAATTAGAGTTCTATGTAAATGTTCTGAAATAGAAGTTCCAGAATTGCATAATTTAAAAATCCCATCTATTGCTAAAAGAAAGCGGGATATACCAACAGATTTAGAAATTGAGCAAGAATATCTCAAGTTTGAAAGTTATGCGCTGAAACGTCCGAGTAAGTTAGAATTTAGGGAAGATCGCCATAATTGGAAGTTGTGGCGCTGGGTATATGGAATGTTAGCAGCTTATGGATTAAGACCTTTGGAAATTTTTGTGAATCCTGATCTTAATTGGTGGTTATCGCCAGAAAATACGATGAATACATGGCGGGTGAATGAGGAGTGTAAAACGGGGGAAAGGGAAGTTTTGCCTTTATATCCCCATTGGGTGGAAAGTTTTATTTTAAAAGGCGATCGCGAAGCTATGGAGTTATTAAAAATGAAGATTGCTAATAAAGTTACCAGTAAACAAATTAATGCGGCTCGACATGGTACAGATAGATGGTTTAGATTTGTGGGAGTTGCTTTTCAACCTTATGATTTACGTCATGCTTGGGCGATTAGAGCCCATTTGATGGGGATTCCGATTAAAGCTGCTGCTGATAATTTGGGTCACTCTGTAAATATGCATACTTCGATTTATCAAAAGTGGTTTAGTTTAGAAAATCGCAATGTGGCTATTGAGCAAGCTATGAAGAAGAAATCAAAGACGGAAGAGTTACAAGAGAGGATTATCCAACTTGAAAGAGAAAATCAAAGGTTAAGAAGGCAGAAGGTATCCCCATAAATAAATTTAGGGGATTTAATCAAGAAAACCTTGAAAGTATTGCTTTTTCAAGGTTTTCTTGATATTAAGTTGACAATATTCTACTTAGTCTGGTACATACGGCTTTGGAACTGGACAGTTTATTCAACCAGAAGGCATAATTGGAATTGAGGTTACTTAGATGATATAAAAGCGCATGAAGATGTCAAAATATACCAAGGTATGGATACTGATCCTCGGCACAATGTTGAGCTCAGTAGGAATAGGAAAAGCGAATGCGCTATCGCTGACGTACCAAGGCACAACCTACCAAGTTCAGGGAGTGGAAACGACCTTATCTGATCCCAACCTGGCAAACCAGCCATGGTACACAGTAGATGAAAGTGCCCTTCTTAATACATACCAGCTACCAGAGAACGTCTACAATCTTACAGGCTCGTTACCGAACACTGTAGAGGGTTACTCGACCGGATGGCTGGTTGCGATTGAAGGTAGCTCAACACGGTCAGCATTTGGATGGACAACCTCATTTAATGGAACGAATATTAGTACTACTAATACGTCACAAACATATACATTCGTCGAAGTCGTGAGTACCCCCGTACCATTTAACATACCATATGGACAAAGCGTAACCCCGATAGGAGCACTAATCGCGATGGGATTATTAAGAAAAGCAAGGAAGTTGGTGATTGGATGGAAGTAAATGAAGTGAATACAGAATGAAATAATATTACTGTCACGAAGTTTTCACCGCTTAAAAATCAACTGTTTGGAATACCGGCGTTGCTGAATTATGAGATGATTTGGTTTAATACGGAAGGAAGCTCTGCTGTTTACAACATCTACTTCCTCCCTTATTTATACAAAGCCGGAATCCTTAGTGGAAAGCGGTTGGAAAATGGGAGTTATAAAATGTAGGGTTAAACACGCCCTTCTAAAAAAAGCCATATTCCCTCCCTCCAGAGCCGCACAGCCCCGATAGCGAAGCGTTAGCGAGGAACGAGCGTCTGCGTCAGGGAGAGAATATACATCCCAACAACTTACCCCTCAGTGCTAGCTGAATTTGAGGTGGAAAAGATTATTGGAAAATTAATCTAATAGTAATTCCAGCCTTGACTATTTTTCCTCCCTCTGGAGATAGAGATTATTGCGATCGCCATACACCCGTCCAATTGATTCTACAAAAAACATAAATCAGTAACACAATTGTCAAAAACTATGTATTACTATTGACACAAGGGATAAAATAGGGTAAATAAAAGATTAGAAATCAAAATAATCACCCATTTCTCGCAACTTTCTCAGGGAATAAATAGGGTATGAAAAAATCAAATTCTTCTACTAATTAAATCAACAGAAACCTAGACGAAACAGCTTTATCTTCACGAATAGGCATAGCAAAACCACCGCACACAACGTCACCTAATACGTCGTAGGAAACGAAGTCAACATCTTGATATGCACCGTTTTCTTCTAAGAAGTTGATCGCAGTGATAATACCGCGTCCTGCGCAACCAACACCAGGCTCAGGACCACCAGATTCTACACAACGTACTCCACGGAAACCGGTTAACATTACTTCGTGTAATTCTAGATCTTCTACAGCTCCTCTTTCAGCAGCGAGGTGGAGTACTGTAGTTTGAGCTTTACTGTGTAACATCAAACGGGTGGAGTCAGCTTTAGGGTCGCAACCTACAATCAGAATGCGTTGACCCATTTCAGCCATAGCTGCTAGGGTGTTTTGAGATGTAGTAGATTTACCAATACCGCCCTTACCGTAGAACGCTATCTGTCTGATTTTTTCATCAACAGTCATGATTATTCTCCTGCAAATTATTTGATAGTTTTGCTTTTTTGGTCTCGATCATTCTCACGCCTGTTGACCTACGGCTGTGAGCGTGTAATATAGAACTTCGCTGGAGGCGATCGCTCTATAGAAATCAAACTGAGTAGAGTTTTCATCTGTTTGTTGTGGTGGGAATAATTGAGTTAAATCACGAAATTGATTCGACAATAATTTCTGAACTGACGCGATCGCGCAATCTAGCTTCAATGGCGATCTTCAATGTAGCGGTGCTGCTGGAACATGAACCACAAGCACCTTGAAGGATGACTTTTACCTTATCTCCTTCCACGTCGTAAAGTTCTACATCTCCTCCGTCAGCAATTAATACAGGTCTAACTTCTTCATCAAGTACTTTTTGAATTAGAGCAATTCTTTGCACATGAGTTAAAGGCTTTTTAATCCCTGAGTTGGTTTTTTCTGGAGTTTTTTCTGGGATTTTTTCTGGGATTTTTTCTGGAATAATATTGACGCTATTGGTGTGGAGAGTGGATTTAGCGTTTTCTTGGTTTACTTCATTTATTATATCATCAATTTTCGCTAAACAGGAACCGCATCCGCCACCAGCTTTTACATAATTTGTTACCTGCTCGGCATTAATTAAGTGATTTTCCCGGACAACTCGCCGAATTTTACTATCACTGATACTGAAACAGGTACAGACTAATGCACCCTCATCATCGTCATCATGGGTAGCTAGAGGAATACCGCGATAATTATAGATAGCTGCTTCCAAAGCTTCTTGTCCCATGACAGAACAATGCATTTTCGCTTCTGGTAATCCACCCAAATAATTAGCAATATCTTGATTAGATACTTTGAGAGCTTCATCTAAAGTTAAACCCTTGACCATTTCAGTCAGCGCACTAGAAGAAGCGATCGCACTGGTACAACCGAAAGTTTGAAAGCGAGCATCTAAAATTTTATCTGTCACCACTTCTACTTTCAGATGTAATCTCAGAGCATCCCCACAAGCAATACTTCCTACTTCTCCAGTTACTACCTTTACACCAGCTTCACCAGCTTCTGTAATCTCTCCCTGGTTTTTCGGATTGTAAAACAAATCTAATACTTTTTCAGTGTAGTCCCACATAGTCAATTTTCAACTTTTGCTTTCAGATAGAAGACTCGAAATCTGACTTTCCCCATTATCCCCGTAGGTTGGGTTGAGGAACGAAACCCAACAGGATTATTGATAATGTTGGGTTACTCTACGAGAAGTCGCTTCGCGCCTTCGCTGTTGCTCAACCCAACCTACCTAAGCGTGATGGACTAGCTGCGTTTGCTGCTGTAACCAGCTTGCGTCATCATTCTTAAAAGGAGAGAGCGCACGTAAACGGGAGATAATTTCGGGCATAACAGCGATAACTTGCTCAATTTCAGCTTCTGTGGTGTAGCGACTCAGGCTGAAACGAATTGACCCATGTAATATAGTGTAGGGTAAACCCATAGCTCGTAACACATGAGAGGGTTCCAACGAGCCAGAAGTACAAGCAGAGCCGGAGGAAGCACAAATACCGTACTTGTTTAAAGACAGGAGAATTGCTTCACCTTCCACATACTTGAATCCAATATTCGTGGTATTCGGTAATCTCTGTGTAATATCACCATTAACTGCGCAGTCAGGAATTTGACTGAGTAAAGCTGTTTCTAGGCGATCGCGCAGTTTTTGTTCTCGCGCAGTTGCTGCTGTTAAATGCTGTAATTCTAATTCTGCTGCTTTACCCAAAGCGACAATTCCAGCAACATTCTCCGTTCCTGCTCGCCTTCCTCTTTCTTGGTGTCCACCAATGAGCAATGGGCGAAATCTCACTCCCCGACGCACGTATAAAGCGCCTATTCCTTTAGGAGAATGAATCTTATGACCAGAAATAGTTAACATATCTATTGTACTAGTCTTCAGATTCAAAGGAATTTTTCCTACTGCTTGGACTGCATCAACATGAAACAAAGCACCGGATTCTTTCACTCTAGCGCCAATTTGTTCAATGGGAAAGATCACCCCAGTTTCATTATTGGCGTACATGATTGTCACTAAAGCAGTGCTACCTGTCAAGGAAGCCTCTAACTCATTCGGGTCTAATTGTCCCTGATGGTTGACGGAAAGGTATGTAACATTATAACCTTGTGTTTCTAATTGTTTGCATACATTCAACACTGCTGGATGTTCTACTTGCGTGGTGATGATATGCCTTTTTTCTGGTTGAGCTAATAATGCTGCGCGAATAGCAGCGTTATCTCCCTCGGTTCCACAACTAGTAAAGACGATTTCAGACGCATCTGCTCCCAGCAAAGCTGCAACTTGTTCTCTGGCTTTTCTCACAGGCGCAGCTAATTGTCCACCGAAACTATGCATACTAGAGAGATTACCGTAGTAGTCCGTTAAGTAAGGGAGCATCTCCTCTACAACTTGAGGGTCTACTTTAGTTGTAGCATTATTATCCAGATAGATGCAGTTTTTTTCCATGATTTACCTAAAATACCGAATTAGGGAGTGAGTGAGGGTTTCACACCCCCATACCTCTTCTAAGCCATTACTTGTTGTTGACGTTTTTTCAATTGTTCAGCAAATTTCTCAGAATAAGCGTTATACCAACGCTCCCAATAATCTTGTTTTTTTGTCAGTTTTCCCACAACTCGGTTATAGTTAGCGAACCAACCTTCCCAATAGTCGTTGGGCTGTTTAACGCAACCATCAGCAGTAGGACAAACTGATTTACACTGGGGAACACTATGAATACTACCGACACAGTTTGTGCAAAGTTCTGAGTCTATAAAATAGTTACCATCAACTACTTTAATTGCGCCAGTAGGACAGACGGTGAGACAAAGACTACAAGATATACACTGTGCGGTAATTTTGTGCGCCATGATTAAACTCCGTTACTCCATTGCTTGTAGAATTCTAGAGCCACTTTTTCAATTACGTCGTATGCTTCAACTGTCTGTATACCGGCTTTATGCAATTTCTCTTTTGGACAGTTACCTATCTTGGAAACTAGCACTGCTTGACAGTCTGCGATCGCTTTCATAATATTCTCAGCAGTCGCCTCTTCGCTGTATCCACCTTGACAATATTGGTCGATCTTGCGATGACTGATAAAGCGGACTTCATTACCATCAACTTCATAAATTTGGAACTCTTTGGCGTGACCAAAGTGTTGGTTAACTAATCCACCACCTTTAGTAGCCACTGCTACAAGTATCTTAGGTTGATTAGCAGGTTGGTCATTAGTTTGGAGTTTGATGCGAGCAATTTGCAACTCTTCCCTAAATTTCTCAATTCCTGCGTGAACTGTTTGACGCTCCTCCAAGTTATATTCTGGAGACATTTCCAAAAATTTATCCTTAGTAAATTCCTGAGAACGGTCTTCTCCTAATAATCCTACAGCATCGGCGCGACATTGACGACAGTGGCGCATCATTTTCATGTTACCAGAACATTGGTCTTGTACCTCTTTTAATTCTTTGGTACTTGGACCACGTTGACCAGTTAAACCAAAATGTGTACCATGTTCTGGTGCTGAAATTAGCGGCATGATATTGTGTAGAAATGCACCATGTTGGCGGATGGCTTTGTTCACTTCTACCAAATGTTGGTCATTAATTCCCGGAATCATCACCGAGTTGACTTTACATAAGATATCGGCTTCTTTAAGCGCCTGTAACCCTTCTAGTTGTTTTTCTAGGAGAATTTTAGCTCCTTCTACACCTCTATAACGCTTGCGCTTATAGTGAACCCAAGCATAAATCTGAGCACCAATTTCTGGATCTAAGGTGTTTAGGGTGATTGTAACGTGGTCTATATTTAGTTGTTTGATGCGATCGATATGTTCAGTTAGCATCAAACCGTTAGTTGATAAGCAAAGTTTAATATCTGGTGCTTTTTCGGCAATTAATTCAAAAGTCCGAAAAGTCTTTTCTGGATTAGCTAGTGGATCGCCTGGTCCTGCTACTCCTAGAACGGTAAGTTGGGGAATTTTACCTGCAATTACTAACACCTTATGTGCAGCTTCTTCTGGTGTAAGCAACTCACTTACTACCCCTGGACGACTTTCATTCGCACAATCATATTTACGATTGCAGTAGTTGCATTGGATATTACAAGCTGGTGCAACTGCGACGTGCATTCTTGCATAGTGATGATGTGCTTCTTCACTGTAACAAGGATGTTTCGCAATCCGTTCTTTGATCTGTTCATCCATTTCTACGGTGGGACTGCGATCGCAGCCACAACCGCCTGATTTACCTGAGGAAACAGAGGTTTCCTGTGAGTCGGAAGTGATAAGTCCTGTAGCCGGTAGTATCATTGAATTTCGCAATCATTCAGTAGACTAATTGCCCTATCTTTATAGCGAGTTTCAACTAGCTTATAGTTGCGCATTAACGCAAATTTGTAAACTATAAGTTTGTTGAATTTTACTATATATCGGAGCATTAAGTGATAAATGATTTATATCAGCAGTTCATAAATTCATGACTAACGAGTTCAGGATAGAATTGATTGTATTTATTAGATTTGTACTCAGAAATTTTTATGCTGATTGATCCTGATACTTCAACAATCAAAAAAATAAAGCAAAATTTTTGGGGTCAGGGGTACTAGTATTTTCTAGTTAGGGTACAGGTGTTTTTAGTCATGGGTTCAAGATTTATTTGTACTCAGTTAAAATCCAACACCTATAAGGAATTGGATAGCCTTTTTGTTCACTTAGCACTACACTCACATGTACTCAAACGATACTCACATCAGGCTGGAAAGCAGATTTTATCTGAGATTTTGGGGAAAACCTGGAGTAGGATAAAGCTGACTACTCCAGATACGTGCGAAATTCAATTCTGTATGCAATATATCATTTTTTTTAGAGCCGGAATGCCATTTAGATTTATTTTATTTTTGGTTAACTAATAAGATTGAACTAGCTCATAATTCTTATTTTGTAAGGGTATAGACAACTAACATATCCCTATTAATCTTGGCAATTTCCACAAAATTTAATTTTCCTCTCTTCTGAATAGGCAAAATTAGTCATTATAATGCGAGGCAAAAGGCAGAAGAAAATCAAGACTTTAACTGTTGAACCAGTAGAAAGACGCAAAAAACCTCTTTCCCCCTGCTAAGAAAGCTCCCCTGCTGCCTAAAACGTTGATAACTAGGGTTTTATACAGTTTTCACGAAATTTAGCAAGTAAAGTCTTGCATTAGTAAGTGTATCATGTTAAGATGGTATAGATAAAGTTCATACAAACACCCAGCCTACTCTCAATAATTGATACTTTACTTACTTATCAGGGAAGAAATGATGATTTACAGAAAACTAGCACAATTAGCAATTGTTGGATTTTCAGTCATTGCTCTGGCATCGGTGGGTTCTTCTGCCGCACAAGCAAATCTGGTTCAGAATGGTGACTTTAATCAATTCACTATCAATGGTACTACTCCTAATGGTCAGCCTGGGGAGTTAGGCTCTGGTACTGGTTACACAACTTTATCCGATTGGACTTATTTAAATCCAACCAAGAGCTACGACTTTCTCTTTACCTCTAACTCCAATGGTACAGACGCTGATACAACAGGGTCTTGGAATCCAACAGGCGGCGGCCATGGTGGTTATTTAAAGTTATGGGGTACTAATGATGGTGGTCTAGATCCGATTACCGCTAGTCCTGTTGGCGGAAATTTTCTAGGAGTAGATCCAGTCTATGATAATAGTAGTGTTCTTAGTCAAACATTGACAGGACTCACCGTAGGAGAGCAATACACTGTGTCTTTTTATGATGCAGCCGCAGAGCAATATCCATATACAGGAGCAAGTTATGACCAATGGAAGGTTAGTTTGGGCAACCAGACTCAGCTTGCAAATTACATTAGTCTTCCCAGTAAAAGTTTTAGTGGTTGGTTTAAAGAATCCTTAAATTTCACAGCTACTTCTACAAGTGAAGCGCTTAGTTTCTTAGCCACAGGTGGTCCAACATTTGTACAACCTCCTTTTGTTCTCTTAGATGGTGTCTCGGTTACGGCTACGGATACTCCTGAACCTTCATCTATCTTTGGTTTAGGCGCAGTAATGATACTGGGGCTAGGTGCTGGTTTTCAAGCTAAGTTAGCAAGTAAACAGTAAGCTGCTTACTTCTTCTCATGTTTGATTCAAGACCGGGTATAATTAATAAATATCCGGTCTTGGGAAAATCACATTTAGTCTGACAAATGCAACATTATATCCAATCATTCGTGTTAGATGTTTTCAGATTATCTATCTGGTTGGTACTGCTGACGATTATTTTTGTACCTCTAGAAACGTTCTGTTTTCAGAAACGACAACAGGTTTTCCGCAAAGGATTTTTTACAGATTTAGGCTATTACTTTCTCAATAATCTCATCCCCAAGTTCTTCCTTGTTCTACCAATATCAATAGTCGCTAGGGGAGTCCACCATTTAGAGATGACTGGGCTATACTCATGGGTAGTATATATACCTTTACCGATACGCCTTATGTTGGTTATCGTTGTGGGAGATTTCGGCGCATATTGGGGTCATCGCTGGTGTCATGAAATTCCCTTTCTCTGGCGCTTTCATTCCATCCACCATAGTGCAGAGGAAATAGACTGGTTAGTCAATACCCGCGCACATCCATTAGATCTTTTTTTCACGAGGGTTTGTGGCTTAATCCCCATATATCTCATGGGATTGGCGCAATCAACAGGAAAGACTACGGACTTGCTTCCTTTACTATATACACTTTTTGGTATTATCTGGAGTTTCTTCATCCACGCAAATATTTGTTGGCGTTTTGGTTGGCTGGAGAAGTTACTGTCTACTCCAGCCTTTCACCATTGGCATCACACCAATGATGGGAAAGAATATATCAACAAAAACTACGCCGCGATTTTTCCTTGGATAGATAAATTATTCGGCACATTTTATCTACCAAGGAATAGGTGGCCTAGTAAATATGGCATTTGAGCTATTTTCGCTCAGTCAAAAGAAAATTAAATAGATTATGATCAGACTTAAACATATTTGCTTAAACACGCTCTAAAATCAATTTGTAATAGCCGAAGGCTTCTGCTTTAGGACTTACTGTAAAAGGCATGAGAAGACCTGCAATTGAATTTCTAACTAAGTATTTAGGTAAAAGATAAGTAAGTATTTTTGCTTTCCAGGATAAGTAAAAAAGCTTCAGGGATAATTTTTGCAATTTTGATAAAGTAGGTTGAATAGCCCAGGAGAGATCTTCAATTTCTCTGACACATAAGCCAATTGATTGGGCGATCGCCACATAGTGATCAATTTGGGAAAAACCATGACGCACCGCCATCGACACCTCTACAAGTTGACTGGCGATTTGGAGCAACGGAGGAAGTTGTGTCAGCGCAACTTGACGATAGCTGTCGAATATAACTAATCGACCACCTGGACGCAGAACACGAAAAACTTCAGTTAGGGGAATTTCAGCAAGAGACGCGTGACATAGACATTCAAAAGCAAAAACCAGGTCAAATGATCGCTCTGAGAAGTTGAGTTGCTCAAAATCGCCTTGTTGAAAACTCAGATGAGAAAACTCATTTGCTTTACGATTGGCTACTTCAATGTGGGATGGAGTTAAATCAATTCCGGTGAAGTGGACTTCTGGATACTGCTCTGCTAAAAAACAGCAATTAAACCCTTTACCGCATCCCAATTCTAAAACAGTCTTCGCAGCAAGTTGATCAATCTGTTCAGCGACTACTCGCGGTTGGGCAAAATAACCATCTGGATCGAATACGTCATCTGGATTCAAAGCCATATGGATAGCATCTTGTCCAGAGTGATAGATTTGATAACCCCATTCACTTTGGGTGTAGTAGGGTACGGTAAAATTTACATCGAAATCCTGTAAAACCGATTCACAGCCAAATAACCAATCAATTTTAGCGATCGCATCTGCTAAAGTTAGCTGATTAGCCAGCATAGCATAATCAGGCTGCGCTCCTCTAGTCAACAATTGGATCGCGAGATTTTTCCACCATGAGTACAATAAATCAACAAACCCCTTGCCCAAAATACCAGTACCTCTATGAATAAACACTAGCACCCTTAACCTAAAAGATATTCAACAATTATTGTAAAGCAAGGGTTGCATTATGGTGAGTATTGATTTAATAAATATAAGTCTCAGAAATCTCAGAAATCCAATCTGTGTTAACCTCTCGTCATTATTTAATCACAAATTCACTTGCGGTCTCAGGAAAAATAACTTAAACTTATGGTTCATTCACTTGGACAAAACTTGCACAAGTTTCCTAATTGTCCGACATATTTGTTTACAAAAAACCTCAGGTATGTCAATAATTTAGGAGGTGATTTCCAGGTCATTCTATAGCTCGACATTTTCTACATCTAAATTATGGTAAATCGTAACAGTGAAAAAAAATTACTCCATTTTCTACATCATGAGCTAGAGCTCTCTAATGCAGATATTGCTGTAGCCTTACGACACCGTGAGTTAGATAATGGTCCCATACCAATGTTACTTTGGCAATATGGTTTGGTGGATTTAGAACAGCTAGAACGGATTTTCGATTGGTTAGTAGAACATGCTGAAAATACCTCTAGATAATCAGTAGCTAAATTGGGTAATTAATTTATCAGGGAAACTCTGCTCATTCAAAATCTATATAACTATCCAAAATAATCCTCAAAATAATCCTCAAGCATCTTGGGAAAGAAGTACTTTTTTGGTTCGCTATCATACAGATATAGAAATTTAGTTGTATGATAATTAAGATCGTAAATTATGTCTAATGAACGGTGCTATTTTTAACGTTCAACTGGCATTCACTGAGCCATCGTTCAGCATTTACTTTTAAGTAACAAGTATTCTGACAGTTCTACTATTATCGGGAGTTGTAAATAAAAGTAAGTGATATCAAGAAAAATTCCGCTACAAGGATGTTTGAGATGAATCACATAATGATTAATGATACGACTTTACGCGATGGTGAACAAGCAGCAGGTGTTGCTTTTAACTTAGAAGAGAAAGTAGCCATTGCTAAATTTTTGGATGCTATTGGCGTTCATGAATTAGAAGTTGGTATTCCCGCAATGGGTCAAGCAGAAATGCGAGCGATCGCCGCTATTACCAGATTGGATTTACGCGCCAATTTGTTGGGTTGGAATCGCGCCGTCATGTCAGATATTAAAGCTTCTATTGCTTGCGGTCTGGAAAGAGTACATATTGCTATTCCTGTTTCTGGTATTCAAATTGCAGCTAAGTTTCATGGTCAATGGCGGGTGAGCTTACAAAAACTCAAAGATTGTATCAACTTTGCCTTAGATCAAGGACTTTGGGTTGCAGTTGGTGGAGAAGATTCCTCTAGAGCAGATGCAGATTTTTTGGAGGACATAGCCTTATCCGCTCAAGAATGGGGAGCTTCTCGGTTTCGCTTTTGCGATACAGTGGGAGTGCTTGACCCTTTCGCAACTCATCAGTCGGTTAAACGGCTAGTTTCTAGCCTATCAATTCCCGTAGAAATTCATACTCATAATGATTTTGGTATGGCTACAGCTAACGCACTGGCTGGGATTAGCGCTGGAGCCGTGTCAGTCAACACTACTGTCAATGGTTTGGGCGAAAGAGCCGGAAATGCAGCTTTGGAAGAAGTGATCATGGCGCTCAAATGTATCTATAAGGTAAATT
>Ga0116228_10000239_pt1 | contig 39563 bp, 30 predicted proteins | sample S1TSphfallax_2_FD_89694 | JGI IMG/M metagenome (GOLD analysis project Ga0116228, IMG submission 89694) | Host-associated microbial communities from peat moss isolated from Minnesota, USA - S1T2_Fc - Sphagnum fallax MG | ecosystem: Host-associated > Plants > Peat moss > Unclassified | place... | reverse complement strand
CGACCTGCCGTTTTCCAACGACAAGCAGGAAGGGTTTGAAAACAAGATCGCCCAACGCCTTGCCAAAGACCTTGGCGAGACCGCCACGTTCTACTGGTTTCCCGACAGCCAGGGCTTCGTTAGAGCCACCATCCGCGCCCACCATTGCGACATCATCATGGGCACCGTCGAGGGCAACGAGGGGCTGGCGACCACGGTGCCCTATTACGAAACCGGCTACATGCTGGTGTCACGCACCGCCGACAACCTCAAGAGCACGTCGATCGGAGATCCTGCCCTGCAGGGCGCCCGCATCGGCCTCGTGGCCAGGACGCCGCCGACCGATCTTGTGGTCAGGCATAATTTGCTAGGGCGCGTGCATTCCTACGCGTTGGTGGTGGATACGCGCGTAGAACATCCGACGCGCCAGATGCTGCAGGACCTGGTCGACAAGAAAATCGACGTCGCGCTGGTATGGGGCCCATTCGCTGGCTACTACATCAAGCATGATCATCTGCCTTTGAAAGCGGTGCCGATGGATGCCGAGAACAGCCGAGTTCCGCTGAGGTTCAAGATCGTCATGGCGGTGCGGCCCGCGGATGGCGTTTTCCTCAAGCGCGTGAACGAAGCGATCGCGAAGGATCAGGCGGGCATCGCCGCGATTGTCGATGATTACGGGGTTCCGCGTATAAACGGCTAGAGCGGGGTCAGGAGACGCACTCGAGCGGCTAACCTCGCCCGAGCCCGTCGCGCCGCAATGGCAGTTACGGGCCAGGAGGCGTAGGCGACGCTTCCTGGCCCGTGTTCCTTACTCAGCAGCGCGCGTGATCTGCGGCGTATCCTGCTTTAAACCTTTGGCCAGGTCGCGCCCTGCTGCAACTGCCTTCAGGCGATTCATTACAGCGCCCGTGCCGGCCGGGATCAAGCGCCCGACAATCACGTTCTCCTTCAAGCCGGTCAGATTATCGACCTTGCCGGCAGTCGCCGCCTCGGTCAGCACACGCGTCGTCTCCTGGAACGATGCCGCGCTGATGAAGCTATGCGTCTGCAGGCTGGCCTTCGTAATGCCTTGCAACACAGGCGTCGCAACCGCGGCCCGCTCATCGACCTTGAGACGCTTGTTATTTTCCGCCTCAAACTCAAGCCGATCGACCTGCTCGCCGGTGAGATACGTGGTGTCACCCGGTTCGGTGATTTCCACCTTTTGCAGCATCTGCCGGACAATTACCTCGATGTGCTTGTCGTTGATCTTGACGCCCTGGAGCCGGTAGACGTCCTGTATTTCGTTCACCAGGTAGTCCGACAGCGCCTCGACGCCGAGCACCTTGAGGATGTCGTGCGGCACACGCGGCCCATCGACCAACGGGTCGCCACGACGCACGAAGTCGCCCTCCTGGACCGAGACGTGCTTGCCCTTCGGCACCAGATATTCGCTTTCCTCGCCGGTCTCGTCGTTCTTGACGATGACGCGACGCTTCGCCTTGTAGTCCTTGCCGAATTCCACGCGCCCGTCATTCTCGGCGATAATGGCGTGATCCTTCGGCCGCCGTGCCTCGAACAACTCGGCCACACGCGGCAAACCACCCGTAATGTCGCGTGTTTTGCTGCCTTCACGCGGAATGCGTGCCAGCACGTCACCCGCATGCACAACCGCGCCATTTTCCACCGACAAGATCGAGTCGGGCGCCAGGAAGTAGCGCGCATCGGTGCCGTTCGGCAGTTTCACCACCTCACCGGCGTCGCCCTTCAACTGCAAGCGCGGCCGCAGGTCAGCCGCCTTTGCTGTCTGCTTGTAATCGACGACGACCTTTGACGTGAGGCCGGTCACCTCGTCCATCCGTTCTACAAGCGTAATGCCCTCGATCAGATCGAGATACTCCACCCGACCGGCCCGCTCGGTCAAAATCGGCAAGGTGTACGGATCCCACTCCGCCAGCTTTTGCCCTCGTGTTACCGGTGTGCCTTCGTCCGCCAGCAGCCGGGCACCATACGGCACACGGAAGCGGGCGCGTTCACGGCCCCGGTCGTCGGCCAGAACAATTTCGCAGTTTCGCGACATTACCACCTGCACGCCGCTGCTGTTCTGCACGACGTTACGGTTCTTTACCGACGCGACACCCTCGTGCGACGCCTCCACGCTGGATTGTTCCGCGCCACGCTGCGCGGCACCACCAATATGGAATGTACGCATGGTCAACTGGGTGCCTGGCTCTCCGATCGATTGTGCGGCGATGACGCCCACCGCCTCCCCCATGTTGACCGGCGTGCCGCGTGCCAGGTCGCGGCCGTAGCAATGCGCGCACACACCGATCTGCGCCTCGCAGGTGAGCACGGATCGTATTTTGATACTCTCCACGCCAGCCCGTTCGATACGCTCGGCTTCGCTCTCCTCAATCAGCGTGTTGCGCGTCACCAGCAACTGGTTCGTTGCCGGATCAAGCACGTCCTCCGCCGAGGTGCGGCCGAGAATACGTTCCGACAACGAGCTTACCACATCGCCGCCGTCCATCACGGCGCGAACGGTCAAGCCCCGTTCGGTGCCGCAATCGGGTTCCACGATGATGCAGTCCTGCGCCACGTCCACCAGGCGGCGTGTCAGGTAGCCGGAGTTCGCGGTCTTCAAGGCAGTGTCGGCCAAACCCTTGCGGGCGCCGTGGGTGGAGTTGAAATACTCCAGCACGGACAGGCCTTCCTTGAAGTTGGCGATGATCGGCTGCTCGATGATCTCGCCCGAAGGTTTGGCCATCAGGCCGCGCATGCCAGCGAGTTGTCGCATCTGCGCCGGCGAACCACGGGCGCCCGAATGGCTCATCATCCACACCGAGTTTGTCGGCCGGCCAACCTCCTGCTTGGAGATCTCCTTCATCATTGCGGCCGCGACGGCATCCGTGCAGCGCGACCAGGCGTCAACCACCTTGTTGTAACGTTCGCCGGCGGTGATCAGCCCGTCCTGGTACTGCTGCTCGAACTCCTTGACCTCGCCTTGGGTCTTGGCGATCAGCTCCTTCTTTTCGGTCGGAATGATAAGGTCGTCCTTGCCGAACGAAATGCCGGCCTTCGCGGCGTTGGAGAAGCCAAGGCCCATCAGGCGATCGGCAAAAATCACGCATTCCTTCTGCCCGCAATGCCGATAGACCGCGTCGATCACGTCCGAGACGTTCTTCTTCGTCAGCTGCTTGTTGATCAGCGCGAAAGGAACGCTCGCGTGCTTCGGCAGGATTTGCGCAATCAGCATGCGGCCGGGCGTCGTCACCACGATCTTGCGGCGGCGCGATCCATCCGGCTCGATGGCTTCAATACGCGCGCGGATCTTATCATGCAGCCTGATGGCTTTCGCCGCCAGCGCGTACTCGATCTCACCGATCGTACCGAAGGCGGATGCCGCATTGTCCTCGGTGACCCGGAACTCCGCTGTCTCCAGCGACAGATAATAGAGGCCCAGCACGATATCCTGGCTGGGCACAATGATCGGCTTGCCGTTCGCGGGGCTCAGGATGTTATTGGTTGACATCATCAGCACGCGCGCTTCCAACTGCGCCTCCAGGCTGAGCGGCACGTGCACCGCCATCTGGTCGCCGTCGAAATCCGCGTTGAATGCGGTGCACACCAGCGGATGAAGCTGGATGGCCTTGCCCTCGATCAGCACCGGCTCGAACGCCTGGATGCCGAGACGATGCAGTGTCGGCGCGCGGTTCAGCATCACCGGATGTTCGCGGATCACCTCCTCCAGGATGTCCCACACTTCGGGACGTTCCTTTTCCACCATGCGCTTGGCGGCCTTGATGGTGGTGGCGTGACCGTATTTTTCCAGTTTGCTGTAAATGAAGGGCTTGAACAGCTCGAGCGCCATCTTCTTCGGCAGTCCGCACTGATGCAGTTTCAGCTCCGGACCAACAACGATGACCGAGCGGCCGGAATAATCGACGCGCTTGCCCAGCAGGTTCTGCCTGAAGCGGCCTTGCTTGCCCTTCAGCATGTCGGACAGCGATTTCAGCGGGCGCTTGTTCGCGCCGGTGATCGCGCGACCGCGTCGGCCGTTGTCGAACAGCGCATCCACCGCTTCCTGCAACATGCGCTTTTCGTTGCGCACGATGATGTCAGGGGCCCGCAACTCGATCAGCCGCTTCAGGCGGTTGTTGCGGTTGATGACGCGGCGGTACAGGTCGTTCAGATCGGAGGTGGCGAAGCGGCCGCCGTCGAGCGGCACCAGCGGACGCAATTCGGGCGGAATGACCGGGACGACATCCAGGATCATCCAATCCGGTTTGGCACCCGACTCGCCAAACGCCTCGATCAGCTTCAGGCGTTTGACATACTTCTTCCGCTTCGCCTCGCTGGCGGTTTCCTTTAAGTCAGTACGGAGTTTGACCTTCTCGGCATCCAGGTCGATCGTGTGCAGAACCTGCTTAATGGCTTCGGCGCCAATGCCCGCGCGAAAGGCATCCTCACCAAACTCATCCTGCTTGGACAGCAATTGATCCTCGGTCAGAAGCTGGTGCAGCTTCATGTCCGTCAGGCCCGGTTCGAGAACTACATAGCTCTCGAAATACAGGATCTTCTCCAGCTCCTTCAACGTCATGTCGACCATCAGGCCGATACGGCTTGGCAGCGATTTGAGAAACCAGATGTGCGCTACGGGCGAGGCAAGCTCAATATGGCCCATGCGCTCGCGGCGCACCTTGGCCAGAGTCACCTCGACGCCGCACTTTTCACAAATAATGCCGCGGAATTTCATCCGCTTGTACTTGCCGCACAAGCACTCGTAGTCCTTGATCGGCCCGAAGATGCGCGCGCAGAACAGGCCGTCCCGCTCCGGCTTGAAGGTGCGGTAGTTGATGGTCTCCGGCTTCTTGATTTCGCCGTAGGACCAGGAGCGGATTTGCTCCGGGCTCGCCATCTGGATCCTGATCTGGTCGAACGTCACGGCCTGACCGGCCTGACCCAGAATTTTCATCAGCTCATTCATACCGAGCACCTCTTACAAAAGGGATCTGGAGACCTGTCCCCAGCTTGGTCCGGGAATGCCGCGCGAATGCAACCTTCGCGTGGTGCCCCGGCTTTCTAGACTTCTTCAGACGACGCTCTGGTCCAAATCGACGTTTAGGCCAAGCGACTTCAATTCCTTCACCAGAACGTTGAAGCTCTCCGGAATACCGGCCTCGAAGTTGTCCTGCTCACGCACGATCGCTTCGTACACCTTGGTACGTCCGGAAACGTCGTCGGATTTCACCGTCAGCATTTCCTGCAACGTATAGGCGGCGCCGTAGGCCTCGAGCGCCCACACTTCCATTTCGCCGAAGCGCTGACCGCCGAACTGCGCCTTTCCACCGAGCGGCTGCTGCGTCACCAGACTGTAAGGACCGATCGAACGCGCATGGATCTTGTCGTCCACCAGGTGATGCAGCTTGAGCATATAAATATAGCCGACCGTCACCTTGCGCTCAAACGGCTCGCCCGTTCGTCCATCAACCAGGACAACCTGTCCGGACGTGTCGAGCCCGGCTTTCACCAGCATGTTCTCGATGTCCGACATGCGGGCGCCGTCGAACACCGGCGTGGCAATCGGGATGCCCTTGCGCAGATTCTCGGCCAGTTCGACCAGCTGATCGTGGTCCAATATGGCGATCTCGTCGGTGAAGACCTTGTCGCCGTAAATGTCACGCAACCGGTCCAATAATGCCTGTTTCTCGGCGCCGTTGCGACGGTATTCCTCGACCAGTTCACCAACCTGCTGACCCAGCCGGGCACACGCCCAGCCGAGATGCGTTTCGAGAATCTGGCCCACATTCATGCGGCTCGGCACACCAAGCGGGTTCAGCACCAGATCGACCGGCGTACCATCCTCCAGGAACGGCATGTCCTCGACGGGAACGACACGCGAGACGACACCTTTGTTGCCATGGCGTCCGGCCATCTTGTCGCCCGGTTGCAGCTTGCGCTTCACCGCAACGAACACCTTGACCATCTTCATCACGCCGGGCGGCAGCTCGTCGCCGCGCTGCAGCTTTTCCACCTTGCTTTCGAAGCGCGCTTGCAGCTTGGCCACGGCGGCATCGAATTCGCGCTTCAGCGTTTCGATTTCCGCCATTACCGCGTCGTCCTGCACGCCGATATGGCGCCAGGCGCCGCGCGGATGCTCGGCCAATATTTCCTCAGTCAGCGGCGTGCCGGCCTTGATGCCCTTGAAACCACCGCTCGCCTTGAGCCCGAGCAATTTTTCGCGCAGGCGATTCAGGAACGCGCGCTCCTGAATGGCGCGCTCATCGTCACGATCCTTCGCGAGGCGTTCGATTTCTGCGCGTTCGATTGCCATGGCGCGCTCGTCCTTGTCCACCCCACGGCGGCTGAAAACGCGCACATCGACGATGGTACCGGTGACACCCGGCGGCAATTTCAGTGACGTGTCACGCACGTCGCTCGCCTTCTCGCCGAAGATGGCGCGCAGCAGCTTTTCTTCCGGCGTCATCGGGCTTTCGCCTTTCGGCGTCACCTTCCCCACCAGAATGTCGCCCGGATTCACTTCCGCGCCGATGTAAACGATCCCGGCCTCGTCGAGATTCTTCAGGCTCTCCTCGCCGACATTCGGAATGTCGCGCGTGATTTCCTCCTGGCCGAGCTTCGTGTCGCGCGCCATCACCTCGAATTCTTCGATGTGAATGGAGGTGAACACATCGTCACGCGCAATGCGCTCGGAAATCAGGATCGAGTCCTCGAAGTTGTAGCCGTTCCAGGGCACAAACGCACACAGAACGTTGCGGCCGAGCGCCAGTTCGCCAAGCTCCGTCGATGGGCCGTCGGCGATGATTTCACCTGGCTGGACGACGTCGCCGACCCGCACCAGCGGACGCTGATTGATGCAGGTGCTCTGGTTGCTGCGCATGTACTTGCGCAGGCGATAGATATCCACACCGTCGGTGCGCCCATCCTCCCCGGTGGCGCGAACCACGATGCGTGCGCCGTCGATCTGATCGACCATGCCGCCGCGGCGCGCGACGATGGTAGCGCCGCTATCGCGCGCGACCGCACCTTCCATACCGGTGCCGACCAAAGGTGCGTCCGCGCGTACCAACGGCACGGCCTGCCGCTGCATGTTGGAGCCCATCAGCGCGCGGTTGGCATCGTCATTTTCCAGGAACGGAATGAGCGCCGCCGCCACCGAAACAAGCTGCTTCGGCGATACGTCCACCGCGGTCACTTCCTCCGGCTTCACCAGCCGGAAATCGCCCTGGCGGCGCACGGAGACCAGATCGCCTGTGAAGTGGCCAATTGAATCCTGCGGCGCGTCGGCCTGTGCCACGACCAGCCGCTCTTCCTCCATGGCGGACAGGTATTTCCAGCCATCCTGCACCGTGCCGTCCTTTACCAGGCGATACGGGGTTTCGATAAAGCCGTATTTGTTCACCTTGGCGAATGTCGCCAGCGAATTGATCAGGCCGATGTTCGGCCCTTCCGGCGTTTCGATCGGGCAGATGCGGCCATAGTGGGTCGGGTGCACGTCACGCACTTCAAATCCCGCGCGCTCACGTGTGAGACCTCCCGGGCCAAGCGCCGACAAGCGGCGCTTGTGGGTGACTTCGGACAGCGGATTGGTCTGGTCCATGAATTGCGAAAGCTGGCTGCTACCAAAGAACTCACGCACGGCTGCCGCCGCCGGCTTGGCGTTGATCAAATCATGCGGCATGACCGTATCGATATCGACCGACCCCATGCGTTCGCGGATCGCGCGCTCCATGCGCAGCAGCCCGACCCGATACTGATTTTCCATCAGCTCGCCTACGGAACGGACGCGCCGGTTGCCGAGATTATCGATGTCGTCGATCTGGCCACGACCGTCCTTTAGCTCGACGAGGATTTTGACGGTGCGCAGAATGTCCTCACGGCGCAGGATGCGAACCTGGTCGTCGCATTCCAGCCCAAGCCGCATGTTCATCTTCACGCGTCCGACGGCCGACAGATCGTAACGGTCAGGGTCGAAGAACAAGCCGCGGAAAAGCGCCTCGGCCGTGTCCGGGGTCGGCGGTTCGCCGGGGCGCATGACGCGGTAGATATCGATCAGGGCGTCGTCGCGGTTGCCGTTCTTGTCGATCGCCAGCGTGTTACGAATCCACGGTCCGTTCGACTGGTCAATCGCCAGCGTCGGCAACGACGTGACGCCCTGTTCCTCGAGCGCCGCCAGCCGCGCTTCGGCGAGCTCTTCACCGGCCTCGGCGTAAATTTCTCCGGTTTCCTCGTTGACCAGGTCGACCGCCATGTAGCGGCCGAGCAGATCAGCGCGGCCAACCAGAACTTCCTTGGTTTTTTCAGCGATCTTGCGGGCAGACCGGGCGGTCAGCTTGGCGTCGGCCTCTGCCACAACCTCGCCGGTCTCGGCGTCGATGAGGGGTTCAAGCAGCTTCATGCCACGGAACGCATCGGGATCGAATGGACGAGCCCAACCCTTCGCGCCACGTGTGAATATGACTTGGCCATAGAAATTGGCCAGGATCGCCTCAGCGTCTAGGCCACGAATGTCGATGCTGTCCGGATCCTCGCCCGCTTCGATGCGGCGGGCGCGATTCTGCACGCTCCACTCACTTTCCAGCGCGTACAGCAATGTGGTGACCGGCAGCTTGCGCTTGCGATCGATACGGACGTAAACCATGTCCTTGCTGTCAAATTCGAAATCAAGCCAGCTGCCGCGGTACGGGATAACCCGCGCTGCAAACAGGAACTTTCCGCTCGAGTGCGTCTTGCCCTTGTCATGGTCAAAGAACACGCCGGGACTGCGGTGCATCTGGCTGACGATAACGCGTTCGGTGCCGTTGATAATGAACGTGCCATTATCCGTCATCAGCGGCATATCGCCCATATAAACCGGCTGTTCCTTGATGTCGCGAATGGAACGAGCGCCGGTATCCTCATCCACATCCCACACGATCAGGCGCAACACCACCTTCAGCGGCGCGGCGTAGGTCATGCCGCGCTGGATGCATTCCTCCACGTCGTATTTTGGCTCTTCGAGCTCGTAATAAACGAACTCCAGGCGGCCACGGCCGGCGAAATCGTCGATCGGGAAAACGCCGCGGAACACTTCCTGCAGCCCGGTATTGGTACGGCTGTCCGGTGGGACGTGCATTTGCAGAAACGCCTCATAGCTGGAGCGCTGCACGTCGATCAGGTTGGGCATTGGCGCCACTTCCGGGATCCGGCCAAAGCTCTTGCGGATCCGCTTGCGCGGTGTGAACGTCTGGGTGATTGCGTTCATATCTTCTGCCCTATCCTGCGTGGGGTGGTGCGGCCGCCACTCCGAAAACCTAGGCCACAGCGCTCGGGAAACCCGGGCGTTGCTCTGCCGCAACGGCGGAAAGGGCGGGAACCGGCTCGGTTCCCACCCCAGATCAGCTCCTTAGCCATCCGGCGCCCAACGGCGCGCCGGGCGGCGCACGAAATCACTTGATTTCGACAGTCGCACCCTGCTCTTCCAGCTGCTTCTTGAGCTTCGCCGCCTCGTCCTTGTTGACCGCTTCCTTAACGGTCTTTGGCGCGCCCTCTACCAGGTCCTTGGCTTCTTTCAGGCCAAGACCGGTGATGGTACGGATCTCCTTGATTACGTTAATCTTCTTGTCGCCGGCGGTGGCGAGGATAACGGTGAACTCGGTCTGCTCCTCAACCGGGGCGGCAGCCGCGGCGGCGGCTGGAGCGGCGGCCACGGCGACAGGCGCAGCGGCGGAAACGCCCCATTTCTCCTCGAGCAGCTTCGACAGTTCGGCTGCCTCAAGAACGGTAAGCGCGGAAAGCTCGTCTACGAGCCTCGAAAGATCGGCCATTTCGTAAGTCCTCTAACTGTGCATCTGGTGGGTGATGTGCAAGACCGCCCTGCGGGCAGCCCCCAAGGGGATCAGCTTTGTGGTCAGGCTGCTTCCGCCTCGTCCCGTTTGGCATAGGCCGCAAAGACCCTCGCGAGTTGTCCGGCCGGCGCCTGCAGCACGCCCGCGATCCGGGTCGCCGGGGTTCCAATCATCCCCAGCAGCCCTGCGCGCAGCGTATCCAGCGACGGCAGTTCGGAAAGCGCCTTGATCCCATCCGCATTCAGCGTCTGGGCGCCAAGCGCGCCACCAATCACCACGAACTTCTCGTTGATCTTGGCGAACTCGACGGCAACCTTGGCCACGGCCACCGGATCGCGCGCCCAGGCGAGGGCGGTTGGTCCGGTCAGCAGCGGCTTGAGGCCGTCGAATTTGGTCCCATCCAGGGCGAGGAGGGCCAGCCGGTTCTTCGCGACTTTGAAATTCGCCCCGGCCGCGCGCATCCTTCTCCGCAAATCCGTCACCTCGGCAACCGTCAGACCCTGATTGCGGGTGACGACCACCATGGACGTATCGGCGAAGACGGCGGCGAGCGACGAGATGAATTCTCGCTTCTCCGTACGGTCCAAATCCCGTCTCCTTTGTGGCCAGCAAGCTTGCGCCGCCGGCCGGGTTGCCAAAGGATTGTTCCGGCTGGAACAATCCGGTTCGCCTGTCCTTCATCAAAGGCGGACCCACCAGATTTACATCCGGCTTCCCGTCTCCCACCCGCGGGGCTCTCCCCTTTAAGATTCCCCAAGGAAAATCCAGGGGAAAATCACGTGTGGTCTCGGACAGGTTCGGGCTGGGGCGGACCCCATCCCTGCGCGCCGGCAGACACCGCCGGCGAATACTTCCTAGCCCGCGGCCAGGCTGGCGATGTCGACTCGCACGCCGGGACCCATCGACGAGCTAAGCGACACTTTCTGCAGGTACGTGCCCTTCGCCCCCGTCGGCTTGGCCTTCTGGATGGCATCCACAAGGGCGCGGATATTCTCCATCAGCTTGTCCTCCGCAAAGCTCGCCTTGCCGATGCCGGCGTGAATGATGCCCGCTTTCTCGGCGCGGAATTCCACTTGTCCCGCCTTGGCCGCGGCAATCGCACCTTTCACGTCCATGGTGACTGTGCCGAGCTTCGGGTTCGGCATCAGGCCGCGCGGACCCAAAATCTTGCCCAATCGGCCGACGAGCGCCATCATGTCCGGCGTGGCGATGCAGCGGTCGAATTGTATGTCGCCGGCCTGCACCCTCTCGGCAAGATCGTCCGCGCCCACCACGTCGGCCCCTGCCGCCAGCGCCTCCTCCGCCTTCGCGCCACGCGCGAATACGCCAATGCGAAGCGTCTTGCCGGTGCCGTTGGGCAGGCTGATCAGGCCGCGCACCATCTGGTCGGCGTGGCGCGGATCGATGCCGAGGTTCATGGCGATTTCGACCGTCTCGTCGAATTTGGCCCGCGCATTCTGCTTCACCAGCGCGACCGCATCCGAAAGTGCGTAGTTCTTGGCGCGGTCAACCACGGCACTGGCAGTTTTCAGGCGTTTGTTATGTGCCATAGATCAGCCCTCCACCACGGTAAGGCCCATGGAACGGGCCGAGCCCGCGAGCATGCGAACCGCGCCGTCCACGTCATTGGCGTTCATGTCGACCATCTTCTGCGCCGCAATCTCACGCAGTTGCGTGGTGGTCACGCGACCAGCGGAGGCACCCTTGCCCGGCGTTGTCGAGCCCTTGGTAATGCTCGCCGCTTTCTTGATAAAATAGCTGTTCGGCGGCGTTTTGGTGATGAAACTGAATGAGCGGTCGCCGAACGCAGTAATCACGATCGGAACCGGCATGCCGGGCTCCATGTTTTGCGTTCGCGCGTTGAATTCCTTGCAAAACGCCATGATGTTTAGGCCGCGCTGGCCCAACGCGGGGCCAACAGGCGGGCTGGGATTGGCCTTCCCGGCCGGGATCTGCAGCTTGATATAGCCGACGATCTTTTTTGCCACTATCCTGCCTCCAGGGCGCAGGACCGCGGTGCAAACGGCGCAAACGAGCCAGACCGGCGATTGCCGGGCAGCCGTCCTGCCTCCCGCGTTCCAAAATGAGGCCGGGGATATCGGTTACGTGTAAACTGCTGTCAAGCAAATTCCGCCGCTGGCCGTCCGAAAGGCGCGCGAGCATGTGGTTTCTCGCGCTATGGCGAGAGATTATCGTGACTATTCATCCATATCCCATGTGGCGAGCGGCCAACCGCGATCCGCTCGATGGCGCCGCTTTGTGGATCGATCACCGCCACGGACTGGGCAAACCTCAGTGCTGCCCAGACATGGCCATCCGGCGCGAAATCCAGATCGTCAGGTCCTCCCGGCACGTCCAGTGTCCGCTTTACCTCGAGCGTTGCCGCGTCGATAATCGATATCGTGCCATCCACCCGGTTGGTGGCATAAATCAACCGCTTGTCCGGGCTCAGAAACATGGTGTGCGCGCCACGTCCGGTCGGGATAACCCGCTCCACCCGACCCGATGCCGGATCCACGACCGCGATATGCGCCTCGCCCATGCAGCCGACCAGCACCCGGCCATTCAGCCAGAAAACACCGGCCGGCGTGCTGCAAACCGGGCCGTTCCATTGCACGCCGCCATCCGCAGTGCGTATGGCGATCAGGCGATTCGTGCCTTGCAGGCTGACGAAGACGACCGCGGAATCGGGCGAATAGGCGATGTGGCTTGGCATGCTGCGCGCCGGCACGCGGTGCAGCAGTGCCAGCGTCGTGGCGTCGTAGATGTCAATCTGGTTCCGCGCGAGCCCTGCCGTGGTAAGCAATTTGCCGTTCGGGCTATACTGCAACTGATAAGGGTCGCTGATGGTCACGCGGCGCTGCAGCGCGCCGGTGCGCGGGTCCAGAAAGAACAGCGCATTGCCGCGCGTGTCACCCACCACGAGCGAGTGGTGATCGGGACTCAGCGCAAGGTGATGCGGCTCGCGCAGCATCGGAATTGTGTTGATCACACGATGATTTGCGAGATCGATGACACTGATATCGGCATCGTTGGAGTTAACTACAAACACGCTCGGTGCGGCCGCCGCTGCGGGCGGCAGCAGCACGGCCAACGCGAAAATCCTGCCTAGAAAGGTTCGCTTCATACTTGCGCCACCATGCGAATTCGGGAGCCCTTCTGGTAGAAGCCAGAAGCCGTGCCGCGCAAGCGCGTGGTAGAGTCGCTATGCCTGTCAGTTCGCACCAGAAGGGAGCAAGAGTTTTTTGGTTCTTTTTTTCAAAAAGGAACTGCTTCCTTGCCGCAGGCGGGTGGTTAGTCGGGAAAACCGTGCGACGCCGGCCAGGCGCCGGTCCAGGAATGCCAGCGTGGTCTCGTGCGTGGCAGATTCGTTAAGCCAAAAAAACAATGTCGCGCTGTAAACGCCGGCAAGGATGGCACGCTTGCTATACCAGGAAAAATCCGCGGACGTGTCGCCCGCCGCGTGCCAAATGGCATCGATGGTCCGCGCCGTGCAGCGTGCCGCGAGTGCCGCGTTTGCAGGCAACGCCAGGATCAGCGCCGCGCGGCGAACCGCGTGCTTGTGCGGCGCGGAGAGTTCGAGACGCACCTGGATCAATGTCCGCACGCGCTGTGACACACGCTGATCGGCGATCAGCGGGGCCGCTGTTTCGGCCATCCGTCGGTCTGTGAGATCGATATAGGCCTCGATAAGGTCGGGGCCGCCGTCTGGGAAGAGCCGGGTTGCGGCTTCTCCCCCCACGCGGTGCAGTGCCGCAATGGTCCAGCCCAACTCTGGCACATATGGCAAAATTTGATCGATGACAGCATCGCGTTGGAGACTGCGTTCCGGAGGCATGATCACGCGGCCTTATCCATGGCGGGGGGAAACCGGCTCAACTCCTCGTTAAACCCGAAAGTGGCGAAATCTGTTACGCGCATCGGGTAAAGGATGCCATCCAGATGATCGTATTCGTGCTGCACGACATTGGCGTGCAAGCCGTCGACCTCGCCACCAACCTCCTCGCCGTCGCAATTGACGCCAATGTAAATGATACGCACCCATCGTGGGACCGCGGCGCGTAGGCCGGGAATGGAGAGGCATCCCTCGACGCGCGGCGCCCGGGCATCGCCGACCGGGGTGAAGTGCGGGTTGATGACCACCGATGGTGGAATGTTGGTTTGGCCGGTGCGCTCGCCCGGCAAGTGGAATACGAACAGGCGAAGCGGCACGTGAACCTGCGGCGCGGCGAGACCTATGCCCGGTGCATCGAGCATGGTCTCAATCATGTCATCGACCAGGCGGCGGATCTCAGGCGCCCCCGGATCGGGCACCGGCTCGGCCTTTTGCAGCAGCACCGGGTGCCCCATGCGCGCGATCTTCAATATAGCCATGCCTAATGCCTTGCCATCGCCGCGCAGATACCCCCTTGGGTGCCGGCACCTTGCTGTGTTATAAGCACCGTTCCCCCGAGGTGAAAGCCGGGGTGGTTCGCCGTGCGCGCGTTCCGGATCGGCCGGATCGGGCGTCAGGCGCGGGAAAGGAGCAGGCGGCCAAGTGCAGGTTCTCGTTCGCGACAACAACGTCGATCAAGCGCTGAAGGCGCTCAAGAAGAAGATGCAGCGGGAAGGCATTTTCCGGGAAATGAAGCTGCGGCGGCACTACGAAAAGCCCAGTGAAAAGCGGGCCCGTGAGGCGGCGGAGGCTGTGCGCAGGGCGCGCAAGCTGGAGCGCAAGCGGCTGGAACGCGAAGGTTTCTGAGGCATCGTCGGCAAATAAGTGCGTCGGCACGCCGACAAAGATGCCCTTTCAAACAAAAGCTTAAGGCCAGGGCTCTGCCCTCGGCTTTTCTGAGGTATGGTCCCACCGTCCTGTGTGACAGGCGACGGTGGGGGACGGGCCGGCTCGTTGCCTATGCGCGATCAAGGCCTTGCGCAATTTCCTCGGTCATCTTCTTCGCGTCGCCGAACAGCATCATCGTGTTCGGGCGGAAAAATAGCTCGTTATCAACGCCCGCATAGCCGGACGCCATCGAGCGTTTGACGAACAGCACGGTCCTGGCCTTGTCCACCTCCAGGATCGGCATGCCGTAAATCGGTGATTTGGGGTCGGACTTGGCGGCCGGATTGGTCACATCGTTGGCCCCGATGACGTAGACCACGTCGGTAGTACTGAATTCGTTGTTGATCGTCTCGAGTTCAAACACTTCGTCATACGGCACGTTGGCTTCGGCGAGCAGCACGTTCATATGGCCTGGCATGCGGCCGGCGACCGGATGTATCGCGTATTTTACCTCGACGCCCTCATGCTTCAGCTTGTCCGCCATTTCGCGCAGCGCGTGCTGTGCCTGCGCCACCGCCATGCCGTAGCCGGGCACGATAATTACCTTGGAGGCGTTCTTCATAATGAAGGCGGCATCGTCCGCGTTGCCGGTCTTGACCGTGCGGTCGATCCCGCCGGCCGCCGCAGGCCCCGCGCCGCCGCTGTCGGTGCCGAAACCACCCAGCAGCACGTTGAAGATGCTGCGGTTCATGCCCTTGCACATGACATAGGACAGGATCGCGCCCGACGCCCCCACCAGCGCCCCGGTGATGATCAGCGCCAGGTTCTGGATGGTAAAGCCGATGCCGCAGGCCGCCCAGCCCGAATAGCTGTTCAGCATCGAGACGACCACCGGCATGTCGGCACCGCCAATGGGAATAATGAGCAAGAAACCCAAGCCCGCGGCTAACGCCGCAATGGCCCAGAATACGGTCTGGCTGCCGCTACCGATAAAAGCGATGATTAGCGCGGCAACAAAAATCGCCAGACCCAGATTGACCCAGTGCTGGTAGGGAAAGGTGATCGGCGTACCCTTCATCAAGGCTTGCAATTTTGCAAACGCAATGACCGAGCCGGAGAAGGTGATCGCGCCGATTGCCAGCCCGATGGACATCTCCACCAGGCTTTCGGTGCGGATATGGTGCAGCGTGCCGATGCCGACCGCTTCCGGCGCGTTCAGTGCCGCCGCAGCGACGAATACGGCGGCGAGACCCACCAGTGAATGGAACGCCGCGACCAGTTGCGGCAGCGCGGTCATCTGAATTTTCTGGGCGATATAGGCGCCGGCCGAACCGCCGATCGCGATGCCCAATAAGATCAGATCGACGCCCGCAATATGCATGCCGGGTCGCGCCAAGGTGGCCACGATGGCGATCGCCATGCCGGACATACCGAACTGGTTGCCCTGGCGGGACGTGACAGGGCTGGACAACCCTCGCAGCGCGAGAATGAACAGGACGGCAGCGACAAGATACAGCAGCGAGACAAAAGTCGAGGACATTGCGCGTGCCTACTTCTTCGATTTGAACATCGACAGCATGCGCTGCGTGACAAGGAAGCCGCCGAAGATGTTCACGCTGGCCAGCGTCACCGCCAGAAAGCCGAACAAATGGGGCCAAAATCCGTGGCTAAGGCCAGTGCCCAGCATGGCGCCCACGATAATGACGGATGAAATGCCGTTAGTGACGGCCATTAGCGGGCTATGCAGCGCCGGCGTGACGTTCCACACGACGTAATAGCCAACGAAACACGCCAGCAAGAAGATCGTGAGCAGGTAAATAAAGGGATCGGCGGCGGCCACGACGACCTGCACATGCTGCAGAACCGGTTCGTTCATCCTGCGTCTCCCTTTGGCTGACCCGCGCCTTGTTTGCCCGGCCTCGACTTGCCGCCACCGCCACCCTGCTTGCGGTTGCCGGGCTTTCCCACGGCTGGCCTCTGTTGCGGCGGCTGTATCTGTGCGGAAGATGATTGCGTCTCAGGCGGCTCGACGCCCTCCTGCGGTGCCGCTCCGGTCAAAGCATCAAGCGGCAACGTCTCCAGCGACGGCGGTTCCGCCGCAGGTTCGCGGTCTTCGCCAGGCGGCGGTTCCAAATCCGGCGCGGTTTCCTCCGGCGGTGCAGCAGCCTGGGCTGCTTCACCTGCCGCTTCATTCTTAGTTTCAGCGGCATCGGCCGATGCCGGCGGCTCGCCTAGATCAGGCGGTTCCGCCGACACCGAAGCGGCTGGCGAAGCTGCCGCCTCATTCGCTGGCGCCACCGCGATGTCGGCGAACGCCGGATGTACGACTACGCCGCCGCGTGTGATCATCAGGCCCTGCACGATGGCATCCTCGGGCGGCAACTTTGGCGCCTTGGCGTCCTTGTCCCAAAAAGTGGTTAGGAACGTCAGCAAGTTCTTCGCATACAGTGTGCTTGCAGCCACGCCGATACGGCTAGGCCAGTTCCTGTAACCGAGAATCTTGACCCCATTCGCGGTTGTATAGGCCTCACCCGGATGGGTGGCCGCGCAATTGCCGCCACCATCGGACGCCAGATCCACAATGACACTTCCCGGCCGCATGCTATCGACCATGGCCTGAGAGACCAGCGTAGGCGCGCGGCCGCCCTGTATCAGCGCCGTGCAAATCACCATGTCGTTCTTCGCCACGGTCGCGGCGATGAGTTCCGCCTGCTTTTCCCGGAACTCGGCGCTCATCTCCTTGGCGTAGGCGCCGGTTTGTCCCGCGGTTTCGGCGTCCTCAACACCGATAAACGTAGCCCCCAGCGACTTTATCTCGTCCTTCGCGGCCGGCCTGACATCGGTCGCCGACACGATCGCCCCCAGCCTGCGCGCCGTCGCAATAGCCTGCAGCCCAGCGACACCCGCGCCCATGACGAAGACCCGCGCCGGCGGAACTGTCCCGGCCGCTGTCATCATCATGGGAAAGCCGCGATCGAACGCGAAGGCACCCTCGATCACCGCACGGTAGCCGGCGAGATTAGCCTGGCTAGACAGCACATCCATGCTTTGCGCGCGCGTAATACGGGGCAGCAGCTCCATTGACGCAAGGTCGATGCCGGCGGCGGCAAATGGTGCCACCACCGGCTTATCCGCCATGGCGCCCGATATGCAAACCAGCAGCGCACCTCTCGGAATGCCCGCGGGGTCTGGCAATTGCACGCTGAACACCACGCCTGACCCTTCCAGCGTTGCGCTGGCGTCCTTGCCAATTTCAGCTCCGGCGGCCGCATAATCGGCGTCCCCGATCGAGGCGCCGGCTCCCGCGCCTGCCTCCACCGCAACCGTCAATCCAAGCTGGAGGAGCTTTCTGACGGTCTCCGGCGTCGCGGCGACGCGGGTTTCGCCCGCACGACGCTCTTTCAGCACCGCTAGCCGCATGGGCCGTCTTCCTCCGCATTGTATCCGTGCATTGCGGCGGGCAGCTAACAGGCGGGGATGGAGCGGCGCAAGGGGACGAACGGGCAGGCTGATCAACCCGCTCGCCTACCCGTCAGCCCGCTGGTTAATCAAACCGTCGCAGGCACGCCGGCGCTTGCCAGTGCGTCGGCCTGCCGGGCGGCGAGTGCATCTTCTTCGAAACCATCTATCAAATCCATGAACATCCGGTGCCAGTTCAGGCGTGCGCCCAGCCGCAAGAACACCGACCCAAGCCCAATAGCGGAGCGGTCCATCAGCACAAATTCGCGCGGCACCCGCACACCGCCGGTGCGCTGAAGTCCCGCATGCACCTTCTGCGCAATTTCCCGGCCATATTGCGGGTCGTTCGTCTCCTGCATGGCCCTCACGCGATCCTGCATAAGCGGTTCGTACAAGAACCGTGCCCACTCGTTCAGCACTTCGACCTTTTCGTCCGTCAGGCCGCCAAATCCCCACACCTCGTAGGCCTGACGTGCTTTCGCGCGATCGCCGTCGCGCACAGCCTCGAACAAATTAATTACGCCGCGCAGGAAGCGCGGCGCAAACACCCGAATGACGCCAAAATCCAGCAAATTGATGCCGTGATCCGACCGCACCTGGTAATTGCCCACATGCGGGTCGCCATGAATGATGCCGTAGCGATACAGCGGAATGTACCACGCCTTGAACAGCGCGCGAGCCACGTCGTTACGCGCGGCTTCATCCGGCCCGGTTGCCAGAAATTCCTTCAGGCCGACACCTGGCAGCCAGGTCATTGTTAGCAGGCGCGACGTGCTGAGAGCCTCGACCGGCACCGGGACGCTTACTTCCGCCACGCCGGAGAGCATGAGCGTGTAGAGCCGCATTTGCGCCGCTTCTCGCCGGTAGTCCAGTTCCTCGCGCAGGCGGTCGGAAAGTTCCTTGAACACCTCATCGTTGTTCAGCGCATTGTCCATGCGATGAAACACCGCCAGCGCCAACTTAAGCTGACGTAGATCGGCTTCCACAACGCTCGGCATGTCCGGGTATTGCAGCTTGCATGCGACGCTCGTTCCATCATGCAATGTTGCGCGGTGCACCTGCCCCAGACTCGCGGCCGCTGCGGCAGTCTGGCCGAATTCGGAAAACTTCGTCGCCCAGTCAACACCCAGTTCGTTTTGCATGCGGCGGCGCACGAACGGAAATCCCATCGGCGGCGCGTTGGACTGCAATTCCGCTAATTCCTGCGCATACTCGGCCGGGAGCGCGTCCGGCACTGTGGACAGGAATTGCGCCACTTTCATCAGCGGCCCCTTCAGGCCGCCCAGAATGGCGCGCAAGTCCCCGGCGTGAGCGCCGCGGTCGGTCTTGATACCCAGCAGGCGGGCGCCTGCCACCCGGGCTGCAATGCCGCCGACCGCGCCCGATGTGCGCGCCATGCGCCTGAATTCACCGAACAGCGTGCTGGCGTCCGGGCCGCCTGTGTTGCCATCGGCCCCGTCAGCCATGCGGCGCATGCTCGAGCTGGTCGATAAAGCCGGAAATGATATCCAGGCCGCGGCGCCAGAACGCCGGGTCGGACGCATCCAACCCGAACGGCGCCAGCAAATCCTTGTGCACCAGCGTGCCTCCGGCGCGCAGCATGGCGCGGTATTTCTGCTGGAAGTCCGGATGCCCGGCCTGGAACTCCGCGAACAGCGCATTCACCAGGCAGTCGCCGAAGGCATAGGCATAGACATAGAACGGCGAGTGCACGAAATGTGGAATATAGGCCCAGAACACTTCGTACTCCGGCGTGAACTCGAATGCCGGGCCGAGGCTCTCGCGCTGCACGTCCATCCAGATCTCGCCGATCTGTTCTGGCACCAGCTCGCCACCGCGGCGCGCGTCGTGCAGCTTGGTCTCGAAACGATAAAACGCGATCTGCCGAACCACGGTGTTCAGCATGTCCTCCACTTTCGAGGCCAGCATCAGCCTGTGCCGCGCCGGGTCTTTTTCCGCATCCAGCAGCGCCTGGAACGTCAGCATCTCGCCGAACACGCTAGCGGTCTCCGCCAGAGTGAGCGGCGTGCCGGACATGAGATGCCCTTGCGCGCCAGCCAGCACCTGGTGCACGCCATGGCCCAGCTCATGCGCCAGCGTCATCACATCGCGGGTTCGCCCATGGTAATTCATCAGAATGTACGGATGAACCGACGGCACCGTCGGATGGGCAAAAGCGCCGCCTGATTTGCCGTCCCGCAACGTTGCGTCGATCCAGTTCTTTTCGAAAAACTGGCCGCCGATCGCGCCCAGTTCAGGATCGAACCGGCTATAGGCGCCAAGCACGCTGTTGCGCGCCTCGTCCCACCCGATGTTGCGATCATCATCACCGGGCAGCGGCGCGTTGCGGTCCCAGTGCTGCAATTTGTCGAGGCCCAGCCACTTCGCTTTCAAACTATAGTAGCGATGCGACAGGCGCGGGAAATCCGCCACCACCGCGCTTACCAACGCGTCCACCACCTCGTCCTCGACCACGTTGGACAGGTTTCGTTCGGTTCCAGGCCGCGGATAATGCCGCCACGTATCGAGTATTTCCTTGTCTTTCGCCAACGTGTTGGTGATCAGGGAAAAGAGCTTGACGCGTTCGCCGAATGCCGCTCCGACGGCACGACCGGCCGCTTCGCGCACGCTGCGGTCACGGTCGGAAAGCTTGTTCAGCGTGGCACTCACCGTCAGTTGCTCGCCGGCCAAATCGATCCGCATCCCGGCCACGGTCTCGTCGAACAGGCGGCTCCAGGCGGCGCGGCCGACGACGTCGCGCTCATGCAACAAGCGCTCCAGGTCATCGGCAAGCTGGTGCGGGCGATACACGCGCAGGTCGCGCAAGTAAGGACGCCAGCGCGCAAAGGCGGGCTCGGCGAATTTCTCCTCCAGCGCCGCGTCATCAATGCGGTTCAATTCCAGACGGAAGAACAGGGTGAGCGACGATATGTCGGTGACCCGCTCCATCATGCGTTGATAGAATTGGCCGGCGGTCGCATCCGTGCTGTCGGCGCTAAACAGAAGCTGGGCGTAGCTCATCACCCGACCAAGCACCTCGTCGATCGCCTCGAACCTGGTCATCGCCCGGGCCAGTTCCGCGCCCGGCAAGCCGGCAAGTTTGCCCGCATAGTCCGCGGCAAAAGTCGCCGCATCAGCCGCCGCGCGCGACAAATCCGCCTCCACCGCGGGGCTATCCGGAGCCACGTAAAGGTCCGAGAGATCCCAACTGGGCAGCTGCCCAACCTGCGTCTCGCCTGGGCGGGACGCGGCGGCGCCGTCTGGGGCAGCAATGGGCTCGATCCGAATCATACGTTGATGTCCTGAAAAAACACTGGCCTTGATGTAAGTAGATGGCACGGCACGTCAAAGGGAGCCACCGCATGCCACATGACCATCCGCATGACGCCCGCGATCATGAGCACCACGATCATGGGCCGGATGGGTGCGAGCACCGAGCCGCGGCTACACATGGGCATGATCATGGACACGGCCATGGACATGGCGGCGGACACGGCCACCATCATCACGGGCCAGCACGCCACGATGCCGCGTTCGCTATCGGCGTCGGGCTTAATTCGGTCCTTGTCGTGGCGCAGGTCGGCGTCGGCATCGCCGCCGGCTCCATGGCCCTGTTGGCAGATGCGGTGCACAACCTTGGCGATGTGCTGGGCCTTCTGCTGGCGTGGGGCGCCACGGTGCTGGTGCGCCGCGCGCCGAGCCCGGGGCGCACCTACGGTTGGGGGCGCACGACCATCCTCGCCTCACTCGCCAATGCGGTTCTGTTGCTGATCAGCATCGGCGCGATAGGCTTGGAGGCAGTGCAGCGCCTTTTGGCGCCAGCGCCGGTCGCTGCCGGAATGGTGGCGCTGGTCGCCGGCGCGGGCCTGGTCATGAATGGCGCAACCGCCATGCTGTTCATGCGAGGCCGTGAAGGTGACCTTAATCTACGCAGCGCATTTACGCATATGGCGGCCGACGCGGCACTATCAGCGGGCGTTTTGGTTGCTGCGCTGATCATCATGCAAACGGACGCCGCGTGGCTTGATCCCACTGTGTCCCTCGTGATCGTTTGCGTGATCGCCGCTAGCACATGGTCACTGCTGCGGGAATCGGCAGACATGGCCTTGGATGCCGTGCCGCCCGGCCTGAATCACGCCGAGATCGTCGCCTATCTCGCTGCATTGCCGGGTGTTGCGGAGGTCCATGACCTGCATCTGTGGGCACTGAGCACAACCGACAATGCGGCGACGGTGCACCTGGTGCAGACATCGCCGGAACACGGAGCCGCCCTGGTGCCGATGGCTGTCGCCGGTCTGAAGCGGCGATTTGGCATTGGGCACGCTACCATTCAGGTTGAGTCGTTGGATTGTGCGCGGGTTTGTGTGTTGCGGCCAGATGGCGTGGTTTAGGATAGGGAGCAGGCAGTTCCCCACTCGGACCAACGGCGGAGTACCGCCGCCGATAGCGCCGGGCGGCGCTACATGCCCAGCGCCCTGCGATACACGTCCAGCAGGGTCTCCTGCTCCTCCACCTCAGCCGGCTCCTGCTTGCGGATTCTAATGATTTGACGCAAGACCTTCACATCGAAGCCGGCTGATTTAGCCTCGGAATAAATATCTTTTATGTCGTTGCCGAGCGCCTTTCGCTCTTCCTCCAAACGCTCGATGCGCTCGACGATGCTGCGCAGCCGGTCAGCCGCGATGCCACCTGTTTTTGGCTCTTCGGCACGCAATTTCGTCGCTGCGTCTGCTGGCATGTCGGGTATCCCTGAATGGTCACGGGGCGCGGCGGATAGAACGCGGCGACGGCAGGGTCAATCCTGCGCCCCGCCGGACGCAGCCGCAAATGCTGCCTGCTTCTCCGGCCCTGCCTGGGTCTGGTAAGTGGCCTGCCAATCCTTGTAGGGCATACCGTAAATGATTTCGCGGGCAACGGGGTCGGGGATTTCAATTCCTTTGCCGACTGCGGCCTCCCGGTACCAGCGGCTTAGGCAATTCCGACAAAATCCGGCTAAATTCATGAGGTCAATATTCTGCACGTCTGTGCGCTCGCGCAGGTGCGCAACAAGGTGCCGGAAGGCAGCGGCCTCCAGCTCGATACGTGTTGCCTCGTCAAGATCTGGGATTGTCATGTCTGCCCCGCTTAAGTCCTGCGCGTAGATGGCGCTGACGGCGCCGGTTGGCCATAGTCCCGGTGATGCAAGCCCGAAGATCCTAGGAAGGTATGGAACTGTCCCTTTTGCGCAACCTGTTCGCTGCGTGCGTGGGTGCCGCAGATCCGCGACAAGTACTTCCAGGGGCGCTTCCGGAAAAACCAGCCGGACGCTGCATTGTGGTGGGCGCAGGGAAGGCGTCCGCGCTGATGGCGCAAGTCGTCGATCAGACTTGGCCGGACGTGGCATTGTCCGGTGTAGTGGTGACCCGCTACGGCCATGCGGTTCCCGCCGGCCGCATCACTGTGCTGCAGGCGGGACACCCGGTGCCAGACGCCGCGAGCGAAGCAGCCGCGCGCGCAATTCTATCTTGCGTTACCGGTCTTGGACCCGACGACTTGGTGCTCGCGCTGATATCCGGTGGCGGGTCCGCTGTCATGGCCCTTCCGGCCGAGGGACTGACGCTGGCCGACAAGCAGACGATTACGCGGAGGCTATTATACAGCGGCGCGACCATTGCTGAAATGAACGCGGTGAGGCGACGGCTCTCCGCCATTAAGGGTGGCCGCCTCGCAGCCGCTGCGGCACCCGCGCGGGTGGTGACGCTCGCCATCAGCGACGTGCCTGGCGATGACCCCGCCGTCATTGCAAGCGGTCCAACGGTCCCTGACCCGGTGTCCAAAGAGAGCGTCGAAGACATACTGCGGCGGCACAGGATCAATATCCCCCCGGCCGCCGCGGCAGCGATTGCCCGCCGCCAGCCACATCCATCGCATGCCGAGTTCCGGCTTATCTCGAGCCCCGCCATGGCATTGCAGGCCGCGGCCGCGGTTGCACATCACGCCGGCACGTTTCCGCTCATTCTCGGTGACGCGTTAGAAGCCGAGGCGCGTGAGGCGGGCCGGCTCCTCGCCGGGATCGCCCGCGGTTGCCGCACCCATGCCACGCCGGCCAGGCCTCCCTGCGTGTTGCTGTCCGGCGGTGAGACGACTGTCACTATCGGCCGCGGTGCAGCGGGGCGCGGCGGCCGCAATACCGAACTGCTCGCTTCCATGGCGCTGCAACTTGACGGCGCCCCAGGTATCTGGGCACTCGCCGCGGATACGGACGGGATCGACGGCACCGAGAACGCCGCGGGCGCCATGATCGACCCGCTCACCCTGGCGCGGGCGAAGGCCGCCGGATTGGACGCCAGAACAATGCTTGACCGGCACGACACCTACAGCTTCTTCGCGGCATTGGATGCGCTCGTCATCACCGGTCCAACGCTGACAAACGTGAATGATTTTCGCGCCATTTTGATCACCTGATGCAGCAAAACTGAGGAGCCGCCATGCCCCCCGAACACCGGCTGCGTCGGCATCGCCGCACAAAAATAGTAGCCACACTCGGCCCGGCAAGTTCGACAGCCGAAATGATCGAGCGTTTGTTCCGGTCTGGCGCCGATGTGTTCCGACTCAATTTTTCGCACGGCAGCCACAAGGACCACGCCGCAAGCATCGCAATGGTGCGCGCACTGGAAAAATCCTCCGGCCGCCCAATCGGTATTCTGGCAGACGTACAGGGGCCCAAGTTGCGCATAGGCCGTTTCGCGGGCGGCAGAGTGCATCTCGGCCAAGGGCAGGAATTCCGGCTCGACATGGATCCGTCGCCCGGAAACGCCAGACGTGTCCAGATGCCGCATCGGGAAATCCTGGCGTCGGCGGCGCCGGGGACAACGTTGCTACTGGATGATGGAAAACTGCGGCTCCGGGTCGCCCACAGCCGCGGCGATCACTTGCTTTGCGAAGTCATGACAGGTGGCCCCCTTTCCGACCGCAAGGGTGTCAACGTCCCGGACATCGTCCTTGATATTCCGGCGCTTACGGAAAAGGACCGGGCGGATCTGGATTTCGCCCTCGACCACGGCGTTGATTTTGTCGGCCTCAGTTTCGTGCAGCGCCCCGCCGATGTGGCCGAAGCACGCGACATCGCCGCTGGCCGGGCCTGGATCGTGGCCAAGATCGAGAAACCACAGGCGCTCGATCAGCTCGACGCGGTGCTCGACCTCGCCGATGCCGCCATGGTCGCGCGCGGAGACCTCGGCGTGGAACTACCGCCGGAAGAAGTGCCTCTGGCGCAGAAACGCATCGTTCGCGCCATGCGGGCACGCGGCAAGCCGGTGATCGTGGCAACGCAGATGCTTGAAAGCATGATCAACGCCCCCGCCCCTACCCGCGCCGAGGCAAGCGACGTTGCCGCGGCGGTGTTCGATGGTGCGGATGCGGTAATGTTATCAGCCGAAACCGCTGCCGGCCAATATCCCGTGGAAGCGGTTGACATGATGGACCGCATCGTCACCCGCGTCGAACGCGATGAGGATTGGCGTCACCTGACCGACGCCGGGCGCCCCACGGCTGAGCTTTCCGTGTCCGGGGCGATCGCGGCCGCCGCGTGCCAAGTAGCCCGCACCGTTGGGGCCCGGGCCGTCGCCGCTTTCACGACCAGCGGCAGCACCGCGCTGCGCGTGTCGCGCGATCGTCCCGTGCCGCCGATCATGGCCTTGGTGACCGACGCCGCCGTCGCGCGGCGTCTGGCGCTGGCCTGGGGCGTGCATGCGGTCGTCACCGAAAACGCACACGGTATGAGTGACGCGGTCATGCGCGGAACCAAACTGGCGCGCGAGGAAGGGTTCGCGCGCCCCGGAGAGGTGATCGTGGTTGTTGCGGGGATTCCGTTTGGCCAAGCCGGAACCACAAACTCGCTGCGCGTGGCGACGGTAAAGTAGCATTTGCAATCATTCAATGACGAAACAGGACACAGCCCTGAACCACCTCCTTTTCAAACAACAAAAATGGTCCATCCAAATTTCAAACGGGAGATGCCTGCTTTATTCCACGGCCTCGCCGAACCTCGTTGTGCAATCATCAAATCTGAACGATTGAATTGAGGCTGAAGTCGCTACCAGGCGGATTCTCGCCGATACGCAACGTCTTTTCGTTAACCACGCGGTATGGTGGCACTGGCAGGTTGTACGGTGCCGGCACCCCGGAATAGACGCGACCAGCCAGATCGTACTTGGAGCCATGGCACGGGCACAGATATCCACCCGGCCAATTCGGTTGCGGGTCCGTTGCGCTTGGGTTGGGATAGAACACCGGGACACAGCCCAAATGGGTGCAGATTCCCACCAGCACGGCGATTTCCGGATTGACGCTTCGATGCCAGTTGTCTGCATACGGCGGCTGCTGAAGAACTTTGGAACCCGGATCCGACAATATGCGCAGGAGAGAAGGCGACTGCAGGGTCTTTAGCGCTTCCGGCGTACGGCGAACTAACAGGATCGGTTTGCCACGCCACATCACCACGATCTGTTGGCCGGGCGCTACCTTGCTAATGTCCACCTCGATCGGCTCGCCGGCGGCGAGCGTGTCCGCGGCTGGTTCCATGCTGTCGATGAAGGGCCAAGCTATGGCGCCCACCCCCACGGCGGCGCCGGCAAGCGCCAAAAGGGTCAGAAAGTCGCGGCGTGTAGCGCCGTCGGCGTGTGGATCGGCGTGGGAGGTAGTCGACATGACGAACCTTTCGGACGGTCGGCGTTTACTGCGCCTGCTCAATGCAGCGAAGTGCCGCACTTGAAAAGCCTTCCAGTTTAAAATTAGGTGTGTTTACGGGTTGCAAAGGCGGCAGGCCTGCGCCGCGCGAACTTCTTTGCTTCCTAGATGTTGTACATTATCCCGTTGTTCTTCCTAAAGAATACTGTCTTCTGCTCCCGCCCGCACAGCGGTCCAAGCGTAGCGGGCGTTGGCTCCTCCTTGGTTTCCGGGGCATAGCCTTTTGGTACTAGACCAGAAGCGGAGTGCACTCCGGAGCCACTGGCACCGAACGCTCCACGCGATCGCGCAGACCTGGCTTGAGGTGATCCGCCAGGCGCAGCGCGAGGGCCAGGATCGTGAGCGTTGGATTGGCTTGCCCCGACGTGGCGAACACCGCGCCGCCCGCGACAAATAGATTGTCCATATCGTGCACCCGACAATCTGCGTCCACCACGCCCTTTCGGGGCGATGCGGACATTCGGGCCGTGCCAAGGTGATGGCCACCATATGCCCCTTCGCGCCGGAGACTTGTCTCTATCTCTGCACGATCAAAGGCGAGCGTGCCATGACCTCCCGCGGCGAACGCACCGGCCATCAGCCCCATGCCGACACTGACGGTACGCAGGTCTTCGGGCCGGTAACGCCAGTCTATGTGCAGTTGCGGCGTGCCGAACAGGTCGGTGGTCCGCGCCAGCCTCACCCTGCTTTCGGCGTTTGGCAATTGCTCCGCATGCACATCCAGGGTGAACGCGCCGGATCGGGGTGCAATGATAATGGACGGAAATTTTCGCGTCGCGAGGAAGCGGCGGCGCACGCTGTGCTCCGCAAATCGCGCCGTCCCAAACGGATCGGCGACAACATTACGCACATGTGGCCAGAAGCCCGCGGTATTCGGCACCACAGCGAAACGGCGCCTATACTCGTACGGGAGGATCCGCCGGGCAAGATAAAGCGCGGACAAGGCGCCGGTACGGTGGGACGGGTCGGCCGGAAACAGATGGTGGAGCCGCGCAATGACATTGCCGATACGGTGCGCCTGTTGCGCCGAGGGCTTGATGGTCAGGCGGCGCCGACAATAGACTCCGTCGTCGACCTGCTCGTAACCATGCCACGGCGCACAGCCGGGCGCGGGCGTAAAGAGTCCGAGCGTGGCGGCAAGGTGGCACATGTAATATCGTCCAACCAAATCATGCGCGTTGCCGACACCTGCGGCGATTTGCGACCGACTCGCCAACAGCAAGCGTGGCACTTCCAAGCCGCCACATGCCAGCACACATGTGCGCGCTCGCACCCGCAAACGTTGCTTCCCACGTGTTGCAACATCAAGATGCGTCACCGTGCGGAGATTATCCGTCAGGGCAATATTGGTGCAGGTGGCGTGCAAAAGTACTTGAATACGCTTGTCCCGAGCAAGACGATCGGTATTTGCGGCGCCAAAGTCGGTTGGGCAACTGAACCGCTCAATATGATCAGTGGAGATTTCAGGCGACGCAAAATCGTCGAACATGGGGCGCATGCCTCCTGGCAGCGCGGTTCTGGCTGAATAGTCGTAACGCCCAAGTTCTGCCGGCGTATGCGCTTGCCGCCAGAATGGCACAACAGCATCATAAGTGATTGGCCAGCACGAGGGTAAGTCGAGCCATGGTCGAGGTGCAAAATCCAGCGGATCGAACGGTACGCAACGTCCTCCCCAGATCGTGGTAGATCCGCCTAACCCTCTGCGCCTGTAGGTGTCCGTCGGCGGATGCAAGTCTGGATTGGCGACCTCACCTGCGCATAGGGCCTGGCTCGCCGCATCTGGCCGCAACCCGCCTGATTCAAGAACGATCACGCGCGCTCCACTTTCGGCGGCGCGCAATGCAATGAGAATGCCAGCAGGCCCTGCTCCGACCACGCAAAGATCGCACTGGAGTGCGCTATCTGCGTTCAATTCATCGATGTTGAAGATCATCCGGCATCGCTCCCGCAGCGTGCATAGACACCTGCCATTGCTTTAACAAAACTCTCCATTGCAAAACACTGATCGTAGAGGCGCTTGCCATTTTCCCCGATCTGCTTTGCCAACCAAGGTTCTGTCATCAACCGCACAAGCGCCGCCGACAATGCGGGCTGGTCACCCGGCGCCACCAGCAGAGCGTCATGGCCGTCAGTGAATACGTCAGGTATTGCACCTATCCGCGTCGTGATTATTGGCACCGATGCGCTGGCGGCCTCGAGCAGCACCAACGGCAGCGCCTCATGATACGATGGCAGCACCAACGCATCGGCTTGCAACAGCAGGTCCGTCGCGGCCGAACGGTCCAGCCAACCCAAGAATTGCACCCTTCGCGCAATTCCGAGATCCTGCGCCAAGGCAACGAGAGGCGCGAAATCGCCGCCACCGCCCACCAGCAACCGCCATTCCGGCAATGTCAAACAGTCGCCCACCGGCATCCGCGCGAGAGCACACAACAGGTCCGGGAGCCCTTTCCGCGCCAGAAGGTTCCCCAGAAAAACAAGGCAAAATCCATCCGCGCGCGGCGTGATGTGTTCAACTTCAAGTTGTGGCACACCGTTATGAATGACCACCACGCGTGATGGAGTTACACCAAGTTTCTCAACCAGCCATTCTCGCCAAAGTGGACCGAGAACAATACATGTCTGAGCACGGCGAAACACGAGCGCCGCAAGGAACTGGGCCAGTCTGGGCAGCTTCTCATGGGATCCAATAATGTCCGATGCATGCAAATGGAGGATCGTCGGAACGCTCATCATGTGTGCTACTGTGAGCAAGAAACCCTTGCGCGCGACGCTACCGCCTTCGCCAAAATTCAAATGAACAATGGCAGGGACATCACTGACCGCGACTTGAAGTATTCGGCCAGCGGCCTTCATCATATGCCACCCAGATGCCAGCGCGGTCCCTCCGCCGCGTGACTCGAGAATTTCAAACTGCACACCCGCTTGAGGGCCATATGCGGACAGATAGGCCATGATACGCCCCATGCCTCCACCACGCGGCGCGTAGGGCGCCACAAGAAGAACACGCGGCGTAATTCGTATCGCTACGGCGTCTGCGCCGCCCCGTGTAGGAAAATCGACAATTTCATGAGCGCTAGCCATCGGCAACCCGCATAATCCGTTGCCGCAACTACGAAGCTCCGCTACAAAGAGTCAACCCTGGGTTGTAGAGGTGCGTGCGATGACGGATGGTCGGGTGGCGGTTTTGGGTGCGACTGGTTTCGTGGGTCGAGTGCTGGTGCCGGCCCTGCTCGCGACAGGCCGAAACGTGACCATGGTTGCCCGACGCCGACCTCCCATCATACCGGCTGGCGCGAGCTTTGTCACCTGCGACGCAGGCGATGCGCATGCGCTGGCAGACGCGGTCTGCGGCATCACACAGATCGTCAACGCAGTATCCGGGACACCGGCAACCATGGTCAAGACCGCAAGAAATCTCTGCGCAATCCTGGGTCGCCGGCGCCCGCATGAACTCGCAATCGGACTGGTTCACATGAGCAGCCTGGCTGTTTTCGGCCAAGAGACGGGAATACTCGCGGAAAGCACAATTCCCGTCCCCGCCCGTCGCCATCCATACGGTGTCGCAAAACTTCGGGCCGAAGCGATATTGCTGGCCGAACCGACGATTGTTGCCGGCTGCGTGGTGCTGCGGCCAGGCTGCATATACGGCCCAGGGGCAGCTGTGTGGAGCGACCGCATAGGAAGACTCTTGCTGGCGGAACGCCTCGGTTGGCTTGGCCGCGAAGGGCGAGGGCGGTGCAATATCGTCCATGTCGCCGATGTGGCCCACGCTGTGATTGTTGCTTTGGAGATCGGGCGCGACATTGCCGGCGTGCATCATCTGCTGGCCCCTGAGGAGCTCACCTGGAACAATTTCTTTTCCCGCTACGGCGCACATCTCGGTGTAGCGTCGTTGCCAAATATCGGACGCGCGCAACTCATAGCCGAAAGCTTGGTTGCGGCGCCTTTGGCCAAACTGCTTGCGCGGCTAGGCGGACGGCCACCCGACATCATCACCCCCAGCATGCGCCGCCTGTTTCGCAGCCGAGCGATGCCAATTTCCCAAAGTGCAAGACTGCTGTTGCCCTCCAATTTTAGGGTGTTAGAGGACGGCCTGGCTGAAGCAGCGAGATCACTATTCCAATACAGCAACATTACCCCAGGTGCAGATAGACCCAACGTCCCATCCAGGGCCGCCGTGGCATGAGCGGCAACATCCCACTTGCAGAACCACAGCCAATGCCATTCATCGAGGTGATAGCCCACATGCGGGCGCGCCGCCCCAGAGCTTTGATGATATTGGCTCTCGCCGTGGCAGCCACGCTGCTGCTGGCAGCGTTGTTGCCGCCACGATTCACTGCCACCGCGACATTAGCAGTATTGCCGGCGCCTGAATTCACCGTCCGGCAAGACGCGGGGTCACGCGTTTTGAGCACCAGCGCGTTGGCCATGGATCAGGTGATGAAGGCGGAGACAGAGATACTGGAAAGCGCTGACTTACACGAAGGCGCACTGCGTGCCGTCGGCATGCTGAATGTTTATCCCCATATCGACCCAGCTTCGGCCGGTCCGACCCTCCGCGTGGCGCGACAGGTCCTGCACATCGCCTTATCACCATGGATTGTCCCGACACCAGACTCGCCGGCGGCCAGACTCGAGCGCGCGCTGCGGCAGTTCGAATCCGACCTGAAGGTACTCCCCACAAAGGACGCCAATGTCATCGATGTATCTTTTCGCCATAACGACGCCAAGATGGCAGCCGAGGTCGTCAACATCTTGCTTACGAAATACGCGCAACGCCGCGAGCAGCTTTACGTCGATCCACAGTTGGAGGTCGTTCGGCGCGAAACGGATTCGCTCAGCCGAGCAGTCCGCGAGGCCGATGGCGCGCTCGCAAGATTCAAAATCCAACACCAAATTTCCGACTACGGCGCGGAACGCGACTTGTTGGTGCGGCGCCAAAGCGCCACGGGTCAAGCTTTGGCGGACGCGGAAGCGAACGCCGCCGAGCAACAATCCCGGGTCGCGGCCTTGGACTTGCAAACCCCCCTCCTGCCTTCAAGCGTAAGCCTCTATCAGGAATCTGACACCGACACGCGCCTGCAGACAATTGATGCCAGCCTGGTGGATCTGCGCGCGCAGGTGGCGGCCGCGCGGGTGCATTATCGCGATACCAGCCAGAAAGTGACCGGTTTGCTTCTGCAACTGCATACGCGGGAAGCGGAGCGGCGGCGGCTTGCGGATAATCCAGCGCCATCCGTAACGCGCGCCGGCCGCAGCGTCGCGCTCGACAGTCTCTTGCTCGATCATGTGCGCGCCGTGACCGACCAGGCTGCAGCCTCCACGCGCGCGGGCGCATTGCGTGAGCAACTCAACGATATTGCAAACCGTCTCTCGCGACTTACCGGCGAGGAAACGGCACTCGGCGAACTGATGCGTCGGAAAACAGCGGCTGACGCAGCGTTCGCCAGTGCAAGTCAAGTCCTCGCGGAACAGCGCATGACAGAAGCCGAGGACGCATTGCGGCTGGCGAATGTGCGCGTCATCCAGCCCGCGCGCATTCCATTACAGGCACTCCCCATTCCAATGTTGATTACAGCGGCTGGAACTTTGATCGGTGCACTTTCGGCTTCGCTTTGGTGCATCGCTGGCGTCATAGTCCGTCCAACCTTCCTGACACCGGAAGGTCTCGCCCACGCGACGGGCTTGCCTGTGCTTGGTGTATTTCCCGCATTGGCGGGGTAGCGGACGATTTACGTGCAGGCTTAATCTTGAATTTTTGTTTGATCCGATATCGACCTCTCATTCGGTAACCGGCGCGAGCAAATCAGCCATGATGGCGATGGGAAAAGTCAAGGCGTCCCGCAAATATCGCGGACCAAGCCTGGCAGGCTCCCGCATGAGGCGCCATGCCCACTCCAAATTCAACCTTCGCAAAGCTGTCGGCGCACGGCGATCGAGGCCAAGTTCCACGCGTACAGCCTGGCCGCAACATAACCCCCAACATGGGGGTAAGTGGCTGCGGTGACGATAAATAAAGATTTCGCTTACGGGAGCGCCAAGGCTCATCACCAGTATGTCGGGGCGAGCGGTGCCTATAGCGGCCAGTAGCCGAGATCGTCCCGCACTGTCCCCCAAAAGGTTTTTTGGCGCCACAATGCTTTGCCAGCAATCATTTAGGTCGCGCGCGGTCGCCCATCCTTGCAGAGCCAGCTGCGTTTCGGCACTTTCCGATACAACCAGAACCTTTCGCCGGTGCGTAGGCGCACCATTTGCCAGAAGGCGAAAAATGTCGCAGCCCGTGACGCGCCCTCCCGCCATGACCCCGCGCAGGCGGCCGTACGCCGCAACCGGAAAGCCGTCCGGACAGATGATTTCAGCGAAGTTGCAAGCTTTTGCGAAGTCCGGCAGTTGGCGTAATAGCCGCAGGTGGTCCAAATTTGGCGTCACAACCAGTCGAACGGCTCCATTCGGCGGCTGATCCACGATGCGGGCGCAGACCTCATCCGCCTTCATCTTTGAGAAGGCCAGTCCAAACAACAGCCGGCGAGGCCTGGGGCGGAGGATACGCTCAAATAGTGCCTGATGCCGCGCGACACATGTTGATACCGAATAAGTCTGCGCCCGTTTCATCAGTTTGGGCGCAGGAAAGCTCGCCCGCGCATCGTCGCGCATCGCGTCTGCCAGTGCCGCAGCATCGCCTACCGGCACGAGCCAACCAAATCTTCCTCCGGCCAGAATCTCGTTCGGTCCGTGCGGACAGTCCGTCGCAATGACGGGCGTTCCACACGACAGAGCCTCAACGATGACATTGCCGAAACCCTCGTATTGCGATGGCACGACGAGTGCTGTGGCATGCGCCATCCAGGGCCGCGGATCGGCCACAAATCCGGCGAAATGAACGGCGTCGCTGACACCAAGTTCTTGAGCTTGCTGGCGCAAAGCTGGAAGGTTTGGCCCTTCACCGAGGAGAATCAACCGCGCCGGACCATGCTGAAGGCGCAACGCAAAGCTCCGCAACAATAATGCAGGGTCTTTTTGGCCAACCAGCCGCCCCACAAAAAGAAATACCGGAACCGCAGGATCCGCGAACCACGGGTTCGGCGGCTCAGCCGGGGACAGTTCAGCGGCATCGTCCGTGATTGGGTTATGAATTACTGTCAAGCGCCCAAGCCGGATCCCTGTTGTCAGCGATAGATCTGCTGCCACGCCGACCGAAACTGCGACGATCCCGTCGGCAAAGTGCGACAGAAGCCGATACAGCGGTGGCACGACGCGATAGCGCCAGCCGATCACCGCCTCCGCTGAGAGAGCATTATGTTGGCAGATAACCAACCTTGTCCGGCCACCAGCCAGCAGCCGTGCACAGAGAGCCGCAATGTTGTTATGATCCAGGCTGCTCAATAGAATATCCGGCCGGCGTTCCCGCAGCACTTTTGCAAGTCGGATTACTGACCCCCAGGTGCGCGCATGACCCAACTCCACCAGTTCAACACCGTGGGGAATTTCCGCCTTGAGGCTCCCCCGCGCATATTGAACGATCAGCGTTACGGCGTGGCCTTGTCGCAAGAGGCCATCGGCGAGTCGCAAGCGCATACGTTCCACGCCACCGCCCGACAGATCGTGCATGAACAGCGCTATAGCGGGCGGCGATCCCCTCATCAGACGGACCCAGCAAATGGCACAATGTACATTTTCTCTGAAACGGAACAAATACCTTGATTGAATGCGGGGAGACGTGCAAGAGCGCTGCCCACCAGCATCACCAGCAATGTCGATTTGCGGCCCAATGAATTACTGGTTGATGTCACTAATACGAAGCTAATTACCATGATCCGCCCTTCTTCATCGGTGCGCGTCCAGAGCCACGTTAACAAGGCGATCAATCCGAGAACAAAAACCGGAAAGCATAGGCCTCCAAGAGTTGCGGCCATAAGCAACCAGAAATTCTCTATTACATCGACACCATAGCCAAGGCGGAGCGGTTCAACCAGTGCTATTAAATCCTTGCGTTGGCATCCGAATATAATTTGTTCAGTACTCAACAGGCCGAGCAGATGAAATTGCCCGATCCGAGACTGGGCGCTCGGATCCCAGTAGAAATGTTCGGCAAGACGTTCCGCCATTCCCCCCGAGAAGATAATGGCTAGCACCGCTGTTCCAGCGAGCAGTACGACGAGAGAGCCGGCAACATGTACCGGCGAAAGCTGCCCTGACGCGGCCTTTTTGACCAGAGGCCGGGCATAGAGCCAAATGCCGCCAAGAATTGAAACCATCACCGACACACGGCCACCAAAAGCCAACAGAGCCGCAAGCATCCATACCTGGTAGATCCGGCACCACCACGGAGCTTGCAGCCGATCAGGGCATAGCAAAAGTCCTATCATCGTTGCAGCCGCACCGGTCAATGGGTGATCATACAGCGCAATCGGCCGAAAATCCTGGGAAAGCTCTGAGTTCATGCCGAAGAACGGTATTATGTGTGTCCCGGCGGCAGCTTCAACCAACCCTAAAGTCGCGTTGAGAACGAACAGGAACCGCAACATTTGCGCAAGCCGAGCGGCCTGAGGCGGACTCAGGTCACACATCGCAATGCCGATCATTCCGGCGGGTAAGAATGTCTCAACGAACGTCACCAGACCACCCGGCCCTGTCAGGCACGCTGCGTAAAGAATACAAAAAAGAATCGCGCCAACATAGCATGCCAATAATCTCTGATGGCATAAAAGTCGCCAAAGGGACAACGCAGGCGCGAAGCCATCTGCGAGACGAACAAACATTGCCCCGGCAGCGAAGTATGTAGCCGGACTCAACTTTGCGATGATAGGGCCGCTCTCCTCGACATATGGTATGCCAAGCGTCTCCAGCACATTACCCCCGAGAAGAAATTCGCTCGCGAGCGCCAGCATCGCGAGAGTAATTGATAGGCGGTGCGCAGCGCCTGCTTTCATGACAGGTGACTGTCGGGTAAAGCGATTCGCGCTCGCCAACCGAATGGATGGAGTCTTCCTTGTTGCAGTAAGATAAATTTTGCTCGACGATCCTCCTGGCGATTAGCCAGGAGCACATTATGCGTCGACGCGAATTTATCACCTTGGCAGCTGCCGGCATCGGATTGCCGCACCAAAGCACCCCCCTGCGGGAATTGGCCGCGGCCCGCAATATCACGTTCGGCACGGCGGTCACATTGTCCGACATAGCCCAAAACTCGGCATACTCGGATCTCATTTCGCGCGAATGCGCCATCATCACCCCCGGTTTGGAAGCGAAATGGGCGGCCACGGAGCCGCAGGACGGTGAGTTCCGGTTCGGCCCACTCGACACGCTGGTGCGTTTTGCGGGCGGGCATGGGCTCCAACTTCACATGCACAATCTTGTTTGGGCGGTGTACCTGCCGCCGTGGCTTCCGGCCGCGCTCGCGCAGGGGCGCGGCCAAACTGTACTCGCGCGCCACATTGGCACCATCGTGGGGCGTTACCGCGGGCACGTCCATTCCTGGGACGTCATAAATGAACCCGTGGATCCGCGTTGGCCGAGCGCGCCAGAAGGTCTTTGCAATACACTCTGGCGGCACGCTTTGGGTGCGGATTTTGTTCCCGTTGCTATTCGGGAAGCACATCAGGCGGATCCCATGGCCAAGCTCTTCATTAATGACGATGACCTTGAGTATGACGCGCCCGACCGCGAACAGAAGCGTAACATCTATCTGCGGCTGATTGAAGCGTGGCTTAGAGCTGGTGTTCCTCTCACGGGATTTGGGCTGGAGGCACACATCAAACCGTGGCTGCGTATCGCCGAAAAACAGTACCGCCGGTTTCTGGCCGAGCTGGCTGGCTTCGGCTTGACATTGCATGTCACCGAGTTCGATGTATGCGATCGAACCTTGCCGGGTGACATTGTCGCGCGCGATGCCGCCGTTGCCGCCATAACAAAGAATTTTTTTGACCTCGTTCTCGACGAGCCGGCCTTGCGGACAGTCATAACGTGGGGGTTGTACGACCCTGCCAGCTGGATGCTGCATGACCCGGCCGGCCGGCGGTTGGACGGCTTGGCACCACGTCCGTTGCCTTACGATAGGTTTCTGCAACCAAAACCCATGCGCGCCGCCCTGGTAGCCGCCTTTCAAGCCGCACCACATCGGGCGGCCTGAGCCCGCAGATGGTGCTCGCCTGCGTCCTTCAATTCGCGAATTCCAAATCTGTGCGGTTGCGAGCGGCGCCCTCGAGCACGGTGCCCACCACGCGGCCACCAGCTTCAGTCACCGCCGCCACCGCTTTCTTGATCGCGCCAATTTGCGTGATGCCAGCTTGCACCACCAGCACAGTGCAGTTGCATAGCGGCGCCAATGCCAACGAAGCGCCGCTGCACGGACCCGGCGCCTCGATGACCAAGATGCGGAACGGATTTGCTAATGTGGCCAGCGCCTGGGTCCGAACTGGCCCATAAAGCAGATCCGCGTCGGCAGCCGAAGAGCCAATACGATAGTGATACAGCCCGACCAGGAATGCATTTGGCAGCGGTCCCGCGGCAGGCTGCGGCTCGAAAAGTCCGCGCGATTTTCGATCGATTTCCACCATGAGTGTCCGACCGACCATTACGGCACAAGCATGCGCGAGAGCCGCTGCCACCATTGACGGTCGTTGCGCTGCAACACAACCTGACATCAGAATAATTTGCGGCCCGTGTGCCGGACGGTATGACAATATACGCGCGAGCAATGCTGCGGCTACTCGGTCCACACCTACTTTTCCGCGCGGCAATATGGGCGCGCTCGTATGGTCGGAGCAATTCCTGACAGTGACGGTGGACGGAACCGACCGACCCGCCGCCAAAACCGCTTCCAGCGCGTTCCGCGGATTGGTCTGATGGGTCAATACGCGTTCTCTCCCGTAAGCAACACCCAAGGTGTGCGGACCAGAATTGCCAGGTCGAGCCATATCGACCAGTTGTCTATGTAGTACAGATCGTACGCGATGCGCTGCCTCAATGCCTCCGTGTTGGGCACCGCGCCACGTGATCCATGAATTTGTGCCCAGCCAGTCAAGCCAGGTTTGACCCGATGCCTCTGAGCATATTCAGCGACCACCGTGCAGCCGGCACGTTCAGCCGCATGTAGTACGTCGGCATGCGGCCTTGGCCCTACAAGGGACATTTCACCGCGCAGTACGTTCCACAGTTGCGGCATTTCATCGATGCTATTGCGTCGCAAAATGGCGCCGATGCGCGTGCAGCGCGGATCGTTACGAATTGTTTGATGGCCCGCCGCCGCCCCTATCTCATGCCACATTGTACGGAATTTGTAGATCGTAAAGACCCGGCCACCCCACCCGCTGCGGCGCTGGTGGAATATCACCGGTCCCCGGCTGTCGCATGCCACGGCGAGTGCTACAAACAGCATGAATGGGGCTATCAAGATTAAGAGAATTATTGCTCCTGCCTTGTCCATAGCCGACTTGGCAATCAGGTCCCAATGCTTCAACGGCCGGTCGGCCACCACCGACATCGGCACGCTGCTTAGTAGCCGAAGTTTGCGCCTTGTTGTAGCGGGTGCATCAACATTCGAACAGATTGTCACTTGAATCGGCATCGACTTTAAATGCTGCACAATTGGTTCAGCATCCACGCTGTCTGCTGCGTTAAATGCCAAGACAACGGTGTCGATCTCTCCCGCACGTGCCAGCTCGAGCAGTTCAGCCATGCTCGAAGAAAGCGGTTCTCCGAAGTCAAATTCATCGGCGTCATCGAATACGCGAACGATCGCAGCTCCTTCCGCAAGGCGCGTCGCCAAACGGCCCGCCACATCAGGGGCACCAATAACGGCGACCGCTTCTCGAAGGGCACCACTCATTGCGAGCCGATGCAAATATGTTAAGATCACGGCGCGGCTAATACACGCAGACAGCAAATAAGTTACGCACCAACCTAGCAGCCAAAGGCGAGCCATATCGCCGAATCCGCGCGTTGCCAGTCCAATCGCAAGTAGGATCGAAATAGCGGCGACAGCCCGCACTACCATTGCGGCAAAGATTCGACGTGGTGCGAACAACTCGCCGGCAATGGCTAAGCGCGGCTCGCGGAGTATCAGTGCCGCAATAATGCTCCCCAACATGACTTCCCGCAACATCGGCCCGATGATTGCGTAAATGGAAAGTCCCTGATGACCAAAGAGCACGTAGCAACAGCCGGTTAAATACCCCAGCAATATCCCGCCCAGGACATCGCAAAGCAACAGACCGTCGTTATAGGCCGGCAGGAAATCGGGCGCCTTCCGGCAACTGGCTGCTCCCGCGACGTCAGGTGGATGACAGGGGGCATCTTTCAGCCCTTTCCCACCGGTTTTCGCGACGGCAGCGTTTCTACTCGCTCGAAGAACGGCCATGAAATGCAACCTAAGGTCGTATAACTTATCTGTGATAAAACCGGAGATTGATGTCAAGGGCATTCTGATCAGGCGGGACGGTAGCCCTTGAACATGTCCTGCGCGGCTTCGATGTCGGCCATGGACAGCAGCACCGCGCCGCCCGCGGCCTGTGCCAGGTGGTATTGCCGCGCCAGGGCTTCCAGTTCCGTTGCGCGCCACATCGCCTGCTCCAAGTCGCGACCCGCGGCGAGCATGCCGTGATTTGCCATCAGGCACGCGAAGCGATCCGCCATGGCTACGCGCACCGCGTCCGAAAGCGCTGCCGTGCCGAAAGTTTCGTAGCGGGCACATCGCACATCGTCGCCGCCGAACGTGGCAATGATATAATGACATGGCGGGATGTCGCGCCGTGCGAGCGAGAGCGCGGTGTAGTAGGGTGAGTGGGCATGCACCACCGCGCCGAAAT
>Ga0116228_10000238_pt1 | contig 39691 bp, 29 predicted proteins | sample S1TSphfallax_2_FD_89694 | JGI IMG/M metagenome (GOLD analysis project Ga0116228, IMG submission 89694) | Host-associated microbial communities from peat moss isolated from Minnesota, USA - S1T2_Fc - Sphagnum fallax MG | ecosystem: Host-associated > Plants > Peat moss > Unclassified | place... | reverse complement strand
TCTACGAGATCTATCCGCGCAGCTTTCAGGATACCAATGGCGACGGCGTCGGTGACCTCAACGGTGTCACGCGCCGCCTCGATTACTTGCAGCATCTCGGCGTGGATGCGATTTGGCTGACGCATGTCTGGGGCCTGACGATCAAGCCGTGTCGGCGCGCTGCACGAACCGGAGTACCACCCTCTCCATGATTTCGCGCCAATGATCCAGCGCATCCGGGGCCATGAGATCGACGCCGAGAAACGTGGACAGGGTGAACTTGTTCGACAAGTAAAAATAACCCAGCGAACACATGGCGATGTAGAGATCGGTGGCGCCGATGTCGGCGCGGAAGGTCTTCTGCTTGACGCCGCGGGCGAGCACGTCGGAGAGAATGGTGATGAGCGGAAACGACAGTTCCTTGACGCGCTTGGAACGCGACAAGTGCCTGCCCTGATGGAGATTCTCGTTGCTGAGCAGCGTCAGCATCTCCGGATGCGCCAGGTAGTGATTCCACGTGAAACGGATGATCTCGCGCAATGCCCGTTCAGCATTCAGTCCCGACAGGTCGAGCGCCGCCTCGGCATCCCCCAACTCCTTATATATGGTCTCCAGTACCGCAACGAACAGACGCTCCTTGCTGCCGAAGTAGTAGTAGATCATGCGGTCGGTGGAATGGGCGGCCTTGGAGATCTTCTCGACCCGGCCGCCGGCAAAACCGTTCCTGGCGAAGACATCGATCGCGGCGCGCAAAATGTTGTCGCGCGTCGCCACGTGGCCGGCCGGCCGGCCGCGGGCAGCCTTCTTCCTGGCAGGAGCGGCCCGCGCCATGGAACGATCTTTCACCCTCGACATTCGCAACTCTCCCAGGCGTTCGCGCCGCCGTTCGCGCTTGCAATGAGATTTTATCCCCGGTACGCTCGGTTTTAGCAATTAGTGAAGTAAGCACTTAATTTCAAGTGATGCCGTGCGGGCTTCGTCAGTGCGGTCGACTACCACGGGTCGCAATCGCCATGAGTCACAATTGGCAGGGAGCTGTCTTCGCGCGTCTCGCCACGAGCCGTTGGCACTTCCAACATGGGCCCATCGATTTGGTTCTGGATGTCGATGCGCCCGCAGCGACGCGAGATGATTGCATCGGTGATTGCTGGAAGGCATTTCAAGACATCTTGCCGCGACTGGTGGCCGAACTGACCGCGCTGCGCCGCCCGGCATCCGCGCGCATGCCGTTTCAGGGCACCGTCGCCAGACGCATGGCGCAGGCGTGTGCACCCTACGCAGACGAAGTTTTCATCACGCCGATGGCGGCCGTGGCCGGCTCCGTGGCGGATGAATTGATCGGTACCTTTCACCGCGCCGGCGTGAGCCGCGCCTGCATCAACAACGGCGGCGACATCGCTTTGCACCTGGCGCCGGGCGCCCGCTATCGTGTCGGAGTTTGGTCACTGATCGACCGGCTGCCGCCCGCCGCGGCGGGAGACACCGGTCTCGATGGACGGTTCATCATCGATGCCGACATGCCGGTACGCGGCGTCGCCACCAGCGGCTGGCGCGGCCGCAGCTTCAGTTTGGGGATCGCCGACAGCGTGACGGTGCTGGCGCATAGCGCGGCAGCCGCCGATGCGGCGGCGACGCTCATCGCGAATGCGGTCGATTGCGATGCACCGGGGATCGTGCGGGCGCCGGCGTCGCAGTTGAAAGACGATTCGGATTTGGGTGACCGCTTGGTGACTGTCGATGTTCCCACGCTCGCAGCGACGGCCATCGGGTCGGCATTGGCGCGTGGCCGGCGGGCGGCTGAGCATTGGCGCGATCGCGGACTCATCCACGCGGCCGCGCTGTTTCTGCAGGGCTCTGTCGAGGTGGTTGAGCCGCGGTATTCGGCGTCGCCGACGCGCGGCCATTGCGTTGCGGCCATCGCATGATCGAGATACGGCGCTTCTTCAGTCACGTCGAAGACATTTTCCATGAATTTGGGCCGCCGCCCCTGTTGCCGCTGCGGCGCGGCGCTGCGGCCGCCGTGATCAAGAACGAGTTTGCCGGGCGGTACGTGCAGAATATTGCCCCGCGCATGGACGAGTTGAAGCCGCTGGGGCTGGAATTGGCCAGGCGTCTGCTCGCGGCACTCGACCGCCCGCCGGCCGCCATCCAAGGCTATGGAAAGGCCGCGATTGTCGGCGGCGCCGGCGAACTCGAGCACGGGGCGCTATGGCATGCACCGGGCGGATACGGCATGCGCGAGCTGTTGGGCTGGACGGAAGGCGGCAGTGCGGCGTCCGCCGGCGACCCAGGCCTTGCGTCTTCCCACGGCGCGCAAACGGGAAACGCGCTTGCCATCGTATCGTCCACGAAAAAAGTGGCCGGCCCGGGAACGGCCATCGATGTGCCTTTGACGCACGTGAATGCAAGCTACGTGCGCAGCCACCTGGATGCGATCGAAGTGAGCGTCCCGGGTGCGCCGGCCGCCGATGAGGTGGTTTATATATTGGCCATGAGTTGCGGGCCGCGTGTGCATGAACGTCTGGGCGGTTTGCGCGTCGAGCAGATTGAACGGTGGGACGGTCAAAAATGAGGAGCTCGGCATGATTGCTGCGATACGTAAGCTGGTCGTGCAGGTCGATGAGACCCGCCTGGAAATGGGGCGGCCGGTGGAACCTCCCACGCGGCGCGCCGTTGCCATGGCTGTCATCGCCAATCCATTCGCAGGCCAGTATGCGCAGGACCTGGAGGCGTTGATGACGATCGGCGAGGAATTGGGCCAACTGCTCGGCGCCAAATGCGTCGCGGCGCTTGGCATCCCGCCGGAAGCTGCACAAAGCTACGGCAAGGCGGCGATCGTCGGAGAGGGCGGCGAACTCGAACATGCTGCGGCCATCCTGCATCCTAAGATGGGTGCCACGTTGCGCAAGGAGGTCTCCAAGGGCGCTGCATTGGTGCCGTCCGCGAAGAAAATGGGCGGACTGGGCACGGCGATCGATGTGCCCTTGGGGCACAAGGACGCGGCATTCGTGCGCAGTCATTTCGATGCCATCGAAGCGCGGGTGGCTGATGCGCCGCGCCGCGATGAAATCGTCGTCGCGATCGCGGTGACCGACAGCGGCAGACCGCACCCGCGCGTCGGCGGCCTGCAGGCGCACGAGATTCAGGGCAAGGACGGACTGCGCTGATGGCTGCACCCACGGAGTCGCACAGCAGCGGCAAGGTTGTCATCACGAACGTCGGTTTGATGCTGTCGGGCGACCTGCAGCGTCCGATACTCGATGCGGACACGGTGGTGATCGAGGCGGGAAAGATCAAGGCGGTGGGCAGGCAGGCGGACTGCGATTTGAGTGACGCGAACACGCGCATCGATGCGCAAGGCTCGGCGCTCGCACCGGGACTCATCGATTCGCACGTGCACCCGGTGTTCGGCGATTGGACGCCGCGTCAGAATCAACTGGGATGGATCGACTCGACTCTCCATGGCGGCGTCACCACCATGATTTCCGCCGGCGAGGTGCATCTGCCGGGACGCCCCAAGGACATCGTGGGCTTGAAAGCGCTGGCCATCACGGCACAGCGCAGTTTTCACAACTCGAGGCCCTCGGGAGTCAAGGTGCTGGCGGGCGCTCCGGTGCTGGAGAGCGGCATGGTGGAATCCGATTTCGCCGAACTCGCCGCCGCAGGCGTCACCTTGCTCGGTGAAATCGGCCTAGGTTCGGTCAAGAGCGGACAGGAAGCGGGTCCGATGGTGCAGTGGGCGCGCAAGCATGGCATCCAGAGCACCATTCACACCGGTGGTCCGTCGATTCCCGGATCCGGCCTCATCGACAAGGATGTCGTGCTGGAGGCGGACGCGGACATCATCGGCCACATCAACGGCGGACACACCTCGTTGCCCTATGGCCAGGTGTGCGAACTATGCGAGCGTTCCAAGCGGGGCCTCGAGATCGTCCACAACGGCAACGAGCGCATCGGCATCCTGACCGCGCGGCACGCCCGTGAATTGGGCTGTGCGGAGCGGGTGATTTTGGGCACCGACGGTCCGGCAGGGTCCGGCGCGCAGCCGCTCGGCATCTTGCGCATGATTGCATTGCTGTCCAGCATGGCCGACATCCCCGCCGAAGAGGTTTTTTGTTACGCCACGGGCAACACCGCGCGCCTGCGCGGTCTGGATGGCGGATTGATCGAGCCGGGGCGTGCAGCCGATCTGACATTTCTCGACCGGGCGCAGCAGACCGCGGGCCGCGACCTGCTCGAAAGCGTGCGGCTCGGCGACATTCCGGGAGTGGGCATGGTGCTCATCGACGGCGTGATCCGTTGCCATCGCAGCCGCAACACGCCGCCGGCGACGCGCGTACCCGTGGTGTCTGGGTGATGGCCGCGGAATTCAGCCCCGTGGCGCCCCGCATCGGCGATCTGCGCCGCCTGGTGGGACAGGGAAAGATGACTTCTCACCAAATCGTTGCCATCACGGTGTGCATGGGCCTCAACATGCTGGATGGTTTCGACATCCTGGTCATGTCGTTCGCCGCGCCGGGCGCGAGCGCGGAGTGGAAATTGAGCGGCAGCCAGCTCGGCGTGCTGTTCAGCGCGGCCTTGGTGGGCATGGCCTGCGGTTCGCTGTTTCTCGCACCGCGTGCCGACCGCTTCGGACGACGCGCGATCGTCATGCTGTCGGTGTCGATCGTCAGCGCCGGCATGCTGGCCTCGGCATTCGCAGCCTCTTATCAGTGGTTGGCGGTGTTGCGTGCCCTCACGGGAATCGGCATCGGCGGGATTCTGGCGAGCGCCACGGTGTTGGTGGCCGAATACGCTTCCGATCGGTGGCGCAGCACCGCGAGCTTCTTGTACACCTCGGGATATTCCATCGGCGGAACCGTGGGCGGCGCCATCGCCGCGATTTTGATCGGACGGTTCGGCTGGCGCACGGCCTTCGAGTTCGGCGGGGCCGCGTCATTCCTGATGCTGCCGATCAGCTTTTGGGGATTGCCCGAGTCGGTGGATTTTCTCATCACTCGTCAACCGGCCGGCGCGCTGCTTGCGTTGAACCGCCTGCTCGCGAAAATGCGGCATCCCGTGCTGTCGATGTTGCCGCAACGCGATTCGCCGGGCGCAAACGCGATGTCGGGTTCGGTGAGGCGCTTGTTCGCGCCGCCCTTGCAGCGCGCAACCCTCCTGACCTGGCTGGCATTTTTCTTCATCATGGGCGGATACTATTTCGTCTTCAACTGGACGCCGAAGCTGTTGACCTCGAGCGGACTCACCGCGCAGCAGGGCATCAGCAGCGGTGTGCTGTTGAGTCTCGGCGGCATCGCCGGCACCGTGCTGTTCGCGTTCGTCACGCGCGTCATCGACGTGCGCCGCGTAACGCTGGGGTGCCTGCTGGTTTCCGCGGCGCTGATGGCACTGTTTGCCGTGAACGCCACACATTTGTCCGTGGCGCTGCTCGTCGGCGTCGCGCTCGGTGGTATGTCGACGAGTGCCATGGCGGGTTTCTACGCCATCACGCCGACGTTATATGACGCTGATTTACGCACGGCGGGCATGGGCTGGGGCATCGGCATCGGACGCATCGGCGCCATTCTCGCGCCGCTGGGTACCGGCGTGCTGGTGGATCGCGGCTGGCATTCGGTTCAGCTGTTTTGCCTGTTCGCCGGTGCCTTTCTTCTCGCCTGGCTGGCGCTTGCCGGCATGACATCCAAGCCCTCGCGCAAGCTCGCGGTGAGTGAGGCTTAAGAATTCGTCATTCGGGATGACATGTTATGTCGCGCGGGCGTCGCGCCCGCGAACGACATTGTCTGCGAATCCCTTGCCGGCGGCTTCATGAAGCTTTGCAGACACGACGGGTGCACTTCACATATTGCCCGCGCACCAGGTTGAAATTAATACACACGTTGTCTTGACCCCACCGACGATTCAGAATGCTCTTCCATAAGAGCGAGGCGATCATGTTGGTTCAAGAGAAGAATGCTCCGGAGAAAGCGCGCACTCGTGCCGATCGGCCGGGCGTCAGGAGCGACTCCCCATCCACCATGTTCGACAAGGTGTTGCGTGCGTTCTCAATCGGCGACCTGTCTTTCTCCGATCTACAGTCGAGCCTGACGCGACTTCTCAAGGACGGTGCGCCGCCGGATGAACTGCTGACAGTGCTGCGCGGGCGCGAGTCGATCGAACCCCTGCCGGCGGAAGCTCGCGAAAACATCGTCGCCGTGCTGCAAGAAGCGCAGCCGCCGGTCGCCGCCGTGGCGACGGAGGCCGCGGAACGGCTTGTGGCCACGGCCGAGTCCACCGAAGCGGTTCGCTCGACGGCCACCGACGAGGAGTCCGAGAGCGCGGCGATGACGAGGCTGATTCAAGAAGCTGCCGCAGCGTGGGATGTGGAACCCAAAGCGCGACCAGCAGCCGTTGCCGCACCCACACCGGTGAACACCGGGCAGAACGTCGATTACAAGACCATGCGTCTTGCCCTGGGTCAGCGTGAGGACGACTTCGCCGCGCTGCAGGCGGAGCATTCGAGGGTGCTGGGGCTGCTCGAGGCGCGCGCCCGCAGTGCTGCGAAGCTGCAAGACGACGTGAAAGAACTTGCCGCGCACCTGGAGCAATCCCGCGGCGCGCTGTTGGCACAACAAGCCAAGACTCGTGAGATGGAAGAGGTATTGGCGGAGAGGATTGCGCTGGAGGAGGCGCTGCGAAAGCGCGGCGATCAGGCGCGCCTCGACGAGGCCGCCCGCTTATCGGAAGTCCACCGCAGGGAATTGGAAGTTCAGCAGAAGGAATTGGAGGCCCGCCAGAAGCAGTTGGAAGCCCGCCAGAAGCAGTTGGAAGCCCACCAGAAGGAATTGAGCGCGCTGCGCGAGACTCTGGAGGCGCGGGATGCGCAACTGGCCTCCTTGCAAGGAGAGCACGCGCGCATGGTGCCGCAGCTCGAGTCGGGCGCACAACGCGCAGCCAAATTGCAGGCCGAGCTCGCGGCCGCGCAGGCGCGCATCAGCGCTCTCGAAGCGGACGCAGCGACTTTCAGGGCGCGCGCGATCCCTGCCGCGCCGCCGGCAGACAGCGACGCGTGGGCGGATAAAATACTCGCGATGCAGCGCTCGCTCGAAGAGCGCAACGCTACGATCGAGGCACAGAAGCAGCAACACTCGAAGGTCGTGGCCTCCCTAATGGCGCGCGGCAAAGCCTCAGAGAACGAGTTGCAGGCAGCTCGCGTCCGCATCGACGCCTTGGCGTCGGAATTGCAATCTGCAGCCCGCGCGTCGGCCTCTGTGCGGGAGAGAGAGCGGGAAGCGCTGCAACTGCCGGATCTCGAACACACGATGCCTCTGCCGCCTGTGGATGAATCGCCGCTTGGCGTGGATGCCGCCGCGCAGCCGGTTGATGATGCCTCGCCGCCGGTGGACGATGTTCCGCCCGGGCTGCGATTACGGCGTGGATTGGAAATCGGCGATTTTTCGGCACCGCCCTTGGCCCCGCTGCCGGCGCGCCCGGGGCGTTGGTACGCCGGCGCGATCGCGCGTACCGGCGGCATTTGCGCGTTGATTGCCCTGCTCGCGATCGTCGCCTGGGCCGCCGCGCGTCATGCGTCGCCTGCGGCAAAAGCGCCTGAAGCTGCCGCGCCGCGGGCGCTTGCGGCGGGGGCCGTGATCCGCGATTGCGCGGCGTGCCCGCCCTTGACGGTGTTGCCCGCCGGGCGATTCAAGCAAGGTTCGGCCGACCACTATGCTTCGCCGAGCGTCAAGCCGTTGCACTGGGTTGCCATCGGCCATCCGATTGCCATGTCGACGAACGCCGTCACCGTGGATCAGTTTCGAACGTTCGCGACCGCCACGGGCCGGGACCTGCAGGGCTGCGACATCTACGATGGGCACTGGAAACATCAGCCGAAGAACAGCTGGCAGAATCCGGGCTTCGAACAAGGGGGCACGCATCCCGTGACATGTGCTTCCTGGAGCGATGCCGTGGCGTATGCACAATGGCTTTCCGCGCAGACGGGACATCATTACCGCCTGCCCAGCGCATCCGAATGGGAATACGCGGCGCGCGCCGGCAGCGAGGCGGTGCAGCCGTGGAGCGCCAACGGTTCGGATGCCTGCACACACGCGAATGTCGCGGATCTGAGCGCGGTGCGCCGCTATCCTGGATGGGTGGCTTTTGCCTGCAACGACGGCTACGTGTTCACCGCTCCGGTCGGCTCGTTCAAAGCCAATGCTTTCGGGCTCAATGACATGCTGGGCAATGTGTTTCAGTGGACCGAAGATTGCTGGAATCCAAGCTACAGCGGCGCGCCCCTCGATGGCTCGGCGCGTGCGGACGGCAACTGCAGCGAGCACGAACTGCGCGGCGGATCCTGGTTCAGCTCACCCGGCTACGTGCGGGCGGATTACCGCAACCACTTCGCGGAGAATTATCGTGCCAGCAGCACGGGCATTAGACTGGTCAGGGACATTACGCCATGATGCGCGATGATTTCATTACGCAGCACAGGTCGATATTTTTCCGCGGCTAGCTTGCCGGGGTTGGCCTTGGCCCTCGTGCTCGTGTCAGCGGTGGCGCAACAGGCGCCGGCTGATTCCGAGAAGGGCGTCAACGGGGATGTTGCGCGTACGTCCGCCCAAAGGTGCCGCACACGCGCCACCGTCAACACCTGCGACGATGCGCTGCGCTGGAACCCGAGCGATCCGTCACTGCTCGCGGCGATGGGCGATGCCTTGATGCGCGTCGGGCGATCGGCGGATGCGGTACGGGTGTACCAGCGCGCCGCGGCGCTGGCGCCGGGCACCCCACGCATCCAGGCCAAGATCCGGTCGGCCCAAACGCTGTCGGCCAAAGCGCGCACCAACAAGACGGTTCGCGACGCGTCGAGTGTGGCGCCCCCGGGCAAGCGTTATTCGAATTTGGATCCGGATACGCAGACGCATTGATGGATCCTGGCGCGTCCGTCAGCCGTTGACTCGGACGAACAACAACAGTGAACGGCCGGTGATGCCGTATACATCGCCGGATCGTCCATGATACGGCTCTTGTGCCGCCGGCAAGTTCGTGTCTATCAACAGTTCCCAGAAATTCCCGTCCGGGTATTCGGGCAGCGTGAATTCCACCATGTCGTAATGCGAGTTGAGGACCATGAGCATGGCGGCCTCGGTGCCGCGCTGGCGCACCCCTGTCGGCCGTGCGCGCCCATCCATCAGCATCCCGAAGCAGTGCATGAGCCCATCGCTCCATTCTTCGCTGCTCATTTCGTTACCCGACGCGTTGATCCACATGAGGTCCTTGACCTCCAGATCCTCATCGACGCTGCCGGTGAGAAAGCGATTCTTGCGCAGTATGGGGTACTTGCTGCGCAGCGCGCACAGGCTGCGGACGAACTGCAGCAGCGATTTGCCCTGCTCGCCCAGATTCCAATCAAGCCAGCTGATCTCATCGTCCTGGCAGTAGGCATTGTTGTTGCCTTTTTGGGTTCTTCCGAATTCATCGCCGGCCAGCAGCATCGGTGTACCTTGCGACAACAACAGCGTGGCGAGCATGTTGCGTATCTGACGCGCTCTCAAGGTGTTGATGGCGGCGTCATCCGTGGGACCCTCGACGCCGCAGTTCCAGGAGCGATTGTCGGTGCTGCCGTCCTTGTTGTCCTCGCCGTTGGCTTCGTTGTGCTTGTCGTTGTAGGTCACGAGATCATTCAACGTGAAGCCGTCATGGGCGGTGATGAAATTGATGCAGGCCCACGGCCGGCGGCCGTAGCGGTTGAAGACGTCCGCGGACGCACACAGACGCGCCGCCACGGCGTTGGCGGGTGCGGCGCCCTTCCAATAATCTCGCACGGTGTCGCGATAGCGATCATTCCATTCAGCCCAGCCTGGCGGGAAGCCGCCCACCTGATACCCGCCCGGCCCGCAGTCCCAGGGTTCGGCGATCAGCTTGACGGTGCGCAGCACCGGATCCTGGTGGCAAGCTTTGAGAAAGCCGCTCTGATTGTCAAAGCCGTTGGTTTCGCGGGCGAGGATGGTGCCGAGATCGAAACGGAAGCCATCGACGTGAGTTTCATTGACCCAGTAGCGCAGACTATCGGTCACCATCTCTATGACATTGGGATGTGAGACGTTCAACGTGTTGCCGGTGCCCGTGTCGTTGATGTAGAAACGCTTTTGATCGGGCAGCAGGCGGTAATACGATGCATTGTCGATGCCCTTGAAGGACAGGGTGGGTCCTCGCTCGTTGCCCTCCGCAGTGTGGTTGTAGACCACGTCGAGGATCACTTCCAGACCCGCATCGTGAAAGCGCGCCACCATCTCCTTGAATTCACGCAGCGTCTGTTCAGGTTCCGACGCATAGCGAGGGTCGGGAGCAAAGAAGCCGATGCTGTTGTAGCCCCAGTAGTTGGTCAGACCCTTCTCGAGCAAGTGACTGTCGTTGATGAAGGTATGGATGGGCAAGAGCTCGATGGACGTGACCCCGAGCGATTTGACGTACTCGACCACCTGCCGGGTGCCGAGTCCAGCATAGGTGCCCCTCTGACGTTCCGGCACCTCGGGGTGCAGCTTGGTGAAACCCTTGACGTGCGCCTCATAAATCACGGTGCGATCCCACGGCACTGACCGAGTGCGCGGCTGGCCCCTCCAGTCAAAGTTGGGATCGACCACCACACACTTGGGCACGAACGGCGCGCTGTCGCGTTCATCGAAGCTCAGATCGGCATCGGGTGAGTCGAGCGAGTAGCCGAACACCTCCGGTCCCCATTTAAGTTCGCCGATGTGGCCGCGCGCGTAGGGATCGAGCAGCAGTTTATTCGGGTTGAAGCGATGTCCTTGCAGCGGATCATAAGGTCCGTGAACCCGGAGGCCGTAGACCGAGCCGGGATGCACGTCCGGTATGTAGCCGTGCCACACCTCATCCGTATACTCCGGCAGCGTCAGCCGTTCGATTTCTGTCCCGCCGGCGGAGTCGAACAAGCACACCTCAACCTTGGTTGCGTGCGCCGAAAACAAGGTGAAGTTGGTGCCTTTGCCGTCCCAGATCGCACCGTGCGCGGCGGGGCTGCCCTCGCGCACTCGAGATGTATTCGCTGTCAAGTTGGTCCCGTTCCCGTTGATGGATTCGCCGGCGCGATTCGAAGAAAAATTGGATGCAATGTCTGCGCAATGTCCACTGACAAACGATGCGTCCCCGAAAGCGCGGGGCTTGTAGGACCCGGTCCTCATCGCTCGTCAGTGAAGATCCGAACTACAGTGCGCTTACCCGTGCACTGTAGGAGTGCATCCGATATACGAGAGTCGTTGTTTATCCCATCATCGCGCCCTAGTCCATTGGCTGTGGGGAAAAAATGCGAAACAATCTTATGAGTGAAGCTGCACATACCTGGGCGGTGGTGTTGGCGGCAGGTGACGGGCAACGGATCAAGTCGCTGACCCGGGCCCCCACCGGCGAAATCATTCCCAAGCAGTATTGTTCGCTGGGCCGGCGCGAGTGCTTCTTGGAACTTGCGATGAGGCGGGCGGGGGCAGTGGTCAGCCATGAGCATCTGTGTGCCATCGTAGCTGCGCAGCATAGGCGCTGGTGGAAGCGCGCCTTGGCTGACACCAGCGCAGCAAATGTGTTCGTGCAGCCGAGCAACCGCGGCACCGCCATCGGCGCAGCATTGTCGTTGTTGCATATCGAGAAGCGCGACCCGGAAGCGACGGTCATCTTATTGCCGGCGGATCACCACGTGAGCGATGAATCCGCACTGGCGGGTGCGCTGGTCAAAATGACCGAGCTGGCCGGCGAACATCGCGATCGCATCTACATGCTCGGCATGGAGACGGCGTCGCCGGACACGGAGCTGGGCTACATCGTGCCCCAGGCGGGACGTGCCGAGGGTGCGGCGGCCGTCCGGGAATTCGTCGAAAAGCCGAGCGTGGATCGAGCCCGCGAACTGCTGGCGCAGGGCGCGCTCTGGAATATGTTCATCGTGGCGGGCACCGTGTCCGCATTTCTGAACCTTTTCGACCGGTCGTATAATTTCGTCACGCTGATGCGCAACACCCTGAGCGACGGGCAGCCCATCGGAACGTTGAACCGCCTCTATAAGGAGCTGCCGACCGTGGACTTCTCGCATGATGTTTTGAGCCATCATGTGGATCGCTTGAGCGTCGTGGCTGCGCCCCCCTGCGGCTGGACGGATCTGGGAACACCCTCGAGCGTGGCGGCCACGGTCAGGGAGTCGCGTTTGCGTGCCGATTCAGTATCGGGCACTCCGTCAGCGCTGTATCTGGACCTGGCTGTGAACGCGGGCGTCGGCGCGTGATGTAGGAACCTGCTGACCAAATCTTCTCCTCATCGGCCGCGTCAAATCAAGGTTTGCGCATGAAACGATGGAAGCTGCCGGTTACGCGGCGTTGAGGAGTGACGGATGAGCGCCAGGCTCACCAGCCGGCCGCCGGTACAGCAGCGGTTGCCGAAAACACCGACCGGAATTTCCGGACTGGACGATGTAACGTGCGGCGGACTTCCCGCCGGGCGAACCACGCTGGTTTGCGGCGGCCCGGGCTGCGGAAAGACGCTCCTGGCCGCCACGTTCTTGATCAACGGCGCGGTCATGTTCGATGAGCCGGGCGTTTTCATGAGCTTCGAGGAATCGAGCGCCGATCTTTTGCAGAACGTGGCTTCGTTGGGCTTCGACCCGCGGCGGCTCCTCGACGACAGGAAGCTGGCGATGGATTATGTTCGCGTCGAGCGCAGCGAAATCGAGGAATCCGGCGACTACGATCTCGAGGCGCTGTTCGTCCGTCTGGGCTTTGCGATCGACTCGGTGGGCGCGAAACGGGTGGTGCTCGACACCCTGGAGGTGCTGTTCGCCGGCCTGGGGGATACGCAGCTGTTGCGCGCTGAGCTGCGGCGATTGTTCGCCTGGCTCAAAGAGAGGCAGGTCACGGCCGTCATCACCGCGGAACAGGGTGACGGCGAATTGACGCGCTTCGGGCTCGAGGAATACGTTTCCGACTGCGTGCTGCTGCTCGACCACCGTGTCAGCAACCAGATCACGACCCGGCTGTTGCGGGTGGTCAAGTACCGCGGTTCGGCGCACGGCACCAACGAGTATCCTTTTCTGATCGATGCCCAGGGCATCAGCGTTCTACCGGTGACTTCCGCGGGCCTTGAACACGACGCCTCGAACGCTGTGATATCGACCGGCATCGACGGATTGAATCAGATGCTCGGCGTCGGCGGATTTTACCGAGGCACCAGCATCCTGATATCCGGCACGGCCGGGACCGGCAAGACCAGTCTCGCGGCCCACTTCGTCGATTCCGTGTGCGCGCGCGGCGAGCGCTGCTTGTATTTCTCCTTCGAGGAATCCCCCGCGCAGATCGTGCGCAACATGCGCTCCATCGGTCTCGATCTGCAGCCGCGGGTCGACTCGGGATTGCTGCGCTTCGAGGCTGCCCGGCCGAGCTTGTTCGGTCTGGAGATGCACCTGGCACGCATGTATCGGGAAATCGAGAGTTTCAATCCGACCGCCACGGTGCTCGATCCCATTTCCGCACTGCGCGGCGAGACCGGTGATGTGCACTCCATGTTGCTGCGGGTGATCGACATGCTGAAGAGCCGCGGCATCACGGCGTTCCTCACCAACCTTCTGTCCATGCAGGGTTTGGATCAGTCGAGCGCCGCCGTCTCGTCGCTCATGGATACGTGGATATCGCTGGTGCAGCTCGAAAGCAACGGCGAGCGCAACCGGGGAATCTATGTACTCAAATCGCGCGGCATGAATCACTCGAATCAGCTTCGCGAATACCAGCTGACATCGCAGGGCGTGAGAATGGTGGATGCCTACCTCGGCAGCGCCGGCGTGCTGACCGGCTCCGCGCGCATGAGCCAGGAAGCGGCCGACGCGGCCGCGGCGGTGCGCCGCAGCGCGGAGAGCGAACGCAGACAGCGGGAAATCGTCCGCAAACGCGCGTCGCTCGAGCGTCAGATAGGCGACTTGCGAGCGGCGCTCGCAGCTGAGGAAGAAGAGGCGCGCAAGTTGCAGGAATACGATGAGGAATTCGAGAAGCGCATGCAGTCCGAGCGCCGCGCCATGGCGGCGCAGCGCGGAGGTCCGCGCACATGAACAATCAGGATGATGAAACCGCCGCCGAAGCGGCCTGCAATGACGGACATTACAATCTTCGTCTGTACGTGGCGGGACAAACCCCGAAGTCCATTACGGCACTCTCGAATTTGAAGAAGATCTGCGAGGAATACCTGGTGGGCCGGTATCGCATCGAGGTCATCGACTTGTTGGAACATCCGCAACTGGCGGCCGGGGACCAGATACTGGCGGTCCCGACCTTGGTGCGGCGACTGCCCGAGCCGGTGAAGAAGATCATCGGCAACCTTTCGAACATGGAGCGCGTGCTCGTGGGACTGGATTTGCGTCCTGTCGAGCTGCCATGACGCCGAACGGAGCAGGCGCGACGCAACCGCGCTATGTGCTGCGCCTGTTCATCACCGGCACCACCGCGCGATCGGTGCGCGCCATCGCCAATCTGCGGCGTCTCTGCGAAGAACGCCTGTGCGGCGAATACGACCTCGAGGTGGTGGACCTCTACCAGCGTCCGCAGGCCGCAAAGGATTGCCAGATCGTGGCGGCGCCCACCCTCGTGAAATTGCTGCCGCTGCCGTTGCGACGGATCATCGGCGATCTCGCCGACGCGCAGCGCGTGCTTGCGGGGCTGGATCTTGTACCCGAAGACTCCACGACGATTGCAAAATGACGCGGGCGGCCGGGGACGATTCCAATGCTGCAGCATTGCACCGGGAAAACGAACTGCTGCGTGAACGATTGCGCGAAGCGGAGGAGACGCTCGACGCCATACGCAACGGCGACGTGGATGCCATAGTCGTTTCCGGCGCCGACAGCCAGCCGCGTGTCTACACGTTGGAGACCGCCGATCAGACGTATCGATTGCTGGTGGAGGAGATGCAGGAAGGGGCGCTGACCGTCACGCGCCACGGCGACATACTTTATTGCAACCGGCGTCTGGCACAGCTGGTTGAAACACAGCCCGAGCGGGTGATCGGCGGCTCGCTGCAGCGTTTCATCGCCGCCGCGGATTGGCCGATGATGCTCGAATTGATCGGCAGCGGATCGAAGGGAGAGGTCGGAATCGAGACAGAGAAGGGCCGCGTCGTGCCGTCGCACGTGTCCTTCAGTGCACTGCGCAGTGACGATCTGAACGGTGAGCCGGTCTTTTGCTGCATCGTGACCGATTTGACCGAACAGCGGCGCACCGGCGATGAGCTGCGTGCCGCGCATGCGGCGCTGGTGTCCCAGGTAAGTGAACGCGAGCGCACCGAGAAGCTCCTGCGCCAGAGTCAGAAGATGGAGGCAATCGGCCAGCTGACGGGCGGCATCGCTCACGACTTCAACAATTTGTTGATGGTGATAATCGGCGGCTTGAGCATTCTCGACCGGGCGCCGTCGCCGGAACGGCGTGGCAAAATCCGCGACGGAATGCGTCAGGCGGCGGAACGGGGCGCGGCGCTGACCCGCCAGTTGCTGGCCTTTTCGCGCCAGAAAGAACTGCATGCCAAAGCCATCGCCATCCCGCGCCATGTCGAGGGAATGCGCGCCCTGCTGGAGGGATCTTTGGGCGGCACGGTGACGGTGGCGAGCGCGTTCGGATCCGATCTCTGGCCGATCCACGTCGATGAGGGCGAACTGGGCATCGCCATTCTCAATTTGTGCGTGAACGCACGCGACGCCATGCCGCAGGGCGGCACCATCACGATCGCGGCTTGCAATCGACCCAATATCCGTGAGCTGAACCTGAGGGGTGACTTCGTCGAGCTATCGGTCACCGACACCGGCGTGGGAATGAGCGTTGATACCATCGCCCGGTGCATGGAGCCCTTCTACACCACGAAGGACATTGGCAAAGGATCCGGCTTGGGTCTGGCGCAGGTCTACGGCTTCGTACACGGATCCGGCGGCATGGTCCAGATCGAGAGCAGGGTGGATGAGGGAACGAAGGTTACCCTGTTGTTCCCCCGCTCGAAGGAGCTTCCCCAGAGTGCGCTCGAGTTGCGAGACATGGGGGACGAGTCGTCTTCGGCCGCGCCGGGACATTGCCGGGTGCTGCTGGTGGAGGACGATGTGCAGGTGGCATCGCTCACGAGCGCGATGTTGGCGGAGCTGGGATGCGAAGTCGTTCCCGTGACCACCGCCCAGGCGGCGCTGGAGGAATTGGCCAAATCCGCCGACATTGGGCTCGTGCTATCGGATATCATGATGCCCGGTGGCATGGACGGGATCGAGTTGGTACGGCAGATGCGGCAACGCAAATTCGCCCTGCCGGTGCTGCTGGTGAGCGGGTTCGCCGCGGCCGCTGCCGAAGAGGCAAAAAAGGAAGGGATCACCTTGCTGGCGAAACCATACAGTGTGAATGATCTGGCGCAGAAAATTCGCGCCACCGCGGCTGGTGCCGCCGCATCGAGCAGAACCCACATCTCGACGCGGCTCCGATGAGGCCGACCAAGCTGGGAACGCTTCGCGGCGTCAGCATCGCGCGCATCGTCAAACCAGTGGGTGTGCGCTTGCGGTGCGAATTCGACTCCGCCAAGAACCCGAGCATCGAGTTCGAGATTTCCGGTGATCTTGCGCTGGCGATCGCCAAGGAAATGGAGCTGCTGCTTCCGCTTGCGCAGCGGCGCAGGCCGAAGCCGACCGACCGCTGAAGGACCGACCGCGCCGTTCGCTCATCCGCCTTTGGATGCGTAAAATGGCGGCATGCCCAGGGTCCGCGGCTTCATCCTCCAGGCCAGTTACCGCGTCGTCGCGCGCGAGAACGGCCAGCGCTTTCCCGTGGTTCACATTTATGGACGCCTCGAATCGGGTGCCGTCTTTTTGGTGCGCGACGACCGGCAGCGGCCGCATTTCTTCATTCGCGCGGCGGATGCCGGACGGGTGCGTGCCTTGCGTACGCTTGAACCGCAGGTCTCCCCAATGCGTGCCTTCGACGGTGCGCGCCTGATGTTGCTCGAGACGGACACACCGTCCGACGTGCCCGGGATCCGCGACCGCCTGCACGGCGCCGGCGTCGAGACTTTCGAGGCGGACGTGCGCTTTGCCATGCGCTATTTGATCGAGCGTGGAATCAAGGGTGGCTGCGAAATCGAGGGGGAGGCCGCATCGTCCGAAGGAATGACCGGCGTCACGTGGATTTTCGACAATCCAGAACTGCGCCCGGCCGACTTTAAAATCGAACCGCGTGTGCTGTCGTTCGACATTGAAACCCACGGCAAGAACGAGCGCCTGCTGGCGATCTCGATGTACGGACCGGGCATCGACGAAGTGTTGATCGTGGATGGCAGCGACCGCGTCATGCCGGAGAAATCCACCCGCTGCGCGGATGAATTCGCGGCCCTCGAGGCATTTTGTGAACGGGTGCGGCGCGTCGATCCCGACGTGCTCACCGGGTGGAACATCATCGACTTCGACTTGTCGGTATTGCAGCGCATTGCTGGACGCGTGCGCCATCCCTTCATTTTAGGACGCGATGCGGGTGCGGTCCGGCCGGCCGCGCTGCGCATTCGCAAGGCTCAAGGCTACTTCGGCAGCGGCCAGGCCAGCATACCGGGCAGGCTGGTGCTCGACGGCATCGACCTGTTGCGCGGCGCATTCGTCCGCATGGACGATTACTCGCTCGATGCCGTCGCACGCCAGGTGCTGGGGGAGGGCAAGGCCGTGGCGGGCGACGTGCGCGATCGCATCGCCGAGATCGTGCACAACTACCGGTGTGATCTGCCTGCATTCGCGCTGTACGCGCGCACCGATGCCAGACTGGCCTTCGAGATCGTGCGGAAGTTGAACCTGGTGCAACTGGCATTCGCGCGCAGCGGGCTTGCCGGGATGCCGCCGGACCGGGTATCGGCCAGCATCGCGTCCTTTGACTTTTTGTATCTCACGGAATTGTGGAAACTCAAGATCGCGGCGCCGAGTGTGCGATCCGACGATCCGCTCTCTGACGACGCACAGCAGGGCGGCCACGTGCTCGAGCCGGTGGCGGGATTGCACCGCGACGTGTGGGTATTCGACTTCAAGAGCTTGTATCCGAGCATCATCCGCACGTTCAACATCGATCCCTTGTCCTATGTGGCGCAGCCGGATGCCGCGGACGATCTGATCCGGGTTCCCGGCGGTGCCTACAGGCGCGCGCCGGCGATCTTGCCGCGCATGCTCGATGTGCTGTTTCCGCAGCGTGAGGCCGCCAAGAGAAGCGGCGACGACGTGGCGGCAAACGCCATCAAGATTCTGATGAACTCGTTTTATGGGGTGCTGGGCACCCCTGCATGTCGCTTCTACAATCCGGCCCTGGCGAATTCGATCACCGGCGCCGGCCGCGAAATGCTGCTGTGGTCGAAGCGCTGGTTCGAGGCGGCCGGTTTCATCGTGCTCTATGGGGACACCGACAGCCTGTTCGTGTCTTCCCACGGCGGGGATCCGACAGCGACATGCGAAGCGGGGCGAGAGCTAGCGGCGCGCTTGAGCGCCGATGCCTCGCACTATATTCTGCAGCGCTGGAGGGTGGCGAGCCGTCTCGAACTCAAATTCGAAAAGCTGTACCTGCGCCTGTTCTTGCCGCATGCGCGTCACAGCACGCGCGGGGCCAGCAAGCGCTACGCCGGCCTGAAGTACGGGGGCGCTGCGAACAGTGTGGAATTCATCGGCATGGAAGCCGTGCGGCGCGACTGGACTGCGCTCGCCAAACAAGTTCAGCGTGAACTGTATCAACGGCTTTTCACGGATCAGGCCGTGGACGCCTACCTTGGCGATGTGGTCAGACAGGTGAGGAACGGCGAACTCGACGATGCCCTGGTGTATCGCAAGAATTTGCGCAAGGGGGCCGAGCAATACACCTCCATCACGCCGCCGCATGTGGTTGCGGCGCGCAAATCCACACTGGCCCCGGGCCGCACGGTGAGCTACGTGATGACAACCGCGGGACCCGAGCCCATCGACGATCGCCGCAGCCCGATCGACCGCGAGCATTATGTGCTGAAACAGGTGAAGCCCGTGGCGGAACCGGTGCTGGAGTCATTGGGCCTCGACTTCGAACAGGTCATCGGCGATAGCCGGCAAATTGATCTTTACGCTTTGTTTGATAAGGTGTGAAACATGGAAGCTGACTGGGTCGAGGACGTCTATCGGTTCTGGTTCGAATCGCCCGAACGCTGGTTCGGCACCGATGCGGGCTTTGACGCGCTGATCCGCGGGCGCTTCCTGGACTTGTACGAAACACTGAAGCGCGAAGCGCCCTTGGCGATGAGTCCGCGCTGGTCGGTCGCTGCCGTGATCGTGCTGGATCAATTTCCGAGGAACATGTTCCGCGGCACGGTGCAGGAATTCGCGACCGATGCCCAGGCGCTGTCCATTGCGCGCGCGGCGCTCGCCGACGGGGCCGATCAGCTGATCCGCGTCGATGAGAAGCTGTTCTTGTACATGCCGCTGATGCACAGCGAGGATGCCGTGAATCAACAGCGTTCGGTGGCGCTGTTCGCGGAGCTGGATGTGCCCGAAGTACTGAAAGCGGCTAAGGAACACAAACTGGTCATCGACAAATTCGGGAGGTTCCCGCACCGGAATAAAGTATTGGGCCGGGTCTCCACGCCCGATGAAATCGTCTACCTCGAGAACGGTCTGATGACCCGGTAGGGGAGCACGCGTGGGCGGCGGCCTCTACCAGGGCGCCGGTTTATAGTCCTTCAAGAACAGTCCCCACACATGGTTGCCCGTGATGTGTCCGGCAAAGATCGGATCGACGATGCGTGAGGCGCCGTCGATGATGTCGAGGGGCGGTGAGAAACCGAGTTCAGCCTTGCGGGCCGCGTGCACCGCCGGATCCTCGTCCGTAACCCAGCCGGTATCGACCGCGTTCATATGGATGCCGTCCTTGACGAAATCCGGCGCACTGGTGCGCGTCATCATGTTGAGCGCCGCCTTGGCCATGTTGGTGTGCGGGTGCTTGTCGGTCTTGGTGGTCCGGTAGAACTGTCCCTCCATGGCGCTGACATTGACGATGTGCTTGTGGGCCCCCGGGGTGCGCAGCATGAGCGGCTTCAAACGGGCATTCAATATGTAGGGCGCGACGGCATTCACGAGCTGTACTTCGAGCAGCTCGGGCGTTTCAACTTCGTGCATGCGCAGACGCCAGCTGTTGACTTCGCGCAGGTCCACCTGCTGGCGATCCTCATCGTAGCGATCCGTGGGGAACAGCGCATCGCCGCCGCGGAAATCATCATCGATGTAACGTCGCTGTGAAAGAGCCGCACTGTGCACGATGCCTTCGCCCGGCGCCTGCTGCGGGGATGTCGTGAGCGCGGCCGCCACCGGACGCGGTGGCTGCGCCGTGGCGAGCGCGGCGCGCAATTCGGCGTGATCGGCCAGCGAATCGCGCACGCCGGCGGACAGTGTGTCGAGCGGTGCCGTTTCGCGGGCCAAGAGGTGCTGGAAGAAACCCGCAGGCCGGCGCACGGTCTGGCAGGCATTGTTCAGGATGTAGTCGAGCCGCGGCAAGCGCTCGACCAGGAAGCGCGCGAACAGCTCGACGCTCGGGGTGTGGCGCAGATCGAGCCCGTGGATCTGCAGACGCCGGCGAAATGCCGGGAAGTCCGCCTCGGTGGCATAACGCCCGGCGGCATCGACGGGGAAGCGGGTGGTGATGATCACCCGTGCGCCGGCGCGCAGCAATTTGAGCGAGGCTTGATAGCCGATCTTGACGCGCGCGCCGGTGACCAGCGCGACGTGGCCGCGCAGATCCGCGCTCTGCAGGCGCTTGGCGTAGTTGAAATCGCCGCACGACTCGCACAGGGAATCATAGAAGCGATGCATCTTGGTGAACGGTTGCTTGCAGACGTAGCAGTCGATCCGGCGCTTCAACTCGGGACGTCGCTCGAGTTCTTTCGGATCCTCCGGGCGCGGCGGCTCCAGCCAGAGCGGGGAATACGCCGGCGCGCGCCGCTGCAGCCGCAACGCCGAGGCGTCGATCAGTCCTCGGTCGTGTTGTTTCGCTGCGGCACGCTCGGCGCGTCGGAAGGCGCGCGCCATTTTGACCAGATCATGCCGTTCGGGCTTCGCGACCAGCCCGGCGAGGGTCAGCAACTCGCGGCGCTGATCCTGCGTCAGGCGGGTCAAATGCGACCGGTCGTTTTCGACTGCGCGCAGCACGCGCAGGCAGGCGAGCAGGTCACCGTCCGACAGCGCGGAGTCAGGCGTCATCCCGCATCATGCAACGCCGTACAAAAACTCGACGAAGGAGGCCGCGGCGCCATCCAGTCCCTTGATCGCCGGATTGGTGGAGTCGATCAGGTAATACTCATCGGGTGCGTGCGCGCCGGTGCCATGCCCCAGGCCGAAGGATCCGGCGGCAAGACTCAGCGGCGGACCGGTGAACCGATAGCCCGGCCAGGAGCCGGGGCTGCGTGGCGTGACCAGCGGCGCGGTACCGAGCTTGGTGAACGTCGACACCACCGTCTTGAAGAATTTGCTGTCAGGATCCGTCTGCGTCGGATCGTAGCCGCCGCTCATGTTGACTTCGATGTCGCCGAAGCCATGCTTGGCGAGGTGCGCCTTCAGCTTCGCGAGTGTGTCGGCGGCGGTCATGTCGGGCACCAAGCGCATGTCGATCTTGGCCACGGCGCGGTGCGGCAGCACGGTTTTCCCGCCGGGGCCCGTATAGCCGCCGACCAAGCCCTCGATATTGATGGTGGGTTGCGAAAACAGGCGCATCAGTGAGTCCTGCCAGTTGAGGTCGTGCACCCAGTGATCGACGCCGAACTCGGCCTTGATGGTGGCTTCCGGTACCGCTGCCGCATAGGCGAGCACCATTTTCTTTTGCGCCTCGCTGAGCGGCTGAACCTTGTCGAAGAAGCCTTCGACCGCGGGCGTGTGCCCATCCTTCTCGACCAGCGTGTTGAGCGCCTGCACCAGATGCCAGGAGGGCGAGTCCACCTGTGCCTCGAGGCTGGAGTGAATGTCCTTCTTCGGTCCGCGGCCCCAGGTCTCGCCGCTCGACACCAATTCCAGTTCGACCACGCCCTTCGCGCCGGCCTCGACCTGGACACTCCCGTCCGTCGCCTGGACGGCGCTGGGCAGCATGACGCCTACGCAGGATTTCAGGTGCGGGAACACGTCGGGATTGTTGACGATCTCGCCGAAGTGCGGCGAGGCGATCTCCTCCTCGCCTTCGCACACCAGCACGAGATTCACCGGCAGCTTCTTGCCGGATGACTTGAAGGCCATGAGTGCGCTCAAGAAAGAATTCTGCGGCCCCTTCTGATTGACGGCGCCGCGGCCCATGCATACCGTGCCGAGCCCGGCCTTTTGCACCAGGCGCGCTTCGAGCGGCGGCGAACTCCACTCGCCCGGCACGAATTGCTTCACGTCGTACATGAAATAAACACCGAGCGTGGTCTTGGCACCCACGTCGATGCGGCCGAATACCCCCGGCTTGCCGGATGTCGGAATGATTTTCACATCGGTGAAGCCCGCTTGTTCGGCGAGCTTGGCCATGTACTCGGCGCCCTGCGGATAGTTGCGGTTCTCCGCGGCGATGGAGGGCAGCGCGATCCATTCCTGCAGGCGCTGCAGGTTTTGGTCGTGCATCTTGGGCACTTGAGCCAGTACCGCGGCCTTGTCGGAATTCTTCGCGGCCGCGGCGACCAGCGCCGGTGCAGCCACCAACACGGCGCCGGATACGGCGCCTTGCACGAAATCTCTCCGGCTCAACCCTTCAATCGTCTCGGACATGGCAATCTCCGTTTTTTTTCCAGTGCGCTATGTTGACACGGTTGCTCACATCGTCAAACTAGGCGACTCCGTGAAAGCAAAACGCCGTAAGTTGTTGCTGCGCATCGGCGCGGCCATGTTGTTGGTATGCATTTTGCTCGGGGTCGCCTTCGCGATGTGGGTCGTGCGTCTCGACCGTCTCGTCACGCAGCAGTTCCAGGGCAGGCATTGGTCGGTGCCGGCCCGCGTGTATGCGGCGCCGCTCGAAATTTATGCCGGTGCGCCGATATCCGCCGCCGATCTCGAAGACGAATTGCGCCGCCTGCACTATCGACCGGGAGATCCGGCCGCCGGCGCGGGCTTCTACCGGCGCAAAGGAGGCACCTTCGACCTGCACGCGCGGCGCGCGCGCTTCAGCGACGAGCAGCGCGAAGGTTTGCTGGTCTCGATCAGCGCCGACGACAATTCGATCACGGCGCTGAAGCAGCAGGGCGGCGCCGAGTTGGCGGTGTTTCGCCTGGACCCGCCGGTGATCGGCAGCGTCTCTCCCGTCCACGGCGAAGACCGGCTGGTGCTGTCCCCCGCCGATGTGCCGCCGCTGTTGCGCATGGGGATCAAACTCATCGAGGACCGGCGTTTCGATCAGCATCACGGCGTCGATGTACGCGGCATCATGCGCGCGATGTGGGCAAACCTGCGCGCGCGCCGCCTGGTACAGGGCGGCAGCACGCTGACGCAGCAGCTGGTGAAGAACTACTTCCTCACCGACGAGCAAAGCTTCAGCCGCAAGCTGACCGAGGCGATCATGGCGCTGCGCCTCGAGGCGCATTTCTCCAAGGACGATATTTTGGTGGCGTACCTCAACGAGGTGTACCTGGGCCAGGATGGTTCGCGTGCGATCCATGGATTTGGACTGGGCAGCGAGTTTTATTTCGCCAAGCCGTTGGCGGAATTGGATGTCGGCGAACTCGCCATGCTGATCGGCATCGTCAAGGGACCCTCCTACTACGATCCGCGCCGCCATCCGGAGCGAATGCTGGCGCGGCGCAATCTCGTGCTGCAGCAGCTTGCGGATGCGCATTTGATCGATGCCGCGGCGGCGGCGCGCGCCGGCGCAACGAATCTCGGGCTGCGGCCTCCCGGCGGGAGTTATGTACCGGCCTATCTGGACCTGGTGCGGCGGAACCTGAAGCGCGATTATGCCGAGGCGGATCTGGCCGCTGCTGGCCTCTCGGTGTACACGAGCCTCGATTTGCGCGCGCAGGCGGCCGCGGAGCGCGCGCTCGCGCAGAACTTGAAACGCCTCGACGCGGCGAGCAAGGTGAAGAACGATCACCTGGAAGGCGCGGTCATCGTCACCGAACCGAACAGCGGCGATGTCATCGCCGTGATCGGCGGCCGCGAATCCGATACCGGCGGCTTCAATCGCGCCCTCGATGCGCGGCGGCCGATCGGCTCGCTGGTGAAGCCTGCCGTCTACCTGACGGCCCTCGAGAGCGGCCGCTACACGGCGGCCACCGTGATCGAGGATGCGCCGATCGAGCTGAAGCTCTCCGATGGCAGCATCTGGGCGCCGGAGAATTTCGAACACCAGTTCTATGGGCCGGTGCCGCTGGCTCGGGCGCTGGCCGAGTCGATGAACTTGGCGACGGTCAAGCTCGGGCTGGAGCTCACGCTGCCGAAGGTGTCCGAGACCCTGCAGAAACTCGGGCTGGAGAATGCGCCGGTGTTGAACCCGTCGATGTTGCTCGGCACGGTGGAGATGACGCCGCTCGAGGTCGTGCAGGTCTACACCTCGCTGGCGAACGGCGGCTTCCGGGCCCGCTTGCGCACCGTGCATGCCGTACTCGATGAGCAGGGCAAGCCGCTGAAGAGCTTCAAGGTCCAGGTAGAGGAGGCTGCCCCGCCGGCGGACGTCTATGAGCTCGATCAAATGTTGACGTTGGTGATCACCCACGGCACGGCGCGGGAAGCGGCGGCACGCTTGCCGCACACGGTGGCGGCGGGCAAGACCGGCACGTCCTCTGACACCAAGGACAGTTGGTTCGCGGGCTTCACCGGCAGTTATCTGGTCGTTGCGTGGGTGGGCTACGACGACAATCGCGCCACGGGTCTCACGGGCGCTGCCGGGGCGTTGCCGGTGTGGATTGACACGCTCGCCAGTTTGAAATCTGCGTCGTTCCAACCGGTGGAACCGGAAACCGTGGAGGATCGTTGGATCGATTTGCGCGATGGCCAAGAAACCACGCCCGCCTGCAGCCCGGATGCCGTGGTGATCTCGGTGCCGAAAGGCACGGTGCTGCCGGTGAGACCGGACTGCAAATTATCGCCCGCCAACAAGGCACCGCCGGACGGTACGCTCGCGGACAAGATCAAGGCGTGGTTCAAGGGCTTGGTGCACTGATCGTTTCAACGGGCACGCCGATATAGCCGCGGCCGCCACACCGCCAGCACGATGTTGATGACGGCGAGCACCGACAGGACGCAAAGTCCGCCCCACTCGGTACGCAGAGCCTGCGCCAGTTCCGCCGCATCGCCGCCGCCCGCGGCGGCAAGGGCCGAAAGCTCTGCAGCGTGCCGCGCGCTCGACCCGATGGTGACCAGGGTTCCCTCGAAGGTGCCGATGCCTAGCAGCGCCTTTACCCAAGCCCAAGCTGCGTTCTTGTAGGCCTCGGTGGCCGCTATCGCGAGCATTCCGCTGATGAGTACGATGGCGAGCGAGGGAACCAGAAGCCACTTCGAGATGGAGGCGATTCCCTGCAACACGGCCGCAAAGGCGACCGGCGAGTGGGTCGGCGCGGTGGCCAGCAAGACGATGCAGGCGCCGAATGATCCCATCGTGCCGATCGCGCCGATCTCGTGGAGGGCTTTCAGTGATTTGGCGAGCATGGTGAAGTCTATTACTGCCGGCACTCCGCCGAGAGCGCCAAGGACAGAAGCCCCAGCGCGAGCAAGACGCACAGCGGCGAATAGGACTTAATTGGCAGCAACCTTCGCGCTGGCGACGAAAGCTTTGGCGTGATCGAGTTCGGGGCGCGTCGACTGTGCACCATCGTCGGTCGATTTGAGCAACGCCGCGTAGTAGCCCGCGGCAGCGGATTTGTCGCCGGCCTTCTCGGCGGCAACACCGGCGTTGTAAAGACCGTTGAAGCGGTTGGGACTCAAAACCAACGCGCGCCTGTATTCGGCCAGCGCTTCCCGAGCTTTGCCCAGTTCCAGCAGCATGTCGGCGAGCATTTCGCGCGCGGGAATGTCGACTTCACCCTGGCCGGCTTGATCCTGCAAGTCCGCCGCCTCGCGCATCTGCGCCACGGCCTGCGCCGCACCACCATCCGCGAACGCGACCCAGCCGAGCATTTCGGCGTGCCCGATCCGGGCGCCGACGGAATCGACGGAATAGGCGTTCTTGCCCTGCCGGATCTTCTCATCCAAAGCGTCATGCGCCGCCAGATCGGCGCGGGCCTCCTGCGCCTGATGCAGGTGCCCGTGGGCGATCGCCCGGGTCCAATACGTTTGAGTTTGGATTTCGGGCGACGCATCAGCCACCGGCTCGAGTGCCGCCGCGCCTTTCCAATCGCGCATTTCCAGCGCGTAGATCGTCGGGTATTCGGTGCGGTAATAAGGAAACATGCCGGTCATGTACTTATCGGCCATGTTCGGCATGTGCTCGAAGTGATCCAGGATTCGCGCGGACTGGTCCAAGATTTCGCGGGCATGCGCGTCCTGGCCTGCCTGCAAGTAGGCGTACAGTAGGAAGTCGTCCGAATGAAACTGGTCCATGGCACCGCTCTCGTGATGCGCCTCGGCGATCTTGGAGGCTTCGACCGAGCCGACGTTCGAGTCGATGTCCTCCTGCCACATCCCCAAGCGCGCGAAGATATGTCCCGGCATGTGCACGGCGTGCGGCCCGGACGCGGCGATCTCGCCATAGTGGCGCGCGGCGGCCAGGCCCTCGGGCGCGAGCGCCGGCGTGTCGCAGGCGTGGATGATGTAATGCACCACTCCTGGATGATCGGGAAACCGCTTGAACAAAGGATCCAGAACCGCCATGGCGTTGCGGTTGACGGTCAGGCTGGCGTCGCTTGGCGAGTGCGCGCCGAGCAATGCCAGGGCGTAGAACGCGCCGGCGTCGACGTCGTCGGGATGGTGCCGGTAGAGCGCCGCCATCGCTTCGGCATAGTCGGTTGCACGCCGCAGGTAGTCGCGATCGCCGGGCCTGTAAAACACGGCGAGCGCATCGATGTATTCGCGTTCACGCGCGGTTTTGGCGGGATGTTTTTTCGCCGCCAGGATCTCGCGCCAGCCGAGCGCCATGGTCTCATCGTCGGGACGATTCCATATCTCGTGGTAGACGCTCATGGCGATACCCCAATGCGCCATGGCGCAGCCTGGATCAGCCTTGGCGATCCGCTCGAACTGCGGTTGCCCTTCGGTGTACCAAAAATCGTGCTGTAACGCGACGCCGCGATTGAACTGCGCGCGTACCGCCCGCGAGCAGGACACGGGAAAGTCGACCGATCCCAATCGTTCGCCCGCGGGGATCGAGTAAGCGGCGCGGGATGGCATGGCGGTGATGAACAAGAGCAAGGCGGCGACCAGCGGCATAGGGGTTTTCATGACGGCATTATAAGATCAAGGGATGGACCCAAAACACACCAACAAAGACGGCTTCCGGAACTCAGGCAGCGCTGCACCGGGCGTTGCGGCGATGGCCGGCTGGCTTGGCCTGCTGGCCTCGACACTGTTGCTGGTCGGATGCCCGGCCTCGCTGCGCAGCATCCCACCGGGGGACGCGCCGAGCAATGCCGGCGCAAGTTCGCCGCCCGCCGCGACGCTGCCCACCTCACCGGCGCTGCCGCCCCCGCCCCCGCCCCCGCAACCTGCGCCGCCGCCGCCGCGCGAGAATCATTTGTCGCCGGCGACGCATTCGTTGGTGATGCAGGCGCGCACGCTGGTCGCACACGGCGATCTGGACGGCGCTTCATCCACCTTGGATCGTGCGCTGCGCATCGAACCAAACAATCCGCTGCTGTGGGTGGAGTTGGGAAGGTTGCGGCTCGCCGAGAACAACGCTCATCAAGCTGAGGTCTGCGGCCACAAGGCACTGGCGCTCGCCAGCGGCGATCGGGCTGCGCAGGCTCAGGCGGGCAGGCTGCTCGCCGATGCGCTGCGTTCGCAACAGCGCAACGCCGAAGCGATCGAAATCGAACGTCAGCCTTACATGCGCTGACGGCTGGCGAGGAACCTTGCAAGCAGGGACTGATAAGCGGTGGGTGCGACGGGGCCGACGCGAACCCATGCCAGCGACAGCGTTTCCCAGTCATCCGCACCGTCTTCGCCGCGCCGGCCCATGCGCTCGGTCAGTCGCTGCAGTTGATGCTCGCGGCGCAGCGCTTGGTCTTCGGCAGGGGTCGGCAGATCGCCGAAGATTTCACTGCGGATACACAGCAGCCTGAGCGCCTTTTCGTTGAGCGGCAGGTCGAGGTCCGACGCGGCGTCTGCCTTCTGCCACGCCTCCTTCAGCGCCTGCGATGCGCCCTTGGGCCAATTCTGAATACCGGCGATGTAGCTTTCTGCGGCGAGTTTGCCTGCGTCGCGTGCCGGCGCCACGGCGCGTTGCGCGACGGCGTATCCGTATGCCTGAATGTGCCGCGCTGCCTCGAGCATGTTGTTGAACGATTGCAGCCTGTCTCGGGCGCGCAGTTCCGCGACGCGCGTTTGACAGAGCTTCAGCGCTTGCTCGAAGCGATCGCGCAGGCTGCGCTGCCCTGTGCGCGGCATTTCGCCGATCGCCTCGAATGCGGCGCGCCATTGCGGAATACGCGCACAAGCCTCGAGCAATTCGGCACCCGACAGGGTGGCGCTCTGCTCTGCTTCCTGGCAGAGCGCCAAGGCCGCCGCCTTGTTCGTCTCGAGCGCGGCGATGTGCTCCGTCTGGGCTTGTTGACGCCTGGCGAATACCAGGTCGCATTGCGCGCGAAACTCTGTCCAGAGTGATTGTTCCCGGTCGCGCTCGACGGGACCGATGTCCTTCCACAGTTGCTGCAGGTGTTTTGCGGCATCGACGGCCTCGCGGATGTCCGGTCTGCCGGCCAGGCCGCGCGCGCGCTCGATCAACGCCAGTTTGTCCGCGGTCTTTTGCGCGTACCAGGCGTCGAGGCGCTGTTGCAGCCGCGTCAGCGCCGCATCGAATTCCGCCTGCGGGGCGGCCGCGGCGGCGCGATCCACCGGCGAACGGCGCCGCCATTCCTGGCGCGCCTCGACCAATACGGCCGCTATCGCCCGAAAGTCAGGATGCTCGCCGTTTTGTGCCGACTCGAACTTGCACAATCGCTCCAGCAGCTTTTTGCGCTGCTGCAAGTTTTCCTGGCGTACTTTTGCCTGCGCCTCGAAATAGACCCGGCACGGCTGGTAGGCTGCCTCCGCCGCTTGATGAAATCGCTGCCAGTCCGCCTGTGAATCGCTGACGATTCCCTTGGCGATGGACTTCCATTCTTCCTGAAGCTGCTTGATGCGGTCCGCAAGCGTCTTGGGATCCTCGGCAGCGCCGATGAGCGCCTCCATGTCCGCGATCAACTCGGCGCGCTTGGGCGCCACGGCGAAATCCTTCCATTGCTTCAGTTCGTCGAGCTTGGCATCGAGTTGCTGCATCTGCCGCGACAGATGTGCGGGCAGCGCGGCAATCGCCGGCAGGCTCTCATCGATCGCGCGCCGCAGGCCGGCTGCGCGTCCGGTGTCACCGTCGCGAAGCGCGCCATGGGTTTTGGCGATGAGTCCCGACAGGCGGCGTAGCGCGCCGGCTTCCGCCGCATGCAGGGCAGCACGCGCTTCCTCCTCGACCCGGCGCGAATGCGCCTGTGCCTCGGCCGCGGCAGCGGCGGCCTGCTCGCGAGTTCTTGCCTCTTCTTGAGCGCGGCTCAGTGATTCGATGAGTGCTGCCTGTTGTGCTTCCTGAAGCGCCTGGCGTTGCGCGAGCAGCGCCACATTGCGTTCGTGCTCGACGATGATCTCGCGGCAGCGTTCGATGGCGTGGGTGGCCCGTTCCTGAATCGCCGGCGCCGCCATCGCGGCGAGCGATTGCCAGCGCGCCGTGAAGTGCTCGAGGCTGGCTTCGTAGACGGCATCGTAGATGCGATGGCTGTGGCGTTCGAGCGAGGCGCAGGCCGCAGCCGCGTCGCCTTCGACCAACGTGGACTTTTGTTCCTCGGCGCGCAGTTCGTCGCACTTCTGCTTGATGATCTTGTAGACGTTCTTGTCTTTGCCGCGGACTTGCTTGAGCAGCTGCCTGAGGTGCGCCGGATCCGCGACCCTCTGCGCGGCCAGCTGGCGTACACGGGTGGAGGAGGCTTCGGTCACCAGCCGCACGAGGTCGGGCGGATCACTGCCGTCGAGAAGCTGGGCCAGAAAAGAAGTATCGCGGCACATCCCGGCAATCGACAGCAAAGCGTCCTTGTGCACGATCTCGCCGGCCAGCGCCGCAAAGTTGACGGTGCCGGCATCGATGAGTTGCGCCATGCGTGCCTGAGCGGCGGCTACCGGCGCAGGCGCGGCTCCCATCAAGCCCGCAAGCGTGCGCAACGCGGCGCCGTCCGGCAGCGACGCGGACTCATCGGCGTGTGCGGGCAGCTCGCCGGTCGGTGCTGCAGCCGCGGACGCCGCGGACGCCGCCGGCGCCGCGGGAGGCGGCGCGGCCTCGGGCCGAAACATGCGCGACAAAAATCCCATATGCAGCCAGCCTCGGGTGGAGGGTAGGTGAAATTGTAACGGGCCGGCAGGTGGACTTAAGGCGGCCCAGGTTCAAGAGTCATGATTCGTTCACGCGATTATAGGGCATTTCACGCATACGCCGGCATGGCAATATGCCGCTCATCGAATGAGAAACGGGGATGGCAAATGAAACGAACGAGCCGCGCGATTGTGCTGTTCGCACTGCTGGGTGTCATGTCGGGCAATACCGGGGCGCAGACGCCGCCCAAGTACCCCGATTATCCGAGCGAGACGCCGGAAAGCTTCACTGCGCCCACGGCCGGCATGGACCACACGGCACGCGAGGTCATGGTGCCGATGCGCGACGGTATAAGACTTCGCACCGTCATCCTGATTCCGTCCGCTGCCAAGCATGCCGGCATCCTGATGACACGCACACCTTACGACGCGCGCTCGCTTGCCGCCAACACCCACAGCGTGCACTTGGGTGCGCGCCTCTGGGGCTACGACAACGCCACCGAGACCATCATCGATGGCGGCTACATCCGTGTGATTCAGGATATACGGGGCAAGTACGGCAGCGAGGGCGATTACGTCATGAACCGGCCTTTTCACGGACCGCTGAATCCTACGCCCGTGGATGAGTCCACGGACACCTATGACACCATCGACTGGCTGGTGAAGAATGTGCCGGAGTCGAACGGCCGCGTCGGTGTGCTCGGGATTTCCTACGATGGCTTTACGTCCTTGACGCCGCTGGTGAATCCGCACCCAGCGCTCAAGGTCGTGGTGCCGATGAATCCGATGGTCGATGGCTGGCGCGGCGACGACTGGTTTCACAACGGCGCGTTTCGCCAGCAGAATCTTCCCTACATCTACGAGCAGACCGCGACACGCTCCAACGACGAACACTGGGCTTCGAGCAACTTCGACGACTACGACATGTACATGCAGGCGGGTTCGGCGGGCGAGCTGGGCCGGCAGCGCGGCCTGGATCAAATCGGTTTCTGGAAGAAGATCACCGCACATCCCGCGTACGATTCCTTCTGGAGCGATCAGGCGATGGATGCGCTGCTGTCGCGGCAACCGTTGAGCGTGCCGACCATGATCGTCTCGAGTCTGTGGGATCAGGAGGATATTTACGGCGCCATGGCGGTTTACCGCGCGCTGCGCGAGGCCAACAAGGGCAATTTGTTTCTGGTGATCGGTCCCTGGCATCACGGTCAGGAGATCGAAGAGGCAAGTTCCCTGGGCGCCATTCGTTTCAACAGCGACACCGGACTGTATTTCCGCACGCAGATCCTGGCGCCGTTTCTGGCGCACTATCTGCAAGACGATGCACCCGTGTCGCACGTGGCGCCGGTCACGGCCTTCGTCACGGGAATCAATCGTTGGGAAAACTTGAGCACCTGGCCATCGGGCTGCGAATCGGGCTGCAAGCCGGGTCCTGCCCGCTTGTATTTGCGTGCCGACAACAAGCTGGCCTTCGAGGCGCCCGCGGCGCGGTCGGCCACGCCGCGCTCGTCCGCCCCGCGGGCGGCCGCTCCGCGGTTGGCCGCTGCGCAAGATGCCTTCGATGAGTATGTCTCCGATCCCGCCAAACCGGTGCCCTACCGGGCGCGCCCCAGTCAGCCGGTCGGCTACACGCCGCCGCTGTCATGGGTGCGCTGGCTGGTCGATGATCAGCGCGAGTTCTCGGGCCGCACCGACGTGTTGACCTACACTTCAGAGCCTTTGACCAAGCCGCTGCGCATCAGCGGCGAACCCGTCGCCAACCTGGTGGCGTCCACGACCGGCAGCGACGTGGATTGGGTGGTGAAGCTGATCGATGTGTATCCCGACGAAGTGCCCGGCCAGGCGGAGTTGGGCGGTTATCAACTGCCGATCGCCATGGATATTTTTCGCGGCCGCTATCGCGAAAGTCTCAGCACGCCGAAGGCGGTGGAACCCGGCAAGCCGTTGACGTATAAATTCGCGCTTCCCACCAGCAATCACGTCTTCCTGCCGGGCCATCGGCTGATGGTGCAGGTGCAGTCGGCTTGGTTTCCGCTCTACGACCGCAATCCGCAAACCTTCGTGCCCAACATTTTTTACGCGAAGCCGGAAGATTACAAAAAGGCTACAGAACGCATCTATCATTCGGCGGACAAGGCGAGCTTCGTGGAATTGCCGGTGGTGACCGAGCGCTGACGCAGGCGACGCGCGCCCTGGGAGAGGAGCGCGCCGGAATGTCCTTGTGAATGAATGGCGGACACGGTAGCGTCGCGCCATGTCCGATACTGCGATTGCCGAAGCCACAATAGGCGAAGTTCCCGCTGCCACCGCGACAGGCTTAAGTCACGCCCTGAAGCAGCGGCATATGACCATGATTGCGCTCGGCGGGGTCATTGGCGCCGGGCTTTTCGTCGGCAGCGGCGTGGTGATCAAATCGGCCGGGCCCGCGGCCGTCGTATCCTTCGCGATCACCGGCCTGCTCGTCGTTCTGGTGATGCGCATGCTGGGCGAGATGGCGGTGGCGCTGCCGGCGGTGGGATCATTCTATGAATATGCCCGCCAGGCGTGGTCTGATCGCCCGGCGCTCGGCGGCCTGGCGGGATTCCTGACCGGGTGGATGTATTGGTACTTCTGGGTGATGGTGGTGGCGATGGAGGCGGTGGCGGGAGCCGACTTGGTACGCTTCTGGCTTCCCGCCGTGCCCCCTTGGATCGTGAGTTTGTCCTTGCTGGTGGCATTGACCATCACCAACCTCATTTCAGTGAAGTCATTCGGAGAATTCGAGTTCTGGCTGTCGTCGGTCAAGGTCGCTGCCATCACGGTGTTTCTCTTTCTGGGGGGGCTGTTCGTGGCGGGCCTCTGGCCCCACGCCACGTTGAGCGTTGCCAACTTGACCGCCCACGGTGGATTTGCGCCCAATGGCGTGCTGCCGATTCTCACCGGCGCGGTGGCGGCGACCGGTTTTTATTTCGGCGCGGAGATCGTCGCCATCGCGGCGGCGGAAACCGCGGAGCCCGCCAAAGCCGTGGCTCGCGCCACCAACTCCGTCATCACGCGCGTGTTGGTGTTCTATCTGGGGTCGATTCTATTGGTGGTGTGCCTCGTACCCTGGAATTCCATCGGCATCGTGAGACCCTACGTCAGCGCGTTGGACGCGATGCGCATTCCGGGCGCAACGCACATCATGAACGCCGTGGTCCTGACGGCCGTGCTGTCGGCGCTGAACTCCGGTCTGTACGCCTCTTCACGCATGTTGTTCGCACTGACGCGGCGCGGTGATGCGCCGTTGGGGCTGGCGAAGCTCAGCGGCAACGGCGTGCCGGCGCGGGCGATATTGGCGGGAACCCTGTTCGGCTACGTGGCCGTGGTCATGTCATACGTATCGCCGGACAAAGTATTCGCATTCCTGGTCAATTCGTACGGCACGGTGGCGGTTTTCGTGTATCTGTTCATCGCGATGTCGCAACTGCGGCTGCGCAGGCGTCTGGAAAAAGAACACCCGGAGCGGCTGACGGTGAAGATGTGGGCCTTCCCGTATCTGACGTACCTCGCCATCGCCGGCATGGTGGGCATTCTGGTTGCCATGGCCTTCATCCCGGATCAACAAACGCCCCTGTTGTTCGGTGTGATCAGCCTGGGCGCGCTGGTCGTGGGCTATGGCGTGCGCGCGCGATTCGGCAGCCGCTGACCTCGCCTCGCGATGACCAACCCGCTGGCGAATACCAGCGCGCAGCCGCCGACGCCTTTGACGATGAACAGCAGCGGACTGCCGCTGTCCTCGGGCGGCACCATCGAGGCGGTGGTGGCGAACAGCATCGCCATCACGCCGACGCCCGCCAACATCCAGCACACGATCGGGCCGCCGGGGATCAGCGACACGCCGATGTTGTTGCCTGCAGCTCGACGACGAAGCACGGCGAGCGACGCGAATATATAGGCCCATACCAGGCAGTTGAGCGCCGCCGTCATATCGATCAGCAGCAGATAGGCTTCCCGGACCGCAGATCCCGCAACGGCCATCATCAAGACCACCGACGCCAGCACGGCTTGCACCAGCAGGGCGACAGCGGGCGTGCCGTACTTTGGATGAATCGCTCCCAGGGGTTCCGGAAGGTAGTGGCCCAATCCCATGACGAACGGCAGCCGCGCCACACCGCCGATCCACGCGCTCAATCCCCCGATACCCGCGACGGCCATCAACATCGCAATCAAGGCGCCGATATGCGGGACGCCCCCGCGCTCCCCGATGGCGTCCAGCGCCTCCGGGATTCCGCTGATGGCGCTGATCTGATGTGCCGGCAACGCGACGAGCAGCGCAGCGGTTCCCGCCATGTAGAGGGCGGCGATCACGATGCCCGCGATGAGGGTGGCGCGCCGCACGGTGTGGGCGGCGTCTTTGATCTCATCGCCCATGATGGGCCCGAGCTCGAGACCGACGTAGCCCAGGATCAAGATCGCGAATGTGCTCCATGTCGGAAGCGAAGAAACCTTCGGCAGCAGGCTCGGTGCGGTCACCGCCGTTGCCGACCCGAATCTGAACCAAACGATGGCCCCGCCGACCACGACGAAGGCCGCGATGACGAGCGTGCTGATACCGCCGATGTTTTGCACCCACTTGGCGCGTTTCAGACCGAAGATGTTCACGAAGGTCGCGGACCACAGCAACCCCAGGCAAACCAACCCGTTGTAGGCCGGGTTCTCGGCCAGCGCCAGCCATGAGCCGCCGCCGACGTGCAGCATGATCCCGGATACGAACAGCAGCAACGAGGGCAAGAACACCAGGTTCGACAAGGTGTAAGCCCAGCCGGCGAGGAAGCCATGCGTGTCGCCGAACGCTGCTCGTGTCCACAAATACAATCCGCCGACATGCGGAATCCGCGAGCTCAACTCCTGCACCGCCAGGCCCGATGGAACGAAGAACACCAGGGCGCCGATCAACCAAAGCGACAGGCCGGAGGGACCGATCTGGGCGGCGGTGGAGATCCAGCGTAAACCGACGATGGTGGCCACGTTCAGCAGCACCAGATCCAGAACGCTGAGTGAAGGTCGCAGTTCCCGTTCTGCCACCGAGGTCGAAGTCTCTGGATTGTAGGCTGTGCTCACACGGTATTCCCAGAGCCGCCGGCGCGCGCATCCTCGATGAGCATGCGCGCACCCCGCTCCGCGATCATCGCCGTGGGTGTGTTGGTGTTGCCCGAAGTGATCGTGGGCATGATGGAGGCGTCGATCACGCGCAGGCGTTCGATACCGTGAACCCGCAGCCGCGCATCGACGACGGCGTCTGAGTCGCCGGCGACGCCCATCTTCGCGGTACCGACCGGGTGAAAAATCGTCGTGCCGATATCGCCGGCGGCGACCGCCAGCGCCTCCGTGTCGTCGCCTACCTTGGGGCCGGGCAGCAGCTCCTCGGGGCAGAAGGGCTGCATCGCTGATTGCGCCATGATGCGTCGCGCTGCACGGATGGCATCGGCGGCAACCGAGCGGTCTTCGGGCGTCGATAGATAGTTTGGCGAGATGCTGGGCGGCGCCGACGGATCGCCCGACTTCAAGCGCACGGTTCCGCGCGATGCCGGCTGCAAATTGCACACACTCAAGGTGATCGCCGGATAGGCGTGCAAAGGGTCGCCGAATTTATCGAGCGACAGCGGCTGCACGTGGAATTCGAGATTTGCCCGGGGCTGCGTAGGGTCGGAGCGCATGAAGATGCCGAGTTGCGACGGGGCCATGGTCAAGGGCCCGCGCCGGCGCAGCACATAGTCCACGCCCATCCACGCGCGGCCGAGCAGGGACTGGTAGGTTTCGTTCAGGGTCTTGGCGTTGCTCACCTTGAAGATCGTGCGCTGTTGCAGGTGATCTTGCAGATTGGCGCCGACGCCGCGCCGCTCGAGCACGGTGCTGATCCCCAAAGGCGCGAGCCATTCATGCCGGCCTATGCCGGAGAGATTCAAGATTTGCGGCGAGCCGATGGCGCCCGCGGCAAGAATCACCTCGGCGGCGGCACGTGCCTCCATGACTTCGCCGCTGCGTTCGCCGCGCTCACCCACCTGCCGGAACAGCACCCCACAAGCGCGGCCTTTCTCGATGATCAGGCGTTCGACCTTCACATGGGTCTCGAGCCGCAGGTTCGGGCGCGCGAGCACAGGCTTCAAAAAACCGGTGGCCGCAGACCAGCGACGTCCGCGTTTCTGATTGACGTGAAAGTACGAGACGCCCTCGTTGTCGCCGCAATTGAAGTCATGGACCCTGGGTACACCGATCTGCACCGCGGCATCGCCGACGGCGTCGAGTATGCGCCAGGACACCCGCGGTGCCTCGATTCTGAATCCGCCGCCGCTGCCGTGATGTTCGCCGTCGCCCAGAAAATGATCCTCGATCCGCTTGAATGCCGGCAACACGTCGCTCCATCCCCAGCCGCGCAGCCCGAGCGCCCGCCAGCCGTCGTAGTCCGCCGCCTGACCCCGCATGCAGATCATGGCGTTGATGGACGATGAGCCGCCTATCACCTTGCCGCGGGGATAGAGCAGCGAGCGTCCGTTCAGTCCCGGCTCGACTTCCGTGCGGAACATCCAATCGGAGCGTGGATTGGCGATGGTGAAAAGATAGCCGACCGGCACGTGGTACCAGATCCAGTTATCGCGCCCGCCCGCCTCGAGCAGCAACACGCGGCACGCCGGATCCTGCGACAGCCGGTTCGCCAAAACGCAGCCGGCGGTGCCGGCGCCGACGATGATGTAGTCGTAGTTACCGGAAAGCTGCTGCATCAGTTCGTCGATCGCCACCCCGGCATGCCGGCTTGCCAACGGACGAAGGCGATGACATCGGCGGCGAGGGCGTCGGTCTGGGTCTTGGTCGAGCCAATGCCGTGACCTGCCTCCTCATCGATTCGCAGCAGCACGGGTTTCGCGGTGCCGGAGGCCTGCAGCGCGGCTGCCACTTCGGCCGGCGCCCAGGAGGCCACGCGCGGGTCGTTGAGCCCGGTGGTGACCATGACCGCCGGATACTGCACACCCTTCTTGATGTGCCGGATCGTGTCCATGTCATAGAGATTCTCGAAACCCGCCCTCGTGGTCACCGTGCCGAATTCCGGAATGTTGGGCGGCCCGTTGGGACTGAATTCGGCGCGCAGCGTATTCGCGGACGGAACCAGATCCAATACCCCGGCGAACAGATCGGGACGTTCGGTCAGCGATCGGCCCATGGTGATGCCGCCGGCGGAACCGCCCAGGATGAAGAGCTTGGACTTCTCGGTCACGCCGCGGGCGATCAAGTACTCGCTGCAGGCGATGAGATCGCGCCAGGTGTTGTGCTTGTTGGCATCCTTGCCGCCGAGTCGCCACTGCTCGCCCAACTCGCCCCCGCCGCGAACATGACAAATGCCGTACGTGATGCCATTGCGCATCGCGACGGCGCGTCGGATGCTGAAATCGGCGAGTTCGGAAATACCGTAGGAGCCATAGGCTTCGATGATGGTGATCTGCGTCCCGGCGGTGCCTTTCGGCTGCACCAGTGACAGCGGTATCTTGACGCCGTCGGCGGCCGGGGCGGACAGGTCACTGACCACGTAATCGGAGGACTTCAGATCGCCGTGCGTGCCAATTTTCAAGTCAGCGAAAGATTTGGTCGACGGCGTATAGGCATACACCGATTGCGGCACCACCCAACTCGACAGCGTCAGGACGACGCCGGGTGTGCGCGGATCGGTGAATGCTTCGTTGATGTGACCGGAAAACGGCAACGCCACTTCCTCAATGGCCCGGCTTTCCGTCGGCACCCGCAGCAGTTGCGAGTAGGCACCATGGCGCGTCACAACATACAGACCGTCCGCCGCGGCGTGTATGGCCTCGATGACGCGATCCGCCTGCGCCGGCACGAGCGTGACCGCGGCGCTCAAGGGTTGGCCGGCTTTGAGCGCCAGAACCTTGAAAGTGGGCGCATCCTTGTGCGACAGCAGGAATATGTCACTGCCGCGCACTTCGGCGCTGGTGACGCCGTCATCGCGGGTCACGAGCGGCGTCCACTGGGCTTGTGGATCGGCTGCGGTCGCGGCCGGCGTCAGCCAAATGGCGAGTTCGTTTTGTACGCCATTGATGGCGACCGCGGCCGCGATCGGTGAACCGGGGTTGATTTGCACCAGCGGAAACTCTTCCGGCTTGATGGCGGGGCCATGCCCAAGGCTCGCTCCCAGGAGTGCCACCGGTTCGGACTTCAGGTCCCAGACGTCGGCGGTGGCGTTCTTGTAAGTGTCCGTCGGCGGCGCATCGGCGCCAAGTTTTTGCAGTCGAATGAAATACAAGAGCTTGGAGTCATCGCTCCAGGAGGTGGCGCCGAAGCGCGCGCGATCGATGGGTCCGGCGATTTTCGCGCCGCTGGCTGCATCGTACACGGTGAGCGAGGCGTCCTCGGAACCCCCTGCAGAGACGCCCGCCGCCACCTTGCTGCCATCGGGTGATGGCAGAAAATAATTGATGGCGAAGGGCTTGCCGCCATTGGCCGCGCGCAACGCCGCCACGTCGATGATCTTGCGCGTGCCCTGGGCATCGGAGACGATGAGGTCGAAATTGTCCGAGCCCGGCGTCCTTTCCTCGTAGAACGTCCGCGATCCATAGCGGGAAAACCGTTGCACCAAGCCAAAACTGCCCGTGAACGCAGCGACGTCGGATTTCAGCTTGGCGAGCGGACCGATGCCATCGAGTACCGCGCGCGTATAGGCACCTTGGGCCTTCATCCAAGCGATCGTGTCCGGTCCGAGCGACTCCATGTAGCGGTAGTTGTCGATGACCTTGTGGCCCCACAAGGTTTCCACCACGGGTTCGACGGGCGCCGGCGGCGGCTTTACGGTCGAGGCTGAAAAGACGGCCGTGCCGATGAGACACATGGCCGCCGAACAGACAAAGGGGACCTTGAGCATCGAAGACACCTTGCGTGTGGCAAACGGTGCCGGATTGTAAGGCCGGGCGCGGCAGTTTAGGTAGACTTGAGGCATATGGCCCAAACGCGCGACGAGCTGATTGCCGACATCCGCCGATCATTGACCACCCGCGAGATCGAGCACGTCAAGATCGGGGTTTTCGATACCGACGGCATCATGCGCGGCAAATATCTGAGCCGCGACAAGTTTCTGTCGGCGTTCGACAAGGACCTGGGATTTTGCGACGTGATCCTCGGCTGGGACTCGAACGACCAGCTGTATGACAACACCAAGTTTACCGGCTGGCACACGGCTTATCCCGACGCCACGGTGCGGATACTTCCGGAAACCCATCGCGACATTCCGTTCGAGCC
>Ga0116228_10000237_pt1 | contig 39692 bp, 20 predicted proteins | sample S1TSphfallax_2_FD_89694 | JGI IMG/M metagenome (GOLD analysis project Ga0116228, IMG submission 89694) | Host-associated microbial communities from peat moss isolated from Minnesota, USA - S1T2_Fc - Sphagnum fallax MG | ecosystem: Host-associated > Plants > Peat moss > Unclassified | place... | reverse complement strand
ATGAAAAACATTCAATCTTAAATGAAGTTATTTAAATTGACAAGTATATTATCCAAAAATGGTTACACTTGTAGTGGTTCATTATATTGTAGACTTACCCAGGACACATCTCCTATAGGGGAAGGAACCTTCATTGAATAAACTAACACCCACACACCATATGTTGGAAAAGAAAAAGGCCCCAAAATGTTTACCACATAAGGGCAAATCATTAAAAGAGAAACAAAAATGAGCCCCTTGTCCTATGTCCTTAAACAACCTTCAAAATGCAAGTCTCCAACATCAATAAGATCTATGAATAGTCAAATGACAATGTTCTATGATGTTATGTTGATGCTCCTTAATGTTCCATTGGCATTCCTACATGCATTGTGACACTCCTTGAAGATCCACTAATAGTTTATCACACTTCATTGATGCACTTGAAAATTCCACTAATACATGAAATCAAGAAAAAATTCCCCTATAAAAAACTAACTAACTAATTAATCCAACCTAGAAAATTAAGATATCAATAAAATAAAGAAAAATAAAATCTAGGTGACCAACCTAAAAAAAAAAACTAACCAAAAACCTAAAAGAAAATCCAACCAACCCAAACCCAAAAGCCCAAAAATCCTCAAAAATTGGCCAACCCTAAACCCAAAGCTCCAAATAAAACACATATATATTTATTTAAAAAATTAATTAATTAATTTTAAAACTTTCAATTAATCACAAAGCATTGTGACCAAAGTGCATGTAAATGGATGGATAAATCAATGGAAAGTACATCCATCCATCCATCCATTTAGTGCTCTAAACCCTATCCGTTTTGTGGACATTGCATGTGCAATGGCAATAAGCAAATGGCACTCAAGGACAAAGGCAAGAGCAACAAAGCTTGTCCACACATTCAACTCCAAAGCAAGGGAAAGAAAACGAGGATTACAATAAAACCCCCTTTATAATCACACCCTTGGTGACCACTTTTTTTTATGACACTAACGAATTGTGATTTAAACATGTATAGTCACATTCCAAACAAACTCTTACAAGATTATGACTATAGGCAAAAAAAAACCTTACAAAACAATTGATTTATGCTAGAATAAAAGTGCCAATTGTTTAAATTTTCTACATGGGTTATTCTAAGTTCTAGAATGCATTATTAAACTTGAAGAAAGTTGTGATTTCTACCTATTTTAATGTGATGATTTACATTGAGTTTGAGCACTTTAACTATTAGCTTGTGTATCTTATTAACTAGATTTTATTAATTAGAATTTTTTGTTTTCTTAGCAAGATTGCATATTTTTTGCTTGTTTGCACTAAACATTTGTTTTATGAAAAAATCATTTTTTTTTCTCTTCAACTACATTCATTGTTGTTAGTTTGCACAACTTGAACACAAAGCAACATTAACATTGCCAAATGAAACTACAATTTACAAAACCTGAATATTTGCCTTAGATTTCCCCATTATAATCACATTTATAAAAAAAAGCTTTGAAAATATTTTGTGCTCCTAATGAGTGTGATAGTGGTTCTAAAGAATGACATTTCTTACTAAAATGGATGGCTTACCAAAAAAAAATGTAACACAAACAAGAAGGTGACTAAAATAGGTGCGATTATAAAGGGGATTTCCTATAGTTGCTTAGCTTGCAGTAAAGCAGATAAGTAGATTCATAGGATTAGTTGGATGATTAAGACTACCTGCAAATTTTGAGGATTACCATCTGCTGACAACTCTAGATGCATGGGATTGTTCTCCTAGGTGTATACAGAGGAATGAACAGTAGCTACTACACTGCTAATCAGCGAGTTGGGACAAGGATATTCAACAATGTACTCAGACTACTACATATTTTCTTCCTGAATCCTAAAACTCTCTTATGGATTGAAATGTCTATATTACCATACCCACATAGGAGGGTCATTCATGTTGAAATTTGTATTTATTTATTTATTTTAAAATTAAGCTTTGTCCTGCAAAATTTTAATATATTCAGATTCACATTTTATTTTTTGGAATTTTTTTATTTTATTTTATTTTCTGTTGAAGGCAGTGTTTTCCTGTTTTGAGTGTGCAGGGAGAATTTTAGAAAAATGACTGAATGAACTTATAATTCATATGTCGCTTGTATCAGGATTTAGTTAAATCTTCCTAATCACTTTTTTTACATCTTCATATAGGTGATAGCCACTTTGGCTACATAAGTCACGCACTGGTCATGTGGGCTGTGAATCATGGACATTGTCAGAATGCATTATACAATGATGTTTCTTTCCTTAAATGATTTTGTTTTTCCAAATATAAAAGTTCAACATTCAACCTTTTTATTCTCATTTTCGCTATTTAAAAAAAAATCTTTTTAAATTTTTTTTCTTGTTAAACCTGCCATGCAGATACAGTAGCATTTGTCATGTTGATGTACATGAATTGTCATTGGTCTTGTATGCATGGTAAAATCAGAGTGCATATGTTCGAAAAAACTTTCTTTCAATTGTGGTGTATGCTGTAATATGCTCTTCGGTTACTTTGATTTCTGCTAAGAGCACACCTCACAGTCCTCTGTATGTGACCCTGCAAATTTGGTTCACATCTAAGTGTATTTATTTACTTTTTCTTGGGTTACTTTGCTTTCTGCTAAGAGCACACCCCCACAGCCCTCTCTGTATGTGACCCTGCAAATTTAGTTCACATCTAAGTGTATTTATTTACTTTTTTGCAACCCCACCCATAAAAGCAAAACTAGGACTGCAAATAGGTGGCAAACTACTAATAGCAAACCACCTGGACCAATTATTATGATTGGGTAATTAGAAACAGGGAGCAGGCAGTCATATCACATTTATTATAGACTTCTTTGGCAGGTACACAAATTTGGTGTGCCTTTTACCAACCTCAGCATATTCCACAAAACTCATCGGCCTAAACCATTTTGCTGAGCCAAACTGGCACATTTAGTGTTTTCTGCATCTAAGTCTAATCTGCAAGATCGTATATTGAGCAGCTTTTTTCTTACTGGCGATATATCGCCAAAATAGATTAAAAGTGCAGAATTTCCAATCCAACCACAAATTAGTTTTACCAAATGTCAAGTGCATTTGTTGTTTTGGAAGATCATAAGTGTGTGATGACTAAAGAATGAAATGCAATGATTAAAAAGGAAAGCGTTATCATCTCATGTCATTCAAGAAATTGTTCAACTCACCACCATTAATTCTGTTGTAAACCCAATAAACTTTAAATCAATTTTTTTTTGTTATTTGTTTGACCTTTTATTTAATAAATTCACTAACCTTGATTGTACTCTTCACTGCCCACAAATTCATTTTTTCCTTCTAAAGCCAATCCCTATGGATAAGTAGAATTTTACAAAACACTGAATATATCATTCAACTGATAGTTCAATTTTTTTTTGGATTTTAAAACCCAAAAGCCTTGAATGTGAAGAAAATATTTTTGATCAATTTGTGAAGCCTTCATTTTCCTTAATTGACTTTAGGCCTTTCAGTCTACAACATCTAAATCCTCTTATGTATATTTTCATCTATTAGATTTTGGATCTTCTCTTTGAGTTTGGTCAACATATGATTCTTAAACAAAAGGAACAAGCTTGTTATTGCATCAACTAGTGTATTTGGTCTTCCCCAAGATTTCTTATCAAATTTATTCCTTTTGTTATGTTTGGCATCTTTTTGGAAGACATTGAAGCATTATGGGGTAGTCCAAAACCCTTTTTTCACATCATCCTTCGATCAAGATTTGTTGAAAGATGTCAAGGTAAGGTCCAAGAGGATTGTGGGATTCTAACTTCTTGTTTCTCCACATTGCCCTCCTACCTAGACTAGAGTTTCCCCTCTTCTCAAATCCAAATATTTTTAGAGTTTTTAAACATATTTTGAAACCAAGGTCCTTCAATTGTCATGGATGTCACATGAACATTAATCAAGAAATATGTATAATGAATTGTAATGAACTTCAAGGAATGACATATCATACAATAGTCATGGACAAAGTTCATACAAGAATATTCATTTTTCATCAATGATGAATGAATTTATCCATCATAACATATTTTGTCATTCTTGTATATCCATTTTAGATCCATTAAAACAAATTGTCAAAAGATAAAAAAACCTTGCAATTTGCACAAAACTCCTTATCACTTTCCTTTTGAATGTTTCCTTCATTTTTTCATATTCAACAAGTGCATAAAATTGTGAAGAATCACCAAATAAATCTCACATTAATCCTCCTTTTGCAATTCACTTGCTTGTATTGACATTCCAACAATGGAACAAATGTAATTGAGGTTCAACAAATATGAAATGCACAATATGCGAGGGTATGGACCAATGTTGGGCAATGCTCATTTTTTTGTGAAAACAGACCGGTTCCAATTCTACATGATGTTGTGAAAACTTGATCGATTCTTTAATTTAATTTAATTTTGGGTTAGTGAGCTAGAACCAACCAAGGTATCAAGATTTTTAATTTTTTTAGATTTATTTAGTTCTTAGATATGGTAGTTCTTGCATACAAAACAACAATCCATTTTCACATGTTTTCACAACTCAGTTACTTAAATAAAATATGTTTTAATAATTAATTAGTTAGTAATTTAATTATTTCACCACACAAGAAGAGCATCAACACCATGTGAGAAGAACAACAACCGGCATAAGGTTTTTAATAATTGAATGTAACCTCTATGGGAAAACCTATCTGATTCTCCAGAAAATATATATTTAAAATTGGAACATGTTCTCATGATCAGTTTTCATTCATGTGAGAACTTGAAGTTAGTTTTCACATGTGAAGGTGCCAACTTGTTTTCATTCTAAGAATTGGGTTGAAAACCAAGTCGAAAATGAATGGGCATTCAAAAACCACCCAACACTAATATGGACATGGGTTTTACTTCTGCATTTCACAATTTTGAGTAATGACACAAATTTTCAACACTACATTTGATATTAAAACCCCATTTTGAAAAGGAAAGAATAATTTTTTTTATACAAAACATCATAGGGACAAGTTTTACACATTAAATCAAAAGCAAACCCAAAACTCAAATGTCTATGACTCTTGCTTTCTAACTAAAGCTTGTAATTTCTATCTTCCACCACCTACATTTGAAGAAAGTAGAATTGTTGGACTTGATGTCGATGTGGAATTTTTTGTTTACATAAAATTTCATGACAAATAATGTTGTCTTTACTAAATCAATGTAGGGTTCATCAATTGAATTATGTTTTCTTCAATGTCAAGTGTTGTTATAAACATAGAACTAATGGGTGTTTGCACACTATAGTGATTATATATGGACATCACAATGGTAATTTTCCTATGTTTCTTAAATATAAGAAAATAAATAAAATAAAATTCATCAATATAATTAAAAAGGGACTCACTTATCTGAAGCTATCATAATCAAAATGAAAAAATCAAATCAAAATCATGGATAGCCAATAAGTAATGGACTTTTGAATTTTGCCCACACTTTTTGTCATACATGTAAAACTTATGGATATGGACTTTTATTTTACAATGTGTCAATTTTATGTGTTTGAAACTTTGGGATATTGGATAAATTATGTTTAAAAAACTAAAGATCCATTGAATGAATGGAATGTGATTTTAATATTTATTATGTTATGGACTTTTTAAAATCCCAAAAATTGTAATTATTTTAAAAGCCCTTTTAAGCATTTAAAAAAATATTTTTAAAAAATTGTGATATTTTTTATATGTCTTATAGCATCATGATTTGAAATTGGAAATGGAAAAAACTGTTACTTTCAATATCATCTAAATATTCATATTTTAGACCAATTTTCAACCACACTTAAAAAAAACTTTCAAAAGGTACTCTAATCTCACAAAATTGTGACACCCTAATGTGCTTTTGCCCTAATAGTTTATTTTAATTGCCTCCATGATTTTGTTGTTGTAAATTTTAATACATCTTGTTTTTTCCCACCCTTTCAAAATGATTGTTTCTTTATGTCTTCATTATGTAACCATTGTTGTATGTATGGCTTCAAATTACTCATTTTGAGGTCAATTGTTGGATTTTTTCCATCTTCAATTTTTTCCTTGATGACCCTATTGTCCAATTATTGAATTCCATGTTGAACACATGCTTGAGTGGGCAATGTCATATAACATCTCCTAGTTGTAAAACATTGTTATAGCTTGTTAACACAAATACTACCAAGATATTTGAATGTTTATCTTTTGTCCAATTTTTTTAAAAAATACTTTTGTGTACACTCCAAAAATATATAAACAATTAGACCATGTTATGATGTGTTTACAAACCAAATAGTTTGATCTTAGCTTGGTGGTAGGGAACCATAACATATTCCACAAAACATTAGTTTGAAAATTTGATCATTGATTTTCACTAGATGAGATCCCACTTATCTATAATGTAAACATAGATTTTTATTTTTCTTGTTTGGTGGCAATGTTCTTGTTGTAATGCCTATAAATACAATGTATAATGGCTTGAGAGTGTACTTGTGTTACAAATGAAAATACTACCATAGGCATTCATGTTTTGTCCTACATGCCAAGTACATGAATTCATTTGGAACCTTTATTTTCCCATCCACACTCTCTTGTTGTAGGTACCAAATATATGTTCATTTGATCATTATTTACAAGAAATGGAAGGGGAATGTCATAGGCCTTGTTACATAGGCAACACAATAAGCCATGAACCTATGTTGTTTTTTCCAATTTGATGGAAGTTTGGTAGTGCCTATAATATTAATTCTAAAAGTTCAATTCTTATAATGCTTCATGAATATGACAAGTGACCCACTTTTCAATAAGCTTAAATCCACCAAGTTTGTCATTGCAAACCACATCAAGAGCCATAAACTCCATAATTTCATGGAATATTGGTTGGATAATGGAGGTTGCTAAGGGCTAACCCACTTTTATCATTTTTCACAACGTGGTTACCATAGAATCTTTTAGCACAAGGCAATATCAAGAACTGAAAAATTTTGCTTTTTATTTTGAAATTTTATGTGCCTAACTTAATTACATCAACATACTTGGCATTTATTTCTAATATTTCTATAAATCATTCATAAATGTTTCTTCTTCCAAGTTTTTTCTTAAGCACTAGGACATGTCCTAGTGTTTTTTACAAGCAATTTACAAGACATGTAGGCATCAATTTTGTTACCACGTTATTTCTTAATTGCTTCCAAAATGGGTGGGCACAAGCCCTATTGAAACTAATTGACATATGTCCCACACCTGTGCATTTATAAATTAGTTTTTGAATGTCCTTCATTTGACTCTTGTTAAATTCATACTCTACTTACAATGTTGTTTTGAATTTCTTGGGTCAACCAACTAGACACTTTTCCACTATGCAATGTGTATCTTTTTCTTGGGCTATTTTATTCAACAAATCAACTTCATGTTGCATCTTTTGTGTTGGGCTTAAAGCAAGGATGTTGATATACTATCATTTTTTTTAATAGCCACATTATTTAACTAAAAATAATGTTTACCATTCATTAATTTAAACTAAATTGTAATTTCAAATTCATAAGTATCTTTCACAAACATTGCATGACATTTTCCTCTATGAGTGAAATCATGATTGAGAGTAAAAGTTTTGGACATACTTGTAGTACTTAAAAGGAGCTAGCACCAATGTGACTTTGTCTTCAAATTGAATTATTAGGATGTTAAAAGCACGTGCTAAGGTTTAACCTTATTTAGTACCATATTGACATGAAATTTGCATTTATTTACCTAAATGAGTACTCAATTTGGAGCTTTCAACCAAGTTTATTCAAAAGCTTTTCAAGTTATTAAATTTTCCATTTACTTATGCACCTAATTTCAATAAATCCAAATCTTTTATTTTTACATGATTTCTTAAGATCATGACCTAAGGCATGTGAAATTTTGAACTAATTTGGTGTAAGTGTTAAGACAAATGAATTTTTTGAAGAAATTAACCCCTTGCATTTCTAAATTGAAAATAATTATTTCAAATAATGATTATGAATTTTTCAAAAATCCAATAACACACTTCCCTTAAGGATATTTGTTGGAACATTTCATCTTTAAACATTTAATTCAAAATATCAAATTTTTATGTATTCCTTTCAATGGACTATTTTTTATTTTTTTAAAAAAATTAATGAATTATCGCAAATTACTATGAGTTGCAAAACCCCAACTTTTATGTACTTCGATACATATGGATGCCTTAGATGGTGGTATTTTTCATTTTTTTCAAAAAATCAAAGTATGGTGCTACTAACACTATGTGTTGCATTAAATTGTTTGTTGAGACATTTGGTGTTATGGCCAAAGTACAACCAAATTACAATTTGATAATATCCTCTAAAACACTTTTTAAATTAAAAGGTTGATTTCACGTAGATTGTTATTTTATCATTCAAATTCCATTAGATTTTTATATCATTTTCGTGTGGATTACTTTGTTTTAAAAATGGAAAACTATCATGGGATAGTACTTTGGTGCACTCAATCATGTGTTCACTTCTATTATTCAAACTAACAATTGTGCAAACTCCACTCACATGCTCAAATTATAATATGTTTTTCAAAGCACATGATCCATCTTACAAAGTTATGTTCTATAAAAATACCTATCAAGAATGCTCCTACTTACAATAATATCTTCCATGCGCCAATCTTGCAAACCTATTCTCCATGGAAAGTATCAAAATTTATGCATAGTAAAAAAATAATACTAGGAAATGGTAACACCAATTTGAGGCACGACTAAAAAACAAGGTCGTGTTACTATTGTCATTTCTAAAAATGCACAAGAAACTATGGGTGTCAAGTGATGAAGTGAAGGCATGTTGATGAAAAATGATTGAAGATGGATGGTAATTTTCATCATTGTTCAGGTACACAAATTTTTTTTACATTTATGGTCAAATATGAAAATAATTAAATAATGGGTATATCAAATTGATTCTCTTAAGTTGTATTAAACAATCGACAATGGAATCTCAAAATGACCCATAAAATATGCTAAAATTGTGTTTGGACACTTCTTTGATTGACTTTGGGTCTTTATTCAAGATTTTTTTAATGTGTAGTTGGAATTAGGCTTAGGTTTATTTGGTTGTCACTTGTCATTGCTCGCTTGCACATTGAAAATCATCTTGATAGTTATCATATTCATAATGAGTGAAATTCCTTTAGGGTGTACCAGACAGGACAAAAAGGGCTTAGTCTTTACTGCAATCCTTTTTTACCCTATATTTTGATCCCCATAAAAAATAATGAATCAAAAGTTGTCAAAATTTTCAAAAGGATTATATTTAAAACTATTACAGTTTTAGATTCCATCATGATCATCCATAAATGTATCTTTACATGGTAAAAAAAATAATAGGTAAAAAAGATAGAAAAGGGTGACATTGTGACAAGATTTTGGTACACCTTAAAGAATTTGCACCCTAACGTCAATACCAATGTTGCACAAATGATGTTTGGACATTAGCAAGCTTTTCTCCTCACATGGTCACATGACATTTGTTTCATTCATATTATTATTATTTATAGTTATTTATTTGGTGTATTGGCTATTTGTAATCTCATTTGTTGCCTCAAAGTTTTTTTTTTAAATAATGCATTTTTCCTTTTCAATGTGTTGGCATAGATATCAACAATATTATAAACATTAGCCTTCTAGGCTCTTTCAACATTAATTAGAAGAATTATCACATGATTTCATGTCAACCCCCAATTCACATTCATTTTAATTAATCACTATTATTGATTTAATTTACTTCATTTCTTAATTGTGTTAGGTGTAAATGATTGGCTAACTTTTAAAGTTGTTATCCCAATGTTTCATAATCTATTTTTGTTCTATCACCTATTCAATGAATCCATTGGTACTTGGCCTTCTTCATTATGTTTACAATGAACCCATTGATTCATTTGTTTTAATACATTCATGATAGTTATCAAAATGCATGGACACATGATGATTATATGTAATGCCTTTATTTCCTTTTGATTTTAAAATTTACTTTCACCTAGTTCACCAAAAAATTGTTTATTCATCATCAACATTATAGCCAATTAATCTTCACATTGACATTATCTTGTTGAAGGATGGGGTTCACCATTCATGCCTTGTAGATTTCATAATTATTGATCCCAAATCATCATTAGATATTTTTCCTTGTTCCATCCATATGCAAGAAATTTTTATTTCAAAGGTTGTGATTCATGAAGATAAAATAAAATAATTACCAAGATTGACGCCATTGGATTCAACTTCTCAAAAAATTATGTTTTATTCCATAAAAAAGTTGATGATTTTGGGGTGAATTCAAAGTCTTAGGAACCACCTAAGGAGTTGAACACTCCTCAAAGCTATAATTATTTATTTTGAAAAATCACAAGAGGAGCACAATAATTTGGATTGTCAATTTTTTAAAAATAAACTCTAATACTTACAAAGTTTCAATGCTCAAAATTTGATGCAAATTGATGATGTTTCAAAAGAGATAACACACTTAAAACTATGATGTGGACGATTTTTATTTTTTAAACATTTTACTTTCTTTATCAAATGTGCACCATTCCTTTTCACAATTGGAGATGATCTTAATTTGACTATTATAAAAAAATAAAAGGAGTTGAAATTGGTGAAATTTATTTTACCACACATTTGAACACCTTTGGTTCACATGTGTTTTTATTAAAAAAATCGTGAATTTAAAAAGCTTGTCTTTAACAAAAAGTTATTCATTTCTATGCAACAAAGGGGATGGATGCAAAATATACATGATGTATGACCAAGGTGTAGTAAAAAAATGTTTAAATTTAGCACAATAGTTGTAATCTAAGCATGAAAAATACAAAATTTGGGATAATATACCAACACATTAATGCCACATCACATGCAATCCTTGGAAAAAAGACTTTCACCTTGATGCCCCTAGGTCCTAAAACATAGTTATGACATTCTTGGTGCGGGAATGTTATGGAAGCCCAAAGAAGCACGAATTTAACGAATTTTTATAGATCAACTGGTGAACATTTGGTAAACATTCGCGCCGAATAATCTTTTGACAAGGTGCTTTACCACGTAAATTCGCGAATTTTAAAGTGCAAAATGAAGAATGTCATTACTATGTCCTAAAATTGTGAATTTAGGACAACACCACAAGATTCAAAAGACCCCCATTTTTAAATCATTGACATTTTAAAAAAATGATGAACATCTATTTTTCAAAAGGTGCAACATTTTTCTATTTTTAGTTGAATGGTTATTATGGTTCAAACAACCTCCCAAAATCCACCTTTGTGGACCCATCTTGCATGTGTTTATCTATTTACATACACTATTATTCGTTAATTTAGGATATTTGATATTAATTGTTGGGCGTTCAATTATAATGTAAAATCAAGTTTAAAATATGTGTGTGATGACCCTAGCCTTAGGTTTGCAAAAGCAAACAAGCTAGAAAAAAACCAAAACTTTTCATGAATCAAAGAAAAATATACTTCTAAACCAAATGAAAAGTGTGCAAGAGTCAAAATATATATATTTAAAAAATCCTTAATTGTATTAAAACTTTTGAAGAATCCCAAAATGAACAATGTGATATTTGACAAATGTATGTGTTGAATAATCTTTAACTTCATTAAAAATGCCTCAATGAAGGTTACAAGATGGTGATATTGCATGCCCAAAATATAAAGGAGTTTCTTGATGGATATGACTATTTAATGGTCAAGACATGAAGTGCAAAATCATTCCCAACCATTTTGAACATGGTTTGGTGGGGCAAATAATGGAACTTGTCATGAGATTGGAATTTTTTTGACAAGGGATAAAATAAAGTGATATTTAATGTCCCTTTCATGTATTTTTTAAAGAGTTATTAACCCCAAAGTTTAGGGGCATGTCTTAATTTCAAGGGAAGGATTTTGAAATTTTTGAAATTCATCATTTCAAGGTATTCCTCATCAAGACCTACAAAATAATATAAAAATAATACCATGTTTCCTTTAGGAATTTATGCCATGGTGAAGTCATGTGAAATTTGGTGTGTGTCTTAAACATAATTTGGACTTTAATTGCATTAAATCTACACTAAACATCATCCTTGTTTATAATTCATGCAAGTGAGGTGTCTATGAAGTGTGTCACTTCATTAAGGTCATCCAAAGGCTCTTGCCCTTTTGTCTTGATTGTGAGAAGTTAGGGAACACATCGTCAATGTTAAGGATTCAGTACAATTCAATCCAATAATTACTTACCAATAGAATTATATATCATTAGGGTTTTTATAATTCAGAATGCTTCACAAATTAACCAAAAACTTAACAAGGCACCTTATAAGATGTCAATTGATATTGAAAATTGATTATGAAACAAATGGCTTACTATTTACAATGTTTTGTGGTGATCAAAAGCAAAAATCCTATGACCAAATATGCATGGCATGTTCAAGTAATAAACATTTCAAAAGTTTAAATTAGAACATTTTTAGGTTTTTGAAAGGTGTGGGATAGTAAAACATATATTGGAAAAGCACAATGTATTGGTAACATTTTTTAATTTTTTTGAATGATTAAATAGGAAACCAAACATCATTTTTAAAAATGTCAAATAGTGCAAACAACCAATTCACTTTTGTTAAACTTGTTGGGAGGCAATAATTAAAATACTTAAAGTAAATAACAATATCCTTATACCATATTATATGCATAAATACATGATAAAAATCTAACAAGTGTAATGAATCATTATAGTTAAAAAAGACAAGAACATTAAAATATAAGGCTATCATGGAAAATCCTAGATCTAGGTCAAGAAATGCAATTACCTTCTTATTTGAAGAATTATGAAAGATGTATATATATATATATATAAGCATAAAGGCATTGGAACATAGTCAATTTAGACCATGTTAAAATGTGATAATCGGGCAAGCATTAGAGAATATAAATGGAGATTTTATGGTTGCAATGTCTCATCTATGAATTTTTTTATTAACACCAAACTACAACATGTATCACATATATTTTATATTGAAATGGATGAAATCACATAATTTACATCACTACAACATGAGCTAAAGCCTATTATTGTAGAAAAAACCATATTTTGTTGTAATGATGCCTAACAAAATGTAAAATACAGAAGGGCCATGCCATGTTATGTCCATTAGTTTTATTTATTTATAATTGTAATTACACGTTAAAACACATTACAAATACCATAACACAAAATTGTGACTAAACCAAAGAAAATTATTTTTAGCACCAAGATGATGTAGACCCAAGTGAATTCATAGTCTTTACCTAAAAAATGTGGCCCAAAAATAGGTATTGAGTCCAATTTGGTTAAAGTCATTCAACTAATGACGAAGATGGAATCATTGACCAAATAAATTTGTTCATAAGACCTCTAAATTTGAAACACATAGCACCAAGTTTGTCCAATCTGTTAATTTATTGTTCCTTAAGATGAGGGTGTGTGTTGAAAAAACACTTTAATAATATGGGAATAGGATTGTTCCGTGGATGTGCAAAAGATCAACAAAGATAAAATTTTTCAATAACATATAATAAGAACTACAAATATCATATCCATGGAAACTACATCCATTGATATAGAAACCTTCAATTTATCACAAGACTTTTTATCCTATCATTTGAATAGTTTGATCATATTGTCATAGGGCTCAAAAACTAGCATAATGCAAGAATTATGATGAACTTCAACACAACAAACTTAAATTTAATCTAAACTATGCACACATGTTTTCATCTAATAATGGAGATACAAAAAAATTGACAAACATATGCCATGATTTTTATCTTCTTAAACACCTCCATAAATGAAAGGAAAAATTTGCCATTTACTTTAGAATATTTTAACACAAAAAAAATATGAATGTTTTAAAACAAAGTAACAAGATGATAACACCTTTGAACATATGAAGATTTCAATATTGGAAGTTTTGCAAGTTTTTTTTTGTGTTTCAATGAACAAATACTTCCAAAAATTCAATAGAAAAAATGATGATAGTACATTTGGAAAATTTCAATATTGGAAGACCACACTACTTTATTTCTAAACCTTATGGCACCAAAAGATATGTATTTGTGTGCATCAAAAATTAGACTAGCCCATACATTAGAATTAAGTGCTAACCGCACTTAAAGATAAAATGTAGATAAGTGAGTGCTAAAAACAATAAGTTTAACCATGTTTCCACTCATGAAATTTCAAGTGGCCACTAGCATTTGTCTCAAATGAATTACTACATGCCATGGAAAAATAGTTCAATGATAGCAACTAATGTAACTACCATTGAATATTTAAAAAACATAGATTTTTTATTTTAAACACATATTAACTTCCATACAAAAACAACTTTGATAAATTTAGGCTACTACTTGGTACATATTATACTTGCATAACATTGTGTTTAATAATTGACCTCTCTTGTAAATTTTACAACAATTGCAACAACAATAGTTGTGATGCAACATCCTATCTAAAATTGTTTTTGCCAATTTGCAACAACAATGATTTGATAACAATCACAATAAGAAAATTTCACCAAAAATCTTCTTGCATGCATGAAGTAATAACAATCATAGCAATGACATCTCATTTCCAAATTGAGTTCATAGTAATAATCACAACAACATCACATTGTTGAAATCAAACAATAAGATTTGCCTTTCATGATAATAGTTCTTATAACAACACCAAAATTTTGTGAATTTTTTAATTATAAGTTAGACTATATCATTCCACTTGGACACGCTACTTTGGAATCAAATTGATGAAAATTAAATGATTGTAATAGATCATAGCTACAAAAAATCAATGCAAATATTAGACCAAATTTTGCTGAATTGCAAGGTAAATTTCCAATTGTTGTCAATCTTGTTGACTTGAATGTTCTTGGCAATTTATCCCACATTTACCTTTTAATGGATGGAGTCCATACATTCCTTTGATGCCTTGTGTTGCCCCCAACTCTAAAACATGCAATTTAGGATCTAAATATGTACCTTTTTTCCACCAAGAATGAAGTTGTGAAGAAAATAACATGTGAAAACATTTGGAATCCATGTGATATAAGGTTTATTTTGCACAACATTTCCCTCTAATTCTTCTAGCAATAAAAACATAGAAAACCATGTTGTGTTTCATGGCTTAACTTGACAATTGATATTGAATCCTAATGTAATAAATTGCATGACAATCACAAATTGTGCAAAAGAACATTCTAAACATTAATATATAAACTTGTATAGTCAATAATGTGGTTAGAAAGGACAAATGGTGGGTTTGAAGAGGACAATTGTCTTCATTAAAACTACCCAATTCTAATTATCCATAGTGAGTTCAAATGTCATGATCCTAACTTGGGTACATAACAACTTGGGTGGCAAATTGCCTTTTCTATGATGAAGGAAAGCATCGTGCTTCATTCAAAATTAGGCCAAATAAGGGATTGAGATCTAGAATGAATGGAAGAAAATGTACACATTCTTGTATGAAGTAGATGTGTGGGAATCAAACAAATTAGATGAATTAGACGGATCAATTCAAATAATTAATTAATTGATACTATGTCTTCTACCCAAATTCACATTTAATATTTCTTCTTTTAAAAAATAGAAATTCAATAATTTATTCACTATTAAATATTAATATGCAATTTATTTAATTATTATGAACTAAATAACTAAATTACTAATTATTTGAATTCAGATAATTATTTAGTTATTTAATTCAAATAATTAATTATTGATCATTAATCCACATATATAATTATTGGATAATTACCTATTAAGTTCTACAATTTACAAAATTAAAAACAAACACAAAGAATGTGAGAATGTTTTTTCTAATTACAACCCAATTTGCAACTAAAAGATATAATCCATATGTTTTGTACTTGAATCTCATATCACAAACTATAAATGAATGTGTCCTTTCTTGTGTGCTCATATTAAAATACACATGTCAATTTGGGGTGAATTCAAAAAAACTTAACTCTAAAAACAAAACATAATATTAAAATATTTACATGGTTGCTTTTTAGCTTACCTTTTTCCTATTTATTTGCCTTCCTAAGTAGGTAAGTAGGTATGTAATGTAAATAGGTCCTACATACCTAGGTACATAGGTAGATAATTTAACTATTTAGGTATGTCTTACCTACCTACATACCTAACTAAGTAGGTAGGACCTACCAACCTATCAACCTATGTTTATGTATCAACCTACTTAGCTACTTAAATAGATTTTTTTCAAAATTCAATTAATAAGCCATGTGGCAAATTTCAACTATGTTGTGTGTCATAATTTAAGACCATATAAAATGAACAATTATAATGGATGGTGGAAATCAATATTATAAAAAATATATCAAAATATCCCCATAATGCCACTTGTCAAATTTTGATGGATTGATGAAAAATAATGTCATCATCATATTACCATTGTGGTTGCAAACTAGTTGCATTAGAATTGCATAATAGTTGTTCCTACATAATTGTAATCAAGTTGCATATGTATACGGTTTCACATATAGTGAATTGCATTTGTTGGAGTTTGTGCAATTTATCCAATAACACATATGCTCATAGAAATACATTGAGTTGCAAATGGTCATAATGAAGGAACTTTCAAGTTCAACTCCTACTTTTGAAGTTGTAAGTTTCAAGTTGTTTCAAATATTCATGTCGAGGTTTGGGGATTAACTTTGGTCCAAGTTGGGGTATTTTTAGACCATTGCAAAGGTATTGGAAAACATTATACTAAAGTGGGGTTGCATTCTCAAAAAAAGACAAGTAACATAAGGTATGACCATTTGAAGGGTTGGGAATCAAGTTATGAAAATGATTTTTGACCATTTAATTTTTCAACACGAAGGGGTCAAATGAATTCCAATTTAGGGGCTTAATACATTATTGAAAATATCTTTTCAAGGGCTACAACTTTATTCTTGAAATATCTTGATTTGGAGGAAATTTTTGAAAAGTTATGGATTCAAAAATTGGAAGGACTCATTGGGAGTCTCAAGAAAAGTATCATTTTGAAGTATAAGCCTTCATGGAAATTTGACTATAAGGAAGAAAGTGGTGATTCCCAAATCTAGGCCAATATGGTGCATGAATCTTATGAGTACAAAGTAGGCCATAATTCATTCATGCACCATGTTTTTGACTCCAAACTTTGTTAACTAACCTATCTTTTTGGTTTGTGCAAAATTTGATATGACTCAAAACTCAAGTAATTAAAATATTGTCATAGTTTCATCTTGGAGGTTTCGTATAACCCTTGTGTTTCAATGCATGGAGCTACAAATCGTGTTCAAATCTTTAGGTCTTTTGCAATGCATTGTATTAATTAATTACCCCAATGCCTTGTGCCAAGCCTTTAAGGGTGTCTCATCAAACCTAGAAGTAACATACATAGCACAAATGACACAACAACATAAAACATGTAGCATAACAACAAGATGTAAAACATAAGTGCAAACATAATCATGAATTGACATAAATAAAAATTCAAAAAAAGTTATTAAAACAAATAATGCAAACCATGAAACACAAAAAATACATAAATTGAGTGAAAGCGCACACATGAACGACAACACAAAAACACTTAACAATGAAACAATAAATAATCATGTGAAAAGCACAAGATTGAAAATATTGCAAAATGTAAAAAAAAATATCAATATAAAAACATATGATGGTAATATGATAACCAAATCAAAATAAAAAACAAAACAAAATGCAAGATATAATGAAAACACATGAAAGTTTTTTGTGTTTCCACATAAAAGATGTTTTCCTCAATGGGTGATAATGGTCACAAGAAGAAGGCCACATCAAATGACAATTTATGAATGTTACATAAGATGGAATGTGAGGAGTGGTCACAACTTTGTGGCATCAATTTACCATAGATATATTGACACGCATCAAATCACAAGTGCACATGGAAAGCAAAAAAACCACCTTGATGATGGTTGTCAAATTAGCCCTAACATAATTTTAAAGTGAGCCTAAGAAGGATCCCACTCCTAAGTGTGGCCCTACCTTTATATTATGGAAAATTCTTTATCAATTCAGTTCAACATTCTTTTTGAATTTGAGAATCTTCCATCTTTGATTCAATGAAAAAATAAAAAGAGGATAAAATTTAAACTAGAATTTGCGACAAACACTTTTGACAAGGTTAAGACTATTTTGTATAACTACTTATGAAAGAGATAGGCACTATGCATTCTCCATTGTTTTCACTAATTATAGCCATTTACAAAATATATCCGTTGTTTACGTCGGTTGTGCAACCTATTATCTTGCACCATAAGTCTAAAAATTATGAAATTAGTTCCAAGAAACCCATTCATCAAAGGCTTTTCAATAATATCAAAATCAAGCATCAATTTTTCTATAAACAATAATTTTTATTTTTTAATTTGTTTTTTTTAAAAAATCCAATGTTGAATAACTCCCACACTATAGGTCTAAAAATTAGGAAACCAATTCACCTTAGTGCACCATTACTCATCAATGGTTTTTCAACAATATCAAGTGCATGACAAGAAATATTGTGGTTGAGGAAATTTTAACATGACAAACAAAACAAGGCATGTGTCACACAATGGCCTTGCCATGAAAATTTTAATTTAATTCAAAGACATATATATATTGAAAGTCAAATATTTATTTTTTAAAAGCTTTAGTCAAGGATTTTTATTTTCATGGACAAAAGTTGCAAGTTTATTTTGGATTCATGAAAGTCATGGTCATCTAAAGAAAAAACAACCTACAAAGTAGAGGTTAAAGTCCTTTGAAACTAATGCACCCTATGATGAATTTCAACATTATATCCCTACCTTTGTCAGCAAGGCCAACAAATAAATTACCCTCCTTGATAGATAGACTAATGTGGCATGTCCATAGGTCCAAGTGTGAACTCATTAGCCAACTAATTGAATTTGATTTTTATTTATTTATTGAAGATTACTCAAATTTCAATATTTCTTGCACATTAGGTCTAAAAATTATAAACTCCTACTCCTAAAACACTTTCCAACAATACCAAAAGCATACCTCAATTTCCCTAAAGTTTCAGTTTTGATTGTATTAAATTTTGAATGACAAAATTGTTTAATATTTAATAACTCTTACACTGTAAGTCTATACATTAACAAACCATGGTGCATCCATCCTCATCAAGGCCTTTCCAACATATCGAAAACTCTCTGCATATTGGGACAATGTCAGTGGAGGGGGCAGCTTATATGTTTTAATCAAGCATTAGTAGCAAGTGAAGGTGGGCATTTCACTTTTGAAATTTTCATGTTACTTCTTATTTTTTAAAATTACTATGAAATCCAAGGGGTACCTAGTTGGTACTTGCTGGTTATCATGGTAAAAAAAAATTTAAAGCAAGATGTGAGTGAAGTTTTACACTCCCTCAGGCCGGGCCATTGCAAAGATAATTGGCAATTGACTACCACCTTGAGGACTGGTTATTTCATGAACACCTCAAGCTCTGGGGTGTTTCCCTACACCAAGAGTGCAAGGAGGGGAGATGTGGTTTAGAAGATCTCAACTTGACAAACAAACAAACTATATTCCTTAACAGATGGATTACCACACCAATTTGAGAAAGAACAAAAGGACCCATCCTCACAACAGACTTCTACACAAGTTGTGTTTTGAACAATTTCAAAGTTCTAAATTCTCAAAAATTACTCTATGATGCTTTATTTGCATAATTTCCTCAAAAGGCTTTTACCTCAAGTAAAGTAGAAAAACAAAAATCGGCATTAAAAAGATCAACAATCAATGCACACTCTGAATCATAGATCTTGATCTATGAATTATTTTGAAAGCCATTGTGGGTCCTTGTCATGCCAGGTTTTACTATTGACTACATTAGGCTAGTTGGTGTTCCAGTCTGTACTCTGTCTGTATATACTCTAATAATTCAATGTTGCACTTGAATTCAACTATTTTCAAATTTTCAATTAAGATTCTGCAATTCGCTTTATATACAAAGCCATGGAAGGAGAAGAAAACAAGCAAAGTTGACATTATAGCCACAGAAAAAAGTTGGGTGCGTGGTATCTCAGAACACAGGTTAGGTATCTGAGAATGCATTTTCACATTTTGTCAAACAGGCCAGTTATAGCCTTGGATCCCTGCAGGCTATATGCACCAAAAGGTGGCATCTTGACCTTACAAACATGCTTTTGTGGGATGATTTCTTGCACCGTTCATTTTCAGTCGGTAAAGGAGACACTCATGACCCATGTTTTCTCAGAACGAATTTTTTTCCACTGTCCATTTTCAGTCAGTAAATAAGACATCAATAAAGCTCTAGATGAATGAGAGTAACATAACCTCAAAACATATAATACAAGCAGATGGATAACATTTTCTAACAAAATGCGCCAGGCACCCAATTGTCGTTTGCACATGATTTGCTCACTTTAAATCCAGGACATGTGGTTGAGCCTGTTGCCATGCCAGATTGTCCAAAGGTGTGGTAAAGTTATTCTTCACATGCCCAATTGTTCTAAAAGTTGGGCTAACTTCACCAGATACATGTGGTAGTGCATCAATTGGTGGTCCATTAAGTCCTTTTGGCAGCCACTTATTTTTTCATTTTAAAAACTAAAACAAGAAGCCAAAAAAGACCCTACTCTTATAAGGAAAAACATTTAAAAATATAATATTCTTCCTTGAAAACAGAAGATACTTCTCTTGAAGTGGAGTGAATCTTGGCTTTTAAAAGGTCACTTCCAAATACACTAAGAAAATTCTAGAGCTGCTTTATGAAAGGTGAAATGAACTCCGATGCCCTAGCCAGCCATTTCAGCCATAAAAAAATCTAGTAATACCCGCTTCCTCCTATCACAGTATTATTAGTATTTTTTGACGAGGCTGACTTGAGAGGCACTTATTTTTCAAACGCCCTGCTTTGAAGTTGTTATCCTGCACCTAATTATTTTGAACGTGGATGTTGAAAAATTGATGTCCTGCTTGAAATTTGCTATACAAAACAATGTTAGGTTGAGGAAGCAATGACATATTTTTCAATATGATGTTGAGCATTAAATCCTTTGTAGCCACCAAGTTGATCAGTGCTGAATTGTCAACCACATCAAAGTTCATGGATGTATAAGAAAATTTTAAACAGGGACTAAGTTATAGTCAATGATGGTGTGTCTAATGGCATCTTTCCATTGTGAAGCTGCACACTACCTCAGTGTTTTCTTGAGCGAAATTCGACACCTGGCGAGCAAAAAGAAAAGGCGGGCTGGGAATCCTACAAAGGTTTTTGGGGGGGGAGGGTAAAATGGCATAAAGTCATCAAGAAAGGTCAATTCGCCATATTTAGACCATAGCTTCAAAGATGGCGTCAGAAATATAGCAGGGTTCCATAAAATTCTACTTTGCTCTCTGACCTGTTGCCAAACTTGGCGCCACCCCTATCCTCTTTTGGAGTATACCAAGTCCACAAAATTTGTACTTTGCTCTCTGACCTGTAGCCAAACTTGGCCCCATCCTCTTCTGGAGCATCGCAAGTCTGCATACCTCAGAAATTTGAAAAATAAAACCCCTGCTTCACCTCTGGAAGCTTGACTACCCCCAGGATGGCGTGAGATCCACAAGACACTAAATACGCCCATCGAGCTCTGTTGGACGCTTGTTTTTCTTGTCTTTTTGCAAATGTTTTTAGGCTCTGCATGGTTCTGCATAAAATCATACGGCATGGTAGCTTGCATGGTTCTGCATAAAACCACACATCACAGTTCTACATGTTATTTTTATTCTGCAAAAGAACATAACATTGTTCTTTTTAATTGGCAACTACAGTAAATCCCTTTTATAATCACACCTTGGGTGAACATTTTTTTTTGTGACACTAACAAATTGTGATTTAAATGTGTGCAGTCACATTCTGTAGAAACCCTTATCAGATTGTGACTATAGGCAAAATGTTTTTTACAAAACAACCTTTTTATGTTAGAATAAAGGTGCCAATTGATTAAATTTTTTTATATAAGTTATTCTAAGTTTTACTATGCATTATTAAGTTTGAAGAAGGTTATATATATATATTTTAATGTGACAATTTACATTGAGTTTGAGCTCCTTAATTATTAGCTTGTGTATCTTGTCAATTAGATTATTTTATTTTATTTTTTTTAATAGCAAGTTGCCATTTTTTTTGCTTGGCTACATTAGAAAGTTGTTTTTTCTTTCTCTTCAACTAGATTCATTTTTGTTAACTTGCACAACTTAACACAAAATAATACTAACATTGTCAAACTACAATTGACAAAACCTTAATATTTATTCTAAATTTTCCCCATTATAATCACATTTTTCAAAAAAAACTTTGCAAATATTTTGTGCTACTACCAGGTGCGATACTGATTTTGAAGAGTGATGTTTCTTACTGAAAATGAATGATTACCAAAAATTGTGTGACAGAAACAAGAATGTGACTAAAACGGGGTTTACTATATTTTATATTTAACAACAGCTCAGCGAAACTTAATCCTTCCAGGTGTAAATCATGCCACAGACCACCGGCATAGATTCAAGCACTGAGGAGAAAGTGCTTTCTTTTCTATTTCAATAACTTCCACAGTGCTCAATGGGGGTATTTAGCATCTTGCTTCAAATCCTCCAGCTCTGCTATTCAGTTTTGCAAGGCGGAAGCCTAGCTGCACCTTCTGCATAGACTATAATACTGATGGAAACCCCTTCAGCTGTACCTTCAACTTCACAATTTAATGCTAATGCAAAGCAACTTGATCATTCAAAGCTGAAGGTGCAGTTACTTCGTGGAAAAACGACCTTATTGCCTCATCATACATGTAGTAGGTACTGCAATTGGGTGGGCTCTGTCCTCTAGCTATTTATATTTAGAGCTCTAAGAGCTTGGGTATTTATTTGTTGGTTATATTAATTAGTTATGGGTGTGCCCAAAGTCATTTTTTCTTCGGCTCTTTGATTGTCCATAACAAACAATCATATATATAACTCTCTCCAAAATCTATCTATCAAGTTTACCAGGGTTTCGTCAAGAGGGTTTGTTTGTTTGTCACGTTGAGATCTCCCAAACCACAATGTCTCTATAATTCCCCAATAATGGTGGAGAAGTTATTGAATATTGAAACATTATGAAACCAGCTTATGCACCCTTACACAATAACATCGCCACCATTATAGGGGAATTTGGTTGCACTCTTGCTATTGATGGAATGCCTTTAGTGAGCGGATTTGAAAAGAATTAAACTTACAGTGTGCTGGAGATATCGAATTTTGAGTAGTTTTTTTCATTGAAAATTCAATTAAATCACACAAAGTAATTTTTGAGGGAAAAAAAAATTGGGCAACCAGTTCATTCTTGAGCCAACAGCACAAGCTACTTCTCTAGAAGATGTAGACTTTCCTTTTGGTTTAGCTATGTAGGTTAACTTGTTAGTTGTTACATGTGTAAAATTTTGCAAAAAAGCCATGGGATGACACGTAGTGCTATTGGGAACAATTAGAGGAGCACTTGAGAACTTGAGAGACATATAGGGGGCATAATTGGAATAATTGGAAACTGGTGAAAATACATTAAGAACATGGTGGGAACATCAAATCCAAAGAAAATCTACCTCCCATCTAATTGAGAATCCCTTCCCCATCACACTAGTAAGGTCATTATATTATTTCAAGTTTTATGCATCTTTGTTAAACTACTCCACAAGAGTGACATCACAAAATTATATGAATATCTTTTCAGCTCATAGTGCTTAATTTTTCCCTTCCTATGTTCAACTTAACTAGACCACGCCCAACTATCCTATGATTATTTTAACCAAGGCTCTTAACTTTAGAATCCATATGAGATTTGGTGCATCCACCCTAAATAAGCTACACAATGAAGTTTTAGGAAACCAATTCAAAGTGGCATGGGTTGCATGGGTTATCACATAATTGGGAATTTCATTTGTCATTGATCATGCCATAATCAAGATTGTCATAATCTTTCCCATTGTTTTAGTCATGAGGTTTTTATTGGAAGGCTACATTATAAGTCTTCCATTTGTTGTAACACATTGGTGATTTGGAAGCATGTGCCTTGGAAGAACTTTCATAATGGTGGTATTGTTTTTGCTTATAATTCACCAAAAAATGTATGTTTTGAAATCATTGAAACCAATGCATGGAGGTCCTAGAATCCCCATTACAACATTCATTTTGGGTAACACACCAATGTAATTTTTTAAAGATGGCTTCTACCTATCAACAACATAGAAAAAATGGGGATAGTTTATTTTACTTGCTAAAAGCATTTTGACTACATGGCTAAAATTAAAAGTAGTTGTGTGCTTACTAAAGTGAAAATAATTTAGCCATCAAGTGGCAATATATTTATTTCATAGGTGGAAGTTCCTAGCTCCACTTTAAAAGTTAACAAAAAAAAAAATGGTGATACAAGCAAATTTGGGTGCATGAAATTTGGGACCTTAAACCTTTGATCTCTTCACATTATCTACTTTGGAATCATAAGACTAAATGTTATTATGTACACAAAAGAGTCAAAACTAGATGTACATAAACTACTAAATTATTGCAACATTTAAGGCATTTACATTTTTAATTGAAGAGCCTTTTACAACCTACAAGCATCATAATAATCACCATTATTATAAAATGATGTATAATCAAATATTTAAATATAATATACATATAAGCTTCATGATTTATTTTTTAATGAAAGATTTTTTGATGAAAGATTTTTTTGTACATGTATATATTGATAAGCAAATTTCATTGATAAATTTCAACTATATCAAATATTTCTTAGTCCTTTTGTCAAAACAACCATTCTATGAGAAGCAATTACATGTTACAAATGTATTCCAAAAGACTATTGCATCATTCTTATTTATGCTTATTTATCAACATAATGATAGATTAAGATGTGAACCACTTTTAATTTCACATTTAACCATAAACGTTTTTCAGTCATGTGTCCATATCATTCAATTTTTGCTTGTAATGAAAAGTATAAAAGTATAATAGTTTTTTTTTGTGTACGTCATATCATGGAAACACCTAAGAACAAAGATGCAAGATAAAGTTAGTGACCGATGTTAGTAGGTTCCCCAATTGAAGTGTCAAATTAAAGAGGTTTAGGTTTTAGTTATTGTGATTTGGACTTGAATGAACACCCTTTTGGTGGAACCAACATAAGAACCAAACCATGAAATTAACCTTTTGTTAGATCCAAAACTAAAACCAAAACCTTTAAAAGAAATAATGAACATATTCATGTTTTTAATGTAAGCAAGCTTGTTTTTTCTTGAAAAGTTGACAAGTACGTTGAATTCTATAAATACTTTATTGGTTTTAATTAATTGTAAAATTCCATACTTATGTAATCCCTCCTTTTAATTAGTTGCAGTACTTTGTACCTCTACAATCTCCAATTTGGGGGACTGTCTAAGGTGTACAATATGGAACTAAACCTGGTTTTCAAATTGGGCTTGAAGGTTCGTGGTTTTGAAAACAATGTGCCAAAACCAAAATCAAAAGGTTTAGAAATTTGAAATTTGGGCTCAAACCTACACTTGAAAGGTTTTCAATGTCAAAACTAAAATCAAATGTTTTCTTAAAATAAGAAGAATTGACCAACACTCATATTGACCCATTTGTGTTTTTCATCAACATGTTAGAACTTGGAGTACAATAAACCTTGATGCTCCAAATTTCTCCCATCACTATCTATCTACATGTTGTTTGCATAATTAGTCTCTTCCCCATCACTAATCATATTGAAATTTAAAGTTGTTAAGTTGTTGCACCACTCACAAAGTTACTCACAAAATTCATGAACATTTTAGCTTTGCATAATAATGGTTGGAATACTTGGTCCCCTAAACAAACATTTCTCATTCAATCCTACATGAGTATCTTATATCCAAACTCTAAACACCTTACAAGAAGTTAACATTTTTCAATAGAATAATGTGGTACACCTAACTATTAGCATGTGGAACATCAACCATGCAGAATGATGATGCAGTCACTTGGAATATGAGGAATTAAGAAACCTAACTTTATTGATGTGGATTGGAACATAAAGCAACTAACGACAAGGTCCTTAAAATAGAAGGAAAACCCTTTGGTGTTTTGTTGGCTATACTTCACCCTCTAAGAAAAGACAACACTGATGAATAAACAATTATAAATGACCTTTTTTTCCTTGAAAGTTTAGCCTTGTAATAAGTCATGAAGATAAATATAAAAATAAATTGTTCTACAATTCCTACCTTTAATTTTTAACACATTGCCCAAGGACACCAATGGTGTTACATGTTATCAAGTTTTTACTGGACGCATTAAGATAAAAACATAATGTGATAGACTGGACTAAGAGTTGGAATTGGCAAATGACTGAAGTCCTCCAAATGATTGAAGTCTTACCCCATGGTCAGTCATAGAAGAATTGGTCCATGCACAAGCAGCAAGAAAGAACTTTGTGATGAAACCCAACAACTTCAAGGTGATAGAATCAGTGCAGGTTGATGCAAAATGGCAGGATCAACACCAATCACCAAATTTATGATGCCAATGTAATGATGCAAACATATCTTAAGAAAAGTCACAACATGACATAACTTGTTCTATGTTGAGGAATATCATAATGAGGCATTACAAATTAGGTATTGGTTCGTTATGCAGGACATAAAACCCCCCTACAAGCTTTGCAGGTGTCATTGTCATGTCCTGTGCAGCACCTGCATGGTTTTGATATACAATTGGAGTGATGTCAATACAAAAACCATCTGGTGAAATCAAATTAAGATACAGCTTACCCAAAGCAGCTAGAACTAGGGCATTCATTTGATGGTTGGTCCGTGAAACAAATGGCCATGGGTTCAAAACTGCCAAAGGACAAAATCTATAGAACCAAACTTTCTGTTTTGTAAAACAGTACATGTTTCATCATGCAACAGAATGTGCATGCGCTTGAACTGCCCAGGGCGCTGTGCTAACACCCACAATGTTCATAGGGGGGTGTCGCTGAACGGCGCAGGGCGCTGCACTAACACTTGCAATGTTCCTAAGGGGCTGTTTTAATGTCCTCTTTTTGTTATCTTGAGTCAAAACTATGCTAGAGTCTATAGTTAGGCTTAAGGTCGCAAATACCATAAATAATCAGGTTGCTAGTTGCTACCTACGTCTTTAAGTATTCTCAGCCATTTAGCTAGCTAGTTTTAGAAGTCGATTAGAACAGCCACGTTACAGACAACAGCCCAGTAAACTTGTTCCGCCGTGTCCCTTGGAAGGGCCCCAGGGGTGGGTCTCAAGTTGCATAGATTTATTTGGACAGGAAGGACAATAAGTCGCTCTAAGGTAAACCTAAAGCAAGAATTATTCTCCCCAGACCTTTGGAGGGGCCCCAGGGAAAGGGTCTTATTTTTACATTGATATATTTGGACTCGAAGGTTCTTTGGGTCCATAAAAAAAGATTAGTAAAGTCGCCTCTATGATCCCTAAGTAAATGCCCAACCTCGATTGCAGCACACGCAATTGCCAGAGACTTCAAGCCAACTCAGGATCTCCCTACTTCAAGTGGCCCTCAGTTTCAGTAGAACGTTCAACATGCCCGTACCAACTTTGTGGATGTCAGTGGGACATGTACTTGTCGTAATAAACGCATCACTAATATTGACAATTGCACATGCGTCCATTATACAAAGTATTAGTGGGGTGCAAAATTCAAAGCATGTGCCGACAGATTGCTCACTAAAGCCTACAAGGACCTGGAAATTAGACAACAGCTGCCGTTGGTGAATTACGCATTATTTGTTTACAGTTGTCGGTATTCACTCTTTGATTCTCCAAGAAGATATCATGCCAGGAATCGAGATATATTATAACATCTCTTTAGACACCATCCCCAGCTTTTAAGATGCCACTGTTTGGACTATGCAACCTTTAGTGAGCTTCACACTAATGTTATTAGTAAATTACAAATAGCATCGAAATACATTATTGGTTTCATCATCTATAAGTCAGAGTACAGCATGACGGGAAGAAGACATCTTGGGGAGTTCCTTACTAGAGGGCCCCTGAGACTCTAAAAAGGGCCCAGCCCAAGTTAGAGGTACCGCAGCAAGATGCTTCCCTTAGGTAAGGAAACGCCTTCCCACTTGAGTAAAACTTTTGGAGAAATTTATTTCATTCTGAGCTTATAATTGCTTCTAGTGGATCTATAAACCAACTATCCATATCTGAGAAATTAAATACCACCAAGCAATGGACATGAATATGAATATTATTATCACATAACTACATTCAGATATCCATAGAGATTGGTTAGTTTTAATTGTGCTAAGCTCCATCAGATATATATATATATATAATGGTGGATGTTGAAACTAACTACATCGATATCCAGGTACTATCCAGATTCATATCTGCATTTTACGGTACAACCAGACAACACTAGTTTAGATTTGATAATTAGGATAGGCACATTGGAGCAGGCATTCTCAGCATAAAGCATGAAAGAGTTTTTGTTCAAATGCTGTAAGGTGTAACATGTGATCAGTGAATGGGTCTTTCAACTTTAAGGATTCTTCTATGTTGGGAAGTGTTTTCAAATAAACCTTGGCATGCTTTGTGAATCTTGTGAACAATTGTCTACACATTTCAGCCTCTTAAAGCTCCAAATCCTCAAAAAAAGCAAAACTTTGAGAAGGGCATTTCTGGGAGAGAATGAGGGTTGGGTCACACCAGAACGTGAGAACATCACAAGAGATATTCCCAGCAAGCATTACGTGTAAGCAACACTTACTCATTTTTCAAAGCAATGGGATTAGGTGTCCCCACTCTCCACATGCATGCATGCAATGAGCTATGGCCTCAGGTACATGAATTTGTTACCTCCATGTAAACCTTGGAAATTTTTCTCTGTGTTATTTCAGGCCTTAAATGGGGCAAGTGCCCCTATTTGAGGCAATAGGGTAGATAGGTTGGTGACTGAACACTTAAGAACTTAAAGGAGGTCAAATCCTCACACATTGTTCCTCTGCTTCTGAAGCTCAAAACATATTTGTAGCTCTCCACCTAGTCCTTCCAATGTCGATATGGGGTGTTTAGTGTCAGGGAATTTAGTGTTTGATGATGGATGAATTAAAAACAGATTAGGATTTTGTTCTTAAAATCTTTGATTGTTCTGTGTTTGGAATATAAAAACGTTTTGTAAAGCCCTAATTTGTGCACTCATCAGGTTTTAAATCACTCAAAACAGGCTGGGATTAGAGAGGGCTCTAGAGCTATTTTTCAAAATGTTTGAAGCAAACTATCACTAATCCTTTTCCTGTGTTTTGCGCATTGCTTTTTTATTTATGATGCTCAATGAACATTTGTAGCCCTCCAGTTTGGATGTCCAATGACATAAAAATCACTCAATTTGGTTAAAGAATGATGAAAATTATTGAAAAATGTTTGGTGATAGGTACATGTTCAATGATGGGTGTTTCCACCGTAACACTCCCTGAAACAAGCTTTTTAGAAAAAGGTCCAAAACATTTCAATCCCATGTTTTGACAGGATGCAGTGGCAAGTAACTATGGGGGTTCTAATAAGGTTCCCTTGTACTGCATCATCCATGTGCTTAGTATGTGATTTATTTATATTTCACCAGCAAAAGACCCCAGCTACAATTATATGTTGATTTCACACATGGTGTAGTAGGACATTTAAAACCTGTGTGAACATTGCAGGTGTATGTTCCACATTCTTGTGCGGGTTCAGGGCTCAGAACTGGAATTGCCTCTTGGGAAAACAAGTGGCTCATCAGATAACGGCCAGTGCTTCTTCTGGCAATGTCTAAACCAGCAACAGTTAAACTAAGAAAATGTTCCACCATGGTCCCAAAAGATCAGAGCTACTGTTCAACATTCCTCAAGATATAGGACCAAATGAACATCCATTACAACACCTGGTCAAAACATGAGGCTAAGCGAATGTTTAGAGTAACACTTGGTGAACACTCCTCAAAACAGGGGATCAAATGAAAATTGCATCATTCTGAAGTCAATTTATTACAAACAAAATCAAATGCTAATGAAAATGGAATTTTACAGATAAAGTAGCTTGGGTTGTTCACATGGCATGCCACATTGACTAGGCATGTACACCTTTTAGAATGATATGGCATTCATGAAACATATCTGCTGAAATACTGATGTGGATGGTCGCCACCAAACTCACCTCCACATTGGATTTTTCTCCCGTACCTAGCAGGAAGGGAAATTTCCCATCATGTGAACATTGTATGTAACTTCCATAACTTCCAATTTAAGTCATGACATAGTTACACTCAAACTTGAACACTTCAACTCCACATCACATGAAATGTTTTTTAATGTAACATAACTTGTCACCATATTATCATATGCATTTTTTTCTAACCTAACTAAAGCCTAGCCTTTGAAGTGAAAATATTTAACTAATTAAGCTACTAGGTTACGTTAAGCATAGTTTTTAAAATTTAGGCAATTACTAAATACTACTTGGTTACTTTAATTTACCCTAGGTTATTACTACGCTACTTTAGGTTACTTTAGACAACCTTGAATAACTACATGCCATTCTACAATACCTAGGTTATTACATCTAGGTTCCTACTTGGTTCCTGTTGGCTACCCTAGGTTAATTATTAATAGGTTAATACATGTTATTTTAGGCAAATATAAGTAACTATAAGCTCTCCTTTAGTATGTAAGCTACTCCTAGCTACTACTTGGTTACTCTATGCTATTAATGGCTATCTTAGGCTACTACTAGGATACAACTAAATCAACTATTCTAAAATACCTAACTAGGCTACTTCAAGGTACTATTTGGCTACTTAATTTAGGCTACAACCTTTAAGGAAAAATATGAATGGGTGGTACCACAAAGAATATCACATTATAATTTTCCTTGACCACCGTGATTTCAATAAATATGTGTGATTTTTAAATGGTATAATATTTTTTTATTTTGTTCATATTTTTTTACAATGAACACATCAAAGTTTTTTAATTCCCCATGTTACTCAAAATTTGGACATGTAAATTAATGTTCCTTTAAACATTTCTGATATCAAGAAAAATTAAGAATGTAATAAAATTAAAAAATGAGTTCATAGAAATTATTTAAGAATTCTTTTAATGACCTTGTACATTTATTATTCTTATTGGAGGAGATCCATATGACATATGCCTTAAAAAAATATCAAATGCATCAAAATGTGTACATACTAAATTTTTGGATTATGATTGAACATCGAGAAAAGTATTCATGATCCAAGGCCCACATGAATATATATTTTTAATGTAAGGTCAACTTTGGTTGGTACTTGTAGGGCTTGTGAAATAATATATGTTTGCAATGGTTTTTGATTAAAAAGATGAATACTTAGTTATTGTGATGTCCACCAAGAATTATGGCATTTTTCATTATCAAAACTTGTGTCTTATTCCACTAAAGCCGACCACCAAACTAGTTGTTGAGTGGAAACACCAACATGGAACAACATCTTGGCATGGATTTGATTGTCAATTTCCATTGTAATGATTGTTTAGTGGAAAACTCCTATTGAATTGCACTAATGTTAATATGCCACTACAAACCCATAGGGAATAAGTTAGATTCTGACAAAATATTTTTTGTTTTATGAATTCCCACAAAATTTTCAGTTATTCTTTATGTTCATTCACAAAATTTTCACTTGAAGTTTGAAACTCCATGGATCAATGGAAATGCATAGTGGAAATGCATAATGAAAATTATGAAATGGAAACTATAACTTGTGGAAATGCACAATGGAAATTGCATAGTGTAAATTGCAAAGTGCAAATGCGTAATGCAAATTGTAAAGTGGAAATGCATAGTGGAAATTAACTTGTAAGTGGATATATCTAATTTTAGACATGTTTTATTACAATGTAAAATGGTAGTTGGATGGCAAAGACCTTGGATGGTTCCCAAGGAAACCAAGGCTCAAACCTTGATACCAATAGTTGTATTTTGGATGTATGTTGGCCGTATATGTGTTCTACATTCACTTTTGCATCTCATATATTGACCATACAATTATTTTATATAGGTTATATATTTTTTAAAAGAATAATAATAATAATATTGTAAATAAAATATCAACATCCAAAACCACTACATGTTACATCAATGATGAATGAAAATGTATAGTGGAAATGCACAAGCAACCACCAAATAGGTTGTTGGGTGGAATTGTTAATGGAAATGTTGCCATGGAACCCACTTCCTAGAAACATCCACTGGGACAAAGTCTTAAACTACTAGAGTAGATTTCAAATTTTCCATTCAACAATGGGTGGAATGCATAGTGGAATAAGACGCAATCTTTAATAATTATTGAAATTCATTTACCTTCATTTCATGAACATGATTTCTTTAACCCTATCATCTTATTCCTTGCAAACAATAAAAAATCATTGGGACATGAATGTAACAATAGGAGTAAAACCCAAAAATGCAAAGTAAAAATAATTATTAAATATTAAATATTTTTTAAAAATCATTCTTGAAAGTTTTCCTTATGATTTTTAATGGTACCACACACCCAAATCAAACTTGCTTCAGGTCATGTTATTATTAGGTTAAGTTGTAATTTACCCTAGGTTACCATAGGCTACTTTAGGTTACTCTAAAACTTATTTAGGCTAGCTACTATTCTAGGATACTACTAATCTATTATAGGTAACAAATTGGTTACTAATTAAGGGTGTTTGCAAGGTAGAGTGTCTATTTCTAGATGTCACTACATCAATTTTTCTACACCCCCATGGATTGGATTATGTCTCATGTTAATTTTTTTGTTCATTTTATGAAAAGGGATTCATTTATATGATTCTTATACAATTTATTGTGATAAAAAACTAAAATCATTTTAAATGAATATTTTTACATCACATGGGGGAATTTTAACCGTAGTTAAGTTATAGTGTCACAATCCTTAATAGGTTAGAAATTGCTTCATTATAATCATGGTTTGTAATAAAACAACACCATTTTCTCCAAAACCCAAAACCTATATTTGAAATTCAAAATGATCCTTATTAACCATTTCAATGTCATATGAAAGTGACACTCTCCAAAGTTCTTTGATAGACCCAAATGTGAGTATGAGGTGAAAATAACAGAAAAGTAAGGAGTTGGGGCACGCTCCTTGGCTCGCAGCACTTTGGGGGTAAAGGGGTGTGTTGGAGCTCCGGGATGGGACTAAGAATAATGATAAGCAATCACTCACTCACACGAACTTGCACAAAACCAAACAACAAGTTGGTTAGTGCATAGTTAGAGCACTTTTGGTGTTAAGACAAGCCATGGGCATACTTGGACTCACAAAACTCACCACGGCCCAAATTTGGGGGAAGCCACCACCTTCCCCCTTATAGTACACTCTATGCCTGGCCATGAGACTAGCACCCAAATGTCATTTTGTCTCGGGACTCCTAAATGGGAGTCCTGAAATTCCCACGATTGGGATTTCCACGGCTTTAGGGGTCCATAACTTTGCGTTCAAACTTCGAATTAAGATGAGGTTTGAAGTAAAGTTGTAGCCCTTGTCAAGAACTTTCCAACGGCATGTCGCAAATCACCCGCACATGAGGAAATTGGGGCGATTCTCGACTTTTAGTGGTCGGGAGTCAAATTGCCAATTTGATTCTTAACCCTTCTTTTGGCCATAACTTGTATTTGGAGTGTCCAAATGGGTCATGCAAGCCCATTTTAAACATCAATTTTTCAAAAGCTTTCCAATTATATAAGGGATTCTTCAATCCATTGAGTTTTGACCCTTAAAATTGCTCTTTGAAAATTTGGGAGTCCATCGAGACTACAACTCCCAAAGTGGAAGCTCCCTTGGGAGTGTGAAGGTTCATTCCCTCACACTTTCCTACACTTTCGGGAGCATGAGGTATGACTCCTAGGCTTCCCTCTTGGCCCGCAACCTTGCAAGCCTTTGTTTTGGTCGCGAGCTTAAGGTTAGGGTTGCGACAAAAATCTAATGGACTTTTAATGACACCAAAAAATAATGATAAAAGCAAAGTCCTTCATGTTCACATTTTTTGGAATTGAAATGAAAATTTTCACAAAAATTGAAACTTAAGGCATATTATAGTTACATGTTGCATTATTTTATTAAGAAGATGAATAAATTTATAAATACAAAGTGTTTTTTTGGCTTGTAAATTATACAGTGTGAAAAATCTTAAAATGGACTCCATTATGGACACAAAAATGTTCCATTCTAACTTGCAAATGCCCTTAAGTTAATCACCTAGGTTGGTTAAACCTAATTTAGATACCTATGTATGTTAAAGTAGGTTAAGTTACCTAGTAGGTTTACTGAAATAACTAACCTAGGTTAGACTACCTAGGTTGACTTGCAAAGGTCTTGCATTTTCATGCTCTTTGGGCTAGGGAGGGGGGATGGTGAAAGGAACATGCATATACCACAAATTGCCATCAACTTGTTTTACCATTATTTTGAAATTGCGTCAAGTGGTACTAATCACAATATTTTATATTATTCTCCAATGTGTATTGGAGTTTATTTTTTACTTTCCCCTCACATGTGAATGTTTTAATTTTAACAAGTTTCCACATCCAACCCATGTTCTTACAACTCTTAAACGGAACTTGAAAACAATTATAGTGGTGTTAGGACTAGGATTGGGATTAAGGCTGGTGTTAAGATTAGGGGAAAATTATGTTTGGGGAGGACATGTTTTTAAAAAGTGGCATTCTACTAACATTCTAGTTCAAACCAAAGTTCCATATAATTTTGCAAGTTCGGGTAAACTAAGTACAAAGGTGAGTGATGAAATTTGATGGACACAATTCAACAATGTTTCATTTATTTTGTTGCAAGGGTTTGATGATTATTCGCATGTAAAAAAACATATTCATGGGTTGATTATTCAATTCATCTTCAAAACTCCATATTGCTTTGATGTTGTATGGTTTTAATTCCATTGTTTTTTTGGATCCTTCAAGGATAGTTTGATGGGCTCTGTTTCATTGCAAATAATGTAGTAGGAATTCAATTAATTTAACACTAACTAATAAAAGAAACCACATGGGAAAGAAAATTGGGGAATTGATTTCCCTTTGTTTATTTTTTGTAATAGGTTCAAACAATTTCACTTAATTGTCATGTTGTTAGGAAACATAAATATTCTCCTTTTCGACGAACTCACAAATGAAGATCTTGCGAAGCTTCACAGCACTAATCAACATGGACAAATCACAACATGAGCCATTGTTCCCATTTAAACTAGTTAGGGGTCCAACTTCGGTTTCATTACAAATTGTGAGGACACTAAAGAAATAAGCCATGTCTTCTCTCGTCCAACCGTCCTCCTTATGCAAGAAGTTGAGATTTGTCCAACCTTCTTCTTCTTGTGTGGAGTCACAATTCACAGTAGCATGTCGAGGAGGTGCTTCTAGTTTAATTGTGACTGGAAATGAATTGTTTGTAAATCCATTTTGGAAATAAATTCTGTACCAAACATCATGCATCTTAAAGTAATTGTTCTTTTGTTGCAAAGGACCCGAAACACATTCTAGAGGAATCAATTGTTGAATTCGGTGTTTTTTCAAATTGAATCGAATGTTGGAATGCATGGGACATAATTTCAACTCCTTTATTGAAGTTTCACATGTTATAAAATTGGAACAAGTGAACCCATTCGATATAGTTGACATAAAAGTGTACCAAAACAACTTGCTTTCTCTTGTCATGCATAATACCGAAATGGACATTTTCACTATGCGACATATCCAATATTGAGTTGATCTCCACACCTTGTTTGCTTGGAAGGAAAACACATCAAGAAAAATCACAATTACACTGCCAACTGCAGACCAAAAATCAAAATGGCGAGCTTGTAGAACCAAAGGCCATATTGAACTGAATCGAAGGAAATTTTGGTTCAAAACTTCCATGGAGGAATAATCAAAGAAACATGGAACTGCGGACATGACTTCATATCCTCCCCCACGCATCACATGATCCATACCATGCAAAAACCCAACTTTTCTTATCAAATGCCCCTTGGGCCATAGCAAATCATCTGCCATACCAAACTTGACTTTCTGTCGAATGATGAATGTGTGAAGTAGTACCATGTGAGAAGCTCGAATCCGGTCAGTGACATAGATGGTATCATAGTTTTTGAATGTGACCTTGTAATTGTGGGCTCCATCATCGTTACCAAGCTTTTCCATCGTCACCCCATCCAACACATCAAGTGCATTGGGGATAGGATCCAAGGATATATCTTTCAATAAGATGATTTTCCGAAGCTTGAACCATGAATCCAAACCATTCCACAAGGATGAAAGTAAAACATAAGGTAGTCGACAATACTTGGCTGTTCTAAGGAATTGCCAAATTGCGTAAAAGAGTTGAAACCAAAGAAAGTATTGAAGCAACTTGGTGAGAACATGACCAACATTAGGTTGAACCAAGCTCATTTTTAAAATAACAACAACAAAAAATTGTTGAAAATTATTCAAACTAACAATCTAAAACATGAACTAGGCAAAATAATCGACTTGGATGTGTCGAAGAATGTAACTCATGAATTTTCATGAAACAATTGACATTACAACGGACCCATTATTAAGAAAGATGTGTATTGAAAGAGAAAAATGTACCACAAAAAATTGTCATGCACTCTCCAATGATCTAAAAGAGATTTGACAAAAATAATCATTCGCTCAAAATTTGAAAAGACAAATTCAAATTGGAAGATAGAAGTTGGAGCTTCAACCCAATAAACAAAAAAATTGAACACATATATTATGATTGCATATCTAAGTAGAAAAACAATTTAAAAGCAAGCAACAAAGCTACAAAAAACCATAACTTGAATAGTGTACAAAGTTTGCACAAGGAAGAGAATGAGGAAAAAAGTCCTACTATATTTGTTCAATCTCAATAATGTCATAGAGTCCCAACTCAATCTACAATTCTCCAACAAGATCCAAACCATCAAACTTGGTTCAACTAGGAGGTGTTAATGCTCAAAGTGACGGGTTTAAACAAAAACACACCATACAACATGGGAAACATGAGAAGAGCAATATGCACTACAAATGCTCTTGAGATTTCTAGATGTGATCTTCAACATGGATTTTGCTGGGCCTCACAATCCATCTTAACCTTACACACATTCTTTGTGGGAACAATCTTTTGCATTGTTCATTTTCGGTCAGTAAAGGTAAAGGCCACACTCATGACCCATGCTTTCTTGAGAACATCTTTTTTTCCGTAAATGTCAAGGCAACACTCGTGACCCATGCTTTCCTGAGAACAATTTTTTTTTCCATAAAGGTAAAAGCCACACTTGTGACCCATGCTTTCCTGACAACATTTTTTTTCCACTGTTCGTTTTCAGTCGGTAAAGGTAAAGGCGACACTTGTGACCCATGCTTTCCTGACAACACTTTTTTTCCACTGTCAGTAAATAAGACACCAATAAAGCTCTAGATGAACTATTATAACATAACGTCAAAAACACATAATACAAGCAGATGGATAACATTTTCCAACCAAATTGACCAGGCACCCAATTGTCTTTTGTTTGGACATGACTTGCTTGCTTTAAATCCAAGACATGTGGTTGAGCCTGTTTCTATGCCAAATTGTCCAAAGGTGTGATAAAGTTATTCTTCACATGCCCAAGTGGTCCAGTACAACAAAGGATGTCCTTATACACCAAGTGATGTCACTGGATTATGACTGAATTCATTTGTCGCACTTAATGGGACGTAGTGAAAAAATAATGAATTCACTGGTCCAGTGAATTTGTAGCAGTCTTTTAAAGGTTGAGCTAACTTGCTAGTGAAGAAACATTTGGTGGTGCATCAATTGGTGGTCCATTAAGACCTTTTGGCAGGAACTGATTTTTTCAGTTGTGAGGACTTTGTGAACATGTGGCCCAAATTATGACAGTTTGTAGTGTACACCATTGTCCCATAGTTTTTGTCTTCCTAATCTCCCTGGCTAAAGTGGCAGGTAAAAGCCCAAAGTCCAGCGTGTTACAAGAATAAGCGGTACACAACTTCGGGTTATGCCCTGGTTGGACCAAAGGCCTTACTGTACATTAAGCCCACAAAGAAAGACCGAGGCTGGATCTGGTATTCCGACATCAGATCTGCTCAGTTCCTGCACACGAGCAGAAAGTAAAGAAATATCAAAAGACCATGGGAGAATTTTTTGATCATCTTAAAAACTAAAACAAGAAGAAAGAAAAGAACCTACTCATATAAGGAAAAAACATTTTAAAAGATAATATTCTTCCTTGAAACAGAAGATGCTTCTCTTGAAGTGGAGTGAATCTTGGCTTTTAAATGTCACCTCCAAATACACTAGCAATTTCTAGAGTTGCTTTATGAACAGTGAGATGAACTCCAATGGTCTAGCAGCCATTTCATTAAAAAAATCTAGTGATACCCACTTCCTCCTATAATGGAGTATTTTTAATATTTTTCCACAAGGCTGACCTGAGAGGCACTTATTTTTGAAACGCCCTGCTCTGAAGTTGTTACCCTGCACCTAATTATTTTGAACGTTGATGTTGCAAGTTTGATGTCCTGCTTGAGATTTGCTATACACAACAATGTTAGGGTGAGGAAGCAATGACATTCTTTTTACTATGATGATAAAAACAACTTAAATGGGGATTAAGTCAACGATGGTGTGTCTAACAGTATTTTTCCATTGAGTAGCTGCACATTAAAGATATCCATATAGTCTTCACCTTGCCCTAAACCTGGGCCCAGTCTGCCCATTTGCCCCGTCCATATTTTCTCAAGTGACACCAAGGCATGTTTTGTACTTGTAACCTCACATAACATGCCTAGGAATATGTTACATACCCCTTTATACCCTTAGTGTGTTCATAATGTGCATAACATGGACTCAAAACGTGCCTAGGCATGAGAAGGTGAAAATAAACCGGGCAAATGGGCAGACTGGAGGAAAAAAACGCAGCAGCACTTTTGTACTGACTGCATTCATTTCCTTTGGCCTGTTTAATATTGTCCTTTTTGTTGGGGGTAAAATGGCATAAAGTCATTAAGAAAGGCCAATTCGCCGTATTTAGACCATAGCTTCAAAGATGGCGTCAGAAATATAGCAGGGTTCCATAAAAATTCTACTTTGCTCCTTGACATGTAGCCGAACTTAGCTCCATCCTCTTCTGGAGCATCGCTAGACTTCCACATACGCCACAAATTTTGAAAAACAGAACCCCTGCTTCAAAACCTCTGGAAGTTTGACTTACGGACGATGATGGCTTCAGATCCTCCAGCTCTGCTATTCAGTTTTGCAAGGCAGAAGCCTAGCTGCACATACGTCATAAATTTTGAAAAACAAAACCCTTGCTTCAAAACCTCTGGAAGTTTGACTTACCGACGATGATGGCTTCAGATCTTCCAGCTCTGCTATTCAGTTTTGCAAGGCAGAAGCCTAGCTGCACCTTGACAACCCTATAATGCTAATGGAAACGGACGGACCTTATCGACCCCT
>Ga0116228_10000236_pt1 | contig 39815 bp, 34 predicted proteins | sample S1TSphfallax_2_FD_89694 | JGI IMG/M metagenome (GOLD analysis project Ga0116228, IMG submission 89694) | Host-associated microbial communities from peat moss isolated from Minnesota, USA - S1T2_Fc - Sphagnum fallax MG | ecosystem: Host-associated > Plants > Peat moss > Unclassified | place... | reverse complement strand
GCCTAACTTGGGTGGAAATGCATAGTGGTTTAGGGACAAGTTTTGTAGTAATGCCTACAATAGAATAACCAATAATAACATAAAATAAAATAACCAATAATAACCTAACGATAAAATAACCAACAATAGTTAATATTAACCTATGATAAATAACCTAGAACATCCAATAATAACCTATGGTAAATAATATTGCATAACCAAAAGTATCCTATGATAGAATAATTTATAATAACCTATAATAACCTATGATAGAATAATAAAAAATAACCTATGGTAAATAATTTAAAATAACCAACAATAACCAATGATAAAATAACAAAAAAAACTTAAAATAAAATAATCTAGATTAACCAACCTATGACATAATAATCAATAATAACTTAGGATAAAATAGCCAATAATAGCTTATGATAAAATAACCAATAATAATTTATGGTAAATAGCCTAACATAGCCAACAATAACTTATGATAAAATATTTAAGAATAGCCTAAAATTAAATAATCTAGATAATCAATAATAGTTTATGATAGAATAACAAAAAAAACTTACAATAGAATAACCAACAATAATTAACGATAAAATAACCAACAATAACTTAAGATAAAATAACCAATGTTATCCTTCACTAGTAGGTACTTTTACATGTCTTGTTTTTTATGGGAACAATTTATGGGTGTTCATGCATGTTACAATGTACACAAAAAATTGTTATACATTATGAAAAATTACGTTTGCCGAAACCACACTACCTTGCAACTAAAATTCAAAAAAAACTTGTATACAACTATTATGCAACTATCCTTTGGGTATTACAACTATTGTACATGCAACTATCCCCTTAGAAATATGGTGTATTAAAAAATAAATTGCCATGTCAAAAAACCATTTAGTTATATTATAGTTTAAAATGAGTTGAAAATTCTATGTGATAATTTATACACATTGTACATACATATATAGTCAACCATGTTTGACTTTTTAAGGAGTTGTAGGTGGCAACTACTTTAGAACTATTATAAATGTGTCATTAAAGCAACAACTATGTTGTAATTAATGTACAATGTACATACATGTGATTATGCCACGTGTCCACATTTTCACCATCCATTATGGGATACATTTGCAACTAGTTTTCAATTATGATTCCCATTGATATGATTAGTATGGCCACTAATGTGCCACTACTAAAGTATTACTATTCAACTATATTATGATCATAAAAGAACTATTTATAACTTAATAAGGATATATATTCATCAATTATTTATATCTTCATCATATGTGTTTCATTTAGAATGATTTAAAATGTTATGGGAGCACTACTTCAAGTTTTAGAAGTCATATTTGAAGTGCAAAGGAAAATGAGTAATGAAAAAATAATAAGAAAAGAAATAAACTTTCAAATTTACAAAACATGGTTTTTTTTGTTTTTTTTTGGGACCTACTTTCAAACTTCATAACTTTTTAATTTCTTATTCATTTTAAATAGTTTAAAGTATTATAAGAGTGTTGCTTGAAGTTTTACAAATTATTTTTGAAATTTAACAACAACAAAGCAACATACAAAGAATTTTTTGGGTGTTTGGGAACCGGCCTTTGTAGCATTTGGTGATTTTTTTGGAGTTTTTGACCCTTATATTTTGAAGGGCCATAACTTTTTTAATTCTATTCTATTTTTGACAATTTTTAATGCATTAGATTGCGCTAATAGGAAGTGTTAAGTTTTGTTTAGACACCAAAAACAATGGAGCCCTCCCATTGGATCTAGCCTACTTTGAACACTTAAGTGTTATAGTTACAACTCAATTACAACTAATGAACAACTAAAAGATTTAACCCATATGCTTTGTCTTCAAATCCCATGTTACAAACTATATAAAGAAGACTTATTCTCTTATGTTCTCACATTAAAGTACATGTGTCATTTTGGGATGAATTGAAAAAAACTTAATTTAAAGGAAAAACTTAAAATAAGAAATAAAATTTCATGACTATTTTTTAGTGCACTTAGTCTTGTGCTTTCTTACCTACTTACCTACTTAGGTGAGTAAGTAACTCTTACTTTTTTACCTACCTATGTAGGAATGTAGGTAAGTAGGTCCTAGGTAAATATGTAGGTATGTAAGTCTTAAAACCTACCAACCACCTACCTATGATTATGTATGACCTACTTAGTTACTAAAATAATTTTTCTTATTTTTAATTTTTTTCCAAAATACTAGTAATATGTCATGGAGCAAATTTTTATTGTGCCACGTTTCACAATCTCGGACCGTCATTAACAATCATAATGGATGATGGAGATCAATATTTCAAATTTTTTTATGTTAATTTTTTTTTATAATGCCACATGTCAAATTTTAATAGATGGATGATAATTAATGACATCATCATGACATCATGGGTGTAGTTATAATGGAACTGAATAGTAATTGAAAATGAATTGTTTTGATTGAGTTGTAATGAGTTGCACTGTATATACAGTGAGTTGTAACTTTACAACTCATGCAACTTGTTCATTAAAACTCATGGCGTATAAATGCAATGAGTTGCAAGTGTCCTTTGTAATTCAAAAATTGAGTTGCAAGGCCAATTGCAAAACACCCCTTTTTTTCATAGTGATAGTTTGACAAATTTTAGTACCTATCCAAGTTTCATGCATCATGGTGGAAATTTGAAAAATAATTTTCATTGAAATTTTGTAATAGATGATGATTTATGTTTCAATCTAACATTATGTTATGAAATCAATGCAAATATGAATGATATAATAGTCCAACAAAGTATCATTTTGATTACAAAGCCTTGTCACATTTTTACAATTGAAGAATTTGGAGATATGAACAAATGAAAATTTGGAGGACCTGGGGAGGAGCTTGATATTTGTTTGAACATGAGGAGAATTTTGCAATTCCAACAACTAAAGGGATGATGAAGGGGTAAATTTTATATTCTTCAATATCAATGAAAAAGAATCATGATCCATGATTCCTTCCAATGTGTTTGGGGTTTTTGAATTTGATGATGGTGATTATGTAGTTACTAGGACTTATAATTAGAAATGGGGTAAAGGTAATTAGACATATGTGTTCTTGAACAACTCTAGGACAACTCATGTAAACACACATCTAATGAAAGCCATCAAATTCCTATTGACACCTAGGGATCTTCATGTTAAAGATGATGACCCTATTTACAAGTTGTCAAAGAAGAATGAGGCTATGACTTATGATGTGTTGAGAGAAGTTGAATAGTCCCCTATATTAGGCTTCTATCCAATATATAGATACCTTGGAAATTATGGCCATTATCTTATTTGAATAAAATGTTGTGTGAATGAAGTTTTCTAATTGTTGGTACATTTTGTTTTGTTGTGGTTATAAGGTTGTTCATGATTTTCTTTTTCATCCAAGCTGCCAAGAAATGTAGTGATGCATATGCTTGGAGTTGTACAAGCTTTGCTTGAAGTTGGCAAATGGCGAATGAAACTCATTATGTAATTGCAGTGCATTTGGATTCCATAGTTCATAGAGTTGACTTGGAGCTACACTTCCACATGTAAGTCTTTAAGAAGAGCTTGATTTATTTTGCTACATGGCACATCTTAAGTCTAGGATATTGATACAGGTGCAAAGCTATGTGCTGCAGATCAAAATGAGCTGAAGAGACATGATTCTGGTGGTATGGCCATTGACAGTAGTATTAAGTAGCTACCATAACCGCAACCAATTTTTTTTACCACAATGATTATGCATCACTACATTTCTTGGCAATTATGCATTATTTTATTAACTTGTCTCAGTTGTTGTTGCTGATAAGATATCTATAGCTAGTCATGGGATGCAATTAAGTTCTAATAAGTTGTATGGATGAGGTGTGGTGAGGTGATCACATGAGGGTGTAGATGCTGCAGTGCACCAAATCAAACATATTTTGATAGAGGTCAGTCTGCCACTAAATGATTTTGTAGACTAGATAGCCTCCTACTTTGTGCATAATTGCTTGGACAGTTTGTGATCTATTTGAGTGTTGACGCGGTTGTTGTCCTTACAGCTAGACAATCCAAATCCATCGTGCAATATTCACATTCCATCTCAATACCATTGGCATCCAACCAAACATTGGTGGGACTTTGGAAAGTAGCTCACAAGCCAGCTTGTGATTGTTGTGTTGATTACAGGTAGGTGAAGAAAAGGAGTTAAGTGGTGGGAGGTGAAGACACAATGACAACTCGAAGCTTCAAATTGCGGGATGAAGGCAGTTCAGGGGAGTGTTTCTGTTTCCTTGAGTGTGGTGATGTTTTTTAAATTTGGGATGTGGTTTTTGCTGTTCTAGCTCATGGTACCGGGTTGTTGTTCCAGCAGAGTCTGAAATTCTAGAAACAGAGATCGTGGTTGCTTCATCATGTCATTTGTAAGCAGAACTAAGATTTGGTGTTTACATCCTAACCGGTGTTAACAAATGTCATCACTTACTCTGCGATTGCACTACAGAAGTTTACGGAAACATGATCATGGGAAATCTGTACTCCGACTGAACTTTTACAGCCAATAGAGAAGTACACAGCTAAAGTTGGCGGGCCGCCGGGCGGGACGCTAGATATAAACCCATCGAACTTCCCTATAATACCCTGATGTCCGGGATAAACCCTGCAGGTGACAAAGGAAACAGGTTTTTGGGGTTGAATTAGGGTTCAGGTCGCCCCAGTTGTTCTTGTCCATCTCCCGGCGCGGGCGTTTCCTTTTTGGTTTCCTTCCGTCTTTGCTCTTTCGAATTCGAGAAGAACATTGATCGTGAAGTTCACTTAGGTCAGGACGTGGTGCAATTGTGTCCTCTACCGTAGAAAGTCGGTTTTGCACTTTAAGATGTTCGCAGGAGCTTCTGGATCTGACAATAGTTTTTATTGTTGGATCGTAGAAGCGGTAATCTGAATCAGCTCTTGATCTTCTGCAGTTTTGTGTGGCGCGGTAGTAGCTGTTCTTGGGTGAGCTTCTTCCGTAGTTCTTGGTTGAGAAGTCGATCAACATGTCAATGACCTTGTTGCGGAGTTTCATGTCCCTCCTGGCCACACGACAAGCCTATTTTGGAGGTGGGAAAGCGGCCCACCACAACATTCGCACTCTCAATCGGGTTGTGTATCCGGACAATTTTGTTTGTACTCTGGCATTTGCTTTGGGCAATCCATCTGCGGTTAATGCGGCACCGCACCTACCGATCTGCAGCAGGTATTCCTCCGCTCCGAGACTTTTCAACTTGCGGCACATTTGGAGCAAGTTCTTAGGCAGGTTTAATCACGAGTTTTCCCTCCTGGCAACTTCAGTTGCCGGGCACGATGCTGCTACAGATCGTGAAGCCAGTTTGTCTTTCTTAATCACTCTAGGTCTGAAGGGGAAGCTGAGTAAAGAAAGTAATATCTTTGTCACCATACTGCTTAGGGTACCAACAGGAGATCATTCTTGTGCCAAAGCTCCAATTTCTGTAAGTGTTGGTGTGAAGAGGGAGAATAATAATAACTGAAAAGCCTAGCATCCTTTGCCATAGTATAACTGAAAACATCTCCCGGAAGATGAATTTTATGGAGAATTGGGTGTGAAGGTAAAGAAAATTGGGGAAATAATAACCCATCACCAAGCAATTTTCACTGCCAACATTGAGACCCTAAAGCAGAAGGTGGAATTTTTTGAAAACAAGGGCCTGGTAGGAAAGGAGCTGGTAAGCCTTTTTACTTTGCACCCTGATATACTTGGTAGATCCTTGGATTCTTTGGAGGCAGGGTATGACGTCCTTAAGAGCATTGGATTCTCTGAGAGTGAAGTATGTGAGATCTTGAATGCACATCCAACAGTTAGTTGTAGAGAAACCACAATTTGTCAAAAGTTTGAGTTCCTTGTTAAGATTATGAACCAGCCTGCCAAGAAGGTCTTGAAGTTCACATCATTTTTCAATTACAGTTTGGAAGGGAGAATCAAGCCATGAAACGAAGTGTCTTCATGGCTTGTTTCTCAAGGACTGTTACCTCAAAGGGAATATGCCCTCTGGACAATCATTAGTGGCCATGAGAGGTATTTCAGGAACTGGTTTGTAAATCTAAATTCTTTAGCAGCAACTGTTTATGAAGGACAACAAGTTGACATTCAAGGAATATGTGGTTAAACAGTGCCAATCTTCTATCATGTGGCTACCAGTGCTGCAAAAAATGGCAGGATCTTCTTATGGAGTGCAGTGCATAAACCTGTTCAAACATGACTATTGCAGGTTCATTTGTCAAGTGCCACACCCTTTACTCCTTGCAGAAAGGAAAAAATCACCTGAGGGTCAATGATTCAATTCTCACACTTAGGGAATTTGAGGAGGCATAATTGACACTTTACCTTACTTTTGAATTGTGTTTGAGCAGCAGTACAGTCTGGAGCAATTGTAGAAAATTTTGCATATGAAGCACTGGTGCATAGCAAGGAAGGTTGATGAGTGCAGTTTCCCACCCTAATTCCTTGTTTGAAATCTCACCAGATTCTGAATTTCAGCAGCACAGTGCAGCATAGGATCAGATTTTCAATTGGTGGGCCATAAAAGCAATGTATGCTGCAGTTTGAGTTCCACAATGCGCTCTAATACTCTTCTTTCAATGATTGATGATCTATGCTTGCATATGGTTGTTGCTGCTCTGCACACATGACTGATTAGGATCCCATTCACTTTGCACTTTCATCCTATGACCAGTAAAATTTGGACATCTATTGTTTTGAGTGCAACCCTTTAACATGTGAAGATTTTGGTGGATGGCAGTCAGGAGGGTAAGCATATGTGGAGTAGTACCCTCAAATGTTTTGGAAATCATGCTGGTGGGGGTAGGACTGACATTTGTTAGTCTGACAGGTGATTGCCTAAAGCTCTAAAATTGAAATCCAAACATGAAGAGCACATGCAATGAATGACCATTTTGGTGGTAACAACTGACAACTTGATGCATAGTAAGAGCTACTGGGTTGTTAGTAAAAAGGTAGTAAAAACAGAAACTGAGATTATAGTCCTGGTTAACAAGGGATCTAGAAACCAATGGAAAAGCATTTCCTTTCCACCAACTATGTATACCCACATGGTGCACTGGTGGTTCCCTTGTTCCCAATGTGTTCCCATCATGTTCTCATGAGGTTCCCCAAGTTCTCAAGGTGTTCCTAATAGCACCTCAGTTTTATTCCATGTGGTTTTGCCCAAAGTTCCACTCTCATGTATATAAACCAAAAAGTTGGGCCATAGAAAGCACATTTAATTATATTTTGCAACTGGTGGTCCAAAGAGTTGCTTCTAAGGGGTAGTGCCCAATGTTTGTTCCAAAAAAATTGGTGATGGACAACCAATATATATTTCTCTAATGTAAAAAAGTGTGAGCGCTCCCATGAACTAATCAATAGGAGTCACACCCTGTCCCACTTATAACGGGCATGTTTGACAAGTCATTTGCGTTCGGTCGAACACCATCTGTCCAACCCCGGGACTGGGGAGATGCTCAGTCTTTGAGATTTAAGTTAGGGGCCTTTTGCTTAGCCTGGTGAGTCATTGCTTTTGCCCAAAAAAGAAGTCTACCTGCCACGGGTGTAGAAAGCCCAAGTGGACGTCAGATAGGGCGCCACGTCGCGCATGCCATGTGGCTTACATCCAACAGCGGTTCTGATGGTGGTGGACCGTGGAGGTGATTCTCAAATTTCCTCACTTCAATCCCGCTTCATCTTATACTGCAGGGTTGATTTGGTTCTTCCGTCGGTGTGGAGAATCAGAGAAAGGCAAGGAAGCGGTGGAGCTATTCAGGTACATGTTTCTGCACAAACAGCTTTCTCGCCGCTTCATTCTCCCATTAGCGTTTCTAGTGTTGCAGTAAAGTTCAGTTCAGCTGGATATACCACGGTAGGACAAATACTCCTTGGAGTCGCGTTGTCGGTGGTTGTCTGCTGTTGTGTCGCGAATTTGCGGGATTTGTTGATTCTCTTTATACTAGTCTCCCCCCCTTCCCCCTCTCCCCAACACTCTTATTGGTCGCCTTTGGAGTGGCTTTAGTAGAAGCTTGTGATAAATGTGGCAGAAGTTGATTCTGAGGTAGTCGATATCTTTTTGCCTCTGAGGAGAGATCCTTGAAATTCGGAGTCTCTGTTGGTGCTGGTTTGTCATTTTGGAAATTTACAACAGTTCTTCAAATGGCAATTGCGGAGAACTTTGGAGCTGTTTAAAGGCTGCGGAGTAACTCCATGACTGTTAGGCTTATTTAGACAGTAATCGTATTTGGAAGTATGTTTCGATTTAGTCTCGGAAGTGTAGGTTTGGTGTTAAAACCCAGGCGACTGTTTCCGCTGAAGAAGTTTCCTTTGGTAACCCTAGTCCGCATATTTTGAATCTCCATGATACTATTATTTCTTCTAGAGGGGTTCGTTTTGAGGGAGAAATAAATACTTCGTTTCCTGAGGATAGCAGGAAAGTAGCGCTCAACTCTTTATCATCAATTCTCGGAAAAGAGAAGCGACCTGTATATTGACATATGAGTACGATTGTTGCATCTGCAGATTTTGACCTAATTTCGGACCTCAGTAGAAAATTACTGGAAACAACGAAAGAATATCATGGAGGAGTCAGCAGCTAAAGAAGCACAGGATGCAACTTGCAAGGGCGACTTTGCATCCCCTCCCTATGAAATCCTCATCGTCTGTCATTACCCAAAGCAACATGGCCAACATGAGGCTGGAGTAAGCTCTGGATACAACGATTGTTTGAGGTCCCTTCAAATTGGTCTATTCTGTAACAACTTGCAAATGGACTTTCTGGACTCTTGTATTTCCTTTGTTTTTTTCAGGGCATACTGCAGCTACATAGTATTCATTTTATGACCATCATGTGGCCTGGCAGCATAGGATCTGCTCTGTGAAATTATCTAGAATCCAGTCCTACCCAAACATACTTGTGGTCCAGTAATGATGATGGCAACATTTGCCAGCATGTAGTTTCTGAGGAGCATTTTTGGAGAGAATGGAGGCAGCTTTGGAAACATGAATCTCCATGGGCTTTTGGGTTGCAATGGAAATGCACAAAACCTCAATAATCTGCATTTGGCCTTAGAAATGGTCCTGGCACCTTCGTACTTTGGGACTCAGTTTTCAAAGTATTCTGGCAGGTAGATGGTGAAGATCGAGAAGATGCAGTAGAGCATCTTTGCAAGGCTTTGACAGATTCAGGACTGATAATAGAAAAGGTTGATGGGATGAACTCAGAGCTATTCATTAAGGTATGCTGAACTCCTTTCAGTGTTTGTGGTGGATTACTAGCTCATAAGTTTGCAACACTACTATGAAATATGTGGTGGAGGTAACAAAAGGAATTTGTGAAGGATGTCTGAATCATGTGGTGCAGCTCTTGTCAGCTCTTGTCTCTTATTGCTTTTGTTGTGCTTTTTCTGGCCTTGTGTGTGCAGGTTGCAGCACCACTAGAAGTCATTGGTCATGCTGCTGACAAGTTGATGCTCAGAAAACCAACTCACATCGGTGAGAACCATCTATATATTGGCATGACCATTTGCACTATGTTCTATTACCTCATGTGATGGGGCAAATCATACATTCAAGCATGAGGGAATCTTGGTCACCCACTAGCTGAGAGTTGTCACATGATACATGAAGAAATGATCAAATTATTTGATTTTGATTCTTTATTTTAGTGAGAAGCTGAGTGATTAAGATGTATATAAAAAATAACAGTGCACAAGAAATTTCCATAGTTTCCTCAGTTTCAATACATGGTTTATAGGGCTTGATGTTGCGTTTGACTGGAAGCACAAAGATGCATTTTGTCGTCAGCCATTAGGCAATGCTCTCTTCAGTTGGACAGAACGTTATCAGTGTCTGACTGCAGTGATCAATACTTTGGTGAGTATCAACACTCACTCTTGGCATTTAGTCTGCTGATCCATTGTTCATATTTACCTTGTCAATATATTGTACTGTGATTGTTAAAGTTGAATTGAACTGGTTCCACTTACCTTTCACATCCAGGAAAGTTAAAAGCATAAGTGAATGCATCTGGATGTATACAGGGACTGACAAATGATAGATCTCAAAGACTATTTGTGCCTGGGAGGGAAGGTGAACTTGAATTGAACCCACATGAAACTCTATTGAAGACTCTGAAGGATGCAGGGGTTGTCAAGGATGTCTTTCCCCTCCATCGTAATTCTTGTTAACCTTTCTCCTCCTCTGCTGTGCTAGTATGGATGTCCAGCCTTCTCATTGCACCTTCACTGGCCTTATCACTTATATGTTATGAAACACTGCTCCATCTAATTTCTGAGGATGCAATTCCATTTTGTGCATGCAATAAACAGGTGAAGACCTAGATAATGATTGACTTTTCATTTGTTTACTTCATACAAGGGAATAACATCATGCATGCATTTGGAAGTGCAGAAGAGAAACAGCGGAAGTGGCTTTTAGACCACTGGGCCTTGGATTGGATGGGATTGACATCTCAGCCCATTGATGCTATTTACTCCTACTTTGGTGCTAAGGTGACTTGAGATTTTTTGGAGAGGAGGATAGACTATCCTAGAAATCTATTGCTTTCCCTTACACCATATCTATGAGTTTGCAATCTCTTCTCCTTTGTTTGCACAAGCTCCAAATGACAAAGTTTGGAAAGCACTGGGCTACCTAGTTGGTTTACCAAATGTAGGTGCAATGTTACTAACTGTTAATGGTTGCAGTGAATTTCAATTTGAGTGCATTCTGTGTCCTAAGTACTCTATGGGTATAAATGAGTTTCTGACACTTGCAGGTGGCAATCTATTTTGCATTCTTGGGTTTGTACACACGCTGGCTTGTTGTTCCAGCTATCTTAGGCACATTGCTTTATGTGATAAAACTAAGGTACACTACTTTGATCTTCTTCTTTGTGACCAATTGTGATCGTACACCACCTTTTGGTGTACATCAACACTTGAAGACAATGACTTCATTATGGACATTTTCTCTGTAGTTCCATGTAATTTTTCAGACTACAAATGCATTATTTTACACTATGCAATTTGAGACATTCATTTGTGGACTCCTGCAGGAGCTGGCAGTCAGCAGTTCCTCCAGTATTTTCCATGGCAATTGTGGTATGGGCTGTGGTCTTCTTGCAGTTTTGGCGTCGTACTAATGCTGAGATTTTGACCAGGTTTGCAACTGCAGAATTATGGAACAGTCACCTACAGATTGTAGTGCCATTTTTCTTGGTTTTGTTCCTGCACTTGTTGTGGGCAATCATTTTCAGATTGTTAGTAGCATTGCAGACAATATGTGCAATTAATAAAATAGATAAACTGAAACCAAATGTGATGTGTATCTTATTCAAAAACTCCAACATATGGTTTATGTAGGTGGGAGATTAGTAGCGAATATGATGAACTTCAAGCCCTAAGACCTCACAACCTGGAACAACAGAAGTCTTTGTTTAGTGGAGAGACAACCGAGGCACAGATAGTTGAAGCCAATGTGTTGGATTATGAGGTCAAAATGGTGAAAAGAGATGAGTGGTTGGGCCGTTTTCAGATTTTGAAAACCAACACTGTAGTATTTGCTGGTATTCTTTGTGTGCAACTACCATTTGAACTTCTGTATGCCCACCTCAATCGTGCTGCTCCTTATGCCTTTCTCAAGTAAATAGTTTACCTTCTTTCCATCACCCCTGATTTGCATTTGAAGTCTTCTTTTGATGTTCCAGGTGCTCCACCAAAGTTGTGAAACAAATCATATCTTGCTAACTTGTTACTTTCTTTCGCTGCTTTTTTGATAGTTCTGGCATTATCTGTGCTCAATGCTGTTTGTTATACCATTTGTGCCTAAGATTACTGACCTGGTATGTGCCTTCCAGGTACATCCTCACAGGTTTATACATACTGGCAATTCAATTCTTCACAAAGAAAGGGGGACAAATAGCAGTCAAGCTGACAAAGTCTGAGAAACTTGGGAACAAGGAAGCAGCAGCAAATGACCTCATTTACAAGGTTTTCTGCTTACCTGTTTCATATTAAATTGAACCCTTATTGGTTAATTCTGAAATGATATGTCAGAATAACTAATGTTCCATCTTGAAAGGTTACAAGGATAGGGTGTGAATTTACTGTGTACAGTAGTTACTTCTACCTGCTACAAAGGTGTTTTGTTCAGACTACACTGATAATTCTTGAATTTGGCAGGTGTTTGGAATCTATTTCATGCAATCGTATGTTGGTCTCTTCTATCAAGCCTTTTTCCACAGGGAATTTGATGCACTTCGTTCAGTGTTGGCCCAGCGTCTTATTATTACACAGGTAGAATTTTCCAGCATTTATCTTGAGCCTTGTCTACTGGCTGGAGGAGGTGAATTAGGGAATACCTGCTTTTAACAGAAGGTTCAGTTGTCTATCTGGAAGAAAGGACATGGCTTTTGCAAGATATGAGTCTGAGAAGTTCACATGTATTGATGTTGGTGTGTGGCTATTGAAGCTGAATGTATTCCTCATGGGCTCAAGGGATATACTTCTGGTTCTCCTATTTTGCAGTTATTGAGCAATGTTTCAGAGAATTTGGTGCCATACGCAACCTATCGCTACACCAAGTTTAAGGCCATGAAGTAAAATCCATGCACTATGACCTCTAAACAGAACTACCCACCCAGATGTATTCTGAGAGGATTTTCTCTCTAAAGTCTACTTGATGAAGTGTACTGTCTAAATGCTGGCAACAATTTTGCCATACCTTGACCCTTCTCTATGAAGGAGCATGTCCTTGGACTATCAATGCACTCTTGTTTTAAGAGAAAGAGAGTTATTGCATTATGGACTCTACATAAAGGTCATTGCATGATCGTAAAGCTTGCACTTGAAAGCAGTTGTGTATATTACACTCCCTTGATCAATTTCTTTGACCAGGGCTGATCAAGAGCAGAAGAAGAACGAAGGACGGAAGGCGGATGAACACCAACCTTCAGAAGTTGAGCAGGAGTTCTTGAAACCTGCATATGAAGCAAGTATCGCTGGTGATTTTGAGGATGGTCTGTTTGATGGTGGGTGAATTTCTAGCTGCACAGTTCATTTTGCTGAGATGTGTCCATATACTTTTCATTAATGTTTGGACAATGAAATATGCTTTTGCAGTTCATTTTACTGAGATGCAGTGTAGCTGATAAACAGATTTTCTGGAGCTGGCAGTCCAATTTGGGTTGGTCACCATGTTTGCTGGGGCATACCCACTTGTGGCTGCATATGCCCTTGCTGTAAGATAAATCTCTACCTATATTCACTGCTTTTGATACAGTGTTGAAGTGACCTTCAAACTGATTTGCCTTCACACAATCTGCTTCCTTTCCAATTGTGTGAACCCTTGTCACATTCTGGTATACACACTGCACAGAGGGTTGTATAGTACTTGGCTTGATTTTACAGCTCTGCTCCTCACTTGTTTTACTGACTGGCATTTCTAGCTCTTTTTTCAGTGGTGTGCCTGAGTAGTGGTAATAACGAAGGAAGTGTTTGCAATGCAGAATAATCTGGTTGAAATACGATCTGATGCATTGAAGTTGCTAGTGACAATGCGTCGGCCAGTCCCAAAGGCAGCTGCCTCCATTGGTGCCTGGCTCACTATTTTCCAGGTCGGTATTATATCAACTTCTGCAGAAAATGAGAAACTGCAATAATTCTTTCCTTTAATCTGGATTGTTGGCATTATTTGCTTGGATTTCCAGAAGATATGGAAAATTCCAATAATATCTTGCTGTTTTAGAGTGCTCCAAAAGATTGGAACCAGTGTGCTCTGCCAAATTTTAATTTAGTTGCGACGATTTCCAAGCCCAATACCAAAGTGGAGAGTAGTTTCAACATATGGCAATGTAAGCAGACTTTACATGTTCTCAAACATTTCTGGTAGTTGGATATTTTGTGTAGTTTCTGATTTGACTATGTGCCTTATAAAGTGTAAATATGTGGTAGCAGAATCTGGGAGTGGTAGCAATTGTGACAAACTGTGCAATTCTTGTATGTTTGTACGATGACACGGCAAATTGGAAGTTAGAGCCAGGACTGGCTGCCATACTTCTGCTTGAACATCTATTACTACTGATTAAAATCGGCTTCTCATGGTTTGTTCCTGAGGTGGGTTCTCTGATTCTGGATTTTTGCCCTCTTTCTTCAGTCCTAATGATTACTTTGCATTAATTTTCTAAAGATAATTATCTCATTATGTGCCAAAATGGTAATGCCATGAAAAAATATGATGATGCACATGAGCATTAGCATCATATAATAGCAACAATTCTTAGCTTATTGTGTGTGGGGTGGGATGTCAGCTCCCTGCATGGATAAAAGCAAAACGGCTGCAGAAAATCAGTGTGCAAGATCAAATTTCAAGGGGGTTGCTCAGTACTCTTGATCAACAACAATTGAAGGGGAATTCCATGCAAAGCACCTAAATGTCAAAATTGTGCTTCAAAACCAAACACATGAGGGGCCTGCAAGAAGAATTTTTGTTGTTAAAGCTAGATGTGTAATACCTATATTGCAATGAAGTGTAATCAGATTACTCAATCTATAAATATAAATCTGTATGATGTTTTGAATTTATTTATTTTTGCATTTGTCCTTTACTCAAAATGATAAACATGAAGGGAATAAAAGCCATAAAAACCCATGCAAACAAATTGCCAAAGTGGCATTTCATCCATTTGTCAACAAATGACATATGTTAATACTTTTTGCAACTTATTTACAATTATTTTACAACTAGTTTCATGAATATAATCTTTAATTATTTCATTCATCCATTTGATGAATGAATTTTATTATTATATTTTCTAACTTATCTACAACATTCGACATTTAAAGAACATATATGTCAGGTGGTCATTTAAACTGAATCTTTGGATTTACTTCTTAAAATATTTCCTTACATGTAATGCTCATGTCATGTCACAACCTTGGTAAGACGGTGAACATAGGATGGTACCCAGATTTTGGTCATCTATCATGAGTTGTGTACCTGTTTTTGGAAAATTCTGTTAATGGTGAAAAGTGTGAGGAATGAAGTGAAGTGAAATAGAGAAACCTTGAGTTCAGGTCAGGACCAATTTTGGACTAGAGCTTAAGATTGGGTTTTTCAAGCGCCGTCAAACTATGTACCGTGTATATCTCAGAAGTGCTTGTAAGAACAAAAAAAAACCCGAGTTCAAGTCTAGGTCTTTCATGCGTCGTCAAGCTACACTTGATACCGAATGTAGCTCGGATGTGCTTGCAAGAGCAAAACAACAAAAAAGACCCAAGCTCAAGCTCAGCTTTGATTTTGAACATGCTTGAGTTCAGGTCTTTCATTTGTTGCTGAGTTACATTTGGCACTAAGTGTAGCTCAGCAATACTTAGAGCAATAAAATAAATAGAAACGACCGCAAATTCCATCTAGACCCAAGCTTGAGCTTGGGTTTTTCATGCACATGTCTACATTCAACATTAAACGTAACTTGGGTGCATCTATAGGAGCAAAAAAAACACAAACTCCAGCTCATCAGATCCAAGCTTGAGCTTGAGTTTTTCATGTGTTGTTGAACTATATTTGGCGCTTGGTGTTAAGTGTAGCTCAACAATGCCTATAGTAGCAAAACCAAAAAAAGAAAAGCCCAAGTTCAAGCTTGAATCTTTCATCATCATTGAATTACACTTGGAACCAACTGTAACTCAACAACATCTACAAGAGCAAAAAAAAACAAACCCGAATTCAAGTTTGGGTTTAATTTCAAACTAAGTTTGAGCTGAAGTCTTTTCATGCACTGCCAAGCTACACTTGGCACCAAATGTAGCTCGGTGATATCTCTAGTATATAAGTAAAAACAAACAAACCCAAGCTCAAGCTCAGGTTTTCCAAGTGTTGTCAAACTACACTTGGCGCCAAGTGTAGCTTAGCGACACCTATAGCAACAAAAAAAACACAAAAACTTGCACTCAAGTTGAAATTTCAAAAATTCCACAAGAAAGGTTTGTAGATGTGAAATTTAATTCTTGCAAAATATTTCACATTATTGTAACAACATATTTGCATTTCACATACATAAATTCACTATTTTTGCCTTAATTCTCAACATATTTAACACTACCATTCATTAAAACAACATATTCATGGTTATTTCATCTAACCAAAATCTCCACTTCAAAATACACTATATAAAAAAACTCCAAAAAGAAATTCACAATTCATTTCATCATATTCTAATACTACAAACAATTCACACAACAATATACACATAAAATTCATTGTAAAAGTTTGTGTTTCTTTGTATTACTATAAACATGAATCCAAATATAGCAGAATTCCATGTTTTGTTGTAAAAAAAATTCAAAACAACAAATAAAATCTATCGTATATCAAAACAGAATCTATGATTTTTTAATCACAAGTACCTATAGCTCCTCCTACTTTCCTCAAAACTCTGTGTCTCCAAATCTTTTTGTTCCCAGAACTCTCCCCTTTTGAACCATCCCAAATCACATCACCATGATAAAAACCAACAACAATTCAAAATTCAAATTAACAAAGTTCCCTGATTGGTCCTTATCCTAAATGCCTTATTCATTTAAAATCATGTATTCATCCTACCCCTTTAACATTACCTCCTTTATACTTTGGATTTCGTTCTTGAAATCCTTGTAAAATGACACAAATGAAATGAAAGTATTTTATATCCTTATAAACATTTGTCTTCCCCATTACAATTTTGTAATTTCAACATGTATAGGAACTAGTGGTTCTATATCTACTTATGGCTTTGTAGTTCTATTCTCCTCCCCCTCTAATTTAGTTTATGGTTTTATTTCTAGATGTTATATCTTGGATACCTTTTCTTTTGGTGGTAAAATAGCCTCCACTTTTTCTTGTTCCTAAATTCTCTGTGGTTTTGTTTCATCCTAACCCCCTCTTCTAAGGTCCCGTGGTTTTTTGGCTATACCTCCTCCTCCTAAGCTATTCCATTTCTAAGGTCTTGTGGTTCTTCAATCTACACTTCCTCCTCCTGAATTGTTCCAATGCGCTTTATTTTTGTCTTTTCATCCTGGCCCGATACCTTTATACTCGTTGCACTACCACAAATGAAAACTAGAAAATTCTTTTGATAAGCCTCTAACTTGTACCTTATAATCTTGTCATCAGTTTTATGTTAAGCCAAATTTTTCTCCATCTCCTTTGTAAAATATTCTTATGCCACCTCCCACCATTCCTTACATTCTACTTTAGATTCTTTCATCTTATTATTCGTCCTCATTAGAATATAGTATTGTAGCATCTATTCATAATCCTTAGTATTTTATTGACACCAGCTAGATCCAAACTTTTCCTCTATTCATGTGCCATCTCCAACTATGCTTACAAGAACTAAAAATTCCTCTTACAGTCATTGTCTTCCATTTACATTTCCCTTTTTACCTTTATTGTCTTTCTTCTAAGCTCTTTAGACTACAACAGAATCACATTTTTTAGATTTATCAATTCCGAATTTGTCAAAACATTTTCCTTTTCCTTCTTTTCCTTAGTCAATGCTTTCACCTAACTATCCAATGCCTCGTGTTGTTTCTTATGAAGAAACAATGCTTATGTCCATTTTCTTTTTGTGGTTTCCCAATGAAGGATACAACTTTGCTTCACACCCCACTTCAATTAGAGGTCTACACACAAAATTATGGGCCTCCAAAGTCGTGGAGTCCCATTTCGAAAATTTCGAGACTCCCACTTGGGAATCCTGAGACAAAATGGCATTTGGGTGCTGACCTCATGGCCAAGCACAGAGAATACTATAAGGGGGAAGGTGGTGGCTTCCCTCAAGTCCGGGTCATGATGAGTCTTGTGAGTTCGTGTTTGCCCTAGTCCCATCTCAGAGCTCCAACACACCCCTCTACCCCCAAAGTGTTGTAAACCAAGGAGCATACCCCAACTCCTTCTCCTTCTGATGTCTTTACCTTTGGACTCATAGTTGAGTCCATTAAGGAGCTTGGGGGTGTGTCATGTTCCCTCTTCACTTCTTGGCTCTACTCCCTCAATTTTCTCTCTTGTGAAGATGCCATATGTAGTACTTCAAGCCTCTGTTCCCTTAGATGTGTATCCAATGGAATTAGCATCTATGGTATCTTTGTAGTTTATCTAACTACCTGTACCATTGTTGACACTGGTGTTACCACTGTTGGCACTGCAAATGGTTCCACTTTGCCCCTCATCATAATCTATGCCCTCAAATATGTGCTCTCATGTTCCCTCTTCATTCTTGAGTTTGAGGCTCCTCCTTCCTCAACTTTGTTCTTCCTTTTAAGAACAGTTCTTGGAGAGTTTGCTGAAACTTTCTTTCTATTCTCTAGTGCTGCCTACATCTCATCCCTAGTTCTTTTAACCTTGGTTGGCAATTTTTGTGGATTCACCTTTTGATGCACAAACATATATTGAATGATCTTTGCCAATACCAATGTAGATTGACATGTATCTTTCTTATCCCCTTTATTTTCCTTAACATACTTATACCACCTATCTAGTTCACTACACAAACTATTGAATATAATGTGTGCCCAATCTACCTTATGCCCTTTTTATGTTTTCATCAATGTTATGGCATCTTGTTGCTAAAGTACTGGACCTTCTCCCTTTGATAAATGATATATATAATGATAGGATATTTAATAGAATATGGCAAACCTATATTCTTTGTATTCCACTGATCTATAAAAAATTTGCAAGTGCAAGTTCATAATTTTGTAAAGCCTGAATTGCTAATGACTTCCTAACTTGTCCTTTCAGTTCTTCTACATAACCATCCGCACACACTTTAGTTATTTGTTAATTACATGCACCTTATTCTTATGCCTAAAGTAGATATCTGCACCCTTAATAAAAAAATGTGTTCATAAATTGCATTATTACATTGGGCATTAGTGCGTGCCACTCTATAAGAAACAAAACAACCAACCCTACTTTAAAAGCCCAATCTTTTTCTTTAGCAATATCCTTCTAGTTCTCCATTCATTCAACATGTTTATCATAATTTTGTTTTGTCTATGTCCACATGAATTATTTTAATACCTTTTTCCAAAAGTGTAGTTCTATCCAGGATTGCACGTCTTCTTTTCACTACAACTTCTGTTTCACTCCTCTCCATCTCCATCGCCCTTCATTGTGCTTCTACATCACCTGCACCTCTGTGGTTTGTTGTACTACCATTTGCACCTCTATGAATGGCTATACTTCCGCCTCAACAATGTTCTCATCCCTTGCATCTATTTGCAGTGTATGTATTTCTACAAAGTGTTGTTCCACAACTTCGTCTTCCTCCAATTCTTCAATGAACACTATATCCACTGATGTAGCTCTTGGTCCCGTCTGCTTTCTTGCACGCCAATGTCTTTTGCCTTTGCATAAAAACTCAACTATAAATGTTCCAGTTATATATATGTTTTGAATTATTGTTTGTGCAAACTATAGCTTCTCATTATATATATGCCTTCCCTCCTACACATTCCAAAGATGATGATGAATCAACGATAACTTCATAACCAATGATTGAATATTCAACATGCCTTCTCTCTTTGCTCTTCTTAATTGTTTCTCTATTTCTATTCTTCTCTACAATTTTGCTTCCTCTTGTTGCTTTCGTCTATTCCCAGTCCTTTGCACTTCCTTTTCTCTCATTATTATTTGTAGTTTTTCAATGGCATTTTCTGCACTCATGTTGCTATGATCTCCAAAACTTTGAAAACACGTACAACTTCTAGTAACAAACACAAATTGCTTTTGACAATTACCTCATAATTTTTTCATCCTTGAACATCTTGGTCATATATCTTTAATGACTAGATTATCTTGCAAAGTCAAATGAATTAGTTGTGGGTGTATATTTTGATGGGGTTTTTTTTTGCTATGAGCCATTTAACTGGTTTATTTTCAAAACCATTATGAAATCTCCCCTCCTCAAATCAAAATCACATTTTTTACATTGTTTTATATTTATATAATTTTCTACATTGCCATATAAAATCATATAAATATATGTATTTACATTTACATTGTTTTATCAAACTATAAAAAATATATAAATACATTTATTTTTACATTTACACAAATGTAAATGAATATTATACACTTACACACTTACACATGCACTGAGTGTAAATAAATTTCACTATGGGATTTACATTTACATAGAATATAAATCTCAAACCATTTACGTGCACAACATTTGTTCAAACATGCTTTTGGTTTTGAAAATCATGAATTTTGAAAAAAAACCTTTAATAAAAATATATTTATCTTTTATGTGATAAAAAACTGGATGTGTAATTTACATGATGTATGATCAATTTGTAGTAAGAAAAATTTAAATAAAAAAGTTTATAAATTGGACATGAAAATATTTTAAAAAGAGATAATAGATCAACACATGACACCATTTTGGAGGCCATTGGAAAGGGGAACATCAAATCCACAATGCAAGTGGGAGGCAAATTGTCACACGCAACCATCACCCAAGTTCTTCATGTTCCAAAAATGAAGAATAATTTCATTTTTGTAAATAAATTCATTTCCGAAAGTTTCAAAGAGAGTTGGCCACCAATAACTTATATCCATAATATTCTTTATAGTAATATTTGCAACAAAATGTCCTCTTATCACTCCTTCATGTAGCTCCTTTAGAATAATCTATGTTTCTGAGGTGGTCAAACATTTGCACAATTTGTTGTCTTGTCCCACCCTATACATTCTTCCCTCTTTCAAAGTAAAATGTTTTGCTTTTCTAGCTAATTTTTTCCTTTGAACTAAGTTTAGAGTTTTTGGCATCTCACATGTTTTTAAATAGTTTTTAAATTCTTACATCCATATAGGTTCTACAAAAAATAGTGATGCATCTACAATCTAATCCAGGATTCCCAATGGTTCTGAGTTATCTAGTAATTTGAAACATCAGCTACCACAAGTGTTTTACTAGGCTTATAAGCCATTGTGAATTCATACTTCAAAAATAACAACCATCTAGTTATCCTTCTAGACACTTGTGGTTTGTTGACTAGATATACAAGAGCCATGTGGTCCACATAAAAAACAAATATGTTTCCTAACAAAAAATGTTTAAACTTATGCAAAGCATAAACCATTGTTAAGGTTTCTTTCTATGTTGTAGTATAAATCTGCTTTGTTTTATTTAACAGTCCAAAGGCATGCACTATAGGTTGGTCATACTTACCAGTTGGGTTTTGTGTTAACATTGCACCTATTGCCAGTAATGATGCATTTGTATGCACATGGAACTTTAGTTGCCAATTTGGAGGTATCAAAATTGGTGTTTCCATATATCTCTACTTAATTTGATCCCATGTTTTTTAACACTTTGTGGTCTAGATAAAAGGTTTTAACTTCCTCATCATCTTTATGATAATGCCATTATAAAGGTAAGGTTCTTGATGAAATATTTATAAAACAAAACCATACCATTAAGGACCTAAATTTGTTGTGGGTTTATAGGTATTAACATATTAACTATTACCTTAACCTTCTTAAGGTTTGGTGTTTTTCCTTCCTTGGAAACCATGAGCTTTAAAATAAGTCCTGAAAATACCATAAAACATTACAAAAAAATGCGGCTTTTATGAAGGCTAACGTGATTCAACTGTCCACATTGACCAAAGTGTACATTTTGACTAAAGGTTTAGGGCATGAAAAACACATGTTACATTTGTCTAGTATATTTGACTAAAGTGACATTTTATACCAAGCGTCAAGTCAAAGATCTCGTCAAAATGGACAAATGTCCACAAAATGGCCATATTGAATGGATAAGGTTTAGTGAAATTGACCATCCTGATTTGACCCTTAATCAAATTGACCATGATGATTTGACACTTAATCAAATGAACCATACTCATTTGATGATTTAACCTACTTATTAAGCCTAGGCTACCTACCTAACCTAACATAACTAATAAGTTAGGTTAGGTTAGACTACCTATTTAACTTAGCATAATTAATAGGTTGGTAGGCTATTTGTTAAGTAATAACCTAATTAGTAGCCTAACTAAGTAATGTAAGCTTTCTAGGTAGGTATCCTAGGTGACCTAGGTTTACTAGGTAGACCTATTGACCATGTAGGTAGCTTACTAGCCTAGGCCTAGTAGGTAAATAACATAGGCCACCTAGGCTTAGTAGGTAGGTAACCTATCCTACTAACTAGATAAAACTTAGCTTAAGCCACCTAGGCCTACTAGGTATAAGGTAGCTTAATTTAGGTTATTGAGATCTATTTCGTAACTACATACATAACATAGGTGACCTAGGCCTACAAGGTAGAAAGCTTAACCTAGGCCATTTAAGCCTACTAGGTATGTATGTAACTTAGCTTAGGCCACCTAGGTCTACTAGGTAGGTACATAGCTTAGCCTAGGCTACTTAGGCCTATTAGGTAAACACATAGCCTAACCTAGGCTATTTAGGTAGGTACATAGCCTAAGTAGCTTAGGTTAACTTAACTTAGGCCTATTAAATAGGTATGAAACCTAACCTAAGCTACTTAAGTCATTTAGGCCTATTAAGTAGGTATGAAACCTAACCTAGGCTACTTAAGTCATTTAGGCTTAATAGGTAGGTATGTAGTTAATCTACGTTAGGCCACCTAGGCTATTAAGTAGGTAGCATATCCTAGTATTAGCTAGGTAGCTTAAACCTATACTTACTTAATAAGCTAGGCTACCTACCTAGTATGCCTAAGCTGGATCTATTAACTATAGGCTAGTAGGTACCTATATAACCTATTAAATAACATAAGCGTAGGTAGGTATAAACATAGACCTAGTAGGTACTAATAACGCTTAATAGACTAAAACCTACATGTGACCTAAGTACATGCATTTATTAATAGGTGCTTCTTACCTACCTAGGTTGATCTAGCTATAACCTACCTATTTATGTAAGTAATGTAAAAAAATTCATGTTCATTTAATGAAACATATTGAAAAATAATGCATGGAAGTTGATTACAATATGTTGTCCAAAACAAATCACCTTATGGGGTGGTGGTGCAAGGTTAATGACTTAACTCTTTAACGTGAAGGTAAGGAATTCAAGTCCCCACACTTACAACCTAGGTTACATTGGCTACTTAGGTGACCTAATTAGGTAGCCTAGGTTGCAAAGCCTATCAGACCACCTAGCCTATGTTACTTGGCCTAGCCTAGGTGGCTAAGTTAGGTGGTCTAGCCTAGGCCTAGGACATAAGGTTGGTAGGTAAATAAATAAATAATTTGTGGCATTAATTATTAGGCTTATTAATTAGGTAGGTAGGTAGGGTAATTGATTAATTAATTAATATTTTCATATCCATTTTAAATTAAATAAATTAAATAATATTTATTTATATCTATTGCCCAAATTATATTATTTTCATAATGGTTCAATGAAAAAATTGGTAAAAAAAGCCCAATGAAAAAGACCAGCCAAAAGAATCTAGTCAAAATGGTCAAGTCCAAATAGACTTGTTTAAACTAGCACTTTGGTCAAGTTGGACATGGGGGCAAAAAAACCATATGGGAGGTTTTTTTGACTGAAATTCCTAATAAAAAAAGTTAGGATTTCTTATAATGAAGGCACATTTTTTTGAGTTAAGATTAATTTTGTATTTACATTTTAAAAAGCAAAGTATGAACTTCATTATATGACTTTCCAATATCATTATAAAACATGAAATATTAAAAATATCTTCATGAACTTATTTAAGTACTTTTTGAAAGTTTTGTTGACTATTCTTCGGAATGTTGGTTGCCCATTTTTGACACCAAATGGCATCACCATCTAAACAAAAGTTCCCCAAATTGTTACAAAGGTTGTTTTGTATTTATTTTTAGGGGTTATATAAATCTAATGGTATCTTGAGTATCCATCTAAAAATGAATAGGTTTCATGCTTTACTATAGTGTTCGGTAGTTCATCAGAAAATGGTAAAGGATAAGGATTTTTTTTGGTTGCCTTATTCAACTTCTCGAAATTTACATAGATTCTCAATTTTCCATTCTTATTAAATAATACCACTATAGGTGATAACCATATAGCCTCCTCTATAGGTTGAATGAAATCATGTTGCTATTAATTTTTCAATATCATGTTTGATAGCTACAACATAATTGGGGTTTAATTTGTTCTTTGTTTAATGTGTTGGTGGGATTGAGGTGTTTAACTCAATTTTGTGTTGAGCCAATTCTGGAGGTATGTTTTTCAGATCCTTGTAAATCCAAGCAAACACATCTTTGAACTCCTTGAATAAAATTTAAAGCTTTTTAGTTGTCTCCTTTGTTAATTATGCATTAATTTTGATGCACTCTGGACTTGCTTTTGTGCCAAGATTTATTAACAAGTTAACAAGTTTTTCAATCAATGGTCAACCTGCCATATGAAGATTTTTGTACATGAATTTTGGCTAGTGTTTCATCCATTTTATATAAGCTTGGCTATGGTGATAATAAGTTTTTGGATAGACCTTATTTTCCAATGATGCTTTTGGTCTAACACTAAATTTTGTTGTTTTTGTTATTAAAGCCACTACTTCTGTTGCTCCTTGGTCTTATATCCCTTGTTTTGGTGTAGATTTTCCATTGAATTTTATTTTTGTAACTCCAACACTCAATAATGAAATTGTTTCATCTGAGATAGTGATTGTGCAAATTGAAAATAACTTTGGTTTTGTTTCAAATATTAGATCTTTTTCTTTATGTATTAGACCTTCGATTAAGTCATAACAAATAAGTATTTGAGGCCTTTTGGTTCTACTCCTAGTTTCTTGTTAATTGATATTGTTTTGACTATTCCATTGCCTTGAACGTTAATCACATTATTCCCCTAGTCATGTGTAACTTTTGCATTTATGAGCCAAGGTCTTCCTAGCAACATGGAATAGTTAGAATCTACCATAATATTTTTAAAACATTAAATGTGGCTACATATGGTATGCCATGTATCCAAATCTTCAAAATTTGATGATTCTTAAAGGTCTTGTCATATTCTGATCTGCCATTCTGAGGTGGTATGGGGCTATTATTGGTTTAAGTAAACCTAATTTTTTTTTGAGGTTTTTTGTTATGATGTTTACCTTTGCTCCTCCATCTAACATATCATCTTCAACAGTGCTTTTCCCAACTTGTACTTGTATAATTGCCATCTAATTATCTACCTCTATAGTTAGAATGTCAACTTTAGAATGTGTCTCAATCAATATGGCTACATTAAGCTTTGGTATCACTTTAGTAGTTATATTGGGTTTTTTGGCTTTAGTTTCAACCACATATATTTCTTAAAATCTAGTGTTATCTTTAGCAATTGACCTAATAACATGGTATAAGTGGTTTATAACATTTGTTTATTGATATCTTGGAATATCTGTTCCATAGACATAACTCTATTGTTAGAAATAACATACATATTTTGTGGTACAATTGGTTATCTGGATACCTCAGTCTTTGGTAATCTTGCCCAACTTGTATTCCATTGTGTTTTCTCCTTTTGATTTAAACTTTGTGGTGGGTCTTCTACTTACATCTCTTGTATAGTCTTGACAAAAGATTGTTGTAGTCTTTGCTCCTCTTCTTAATCAACAATAGACTTTTTCTTTATTGGCTCTATGTCCTTGAACATTTGTTCTTCAATAACCTTACTACAAACATGGAGAGAAACCATAGTGTTATTAGAATAAGCCCTAATGAATGCATATGTTCATATTATTTCCCTTTTCATCCATGATGAAGAAGGCACCAACAATAAATAGAAGAAAACATGATCCATACATAGATGATCCACGCCATACAGCTTTTCCTTCATTTCCAATAAATTTTCATCTACTTCATTTTTATTTTAAAATTATGACAAAAACTAGGGAAATTTGGTATGCAAAAAATATAACTTAGATCTTATAATTCTTCCTTCACAACACATGAATTAAAAGTAATTATAATTTCCTACATGAAGATGTTGAATTTTTTTCCAAAAATACATTTTTTAATTTATTTTTATGGCCTAGTTTGACAAACCCCTAATTTTGCATTAAGTAGACATGCTTTTTGGTCCACTTTACTATGCTTGAACCCCATAAAGTCAAAAATATATTTCAATATTTATCTCAAGTAGTGTTGAATGGTTATAATTATGTCATTATGTTTTATGCATGCATTGGCAACCAACATATGCTTTCAATTTTGCATGATTTTCACATTTTTTTATGTAGCTAACATTGTGTTCATTAATGTCAGTTGCATAGATGATAATTAACATGGGTGTAAATTCAATATTTAGAATTGAACAAAAAATATCTTAGAAAACAACAAGAACTGAAGAGAATGAATTTTCTTTGAAACACAACAATTTTTTGCCAACCATTAGCCACTAACACCAAGTTCAACAAAAAATTGAAATACATATTACAACAAACTAGGGTCCAAGCATGGTAAAATGGACCAAAAAAATACATATGTTCAAATCCAAATTTTAAATATGACAATGTTCAACATAAACATAAGAAAATAAATTCAATTTTTTTAAAAAGTCTCATTATTGAAGCCTCCATGCTTCCATTGAGTTTTGATGAGTTGAATACAAAATTTGAAAAACTTTAGTACAATAAAAATAAGTAACAAGTAGGAATGAAATTGACAAGTTAATATTGTGTGCATTCCTAATTCTACATTAGAGGTTAAATATATTTTGATTTTATTATTAAAATTTTAAAAACTTTTATATGCCATTGACCTAAAAATAAAATAGATTCAATATTTAATCTACTTGCAATCTAATTTATAGGTTGTGACATCTAGATTTTTTGTGAATATATACAAACCTATGTAACGCGAAAATAGGTCACCCTACTTTGTGAACGCTCACTGATCAGGGAAATCAAGTTTGTTTTATTGGGCCGTTTGTTTTTGTGGCGGCTACCCTTGCATTACCATTGCATGGGAAGCTCTGTTGGGTGTGTGTGTGAGATGTTGTGCAGGGAAGCTTGAGTGACGGCTGCTACTAAATGGGCATGGAGGGCGATTGGTGGCGCCGAATTATGACTAGGGATGGAGCTGCAATTATGGAAAATGTCAGTTTGGAACGACGGCGAATGAGGCGGTTTGGTGAGTTTGAAGAAAGGAGCTTTGGAGAAATTCGGGAAGGAGAATCTGCAAGAGAGTGGTGAGAAAAATTAGCTCGGTCAATAGTGTGGGAATAGTTGAGGAATAGGTGGAGATGCATAGAGAGGGATGGTCAGTTGTGTGGAGGATCAGCATTGTTGGTTAGCTGCAATCTTTCCGCTGCGCCAATAGCTAGCTAAGCAAGTACAATCAGCATCTGGGAGGTGAAGTCAGAAAGAGAGAGACACTGGAGAGGAGAGTCTGGTTGGAGGTGTAGTAGACACGCTAGAACTCGTGAGCCATGGGGAGGGTCTTTCTGATCCTTTTGATCCTTGTACACCCAAATTTGAAATGCGTCTGAGTCTTGAGCCAAGGAAGGTCTAATGCAGATGTAGTTGTCGATGCTGGGTGAGGTAGCATATCAAGGCTATTGTAAACGTGTGTATATACTCAAATTTTTTGCTCAGATAGGTCGAGTTTTTGATGGATTGTCCGATTCTGTGACCGATCCGTTCGAGGCAGGAGTAGCATGACTCTGTACAATTTTTGATGAATGCAATGCAAGCTCTGTGGCTATGGTCTGAGTGGTGATTGTGAATATGATGTAAGCGGCGTGTATGTGAGGTACTGTGTGTGCACTCAGGCTGCGAATTGAGCAGGATCTGAGGGAGAGCAGATGCAGTGGTCACGAAAGTCGGGGGGGGGGAAAAGACCTCAGAGACTTGGTTAGGTAGAGGGTTTGTTGAATTTGTCAGGGTGTTCGTTGGTAGATCGCACCCACTCTCTTTTGGTTACACCTACTTTAAACATATGGTTTTAAAATATAGTTGCAGCAAAGTCAAAGAACTTAAATATAATTAGTCATTCAAGTAAATAATATTTTAAAATTCAATATATCGAGGCCTACTTGATGGCCACTTTCCATTTATGTTGCAAGGTAATTTTTTGGTTTACTTTTCCATGCTTGAACCCTTTAAGATGCTAACCCAGTTTTGTGACACAATGGTGTTGTGTACACTTCGCACCTTGAACCCTTTGCACTCCTACCACAAGTTGAATGCTTGGATAATCTTAGAAGATTAAACAAAAAAATAGAGACATTGCCTAAAACCTAGATTAATTGTACAACCAAGGCATCTTTAGATACTTTCAACATGGTAGATAGTTCCATAGTTTTTTTGGACCCATCATGTGGATCCATATATCATGTACACCAACATAATGACACACCAATAAGTCTATTGGATTCATGTTTTATGCAATATCTAGTCCAATGCAATGTCAACCATGATCTTATAGTTGATAGACCAAGTCCAAAAATTTCAAAACCTCTTTTGAAAATTGTTGTAAGCCTTTATTGCAAACTTTTGTGTGCAACAATTAGTTGAAATAAAAAAAGCCTCTATTCCCAAAAGAAAACTACCAACATTGTTAATCATCCTTGTTTGCAATCAAGGTGTTGACCATGTGCATGTAGACACAAAGTTCACAACTTCCAAATTTGCACAAGTTGCTATTATAGCCAATACAAGTCCAATAGTCTACATTCAAAATGGTATAGTCTACAATTACACTCGTTTAACACATCCACTCAAGCCCTTCTACATGGTGGAATTATCGTTAATGGCCCATTTGGATGGACTACTAATTGCCCGTGTGACAATAACCTTCCCTTTCTTCAATGCATAGTTTATTAAGAGGTTAATTCCAAGTTCATCCTTTTTTTGGGGGGTCTTGGCTTCTTGTGAGTTCCAACATGGAGTTTGGTAGCCCCATGAATAGATTCCTCTGCAAGGTGAGGATTCAAATTTCCAGACCCCACTTCTTGACATAACCCCTTCTCTTTTGGGTGATTGCTTTTGTCTTTCAAGTGATTGTTTTCAGAGGAATTAGTGCCCACAATGGGCATCTTGATGATTTCACCTAGGTCATCCGTTCCAATTTCCTACATAGAAAACAAATCATTGCCCTCTTTGGAAGATATACCCATATTGGACTTCTTGCAAACTTTGCCCATTTCATGTATTTCAATTTCTTGCATAAGGTTCAAAAGAAAAGAATCACATACTGGACCTTCAAAAGGGATAAGTACTTGCTCTTGAAGAGTATGATCTACCTGTTTCACCACATGTAATGGGTCAACTATGCCATTCAAGCCATGTAGTAGATTATGATTTCCAAGTTGTAGTCCAATGTCATAGTGACTGCTATTAATGTGAGTTGTGATTTGGGGAGGTGGCACACAAGAATTACTCATCCCCAACCTTCATGTGTTTGGTTGTACATTTTCTTTGTCCTTCCTATCCAACACATCAAGTCTATCTTCAATAGAAGCAGGTGTCAAGCTTGTTGGAATTGAAACAGGTAGTTGTGACATTTTTCCTTGTAGCTCATTCTAGAAGGCTTACTCACCATCCACTTGAGTGGATTCATCAATTCATGGAAGGAGCGCTTGAGACCCAACTTCATTAAAACCATTTGATAATCTAGCATGGACAAATAATAACAATCTGCCAATAAGGTCTACTTAGACATAAAGCAAATGAACATAATATATTTTAGAAGTATAGAACTTGTAGCCATTGCTAGCAAATAGGTATGAGATACTTGTTCACTTGGTAAATCACTTTACTTACTAAACAACTAGAAAAAAAATAGTAGCAAGAAGCTTACAATATAAAACAAACATAAACCATGTAAACATGTAGTATGAACTAATCACAAGTAGACATCCTACTTGCTCAAGGTGAATGATACTTTACCATTTGAACAAATAATAACAAGCAATTTACAAATGTAAAATAGACATAAGCTAGAAATAAACATGTAGTAATCAACTAATCACAAGTAGACATCCTACTTGTTCAATGTGGATCATACTTCACCCTTTGAACAACTAGTAGATAAACATCAACAAGTAGCCTACAAGTATAAAACAGACATAAGCAAAGTAACCATGTCATAATGAACTGAGTATAAGTAGATGTACCCTATTTGTTCAAAGTGAATGATATTTTACCATTTGAACAACCAATAGAAAAACACCAACAAGTAATTCATGCATGTAACACTTGCATCACAAGTAACCATGTGGCAATGAACTCACCATAAGTAGGTGTGAGCCATACCAACATAGCCATGTTCGATAATTTTAATTTTTAAAAGTTGCATCAAGGAAATTTGAGTGTGATAAGGTTATTAGGGGTTTTTAGCAACTTCATGTTAGAATAAAGGATGATGGATGCGCATGGTTGTGTGTGGGGGTTGTTTTCTTTTCTGAAATACAATATTGGTGAATAAGGTGTTGGGTTAGTTTTTTTCTTCAACAAAAAGTTGGTATCCATAGTGTGAGAACCTCAGTTGCATAATTAGGGGTGAGAAATCTCTAGAGGGTTGGGGGTAGAAACAAACACCAAAATTCATGGTGTGCAGTAAAACATTGGTCTTGTTATAGTATTTAGTGAGTAGTAAGGATGTTTGAAATTCATGAAGCAGTTGAGAGGGGTGTCAATAAAAGGTCCAATATAAATAGAACAATCTTCAAGCCTTATAAGCATAAGATTAATTCAAAACAACTTAACGATTAAATAAACAAGCTAATAGGGCGGCAATGGCAACATGAATTTCATAATGAATGAAAAAATTATTTAGATTATGGATAAGTTGAACGAGGAGCTACAATTACAAGTTGAGTCTTGGGCTGTGCCACAATGATAATTCATAACTGCAAGAAATTTAGGACGTGTCGAATGGTGCAAACTAAATAGTTTGCTTTGCTATTGGGATGTAGTCGACGAATCGAACCGTGCAACCAACAATATTGTCCAACATTAGGAATTGAAGACCATGTGAAGATAAAGGTGTCTTAAGTCTTTTAACAATATTCATAGACAATTTTAGGTTCATCACTAGAAGCAAGGTTAACTTGCAACAAAATCATTAGGGTGCAAGAGTTCAGAGAAATGTGATAATACTAAGTTCAAGGGGGATCGACTTCAAAATGAGCGCGCACTTCTCGCAGTTCGGGATCTTCATCACAAGGATGTTGCGTTAATGTCAAATCAATAAATGACTTCGGAATCGATTCTTCATTCACTTGTGTAGCTTGAGGCCCATAAGATGTGGCCATATGCAACACCATAATTTCAAGGAAAGGAAAAAAGATTTTCAATCAAAATTAGATTGACAATTAATTTGTGGAAGACTTGTTACATCGAGATGCATGGTCGTAATTTATAGGTCAAAGGAAAGGAAGGAAATGCATAAGTAACAACTTAGAACCATGGTAAAGTAATATTAAAGGAAAAAATGAAGTTTTAAGTAAAAATTGTTGGGGGGGAAGTGGGAAGAATTGAAAAGGTGCTTCTCCTTTTCCTTCCATTGGCCACCAAACATTGGAACCTTTCAAGGGCCACCAAACATTGGAACCTTTCAAGGGCCACCAAACATTGGAACCTTTCTGGCCACTAAGCATTAGAACCTTCCATTGGCCACTAAACATTAGAACCTTCCTTTAACCACCAAACATTGGAACCTTCCAATGACCACCAAGTTGGGATCTTCTTTCACCTTTTCCCTTCTCCTTCTCTTAAAAAGGGCGAATTTGAATCATTTGGGGCTTTTTTCGGACATAATTTTCGATTCAAATCTTGAGACACTTATTTTCACAACCTTTTTTAGTAGGAAAAAAATGATTAGTCTTGGTAAATGGCAGGAAGAAGGACAGTAGTACGGATGTTGGTAATAGTTTTGAAAGAATGGAAGTGAATAGGGATATTGTTGGGAGCTTGAAATCTTAGAGAAATTTCACAAACTCGTTTGGATTTGATAGCATAATTTTTTACTGGTTTGAGTGCAGAGCTTAGGATTTGGTAAGAAGGTGCACCTTGTAATTACCTTTTTAATGAACTAAACCAAGCTAGATTTGAATAACCCATGTGTTAGGAATAATATTTCAAGTGATTGGTGGTTTGCAGCCAAGTTAAACTTCCTACCTTCGTAAAACCCTTTCGGGTTTAGAGCACAACTTATTATTGGCTTAGTTGTAGAGCTTGGAATTTGGTAAGCATATGTGCCTTGTACTTAACTTTCTAATGAGCTAAGGCGAGCCGAATTTGAATAATATATGTGTTAGGAATAATATTTCAAGTGATTGGTGGTCTATAGTCAAGTTGAATTTCCTACCTTCGTAAAACCCTCTTCTTTAGTAGCACAACTTATTATTGGTTTAGTTGTAGAGCTTGGAATTTTGTAGGTAGATGTGTGTTGTAGATACCTTTCTAATGAGATAAAATAAACTAGATTTGGATAATGTATGTGGTAAGAATAATATTTTAAGTGATTGGAGGTTTGTTGCCAAATTTAGCATGGTGTTGAACCTTTGGTTTAAATGAATGACAACATAAAAATCTAGGATTTGGATTATTTGAGCTTGGAAATATATCTATTAGTTCTAAATTGTAAATGATGCATAGGATGTCGTAACTTTAGCCTTGGGCTTACGACCAAAGCAAAGGCTTGCAAGGGTGTGGGCTAAGAGGGAAGCCCAGGAATCACATTTCATGCTCTTGGGAATGTAGGAGAGTGTGAGGGAATGAACCTTCACACTCCCACTTTGGGAGTCGAAGTCCACATGGACTCCCGAACCTTCAAAGAACAATTGTAAGGGTCAAAACCCATTGGATTGAAGAATTGCTTATATCATTGGAAAGATCTTGGAACTTAGATGTCTAAAATGGTCTCGCATGACTCATTTGACACTTAAAACACAAGTTATGGCCAAAAGAAGGGCCGAAAGTCAAATTGACAATTTGACTCCCAACCACTAAAATTGAATAATCGCCTCAATTTCCTTGCATTCAGATGGCGTGCAACATACCATTGAAAAGCTATTGAAAAGGGCTACAATTTTGCTTTGGACTTCATCTCAATCGAAGGTCTTCACACAAAGTTATGGGCCCTCAAAGTTGCAAAAGTCCCAACTTTGAGAAATTTGGGACTCCCACTTGGGAGTCCCAGGACAAAATGACATTTGGGTGTTGGTCCCGTGGCTAGGCACAAAGTCTATTATAAGGGGGAAGGTGGTGACGTCCCCCAAGTCTGGATCGTGGTGAGTCTTGTGAATCTGTGTTTGCCCATGGTTCGTCCGTGCAACAAAGTGCTCCAACTACACATTAACCAACTTTTGATTTGGTTTGTATAGGTTCGTGTGAATAATTGAATTACTTGTCAATTTTCCTAGTCTCATCCCAGAGCTCTAACATGCCCCTCTACCCCCAAAATGTTGCGAGCCAAAGAGTATACCTTAATTCCTTCTCCTTTTGTTTCCTTCACTTTTGGATTCGCAATTGAGTCCATCAAGGAGCTTGGGGGTGCGTCATAGGAGGCAAACTATTTGGTTTCAACTACAAACGTAATTTAACATCTAAAAATACACTTTCATTTTTCTTTCACCGGTAGTTTATGTATTTTCAAGTATAATCACTTCATAGAATCGGGAGTGGAGGGACAAAAAGTCGCCTCAGAATAAACATTAACACTTATACCAAGTATTCGTAGAAAGCTTAATTCCTAGACCTATCAAAATAAAAATCATGCATGTCCACTTGTAGCAAATAGCCAACATGTACATTGGTCGCATAAGTCTTGATTAATCAAGGGATGTCAAGTAAAGCTAACATATACTAATTAATAATAATAAGTGAGAAGTGCAAAGCAAGTATATGAAAAGGTTAGGTGTTACATGGTATGTAGTTGAAAACAAAATTCAGCCAAAACAATTTACTACAAAGGTATGTAATTGATTGTAAGTATTACAAAAAGTGGACATCTAGTTAGAGGACAATGTTATGTTCAAGTGTATTCAAAGGTGCAAGAACACAAATCAACAAAAGAAATGTAGTCTTGAAATTTACTTACTAGCTGATGAAATTGACCCTTGTAAACTTCTCATGGTGTTCCATGTCAAATTATTGCACCCCTTTTCTTGCTTGGGCTTCTTGAAAACAAGAACTAGCCAACCATTCAACTAATAACAACTTCCCACATTTAGGAATAACATAATGGGTGGGATTTCTTTCCAAGTGCAACCCAAGACAAAATGAGTGATAGGTACATCCACAAGACAACACAAGGATGGTGCATTTAAAAAACTTTTCGCAAATAAGGTAGGTAGTGATGATGATGCAACTAGGACTCCTCATGGGCATGGTCTTTAGGTCATTTACATGCAATGGAAAACTTGATACATTAGACCCATTGGACATAAGGTGGATCTACTTCAACAAACATGCTACCCATGTTTTATTGCAGCTAATATGGAGATCGAACAAGGTTATTTGAGTTGTCATATTTTCCAGTTGAAGAGAGGTGTCATTATGTTCCTTTTCAATAGTCCCAAATTTGTCACGTTCTCTCTTCACCAAGACTTGTTAGACCTTATATTCAAACTCAACAACTTGTAAATCCTCCATAGACTTTAGGACCATGGCTCTTAACTTGGTTACAATAACATGGTCAATATTGGCACTTAAACTGTGATTTAAGGTTTCACAGTTCATAACTTCTTGTTGTGCTTCCTTAGGTTTAATTTCCAATTTTACAAGGTCATTTTGCACACCCTTTAAAAATCTCTTCCTATCTAGCAAATTTGCATGCAATGAGAGTACTTACCTATGCAAGTCCTCCTTTTCATATTGCATGGTAGAATTCCTAGGAGGGAAAATATGCCTTTGGTGCTCTATAACTTCTAGTCATTTCTTCACCATTGTAATCTAGTCTAGTAAGAGAGTGAAAGCATGATAAAGTGTACAACTAAAAATACTTGCTAGTCTATTTGTCAAATGAACAAAAAGTAGGACTAAAATCCATCACAAAATTGTTATACATTTAATCTTTTTAGTTGAATGATAAATAATGAGATACTTTTTCATTATTATGCATTAATTTTGAAATTTTGCATTATAAAAGTAGGTTTCAACTAAAATTTGCTAAATGCAAGTAGCTTTTAGAACCTACTTTCTATAGTGTAAGATTTGATTCAAGTATGTGTTAAGTATATTCTACCAAAGAGAAAATAGATTTGTTTTTTGGTGATGCCCTTGAATATACAATGATCTTTATGTTATAATTTCATACATGTATGTTTCATTAAATTTTCTAATGAAAAAGTAGGTTTGAACACCATATTGACCAGTCAATTTCAAACCTACTTATTCCCTACTTTTATTATTCCAATTTTTTTGAAATTTTGTAGTTGATTTTTAATAAGCCCAATTAAGGGCTCAATAGTTTCAAAATGAAATTTAGGTAAAATTTGAATATACTTTCTTGTGTTTTTGTGCAAATTTTCCTCTTTTTAAACTTGATATTTCTTTGTCAACTTTTTCTATATACTTTACCATGTTTTCACCCAAGAACATTTGAACTTTTTTAACCCCCTCCAAAACAAAGCAATCATCTCCATCATTGTTGAGAAGCATGGTTTTTTCACATTTGGTAGTTTGCCCAAAAGAAACTAAAGAGCCAAAAAACCTTTTTGAAGACACTTAAGGCTTTCACACTCATATGTTCATGGGTGGTATCGTATGCATAGTATGGCCAATTGACTTTACGTCCTTTGTGATGAACCAACCACCTTCACAAGAATATTGTAGGAAAATCTTTGTTGGTGGGAGTGTGAGCATACATAGCTTCATACAATTCATGTAAGGCGTTGTAATCGTGTTCATTCAGGTAGTCACTCACTCTTGCTTTCCATCCATTTTGCTACCTTTTTCCAAACACAACAACCACATTGTCAATGGATACAATATAAGTTAGGTCTTTCCAAAGATCTAAACCTTTGGCCTTTAACTTCAATCTTGATGCAAAATCATCAACTGTCTAGTTTGAATGACTTTGTGTATGGTAACCCTCTCAATCTTCTATCTTTCTTTCTTGCTCACAAGATCCTCTTTCACATTTTCATTTTTCATAGTCAAAGGTTTTCTCTTCAAGGCACAAGGCATTTTGAATGCCATCCTAAACAAAGCAAAACACTAAAAGCATAAAATTCTTCACACTTTGGGGACAAAGAAACCAAGAACTCTAATTCTGTTTACAAATGTAAAGTTCAGGTGACTCAATCTAAGGAAATACTTTATTAGAACCAACAAAAAATGGTAGAAGCAAAGGTTGAGCTTTGCCTACAGTGCAATGTATTTAAAAGACTTTTGAAATTTGATGAAATCTAATGAACATACACAAAACTTAAAAAAACACTTCAAATGAAAAACTCAACAAACTTTCCAACAATTGATGCATAAAAATAAACAAAAAGCAAAGAGTTCAAGGTTAGAAGTTTAAACTTGGTGAGATGGAACTTCTGAAATTGTTGGCGAGCAAGCAAAGGAGGGAACCACTACAAGGTTCACGATGATAATGTTAAAAACGACTCTTGTCAGGCTACACTCTTACATGTTTTACACCCTAAAACTTGCACTTTAACGATTTAAACCCTACATGTTGATAACCTAATGCTTCTAGCTACCTAAGCCCTGCACATGGTGGGAGACAATTTGAATTACTAAATTTCAAAAAAAATTACTTGAAATACTACTTACTGAGAGTTAAAAGGTTTCCAGCTATCTATTTTACCTTGTTTGGACCCACCAAAAGAACTCCCACTTCCAATTCCAAGGCATCTTAAATCCCTTCAATTCTCTCATCTTAAATTCATTTGAATTTAGCTTCAGTATTCCTAATCTCACTTAATGATCTTCTACTAACTGTCCATTTTGTTTCTATTGAATCCCCTTTGTTTAGTTTGTCCAAAGTAAACAACTCCTACCCAAGTTATTCCCATGCATCCCAATCTGTTTGATTATTATAGTATAGTTCTTCCCTTAACAAATAGCTTCCTATGTTTGATTAATGTTGGCCTCTACATGCTTGTAGTAGTAATATGGAGGTAAGGTTCTAGTCTCACTCAAAACATAATAGTCAAGAATTGGTTGTTTGGCTTATGTTGTAAACAATTGGCCAATTTGAGGAGTTGTTCATAATAACTCCTTATAAATTCGTTCATCAAAACTTTGCTTGATAGTACACAAGTTCATATAAACTTGTTCATTATTTTGTACCTTTTGATAACGCTTACAAAATGTTTGTTCCAACTCCTAAAAAGTGTAGTAGGGGTGACTTTGTAAATAGTTTTCCTCCATTCAAATATTTTGTCATGTAAGGTATAACTCAACAAATTGACGATGGATGCTTCTTGCCACTCACCTTAACCCAGATTGCATGTTTGAACACCCAAACATGGGGGTTAGGATTAGATTTAGGTTCATGATTGGGATATGATAATGCCTTTTGTAAAATGTTACTATCATGCCTTGGTGGAATGGGTGTTGGAGGTTGGTCATGTTACAAAATCAAGCTCAACTAGTTAAGTCTTCACTAGTTACCAGAGTAGGAGAAAGTAACTAGGTTATTTTCATGGTTATTACTTTCTTTATCTAGTTTAATTGATTTATTTTTAGCTTTGGCTTTATTGCTTAAGTTTCTTAGAGTTGATGTTTTGGTTTTTTTCCCCTTCATTGCAAGTTTTGTGTTGTGACAAGAATTTTAGTGTGTTCTTGATCTTATGCTTCTTGTCTGTGAGCATTTTATTTTGATGTTTTTAATTGTCTTGTAATATAAAAAAATGTACTTTGCACTTGATTTCCTATTTGTTAACATGGTATTAGAGTGTAGGTTGTTTGGTTAGAAGGTTGAAAGAGCTCTAAAGCTAGAAAGTTTCTAGAGCTAAAACTTGAAAGTTTCAGGTTATTCCATAAGAGTTTGTCAAGTGCAAAAAGAGAAGAGAGGAAAATAAAGAGTGTGAAAAGAGGAAAGGAAAAAAAAGGATGACATTTACAAGATTAAAAGTTGTGAAGGTCATATTTTCAAATCTAGATTTAGACCTATTATCACAAGAGCTTAGAGTGAAATTTGGAGAGATTTATAAAAGAGTACAAGGCACTTCTACTTCCAAAATTTCAAAGAAAAAAAAATGTTTTATGAAAGTTGTGAAAATTTGAAGATTTTGGCCCAAATCTAGGTTTTTTGACCATATCATTTGTACATGAACCTTTTTGGATATGTAACTTTTAGGGACTATAGATCACAAAAGAATAAATGTGTTAATTTAAAAAAAAAATCCTTTGGATGAGAATTTAGAAATATATGAAGATCAAAAGTTTTAGTTTTAGTTTAAAAGCCAATTTCTTTTGGGAGTGATATCTTCTTGTTGCCATGATAAATATAAAGCAAAATTTAAAAATAAATGTGGAAGAAATATATTTCATGTGTATCCTAAAGTCTCAAAGTGGTTGGAGTCGATGAAAAGAAGTTAAAACTCATTTTGTGTTTGGGTCTTATTTTAAAGTTATTTCAAGGGAGTACCAAGATAGATCCCATTTGACAAAGTCAAATAAAATTTCAAAGGTTAAAATAAACATAATTATTCATGTTGCATCAAAATTTGATATTGATTCAAGTTCATATGTGAGTGGTGGAGGTTTGAGAACTTGTTGGTGATAGAAACATATTTTGAATAGATTTCAAAATAAATGTTGCAAGTGGAGCAATACAAAAGGAGAACAAGGGAATGAGTTTGGAGGTTGTGGAACACAAATACATCTTCAAACAATTCATACAAAAATATGATATGCAATCATGCATTTAACACCATATAATATATTATTTGAAATACATATATCTATTTCAAACTTATGTGTAGTGTAGAACTTAGTATAATACTTAACCCATACACATGTATATATTACCCAAATTATTAAACCCTAACCTTAACCCTAGGATTCCAAGGAAGGCAAAATCAGCCTAGGAGAAATTTTAATGTTGCTTTAAGAAATTGTAAACCTTCTTTCTATAATTGCAATTAATAAATTGGAAAAGAACAATTTCCAAGTGTGAAAATTTAGGATTATGAATTTCTTGATGGCCTAGGGCTATTTGTAGTTCATAACTAGTGATGAAAAAGAACCTATTTTCCTAGAAAACCCCACACCACAACAAATTCAAGCCAAAAAAACTTAACATGAAAAAACTAAAAAAAATTTGTATTAGTTTTTTATGGGCGTGTTTGATTCCATGATTGTGCATATCCAAGATGCAAACTCACCCAAACAAGCTTGCGAGACATTGGTTAAAATCACTAGTAGAAATCAGCCAAAATGTAACCACTCCATTTACGACTACATGTGACTTGTAGTTGTTTGCGACTAGATTTGAAAATATTTGCAACTATAACACCAAATTTCAACTATTTTGGTCATTCTCACAACTATGATGTAACTATTAGAAATTTCATCCTATTGGTTGGATCGATTTTACATTTATTTTCATCCATTAATAGGTTGATATGTCTTATTAGTTGCAATAGTCACCAAATTAGTTACATCTTAAAGGTATTCTACAATGACATAGGGGTGTATTTTAATGCATGTACTAAAATTATCTATATAAAATATGCATACGTATGTATATTGTTCATGTAATGAATCTCAAAATTAATATTTGAACTTTGAATTTTTTATTCAAATTTGAAAATTGTTATTTCAATTGTTTAAAACATTATTTGAATTTCAAATTTTTGATTTGAATATGATATTTTCAAT
>Ga0116228_10000234_pt1 | contig 39924 bp, 35 predicted proteins | sample S1TSphfallax_2_FD_89694 | JGI IMG/M metagenome (GOLD analysis project Ga0116228, IMG submission 89694) | Host-associated microbial communities from peat moss isolated from Minnesota, USA - S1T2_Fc - Sphagnum fallax MG | ecosystem: Host-associated > Plants > Peat moss > Unclassified | place... | reverse complement strand
GCCTTTGCCTTCGGACTGGCCTTTGCCTTGGGCTTGGCCGCGGCCTTGGGTTGCGGCGCTGCGGGAGCCTGCTTGACAGCCTGCGCTTTGGATACCCGCGCGGCGAGTTTCAGCGACGGCTCCTTCGCCGCCTTGAGCTTCGGTGTCTTCGCCGCCGGCGCCGCCGTCTTTGCCGGCTTCGCATTCTTGCGGCCCCACTTGCCGAAGGTGCGTACCGGCGCCGCCGCCAGCATGGCCTGGCATTCTTCCAGCGTCAGGCTTTTCGGGTCTCGCTCCTTGGGAATCTTGGCGTTGCGTTGTTTGTCGGTGATATACGGCCCAAAGCGCCCGTTCAGGACCTGAATGCCGGCGTCGGGAAAATCCATGATGAGGCGGTTGGCGTCGGCGATTTCCTTCTCGCGAATGACCTCAAGCGCCCGCTCCGGCGTGATTTCGTAGGGGTCATCCACCTTGAGAGACACGTATTTTGCCCCGTATTTCACATACGGTCCGAAACGCCCGACATTGGTGGTGATTTCATCGCCCGCGGCAGTAACCCCGAGTTTGCGCGGTAGCACGAACAGCGCCAGCGCATCTTCCCGGGTGATGCTGTCCATTTTCTGTCCCGGCCGCAGGCCGGCAAAGCGCGGTTTGTCCGCATCATCCTTGGTGCCGATTTGCACGAAAGGCCCGAACCGTCCCATGCGCACGCTCATGGGTTTGCCGCTCACCGGATCGATCCCAAGGTCGCGCGCCTGGGCCACTTCCTCTCGGCTCACCGAGCTCTCGGTGTGGGTCACGAGGTCAATGAAGGGCTTCCAGAACCGCTCGAGAAGCGGCACCCATTCCTGATCGCCGGCGGCCACGGCGTCCAGCGAATCCTCCATCTTGGCGGTGAAATCGTAGTCGACGTAGGTGGTGAAATACTGGGTGAGAAAACGGCTGACGATTTTGCCGATATCGGTCGCCGTAAACCGCCGGCTCTCGATGTCGACGTACTCGCGATCACGCAGCGTCGAGATGATGGACGCATAGGTCGACGGACGACCGATGCCGTATTCCTCCAGCGCCTTCACCAGCGAGGCTTCGGAGAAGCGTGGCGGCGGTTCGGTGAAATGCTGGGTCGGGACCACGCCGGTCAGTTTGACGATGTCGCCTTCACGCATCGGCGGCAGCACATGGTCGGAGTCATCCTGCACGACATCGTCCATTCCTTCCTGATACACCGAGATGTACCCGGGCTTTACCAGGGTCGAGCCGTTGGCCCGCAATATGGCGTGCGCCGTCGCGCCCGGCGCGCGTGCGTCATGCTGGGCGAGCCCGGCGAGCAACTCGACGGCGACCGTGTCGAAAACGGCCGGCGCCATCTGACAGGCCACGGTACGTTTCCAGATCAGTGCATAGAGACGGAATTGGTCGGGTTCGAGGAATTTTTCGATTGTCTGCGGCAGAATATTGGCGGCCGTGGGCCGGATCGCCTCATGTGCCTCCTGCGCGTTCTTCGACTTGGTCTTGTAGAGCCGCGGCTCGTCGGCGAGTCCGTCTTTGCCATAGAGCTGGACGATCACTTCGCGGATTTGGCCGATCGCCTCCTGCGCGAGATTCAGTGAATCGGTGCGCATGTAAGTAATGAGCCCCACCGCCCCTTCGCCGATGTCGACGCCCTCGTACAATTGCTGCGCGACACGCATGGTTTTCTGCGCGCTGAAACCAAGCTTGCGGGCCGCTTCCTGCTGTAATGTCGAGGTGGTGAACGGCGGCGCCGGATTGCGGCGGCGCTGTTTGCGGTCGACGGCCAAGACCTCGAGCTTGCCGTTCGCAGCCTCGGTGAGCGTCCGCTCTACCTCGTGCGCCTGGGCTTCGGTGACGAAGCTGAACTGCTCGACCTTGACACCCGCATATTCGACCAACTTGCCGGGAAAGCGCTGCTCCGAATGCTCAAGTTCAGCATCGATGGTCCAATATTCGCGGGCGATGAAGGCGGCGATCTCATCCTCACGCTCGCAGATCATGCGCAGCGCCGGGCTTTGCACGCGGCCCGCCGACAGGCCGGGCCGCACCTTCTTCCACAGTAAGGGCGAAAGGTTGAATCCGACCAGGAAGTCGAGCGCGCGACGGGCCTGCTGCGCGTTCACCAGATCCACCGATAGTTCGCGCGGCCGGGCCATGGCCTCGCGCACCGACGCCTTGGTGATTTCGTAGAACACGACGCGCTGCACGGTTTTGCCGTCGAGTTCTCCGCCGGCCTTCAACAACTCGTACAAATGCCACGATATCGCCTCGCCCTCGCGATCGGGGTCGGTCGCGAGGTACAGCGCCTTGGCTTTTTTCAAGGCTCGAGAAATCGCATCCACGTGCTTTTGATTGCGCTCGACCACCTGGTATTTCATGGCGAAGTGGTGATCCGGATCGACGGCGCCCTCTTTCGGCACGAGGTCGCGCACATGGCCGTAAGAGGCCAGCACCTCGAAGTCGGATCCGAGGTATTTCTTGATGGTCTTCGCCTTGGCCGGCGATTCCACGATGACGAGATTGGTGCTCAAAATAGTCCGGGGTCGGCTAGTGCAGGGCGTCCGAGCGCTCTTCGAACACCAAATCTTCCATCTGCGCGTATGCCGACTCTTGTCCTGGCTGGCTGAACAAGACCATGAGCACAACCCATTTGACCTGTTCGATGTCGATCTCGTCAGCCTCCAGCGCCATCAGCCGGTCGATTACCAGTTCGCGCTGGGTCGCGGAAAGAATTCGGACGTTTTCCAAATACATCAGGTAGCCGCGCACATCGGTGTCGAGCCGCAGCAATTCCTGGCCGCTGAAGATGCGCACCGCCCGCGCCGTGGCCTCAGCCACCTTGCCGAGCTGTTCACCGGATAGACCATCCAACCACTCCAATGCTCTATCGATGTCGGCTTCGGCAAAGCCCGCCTTGTCCAGTTCCAGTTTCAGCGTTCCGCGGTCGGGTCGCGGCTCATCGTCCGCGCTCATGTAATTCTCGAAAAGATAAATGAGCAGATCGAGAACGTTATCTTTCAACTCCGGCTCTCCTGTAGGCGACTCGGGAGTAGCGGCCCCCCGGGGCGGCCTGAACGTGGCCTTCGAGCTCGAGGATCAGCATCATCGAGGACACGGCTTCTGGTTTGAATCCGCTTCGGACGACCAAAGTATCGAGGTCCACAGGATCAAAGCCGAGCGCATCTAACAAGATTTTATGATCCTTGTCCATGCCCACGGGCGTCGGGACGGCCGACCGCTTACCCTCGGATGGGCTTAAGTAATTGACGGAAAAGGTGGAAAAGTTTAACTCCCGCAATATGTCATCTACCGTTTCGACCAAGCGGGCCCCCGCCTTGATGAGTTCGTGGCACCCCCGCGACAGAGGATTATGGATGGAACCCGGGATGGCGAAGACCTCCCGACCATAGTCGACCGCTTGCCGGGCGGTGATCAGCGAACCGCTCCGGCGTGCGGCCTCCACCACCAGGGTTCCCAGAGACATGGCGGCGATGATGCGGTTACGCCGCGGAAAATTGCTGCGCCGCGGCGGCGTGCCCAGCGCAAATTCACTGACGAGCGCGCCACGCTCAGCGATCTCATCGAACAGCGGCCGATTACCGGATGGATAAACGCGGTCGATACCGGTCCCGAGCACCCCGATCGTTAGAGCTTGAGCTCGAAGGGCGCCTTCGTGCGCTGCGCTGTCAATGCCCTCAGCGGCGCCACTGGTAATCGTAAGACCCCGTTCTCCCAGGCTTTCGGCGAAGGCTGTCGCATTGTCACGCCCTTGGGAGGAGGGGTTACGGCTGCCGACGATGGCGAGTTGGGGCTCGAGGAGGCTATGTGCATTACCGCAGACGTAGAGGGCTAAGGGACAGTCTGGTAGCTCACGCAACGGCACGGGGAAGTTCGGGTCCGTGAACGGCAGCAGGTGATGCTGCGCTCCTTCAAGCCAGCGCCCGTCGATGGTGCGAGGCCGGGCGGCCGCACTTGCCAGGAAAGCCGCGCTCGCGGGAGGGCTCTGCGTGCCGAGCCGCTGGCGCTCGCCGGCAGCCAACACGGCTGCGGCACTGCCCCAGCGTTCGAACATTGCTTGCAGCAATGCGACGTCGAGTCCGGGAGTTCGGGCGAGCACCGTCCACGCCAGCAAGTCGTCCAGATCTGCCATCGACGGCAGTATGGGTGCTTGGGCTCGGCCGGGCCGCCGGCGAATCTGCTGCGGTCATGCAGAATCTTAAGTTGCGTGAACGAGCGAATCGTGGGGTGCGCCAACGCGCGGCAACGTTCGTCTAGGGGTTAACCACGCGATCGGAAACGCGGATGATGTTCTTCGCTTCCATGATGAGGCCATAACTCATTCGATCGAAGGTCTTGAAGACCATGAAAGTGCCCGTCCTTTCATCGGGCAGGCGAATCTCCGGTGCGAACAGACGCGACATTCCGCCGAGATAGCCCTTGTTGACGGTATCGCGCTGGACGCCACCTACCTCGAGCACGGCGAGCACGTTGCCGGGCGCCAGCCCATCGCGGCTGCCCCGGTTGATGACCACCACTTGATACTGGCCGATGATGCTGACGCCGTCGGATACCGCCATGATTCGACCGTCGACCTTGACCTTGGGGGGGCTCGGAATGAAGTCGAGCGGAACATCGACGGTGCTGACGAACAACTTGTCGCCGAGTTCAGTTTCGCGCGCCGAATCGGTCATGGCCAACGTCGTCGGGTCGCCCAGGCGGGTGATGCGTGCCGAGGCCGTGAAAATCCCGTCGTAGCCCAGGATTTCATGATTGTCCGGATCACGCAGTGGGTCGCCGATGCGGATCACGTTGTAGTGCTCGCCGACCTCGGCCGGCGCGGTGAAATGCCGTGCATAGATCGTGTTGCCGGAGGCCAACGCCACATGGTCGTCGCGGGTGGCGAATACATAGGGAGCCCCCTTGATCTGCTCCGCGGTCAGCACCGTCGGCTTCGACATGAATGCCGCGACCGATTCATAGGGAATCGTGGTGACGGCCGCCTCGAGCGGCTGGCTGCGAATTCGCGGCAAGACGCGCGCGGAGTCACCGCGCTCGATACCGGGTTGCAGAGTCAGTCGGGGTTTGCCATCGATGTACACCAGGCGCAACGTGTCGCCCGGATAAATCAAGTGCGGGTTTTGAATCTGCTGATTGGCTTGCCAGATCTCGGGCCAATACCAGGGGTCACGGAGGAAAACCTTGGCAATGCCCCAGAGCGTATCGCCGCGCTTCACCACATAGCTCTCGGGGGCGTTGGGGTTCAGGACCGCGCCCGCGGTTGCAGCCGTGCCGGTTGCCCCGGTCGATGGCGGTGCATCAGTCGGACCGGTGTCGACCGCCGCCTCCATCGCGGTGCGGTCGTCCCCGACCACCGTGCCTTGCACGGTGTTCTCGTCCGACGCCAGGGGCACCGGCGCGGCAGCGTGCCGGTCCGCACGGCAACCCGCCAGCAGCACGAGGCCCAGGGTCAGGGAAATTAAATGATGGCCTTGCATTCTCTCTCGCTCCCGTGAGTCACCTGTCTTATGGTGCCGGGCCGGCTGGTATACTGCCGACCTGCCGCCGAAGACTGGGACGTATCGCCCGTTTTTGCTCGTGAACAGAAGCGATGCGCGCTTCCGCCAACGGGCATTAAGTTAAGCAGCGGCGGAACTTTAGCAACTATCCTCGGCCAAAAACACGACAGCGCTCTCATAACTCCCATGACAAAGCTCGCAATTCTGGAGTATCCCGATCCACGGCTCCGCAAGACCGCCGAACCGGTTGCCGTGGTCGATGACACGGTGCGCAGGCTCGCCGAGGATCTGCTGGAGACCATGTACGCAGCCCGGGGAATCGGCCTCGCCGCCACGCAGGTCGACATTCATCGGCGGGTGCTGGTCATTGATGTGAGCGAAGAGCGCAATCAGCCGCTGGTATTCATCAATCCTGAGATCTTGTCTGCCACCGGCCGCGGACCCGGCGAGGAGGGCTGTCTGTCGGTGCCCGATATTTATGACAAGGTGCCGCGTGCCACCGACATCCGGGTGCGGGCGCAGGGGCGCAATGGCGCACCCTTCGAGATGGATGCCACGGGTCTCCTGGCCGTGTGCATTCAGCATGAAATGGACCATCTCGAGGGCAAGTTGTTCGTCGACTATCTCTCGGAGCTGAAACGGCAACTGATCCGCCGGCGGCTCGAGAAGGAGCGCAAGCAGCGCGCCGCCGGCACGGATGCCCAGCCGGTGTCGTCGGGCCCAGGGAGATCCCGCACGTCGACGCCGGCGCTTTAGGCGCCAACGCTTTGCACGCCGTAGAGCGCCGCCCCTTGCAACTGGGATTTGCCGGCACGCCGCAGTTTGCGCTGCCCGCATTGGCTGCGCTCTTGGGCTCGGCGCATCGGGTGGTCGCGGTGTTCACTCAACCCGATCGTCCTGCCGGGCGCGGCCGGCACCTCAAGGTAAGCCCCGTCAAGGAGTTCGCCCAGCAGCGGGGTCTCGATGTGTATCAACCCGCCAGCTTGAAGACGCCCGACGCGGCCGCGCTGCTGCGCGGGCTCGAGCTGGATGCGTTGATCGTGGTCGCGTACGGACTCATTCTCCCGGCCGCGGTGCTGGCGCTGCCGCGCTTCGGTTGTTTCAATATCCACGGTTCGCTGCTGCCGCGCTGGCGCGGGGCTGCTCCCGTCGCCCGCGCGCTGCTGGCGGGCGATGCCTCGACCGGCGTCACCATCATGCGTATGGAAGCGGGCCTCGACACCGGTCCGATCTTGTCGATGGAGGAGACGCCCATCGGTGATCGAGATACGGCGGCGACCCTTAATGAGCGGTTGGCGGCGATGGGCGCCCGCCTGCTGCTAGCGACGCTCGATGCCCTGGCTGCGGGCGGGGTGGCGGAGTCGCCGCAGCCGATGACCGGGATCACCTATGCCGAGAAGATCGGCAAAACCGAGGCGCGCATCGACTGGGGCGCTCCGGCGCTCGATATTTGGCGTCGGGTGCGTGCCTTCAACCCCTGGCCGGTCGCGGCGACGGCCTGGGACGGCGCACAACTGCGCATTTGGGACGCGGAGCTCGGGCCCGCCGATCCGCGTGACGCGTCGTCTGCGGCCGCGCTGCCGGGTACGGTGTTGCGCGCTGCCGACGCGGGCATCGACGTCGTCTGCGGCGAGGGCGTACTGCGCATCCACCGGCTGCAGTTGGCGGGTCGGCGGCCGCTGACCGCGGCGCAATTCACCCGGTCCGCCAAGCTCGTCGGCGCAAGATTCATGAGTCCATGACCGCGGTCGCCAATGCTCGAGCGCTCGCCGCGCATAGCGTGGCCGAGATTCTGCGCGACGGTGTCACCCTTGATGTCGCTCTGCAGCATGTGCTGGCAGGCACAGCGTCGAACTTAGGCTCGGCGGTGCGCTCACTGAGTTATGGGGCGGTGCGTGGCTACTTCCGTCACGAGGCGATTCTCGGCCGGTTGTTGTCGCAGCCGGTGCGCTCGCTCGAGCCCGAGGTGCGGGCGTTGTTATCCGTCGCCTTGTTCGAACTCGAGGATGCGCGCACGCCGCAGTACGCGGTGGTCGACGCCGCCGTCACCACGGCCAAGGCCGGCGCTGCGAAACGTGCGAGCGGACTCATCAACGCCGTGCTGCGCCGCTATCTGCGTGAGCGCACCGCGGTGGATGCGCAGATCGCCAAGAGCCCGGTGACACGGCATGCGTCGCCCATCTGGCTCGCCGACCGCTATCGGGCCGATTGGCCGGTACGCTGGACCCAGCTGTTGGCGGCGGGCGACACTCAGGCTCCGATGTGGCTGCGGATCAATGCGCGGCGGACCACCACCGAGTCTTATCTCGCGACCTTGCGGTCGAGCGGCATGCATGCGCACGCCGACTCGCGAGTGCCGCTGGCCGTGGCTCTCGAGGTCCCCTGCGACGTCCGCGACCTGCCCGGCTTCGCGGACGGGACTGTCTCTGTGCAAGACTTGGGCGCGCAGTGCGTGGCATTTCCACTCGCCTTGGGCCGGGGGATGCGAGTGTTGGATGCCTGCGCGGCGCCCGGAGGAAAAACCGCGCTGATCGCCGAGCGCGAACCCGAACTCGCCAGTCTCCTGGCGCTCGAAGTCGACCCGCTGCGCGGTGCGCGGGTTACGCAAAACCTCGAACGGGGTCAATTGGCCGGTCGGTTGGTGATCGGTGATGCGGGCGCGCCGGCGACCTGGTGGGACGGTGTGCCGTTCGATCGCATTTTGCTCGATGCACCCTGTTCGGCACTTGGGGTCATCCGGCGCCATCCGGATATCCGCCTGCGCAAATCGCCCGCCGAGATCGACCAACTGCCGCTTCGCCAAGCCAGGTTGCTCGCCGCCTTGTGGCCGACGCTCGCGCCGGGCGGGCGGATCGTGTACGTCACCTGCACGGTGACGCGCAGTGAAAACCGCGACGTGATCGCCGCGTTCCTCGAAGGCACCGCCGATGCCAGCATCATCCCCGCCAGCAGCTGGGAAGGCTGGCCCGGATTCGGCGAGGATGACGGCTTCGGCCGCCAGATATTACCGGGTGAGGCGGGAGCCGACGGCTTCTATTATGCTGCCCTGAGCAAGCAATGAACGCGTCCACGCAATGAACTCGACCTAAGCAATGAAAGCCTGGTCTCTGGAAGCCGCGCGCCGCTTAAGCGTGGCGGGTGCGTTGTTCGCGCTGCTGACGACGGCCGGATCGTTGGCTCCTCCGGCGGCGTCGGCGGACGGCTTGGAAGGCCGCTTTGAGATCCGCTCGGCAGACCTGGAACTCAAGGACGGCGTCTACCATCTGAACGCGCGGCTCGATTTGCCGGTGAGCGATGCCGTGCGCGACGGTCTTGCCGACGGCGTGCCGCTCACGCTCGAGCTGGATCTCGACATCGAACGGGTCCGCCAGCTGCTGCCGAACTCGCGTGTTGCGGAACTGACGCAACACTATCATCTGCAGTACAACGCCGTCAGTGCGCGCTACATCCTGCGCAATGACAACAGCGGCCAACAGGAATCGTTGGGTTCCGTCGAGGCGGCGCTCGATGAGCTGTCGGCGATTCATGGCTTGCCGGTGCTCGACAAGTCGCTCATCACACCGGAGCGTCGTTACGAAGCGAGCGTGCGCGCCAGGGTCGATTACGGCTCCGTGCCTTTGTCGCTGCGCATACTCATGTTCTGGGTCAATGAATGGCATCGCGAAAGCGATTGGTACACATGGACCTTCCAGCCCTGACTCGCAAGTATGGTTCGACGGTGCTCGGCACCTCAGGGGGCGCCCTGTGGCTGGTCGCGCTGTACCTGCTGACCTATGCGACGCAGAACTCGGCCGAATTCGATCGCTGGTTGCCGTGGATTTTGCTGGTCAACATCATGGGACTCATCACCCTCATGGTGTTGCTGGTGAGCAAACTCTCGCGCTTGGTGCGAGATTACCGGCGGCATGTGCCGGGTTCGCGGCTGAAGGGCAGAACGGTGGCGGTTTTCAGCGCCTTGGCGGTGGCGCCGATCCTGATCGTATATTATTTCTCGTTGCAGTTTCTCAATCGCGGCATCGACAGCTGGTTCGAGATCGAGGTCAGCCAGGGGCTCAAGGACACGCGCGAGCTGTCGCATGCGGCACTCGAGGTGCAGGTACGGGAGTTCCTGCAGCACACGCAGGTGGTCGCCCACGGGCTGTCGTCGCTGTCCGATTTCGACGTGATCGGCACACTCGACCGCGAACGCCGCGAAAGCACGGCGCTCGAATTTACGGTCATGGGTCCGCAGTCGCGCATCATCGCAACCAGCTCCGACCTGCCGATGAACATGCTGCCGGCGCCGGCGACCGATGAGATGATGCTGCAAGTGCGGCGCGATCGTCCGTATGTCAGTCTCGACACCGATGCAGTGGGGGGATACGTCATACGTGCCGCCGCTCCCCTGGATGGCGGCGGCGGCACCGGCGGTGCACGGGTGTTGGTCGCGCTTTATCCGGTGCCGCAGCAACTCTCCCAGCTTGCCGACACCGTCCAGCGTTCGTATACCAATTACGCTGCGCTGGTACAGCAGCGCCAACCGCTGAAATCCTCATTCGTGCTGATCCTGTCGTTCGTGGTGCTGATGTCGCTGATCGCCGCGGTCTACGGCGCGCTGTTCGCATCGCAGCGGCTGGTGCAGCCGGTGCAGGATTTGATCGCCGGGACGCGCGCCGTGGCGAAGGGCGATTACGACACCAAGCTGCCGCTGCCATCACGTGACGAATTGGGGTTTCTGGTCACCTCGTTCAATGACATGACCCGCCGGCTTGCGCGCGCCCGGGAAGAGACCCGCCACAGCCAACAAGCCGTCGAGGCGGAACGTGCCGGCCTCGCGGTGATTTTGGCGCGTCTGTCCACCGGGGTGGTGTCTCTCGAAGCGGATCTCATCGTGCGCACCGCGAACCAGGCGGCGAGCGCCATCCTCGGCGTCGATCTCGAGGCCGCGGTCGGTGCGCGTTTCGACACGGACATCAGCGACAGCCCGTTATTCGTGCAATTCATCGCCAATATCAAGGAGCGGCTCGGGGCGGACGCCGACTGGCGCGAGCAGATCGAGCTCATTTCGGAAGCCGGCAAGCGGGTGCTGATGTGCGCCAGCACGGCCCTGCCGAACGATATGGGCGGCGCCCCGGGCGTGGTACTGGTATTCGAGGACATCACGACCCTGCTACAAGCGCAGCGGGACGCCGCGTGGGGCGAGGTGGCGCGCCGCCTGGCGCACGAGATCAAGAATCCGCTGACCCCCATCCAGCTGTCGGCGGAGCGTATTCAGCGCAAGTTCTCCGGTGGCATGAGCGCACAGGATGCGCAGGTGCTGGAGCGGGCCACCCATACCATCGTCGCCCAAGTCGAGGCGATGAAGCAAATGGTCAATGCCTTCAGCGAATATGCCCGGGCACCGGACATGCATTTCTCGAAATTCGACTTGAACCAACTCATCACCGAAGTCGTCGATCTATATCGCGTGCAGGCGAGCTCGGTCGAGCTGAAATTGTTGCTCGATGCGAACCTGCCGCTCATTTCCGCCGATCGCATCCGGCTGCGGCAGATCCTCAACAACTTGTTGACCAATTCGTTCGAGGCGCTCGAGGGAAAAGTGGATCCTCAAGTCGACATCGAAACTCAGGTGGCAGAAGATGGTCTGAGACCCATGGTGGCCATCGTGGTCACCGACAATGGTCCCGGTTTCCCCAGGGACTTGATCGGCACCGTTTTCGATCCTTATGTCACCAGCAAGCCCAAGGGCACGGGTTTGGGGCTCGCGATCGTCAAGAAGATCGTCGAAGAGCACGGCGGTCGTATCGAGGCGGATAATCTGCGCAGCACGGGCGCGCGCGTGCGAATCTTGCTGCCGCTCGGGGAAACCGCGCGGTTCGCGACGGGCCGCGAATCTCGCAAGGGCGAATTTAGGAGAGAACGAGTATGACGGCTTCAAGAATACTGGTCGTGGACGACGAAGCGGATATCCGCGGCCTGTTGAAGGAGATCCTGTCCGAGGAAGGCTACGACGTGGAGGTGGCGGCCGATGCAGCCCAGGCGCGCTCCTCGCGCGCCGCCCGAGTACCCGACCTCGTCCTGCTCGACATTTGGATGCCCGATACCGATGGCATCACGCTGTTGCGCGAGTGGTCGGTGATCGACGGCTATGACTGTCCCGTGGTCATGATGTCGGGACATGGGACGGTCGAGACCGCCGTCGAAGCCACCCGTCTGGGCGCGTTCGATTTCGTCGAAAAGCCTTTGTCGCTGACCAAGCTGCTGCGCACCGTGGAACGCGCGCTCGACGCCGGCCGGCGCAAGCGGCAGTCGGAGCGCTCGCAGGGCGCAAGTCTGGCCGTGCCCATCGGCAAGGCCAAGATCGGACAGGCCCTGCGGGAACAGATCCAAAGCGCCGCCTCCAGCGCCTCGCCGGTGTTGTTCGTCGGCGAGCTCGGTTCAGGCCGGGAAGCCTATGCACGCTACCTCCATTCGATCAGCGCGCGCGCGGCGAAGCCGTTTTTTCTGGTGGTATGCGCGAGTTTGAGCGGCGATCCGGCGGCGGCGCTGTTCGGTAGCGAGGATGGGGGCCGGGTGGAACAGGGCGCGCTCGAGCAGGCGGCCGGCGGCACGATCTTTTTGAGCGGCATCGAGGATCTCACCGGTGACGCGCAGCGCGCTCTTCTGGGCGCCATCGAGCAAAATGGCTACACCCGCGTCGGCGGTCGTGAGCGCTTGAGCATCAATGTTCGATGGGTCGGCTCCGCGCAGGAGGGATTCGAGCTGCATCCCGCCGCCGAACCCTTTCGCCGCGACCTCCTGGCGCATCTCAATGTGATCACCTTGCGCGTGCCGCCGCTGCGCGAGTACGCCGAGGATGTGCCGGATTTGCTGCGATTTTACGTCGAACGGTTGGTGGATGAGCAGCATCTGCCGCTGCGGCGCTTCAGCGTGGCCGCGCAAAATCGGCTGCGCAATTACCCCTGGCCGGGGAACATCGGCGAATTGAAAAACCTCGTCCAGCGGGTGTTGATCCTGGGGTCCGGAGAGGAGATCCGGCTGGAAGAGATCGAACGCGAGCTTGCGGTCAAACAGGGCAGCGATGAGCCGTTGGTCAAGCAGGACCTGCTCGCCCTGCCTTTACGGGAGGCGCGCGAACAGTTCGAGCGGGCGTACCTGCAGCAGCAGCTCCTGTTGTGCAACGGCAAGGTCGGCCAGTTGGCCAAGCGGGTGGGGATGGAGCGGACGCATCTGTATCGCAAACTGCGGGCCTTGGGGGTCGATTTTCGGCAGCTCGGCGACGACTGAAACCTGCAGGCTCCTAGTCACCCACCCTGATGACCAACACATCGACGTCGGCCTTGCGCAAAATCGCCCGCAGGCGGTTCAGTTCGTCGAGCTGAGAGATGGGTCCGATCCGGATTCGATGCCAGGTGTCATTGTCGACCGACACCTTCTGCACCTTCGATTCGACACCCTGCAGGGCGAGTTGGGCGCGGACCCGATCCGCATCGGCGAAATTCTTGTAGGAGCCGGCCTGCAACACGTAGGTGCCGCGCCGGGTTTCGGGTACCCCCCGAATGTCCGGCTTAACGTCCTTGTCCTTCTCCGGCACGACCACCTCGAATTTCGGCAGCATGTTGTAGAAGTCATAGGACTTGGCGGGCTCATCTGATGTGTCCGCATCGACCGGCTCGTCGGCTTCGGCGCTGCGCGCCCTTTTCTTGTCGGGCTTGGCGGCTGCGATGGCGGGCATATCCGCATGCCGATCCTTGAAATAGACGAATGCCGCCACCCCGAGTCCGACCATCAGGCCGCAGCTCAGGCCGAGCCAGCCGGAAAAGCCGCTCGCGGGCTTGCGCCGCGTTTTGTAATCCCGGGCCATCGATGACTCGCGACGCGGTTACATGGTGTCGGGCGCCGACACGCCCAACAACTCGAGGCCGTTGCGGATGACGATTTGGGTCGCCCGCGCCAATGTCAGGCGCGCGTCGCGCAGCTCCGCGTCGGCGACGATGAACTGGTGGGCGCTGTAGTAGGTGTGAAAATCGTTGGCGAGGTCGCGCAGATAATGGACCAGGCTGTGCGGCGCGCGTTGCAAAGCACATTGCTCGATGAGCTCTGGAAATCCGGCGAGGCGTTTGCTGAGCTGTAATTCCTCGGGCAGGGTCAGGCGGTCAAGCGCCTCGAGGCCCCGTGCGGCGTCATGCAGGATGCCGCGTTCGGCGAGCTGCCGCGACACGCTGGCAATGCGCGCGTGGGCATATTGGATGTAGTACACCGGGTTGTCGTTCGAGCGGGCCTTGGCCAGCTCGAGATCGAAATCCAGATGCTGATCGTTGCTGCGCATCACGTAGAACAACCGCGCGGCATCGTTGCCCACCTCCGCGCGCAGGTCGCGCAGCGTCACATAGTCGCCCGAGCGCTTCGACATCTTCGCCCGTTCGCCGCCGCGGAACAGAGTCACCACTTGCAACAGACGCACCTCGAAGCAGTCCGCCGGTCCGCCCAAAGCGAGCAGGCCGGCGCGAAGTCGGGCAATGTAGCCGTGATGATCCGCGCCCCAGAGGTACAGCAGATGGTCGAAACCCCGGCTGCGCTTGTTGAGTACGTAGGCCAAGTCGGAGGCGAAGTAAGTCTTGAAGCCGTTCTCGCGCACCATGACGCGGTCCTTCTCGTCGCCGAAGCTCGTGCTGCGGAACCATAGCGCGCCATCCTTGACGTAGGTATGTCCGGCCTGCCGCAGAGTTTCCATGGCCGCATCGATCGCGCCGCTGTCGCTCAAGGTTTGCTCGGAGAACCAGGTATCGAATGTCACCCGGAATTCGGCGAGATCGCCGCGAATGTCGGCAAGAATACCGTCGAGCGAGAAGCGCAGCACCCGGTTGAAGGCGGTCACACCGAGCAGCTCACGGGCGCGACGGATCAGCGCATCGATGTGCGTGTCCTTGTCGCCGCCCTGGGGCTCGTCAGCCGGAATATCCCGGCTCACTTCGGCCGCGGGCCGCGCCAGTGCCGCACCCTCGAGCGCATGCAGCCGTGCCGCGATCGGCAGCAGGTAATCGCCGACATAACCGTTGGCGGGAAAAGCGACGGTCTCGCCGCAGAGGGCGAGGTAGCGCATCCAGGTGCTGATGGCGAGGATTTCCATCTGCCGGCCGGCATCGTTGATGTAGTACTCACGCGAGACGCGAAAGCCCGCGGCCGACAGCAAATTGGCGAGCGAGGCGCCATAGGCGGCATGCCTGCCATGGGCGACATGCAGCGGCCCCGTCGGATTGGCCGAGACGAATTCCACCAGGACGCTGCGGCCCGCTCCCAGCTGGGAGTGGCCATAGCTTGCGCCCTCGCGCACCACCCGCCTGAGTTCGGCGTGGAAGGCGTTGGGATGCAGAAAAAAATTGATGAATCCTGCGCCGGCGATCTCCACCTTGGCGATCGATTCGTGCGCCGGCAGCGCGGCCACCAGCAGGGTGGCGAGTTTGCGCGGGTTCTGGCGGCTCGACTTCGCCAGCTGCATGGCGATGTTGCTGGCAAAATCCCCATGCTGGGGATCGCGCGTGCGCTCGACGTCGATCTTGGAATCGCGCAAGGCCGGCGGCAGCGCCTCGTCGGGCAAAGCCGTCAATGCCTCGCGCAACAGGGAATCGATCAAGGTCTTCAAGGGCGTTTCCATGAGCTCGTAGGTTGAAGGGACGCAAGTTTAGCGCGCTGTGCCTGCCACTGCGCGGCCGTTCAAGGGCGCCCCGCCTGCGCTGCGGCGGCTAGTCGATCTCCAGAGGATCGACATCGATCGACCAGCGCAACGCCGGCGGACCAGGGAGTGCCTCAACCTCCGGCAGCCAGCGGGTGAGAAAGCGTTGCAACGCAGGGCGAGCCGGCGCTTGGATCAAAACGTGCGCCCGATGGTGATCCGCGCGCCGCGCCAGCAGCGCCTCTGCCGGACCCAAAACCTTGATGGTGGCGTCGGCCAGCCGCGCGCCGCAGGCGGCCGCGGCTTGCAGAAATGCATTCAGTCCCGACTCGTTTCTGGCTTCTGCCCGCAGCATGGCGAGGCGCGTATAAGGCGGCCATTCGGCCGCGCGCCGCTCCTCGAGGGCCGTTGCCGCGAACCCCTCATAGCCCTCGGTGATGAGGCGATTGAGCAGGGGATGCTCGGGAAAAGCTGTTTGGATCAGCACCTGGCCCGGCCGCTCGCCGCGGCCGGCACGCCCCGCCACCTGGGTGATCGTCTGCGCCAGGCGCTCGGTGGCCCGGAAATCAGTGGCAAACAGCCCCTGATCGGCATCCAGGATCAGCACCAGGCTGACATCCGGAAAGTGGTGCCCCTTGGTCAGCATCTGCGTCCCCACCAGAATGCGGGCCGCGCCGCTGTGCACCTGGTCGAGCAGCGTCGTCAGCGTACCGCGTGCGGCAGTGGTGTCGCGATCGAGTCGCGCCAGAGGGGCGGCGGGAAACAAGCGTGCGAGGGTCTCCTCGACCCGCTCCGTGCCCTGGCCCACCGGGTTCAAGGGCTGTGCGCAGCCGCCGCAAGCAGGCGGCACCGCGCCGACCGCGCCACAGTGATGGCAGCGCAGCTGCGCAGCACGGCGGTGCAGAGTCATGCGCGCGTCGCAGTGCGCGCAAGCGGCCACCCAGCCGCAGGCAATGCAAAACAAGGTCGGCGCGTAGCCCCTGCGGTTCAAGAAGACGATGACCTGTCCGCCGGCGCGCAAATGTTCACCGATCGACTGCATCGCCGGCTGGGAGAGACCCTGCTCGCAGGCATGTTTGCGCAAATCGACGAGCGCCAGATTGGGTGGCCTGGCCGCACCGGGGCGTTGCGGCAGCAGCCACTTCGCGTAGCGGCCTTGGGCGGCATTATCTAGAGTTTCCAACGACGGGGTGGCGGAACCCAAGAGGATCGGTATCTTGGCGCGCTGCGCCCGCCAGACCGCCAAATCACGGGCCGAATAGCGAAACCCCTCGTGCTGTTTATAGGATGCGTCGTGTTCCTCATCGACGACGATCAGCGCCAGCCGCGGCAGCGAGGTGAACACCGCAGACCGGGTACCGATGATGATGCGCGCACGACCACCGTGCGCGCGCCGCCATGCATCGCGGCGCAACCCGGCGGAAAGTCCGGAATGCAGCACCGCAATACCGGCGCTGAAGCGTTGACGAAACCGCTCGACCAGTTGCGGCGTCAGCGCGATCTCCGGGACGAGCACCAGCGCCTGGCCGCCGTCATCGAGTACCCTGCCGATGGCGCGCAGATAGACTTCGGTCTTGCCGCTGCCGGTCACGCCATAGAGAAGGTGGGCGGCGAAGCGATCGCGCGACTCGCGGATCGCCGCCACCACCCGCGCTTGCTCCGCGGTCAAGGTTACGTCGCTCGGCCGTTGCACGATCGCGGGTGGCGCCGGTGTTGCGATGGCCGTCACCGTCCAGCCGCGTTGCGCCAGACGCAGGAGGTGGGAGCGCTTGCAGGCAAGCCCTAAGCCCTCCAAGGGCGCCGGCCCCTGCTCTGCGAGGGCGGCCAGAATCGCCCGCTGGGCGGCACTCTGCCGCACTGTCGGGCAATGGAATTCGCTCCGGCCCGCCTCGCTCAGTGACCACAACTCGATCCGCTCGTCGGCAGGCTGCCCGGCGCGCAAGGCGGCCGGCAGGGCGGCGGCGATCACCTCACCGATCGGATGGTGGTAATAGTCGGCGGCCCAACGCAGGAGCTCGAGGGTGGCTTCATCGAAAACCGGCTCGGCGTCGAGGACTTCGACGGCGGCCTTGAGCTTAGGCAGAGGCAGGACGGAGTTTTCTGCAATCGCCACCAACACGCCGATCATCTGACGCCTGCCAAAAGGCACTCGCACCCGCACACCGGCCTTCGGAGTGGGCTGATGGCCGGTGGCGCTCGGCGGCAAGTAATCGAACACTCGACGCAGCGGAGTGTCGAGTGCGATTTGGAGAATCAAGGCCATCCCTTTGTCCACATTTGTTGTGGATAACTCTGTTGAGAAGCCGGGATCATTGACCCTAAGTGCCCGTTCTATTTCGGGTCCTACTCAAAATGGTGAAATTCTGCTCGAAATCGAAATAACTTAAATCCAAACAATAACTTAAAGACCTATGTGGAGGCGTTACCGAGATGTCGCTTGCAAATATTGCAAGGCCGCGGCCGCCGATGTGCGTAAGTCGCTGATCCGGCATCCAACGAGCCGCTTGCGCGCACCTGCGGAAAGTCACGTCAACCGCTGCGCCGCTGCGCCGTTTATACAGTGAATGGAAAAGGTCGTCGACCGGAAGAGGACGCGCTATGCCAGCCTTTGATACCCTAACCCAAGCTTGGACGGTCTGGGATGTTCCCGCGCCAGCACGCGGGGGAGCGGTTCTGGACGAAACTCGAGAGCTAAACAAATTCTTGGGCGAAGTTGAGCGCCGGGCGTTCCGCATGGCCCAAGTTGCGCTGCGTGATCCTGACGATGCGTTGGATGTGGTTCAGGATGCGATGTTGAAACTGGCCCGCAATTACGCTTCGAAGCCGAGCGCGGAATGGCGGCCTTTATTCTATAGAATCCTCGAAAACGGCATTCGCGACCTGCAGCGTCGGCGGACGGTTCGCAAGAAGTGGATGGTTTGGCTGCCGGGCGTCAAAGAAGACCCCGACAATGAGGCTCAAGATCCGCTCGACAACGTCGCCAGCGGCGCTGCCGATGCGCCTGAATTGCTGATGCGGAGCGAAGCCATGGAGAAGCTGGAGGTGGCGCTGCGCGAATTGCCGGCGCGTCAGCGAGAGGCATTCATGCTGAGAAATTTTGAAGGCTTGGACGTCGCCGACACGGCGAAAGCCATGGGATGCTCGGAGGGCAGTGTGAAGACTCATTATTCACGTGCGGTGCATGCGCTGCGCGAGCAACTTGGCGAGGTGTGGTGATGAAAGAAATCGCTGAAGAGTCAAACCCGAGCGCCGGCGCGTTTGAAACGCACAGCCGCGAGGTTTTCAGTCGCAGCGTCGAATCGCTCGACATGCGGGTGATGTCCCGACTCAATCATGCCCGACAGGCGGCTCTCGAGGCCGCGGTGCAGCGGCGGCCGTGGTTTTTGCAGGTACGTGTTTGGACACCGGCGGCGGGCGTTACCGCAGCCGCGGTGTTGGGCGTCGCCTTGTGGATGGGTGCAGCCGCAGGTCATCATCCACCCGCCGTCGCTGACAACGCCGCGACCCTTGAAGATTTGGACATCTTCGCGTCGAGCGACGAGGGTTCCGGCGATGCGCTGGAAATGCTGCAAAACGACATCGATTTTTATGATTTCGCGGATACCGCGGCGAATGCCGTGCCGGTGGCAAATTCGGGGCCGGCGGCCTGAGTTGAGCGTAGGCCACTATTGGTTGGCGTTCCTCGTCGTGGCAGGTGCAGCGTACCCGGGTCAACCACCCGAGGTGCCGGCTGCGTCGGCGCAGTCCGCCGTGGATGCACGTGTGCCGGTGTCGCGGTCGCCAGCACAAGCCAAGGATACGCCGGCCGGCAAGGCGCAGAGCACGTCACGGCCCGATGAGGACCTCATGGAATTTTTGGGCGCGGATGATGTGGGTGATGCCGCATGGGAATTATTGAAGCCGACGGCACCCGGCAGGGCGGAGAGGTCGTCGCCGCCGCGGCAGGACGCGAGCTCATGATTCGCGCCTTGTGCATGAGTTTGTTGTTGAGTGCGGCTACGGCGAACGTCACGACGGCGCAAACTCCGCCGCCGCCCGAGTCACCCGTGCCTGCGCCGCAGCAGTGGCAGTCCCTGTCGCCCGACCAGCAACATCTGCTGCAGAAGTATCAGGACTCGTGGGGCTCGCTGCCGCCGGAACGTCAACAGGCCTTGGTCAGAGGCAGTCAGCGATGGTTGGCGATGACACCGGAACAGCGCTCGAGCGCCGAGCAGCGGTTCCACGAATGGCGGGAGATGCCGCCGGAGGAGCGGCAGGTGCTGCGGCAGCGTTGGCAGCAGTTCAAGAGTTTGCCTCCCGAACAGCAGCAGCGCGTACGCGAATCCTTCAAGCGCTTCCGCGAGATGCCGCCCGAGCGGCGCAGCGAACTCAAGCGCCAATGGCATCAGATGACCCCGGAACAACGGCGCAACTTCGAGCACCATTCACCGGCAGTCCGGCCGCACGGCCGCTGACCCCCCGCCCGATCGAGTGGCCATCTATCATTTCTCCGCGACCATCATTTCTCGCGGCCGCGGACAAAGCGTAGTCGCCGCCGCTGCCTACCGATGCGGGGCGCGGTTGCGCGATGAGCGCTACGGCGTGGCGCACAACTATGAGGGTAAACGCGGTGTCGTGCATGCGCAGATCCTGGCGCCGCCCACGGCCCCGGCGTGGTCCCAGAATCGTGGCGAGCTGTGGAATCGGGTCGAGGCGCGGGAGGTCCGCAAGGACGCGCAGCTGGCCCGCTTGATCGAAGTTGGGCTGCCGCTCGAGCTCGAGCCGGTGGAGCGCATCGACCTGGCTCGCGATTACATCCAGCGCGAATTCGTCGCCAGGGGGATGATCGCGGATTTCTGCATCCGCGGCGACGAGGGCAATCCGCATGCCCACGTCCTGCTCACCTTGCGCGGCGTCTCACCAGAGGGCTTTGGGCCGAAGGAACGTTCATGGAACGGTAAAGCGGTGTTGCTCCACTGGCGCTCTGCCTGGGCGCTGCGCACGAACGAGCATCTGGCACGGGCCGGGCATGCCGTGCGCATCGATCACCGCACACTCGAGGCGCAAGGGATCGAACTCAAAGCCGGCCGCAGGATAGGGGTCGCCCGCGCGCGACTCCGGGAGTCGACGTTACCCGCGCATCTGCAGGCGCGCATCGGCGAGCAACAGCATATTGCGAACGAGAACGGCGAGATGATCGTCGCGGATCCGACCGTTGCACTGCGCGCCCTCACCCATGAGCGGCCGATCTTCAGCAGGCAGCAGTTGGAGCGATTTCTGCGCTCGCGAACCGCCGATGCGGCGCAGTTCGAACGCGCGCGCGAGGCGGTGCTTCGTTGCCGCGACTTCGTCTCCCTGGACGCAGATTCGCCGGCCGGACGCTGCACCTCACGAGATCTGCTGGAGGCGGAGCATTCACTGAAGCGCCGCGCCGCCACGATGGCGGCGCGGCGAGGTCATGCCGTCGACGTCGCCCGCTGCGCAGCTCTGCTCGAACGCGCGCCCGGGCTTCGTCCCCTCGAGGGCGCTTTGCAAGACCTGATCTCAGCGGGTGACTTCAAGACCCTGGCTCTGTCCGCCGACGACCAGGCGGCCGTGTTGGGCGCAGCGCGCGGGCTCTGGGCTGAAATGGGCTTCGAGGTCTTGGATGCACCGTCCACGGGGGTCGCTGCGCAGCTTCACCGCGACAGCGTCCTGGTGATCGATGACTGCCGGTCCCGCAGGCTGAAGGAGGTCGAACGGCATGTGGCGGCCGCCGACCATGCGCGCGCGCTCGTGGTGCTGGTGGGCGCGTCGTTCAGCCCGCTGCCTTGACGGCTTGGATGAGCTGGCTGACCGCCGCCTGGGCGTCACCGTACAGCATCCGGGTCTGATCGAGGACGAACAGCGCGTTGTCGATGCCGGAAAACCCCTGTCCCTGACCGCGCTTGATGACGATGACGTTCTTCGCCTTGTCCGCGTTCAATATCGGCATGCCGTAAATCGGACTACCCTTGTTGGTGCGGGCGTCGGGGTTGACCACGTCATTCGCGCCGATGATGAGCGCGACGTCCGCGGTCTCGAACTCGGCATTGATTTCATCCAGATCAGCGATCAAATCATAAGGCACGCCGGCCTCGGCGAGCAGCACGTTCATGTGACCCGGCATGCGTCCCGCCACCGGATGGATCGCGAAACGCACCGTCACTCCATGGTCGATGAGCAGCTGCGTGAGTTCCCACACCTTGTGCTGCGCCTGGGCCACGGCGAGACCATAACCCGGCACGATGATGACCTTCTGCGAGTACGCCATCATGACACCCGCATCCGACGCCTCGATGGCCTTTTGAGTGCCGGTGACACCACCGACGGCGGCGGCGGAACTCTCGCCGAAATTGGCGAACAGCACATTGCCCAACGAGCGGTTCATCGCCTTCGCCATCAACTGGGTGAGCAGCGTGCCGGCGGAGCCGACGACGGTGCCGGCAATGATCATCGCCGCGTTGTCGAGCACGAATCCTTCGAATCCCACCGCGAGACCGGTGAGGGCGTTGTACAGGGAAATCACCACGGGCATGTCGGCGCCGCCGATCGGCAGGGTCATCGCAATGCCGAGCAGCAATGCCAAGGCGAAGAATGCCGAGATGAACACCGGCTCGGCATGCACTCCCGAGACGATCAGAATGCCCAAGCCCGCAGTACTCAGCAGAATGGCCAGGTTGACGAATTTCTGGCCGCCGAAGCGGACCGACTTGGTGATGAGTCCTTGGAGCTTGCCGAAGGCGATCAAACTGCCGCTGAAGGAGACGGCGCCGATGAAACCGCCCAGGGTGGCCATCGCCAGGTGCACGACATTGTGTTCATTGCCGCTGTAGAGTTCGACCGCGGCTATCGCGCCGGCGGCGCCGCCGCCCATGCCATTGTAGAGTGCAATCATCTGCGGCATGTCGGTCATCGCGACCCGCTTGCCGCTGACCCAGGCAATGATGCCACCCAAGGCGATGGCGGCGATCACCAGCACAAAATTGAGCGGCGATGCGCCCATGAATGCGGCAGTGACCACCGTGGCGAGGATCATCCCGACACCCGCCCAGCGGATGCCGCTCACCGCGGTGACCGGCGAACTCATGCGTTTCAGGCCGAGGATGAACAGGGCCGCCGCGATCAGATACGAAAGTTGAACGAGCGTGTGGATGGTCGACGGGGACAGCATGAACTTGAGGCTCTCGACTTGCGGTGCTTCTTACCTAGGGTGCTTTTTTCTTGCCGGCCGAAACGAACATTTTCAGCATGCGCTCGGTCACGACGTAGCCGCCGACCGCATTACCGGCGGCGAGCACTACGCCCACGAAGCCGATCACGCGCAGCACGGTGCTGTCGGCCGCCGCCAAAGCCACCATGGCGCCCACGAGCACGATGCCGTGGATAAAGTTCGAACCCGACATCAGCGGCGTATGCAGGATCACCGGCACCCGCGAAATCACTTCGTAGCCGGTGAATGCCGCGAGCATGAAGATATACAAGGCGATGACGCCATCGATCATGTGGACTGTGCCTCCAGCGACTTGCGGGTCGCTTCGTGTTTGATCTGGCCTTCGTGGGTCAAGACCGCGCCGGCGAACACCTCGTCCTGCCAGTCGATCGACAGCTCGCCTTTGACCAACGCGGGTTTCAATAAGTTAAACAAGTTGCGGGCGTACATTTCGCTGGCGTGATAGGGAAGCGATGCAGGCAGGTTCACGGGACCCAAGATTTTGACGCCGCCGTGGCGCACCGTTTCGCCCGCGCGGGTCAGCTCGCAATTGCCGCCCTGTTCGGCGGCGATGTCAACGACGACCGAACCCGCCTTCATACGTTCCACGGCAGCGCGGCTGATGATGCGCGGCGCCGCTCGTCCCGGAACCGAGGCTGTGCTGATGACGATGTCGCTGGCGGCGATGCGCGCGTCGAGTACTTCCTGCTGCTTGAGCTTCTCCTCCGGCGTCAGCTCACGGGCGTAGCCACCGGCACCCTCGGCAGAGACTCCCGTATCGACGAATTTCGCGCCCAGCGACTTGACTTGGTCCTTGGTGGCGCTGCGTACATCATAGGCCTCGACGACAGCACCCAACCGACGAGCGGTTGCGATGGCTTGCAGCCCGGCGACGCCGGCGCCAATCACCAGTGCGGACGCCGGGCGAATCGTGCCCGCAGCGGTGGTCAGCATCGGCAGGAATTTCTCCAGGGTATTGGCCGCGATGAGCACCGCTTTGTAGCCCGCGACGGCCGCCTGCGAGGACAGCGCGTCCATCGACTGGGCGCGCGAGATGCGCGGCACCAGTTCCATTGACAGACTGGTGATGCGCCGGCTTTTGAGCGCCTTGACCAGATCGGGACGGGCGTAGGCCTGCATGAAACCGACGACCAGCGAACCTTCCTTGAGGGCAGCGACTTCGTCCAGGCTGGGCGGCTGCACTTTGAGCAGAATTTGCGCACTCGAGAGTATGGTCGGCGCGTCGCTGATTTCCGCATCCGCGTAGGCTGCATCGGGAAAATGCGCCGCGACTCCCGCTCCAGCCTCGAGCAGGACGCGGGCTCCCAAAGCCTTCAGCTTCGCCGCGATCTCCGGGACGACCGCTACGCGAGTCTCGTTCGCAGCCGTCTCTCGGAGGATACCGATGATGACTGCCATGAACGGAATCTCCCCAATCGTTGAATTGTCACATAAGACTCGATTATCTTTAGTATTGTTATGGAGCGAATGGATAAAGACAAGCCTGGCATCGTGGATTGGGCGGACGACCTCGCGGCTCTTCCGCAAGGCCACCCGTTGTCCCAGCAAATCTTGCGCACCGACGTTTCGGGCATGCCGCTCGAATGGGTGGACTATCGCGAAGCCGCGCGGCTTTATCATACCGAACAGGTGGCTTACACCTGCGGCACGCTGCTGTATCGATTGTTCGGCGGAACCTGCGCGAAAACCGGGTTGCGCACCACGGTCGATGTGAATTCCATCATCGCCACCCATGGGCACACAGGAAATCCGGGCAATCTCCGCGGCGCGGCCTACACGCCGCCGCTCAACAATCAGACGCTGTTCCGGCGCGATGCCTACCTGTGCCTGTACTGCGGTGCGCGGTTTCCCTACAGCCTGTTGTCGCGTGATCATGTGACGCCGTTCAGCCGAGGTGGTCAGGACACTTGGGGCAACGTGGTGTCGGCGTGCCGTCGATGCAACAACGCGAAGGCGTCGCGCAGTCCCGAACAAGCGGGTATGCAGCTTCTGGCCGTGCCGTTCACCCCGACCTATGCGGAATATATTTATTTGAAAGGCCGCCGCGTGCTGGCGGACCAGATGGAATACCTGATCGCGCACTTCCCCCGCTCCAGCCCGCTGCACGAACGAATGCAACGCTGGCCGATGTAAATGCCGGTGTTCCCCGGCGGGCGTTCCGGCGTCGTTTATCACGTCGATGCCAGCTACTTCATCTTTCGCGCCTACCATTCAATGCCGCCGGACATGGTCGATGCGGACGGCAACGCCACTCACGCGCTGTATGGATTCGCACGCTTCATATCGGATTTGCTCGAACAGGTCAGGCCGGAGCGCATCGGTGTTGCCTTCGACCACAGCTTGCGCAGCGAAACGTCTTTTCGAAACGGCATCTATCCGGCGTACAAGGCCAATCGGGAAGCGCCTCCCACCGACTTGCAGAGGCAATTCGCGCTCTGCCGCGAATTCTGCCGTCACATGGGCTTGGCCGAGTTCGCGAGTGCGGTTTACGAGGCGGACGACATCATCGGTACCTTGAGCGCCCGGGCGCGCGCCGCTGGTTTACGCAACGTGGTCGTGACCCGGGACAAGGATTTGTCACAGCTGATCCGCGACGGGGACATTTTCTGGGACTACAGCGGCAACGCGCATTATTACTATGCTGACATCGGGCCACGTTTCGGGGCCATCCCGGAACTGATCGCCGATTTTCTCGCCCTGACCGGGGACAGCGTCGACAACATCCCCGGCGTGCCCGGCATCGGCAAGAAAACCGCGGCGGAATTGTTCGCAATTTTCGGATCTCTGGATGAACTGTATGCAAACCTCGAGCGAGTGCCCGCCCTCAAGCTGCGTGGTGCGGGCGCGATTGCGCTGCGGCTGCTCGCACACAAGGAAGCCGCCTACCTGGCGCGACGCCTGACCGGGATCGTGTGCGACATCCCGCTGGAATTCACCTTGGATCAATTGAAGCCTCGTGCCCTCGATATCGCCCGTCTCGACGCCTTCTTCGACGCGCATGGCTTCGGCAATATTTTGCGCGGGCAGGCACGACGTATCGCGGGCGCGCGTACAACCCTCTAGACTGCGGGGCGACGCACGACTGCGTGATGAAGGGCGGACATGGCAGAATTGATCGGCGGTTTGGTGATTTTTCTCGGCATGCATTCGGTTGCGATCGTCGCACCGGCCGCGCGCGACCAAGCTCGCAGCCGATGGGGTGAGGGTCCCTGGAAGATCGGTTATGCGTTGATCTCGCTGCTGGGCCTGATACTGACGGTGCGTGGCTTCGGCTTGACGCGGTTGGCGCCGGTGGTGTTGTACACGCCGCCGACGTGGCTGCGTCATGTCGCGTTTCTCTTGATGCTGCCGGTCTTTCCGCTGTTGTTCGCCGCCAATCTGCCCGGTCGGATCAGGACCGCGACGAAGCATCCGATGCTGGCTGCGGTCAAATTCTGGGCGCTCGCTCATCTGCTGGCAAACGGCAGGCTCGCGGATGTCCTGCTGTTCGGTGGCTTCCTCGCGTGGGCGGTGGTGGACCGAATCTCTTTGAAGCGCCGTCCGCAGTCGCTCCGCATGGCGCCGCCGGGCCGATTCAACGATCTGCTGGCCGTCGTGCTGGGACTCGCGACGTACGTGTTTTTCATCACCTGGGCGCATGTCCGGCTGTTCGGTGTGTCGCCCCTTGGCTGACGCGGCGTCCGACGTCGTGCGCGAACTGCCGACCTATGCCGACGTCGAGGCGGCGGCGACGCGTCTCGCGGGACATGCACAGCGGACGCCCGTGCTCACATCGCGCACCGTCGATGCCGCAACCGGCGCATCGGTGTTCTTCAAGTGCGAGAATTTTCAACGTACGGGAGCGTTCAAGTTTCGCGGCGCCTTCAACGCGCTGGCGAAGCTGGCCCCGGCCACGCGGGCCCGCGGCGTCGTCGCTTTTTCATCGGGCAATCATGCCCAGGCGGTGGCGCTCGCCGCACGCCTGCACGGCGTCAAGGCCAGCATCGTCATGCCCGACGATGCGCCGCCGACGAAAGTCGATGCCACCCGAGGCTATGGTGGTCACATCGTCCGCTACGACCGTTATCGCGAGGACCGCGAGGCAATCGCGCAGCGACTGGCGGATGCGGAGGGTGCCGTGGTGGTGCCGCCTTTCGACCATCCGGATGTGATCGCGGGTCAGGGCACGGCGGTAGCCGAGTTGATCGAAGACGTCGGTACCCTCGACAGCCTGTTCGTCTGTCTCGGCGGCGGCGGACTGCTCGCGGGCTCGGCACTGGCGGCCAAGGCGCTGTCGCCCGGCTGCGCCGTATACGGAGCAGAACCCTCTGCGGGGAACGATGGTCAACGTTCTTTGCGCGAGGGGACGATCGTCCGTATCGCCGTGCCGTCGACCATCGCCGACGGCGCGCAAACGCAGGCGCTCGGCATTTATCCGTTTGCCATCATCCGGCGCGACGTGCAGGATATCTTTACGGTATCCGATGCTGAATTGCTCGACTCGCTGCGCTTCTGTGCCACCCGCATGAAAATGATCGTCGAACCCACCGGCTGCTTAGGGATGGCGGCATTGTTTGCGATGGGGCGACGCTTCGCGGGACAACGCATCGGCGTGGTGTTGAGCGGCGGCAACGTCGAGCCGAGCCGCTTGGCAGAGTTTTTCAAGATTTAACGAGACAGAAAATGGCGGAATCTGTAATGATTCGCGCCCTCGATCAACGGGGATTGAAGGGGATTGCATGAAATTCGCGAAGGCGGCCGTGGCTCTATGTTGCCTGGCGCCGGTGGCGGCATTTGCCGATGATCCGCCACCGCCACCCCAGGATGTTTGGACGGGCAAGGGTCAGGCAGGTTACACCGACTCGAAAGGCAATTCGGATGGCAAGTCGGCGAATGCCGCACTGGACGCCGGCTACCTCGACGGGCCCTGGACTCATGCGGTTCATCTCGGAGGTCTCTACGCCGTCAGTGGGCAAGTCGTGTCGGCGGAACGTTGGGATACGAAGTGGCAGACCGACTACGCATTTACCAAGGAGTTTTATGTGTTCGGCGGATTGCGCTATGAGCACGATCTGTTCAGCGGCTTTCAATACCAGGCCACCGTCACCTCGGGTGTGGGCTATAAGCTGATCGATACCTCCTCGACCACGCTGGAGGTCCAGGTAGGCGTCGGCTATCGCGAACTGCGTCCCGAGGATGTGGTCACGGCAAGCAACGGGCAGGTGACCTCCCGAACTTTGCTGCCGAGTGAGAACGGCGTGGTGGAGACCTTCGGGTTGAATTATTCGCAGGCGTTTACGAAAACCACGACGTTGACCGACAAGCTTTTGGTCGAGACTGGATCGAATGACACCCTGATCACGAACACGCTGGCGGTGGCCGTGAAGGTTTCCACCAAGCTGGCATTGAGTGTCGGTTACAACATCCAGGACAACACCAGCCCACCCGGAGGCGTGAAGAAGCTGGATGAGTTGGAAACGATCAATCTGGTTTATTCGTTCTGAGGGATTTGCTTCAAGGGTTCGGGATCACAACATTGAAAAAGGGGACGATATCGTGAGCATCGGATCGGAGTTCAAAGAATTTGCCATGCGGGGCAATGTCATCGATCTGGCGGTCGGTGTGATCGTCGGCGCGGCTTTTGGCAAGATCGTGTCTTCCTTCGTGGGCGATATCGTCATGCCGCCGCTCGGCCTGCTCATCGGTGGCGTCAACTTGAGCGAGTTCGCCTTGAATTTGGGGACCGACCCCAAAGGCGCGCCCGTATTGTTGAAATACGGCGCCTTTCTGCAGACCATATTCGACTTTCTGATCATCGCGCTGGTGATTTTCATCGCCGTGAAAGGCATCAACAAACTGAAGAAGCCGCCCGCCGCTGCGCCCGATGCACCGCCGCCGCCGCCGCCGCGGCAGGAAGTGCTGCTCGAAGAGATTCGCGACGCCTTGCTCAAGCGCTGAGCGGGTCGGCCGGCGCTGGCTGGTCCGGCGCCTAGCGCCGCCTGGTCCGGGATGCCCTGGATAACAGGCGCGGAAAGGCGCCGTCGCACAGGGCATTGACCCAGTCCTCACAGAGTCCGATGGCCTCGCGTGCTTTGAAGGTCTCGGCGCCGAGAGACAGCTCCACCCAGAAACCATCGAGCAGCGCTGCGAGGGCGATGGCGGCAGGCCGCAGTTTGAACTGCGGTGCTGATCCCGAAGTGGACAGCTGTCCCAGCAGATTCTCGAGCATTGCTCGATATTGGCCATACGTCCGATCGTGCACTTCGCGCATCTCCGGCGAGTGCGCGACCATGCTCCAGAATACCAGCCATACGTTGAACAGCCGAGGATCGAGAAGTTCCGGCGCGAAGGATGCGCGAAAAAACCGGCTGATACGCGCTCGGGGGGTTACCGCGCGATTTTCGGCCTGCTCCCTGATCGATTTCTGCAGCGCCATCGCCAGAGTTTCGTAGGCCTCGGCGACGAGCCCCGCCTTGCTCGGGAAATGATGGTTGATGAGGCCGATGGAGACGCCGGCTTGGGCGCTGATCCGCCTGACCGAGACACCCTCGTGACCATGATGCTTGAGGCAATGCAGTGTAGCCTCGATGAGCGCCTCACGACGTACCGCCGGGGTTTCGCGATGAAATTTCGGTTCCGTCCGTTTGGCTGCCATGCAAGTCCCTTTTTTATTATCATCGGGTAATGCCAAGCATAGCCGACTGCCTGCGAGTCGGGGGGCGGTCAAGTCGGCAGATGGGCTTCGATCCGTTCGCAGACGTAGCGCCTGATATCGAGGTTCCAGTCCTCCATCGGCGAGAAATAGCCATGAGCGTGGACGCGCGCGCCAATGCCTTCCTGGACAGCTTCGCATACCGTCCAATCCTGGCGATTCACCAAATCCCAGAAGTCGACCGCGTCCGCCGGATCGAAGCCGGGTCTGTCGATCTCCTCGCTCGCGAATAAAAAGTGGCAGGTGATATCCGTCCGGTCGGGGCCGCGGGGCATCAGGATGAAGGCGGCGACATGCTCGCAGGCCAAGCTCAGGAACAAATTGGGATACAGCAATTCGCCCTTGTGCCGCACGCGTTCGTCGGCGTCGAGTCCCGGGAAGGGGGGCCTCGAGGTGGTACCGCTGGGCGTGAAGGTGTAGGCGCCTTCCCGATGCGGGATGCCGCGATTCCAATCCAAATTCGAGCCGCCGGCCTCGCGAAACGCCGGTACCACGGCGCACAACTCCGGGTGGACCCCGCTGCAGTGATAGCACTCGTTGTAATTCTCACAGAGGATCTTCCAGTTCGCCGCCACCGTGTAATGCTTGGTGGCGCCGATGCGCAGTGCCGCGAGCGGATATCTCACCAGCCGCTCTCTCGCCGAGCCGAGCTGCGTCGGCAGATCCGCAAAGCCGCTGTTCGCAAGGCCGCCGCTCAAGTGCAGGAAGACGAACCCACCGAAGGTGTCCACGCCGATGGGGTAGAGGGAAAAGGCCTGTTTGTCGAAGCCGGCGGCAGTCGTCAAATGCGGCGCGGCGACGAGCAGCCCGTTCAAATCGTATGACCACTGATGATAGGGACAGACGATGAGCCGACCGCCGGTCACGCCGCCGGCCAGTTTCACCCGGTCCGGAGCAATCTTTGCGCCGCTGGGTGGGCAGAGCCGCGCGCCACGATGCCGACAGACATTATAGAAGGCGCGTAAGTGTCCCTCACGGTTACGCAGCAACAGGATGCTCTCACCCAACAGATCCAGAACCCGGCTGTCGCCAGGGCTCGGCAATTCCTCCTCGCGACAGACCGCAACCCATTCGCGACAAAATATCCGTTCCTTCTCCACCTGGAAAATGGTCGGCTCGCGATACCACGCGGTCGGTAGGGATCGTTCCATGCTCAGCCGAGCTCCCGCGCAACATTCATAGCGGAAAATCCCGAATGTAGGGCGCAGGTGCCGGCGCTGTCGCGTCGGCCTCGCCAGCGTCGAACTCGCGCGCGTAGCGATGACCGCTATGCACGGCATGGACGATGGCGCCCGGCGCGAGCGCGTCACCGATGCGTGTAACCGTGGCGATACCGGCTGTCTCGAGATCAGTCGGTCGCGCCATCAGGGCGCGATACAGTTCGGCCCGGGGTTTGCGCATACCGACGATGACCAGCGATCGGCATGGCAGACGCCGCTCCTCGCCGCTGTAAACGTCGGCGGCCGTGACCGTCTCCCCATCGAAGCGGGTGATCCGCTGCAGCGTGCGAATGGCAACCCCGGCCTTGCATAGGGCGCGGTGCACCAGCGGCAGCTCGTTGGTCATGAAGGTCCATGCCGAGGCGTTGCCGGCGGTGGTGAGGTAGGTTACCGCGCGGCTGTGCTCAGCCAGGCGCAGCGCGATGGCGCCCCCCAGGTAGTAATTGTCGAAATCGAATACCACCACCGGTCCCTCGGGGAGTACGCCCAGGGCGAGATCGTCCGGTGTGTACACCTGCGGGACGTCGAGCTCGCCCATCGGAAACTCGAGGCTTGAGAACAACATTTTCGTCCACCGCGCGCCGGTGGCGATCACCACGTGCCGATGTTCCAGTGCGAGGATGTCGTCGGCATCGAGGGCGCCGCCGGGGTAAAGACTCACATTAGGCAGCGACCGCAACAAGCCCAGACGCCAATCCGCCACCCGTCCCCAGGTCCGCAGACCCGGCAGACGGGTTTCAAAATTGAGCCGCCCGCCGAACTCCGGCGCCGCATCGGCGACGGTCACGGCATAGCCACGTCGGGCCAGGGTCACGGCGCACTCGAGACCGGCTGGACCGCCGCCGACGATCAACAGCGCGGCAGCGCTTTTCGGTGGCGCGAAACGTTCCGGATGCCAACCGCTGCGCCACTCCTCGCCGGCCGTCGGATTCTGGGTGCAGCGCACCGGCACGCCGTCGTGCCAGCTGGAGATGCAGATGTTGCAGCCGATGCATTCACGAATCTCGTGCTCGCGGCCGGCGTTGATCTTGTTTGGTAAGAACGGGTCGGCGATCGACGGCCGCGCTCCGCCGATGAAATCGAGGATGCCGCGCTTGATTTGCGACACCATCACATCAGGCGAAGTGAACCGACCCACACCGACGACCGGCCGGTTGGTCGATCGTTTGACGAAATCGATGATGGGTTCGTGGCTGCCCTCGGCAGCGAAGCGCGATGGCGCGCAGTCCGTGGGACTCGAGTCCATTTTGACGTCCCAAAGGTCGGGCAGCTCGGCCAACAGCCCCACCACCTCGTGCGCCTCCGACTCGGCGTTCGTGCCCGGCTTGCCACGGAGCTCCTCCAAACTGATACGCAGCGCCACGGCGCAGCGGTCCCCGACTGCGTCGCGCGTGACCGCAAGCAGTTCCCTGACCAGGCGCACGCGATTCGCGATCGACCCACCGTATGCGTCGCTGCGCTGATTGTATTCCGGCAGCAGGAATTCGTACGGCAGATAGCCCATCCCAGCGTACACGTAAACGATGTCGAACCCCGCCCGCATGGCGCGTTTGGCGCCGTCGGCCTGCCAGCGCAGAAGATCCTTAATATCGCCCGCATCCATGGCCCGGGGCCGCAAATTGCCCATGAAGCCCAGATGGGTCGACATCCACGGCATTCCTGACGGCGAGAGCGGTGCGATCCTGCTGGTCCGGTTCAACGAACAGGCGCCGCCGTGCCACAGTTCGATCCCCGCCAGAGCACCATGTTCGTGGACGGCATCGGTCATCAGCGCATGGGCGCGAATATCTCGATCGTCCCACAGCGATGCGAACGGCAGCGGCGAGTCATCGGAACTCGGATGGATGGACACCGCACCCGTGCAGACGACACCCCAGCCGCCCTCCGCCTTGACGCCGCGGAACGCCGCTCTTACCTGCGGCAGGGCATTCGTCATGCCGCTGGCGTGCGGCACCTGGTAGAAGCGGTTGGGGGCCGTGACCGGGCCGATCCGCACGGGCTCGAACAACACGTCGAACCGCGGGTTGCGACTCATCGTCAGGCGGCTCGATATTCGCGCCAATCGAGGTCGAGCGCCGTCGCCACCGCCTGATGCGTGAGCCTCCCGTCGTGAACATTGAGTCCATGCGCCAACCCAGGGTCTTTGGCGAGCGCCTGCTGCCAGCCCAGATCGGCGAGGGCTTTGACGTGGGGCAACGTGGCGTTGGTGAGCGCGAAGGTCGAGGTGCGCGGCACCGCCCCCGGCATGTTGGTGACGCAGTAATGGATCACGCCGTCGAGCAGGAAGGTAGGTTCGGCGTGAGTCGTCGGCCGGCTGGTCTCGAAGCATCCGCCCTGATCGATGGCAATGTCCACCAACACCGCACCCGGCTTCATGCTCTTCACCATGGCGCGTGTGACCAGTTTCGGCGCCGCGGCGCCGGCGATCAACACCGCACCAATCACCAGATCGGCGTCGCGCACCAGCTCCTCGATGGCATGAGCGGTGGAATACACGGTCTTGAGCCGGCTGGCGAAAGTCGACGATAATTCACGCAGACGCTTGACGGAGCGATCCACGACGGTGACATCGGCGCGCAGGCCCACGGCCATTTCCGCGGCATGGGTGCCCGATACACCGCCGCCGAGGATCACCACCTTGGCCGGCGCGACGCCGGGCACCCCGCCCAACAGTACGCCGCAACCCCCATTCGCCTTCTGCAGACAATTCGCGCCGACCTGCACGGACATTCTGCCGGCCACTTCGCTCATCGGCGTGAGCAACGGCAGGGAGCCGTCCGCAGCGGTCACCGTTTCATAGGCGATGGCCGTGGCCTTGGAGTCGATAAGCGCTTGCGCCTGAGCGAGGTCTGCCGCCAAATGCAAATAGGTGAACAGCACCTGACCGGGACGCAGCAGCCGGCATTCGGCGAGCTGCGGCTCCTTCACCTTGACGATGAGATCCGCGGCGGCGAAGACGTCGGCGGCGCTCGCGGCTATCGTCGCGCCGGCGGCTTGATAATGCGCATCCTCGAAACCGATTCCCGCGCCGGCGCTGCTCTGTACGAGCACCTGGTGTCCGGCATCCACCAGCTCCCGGACTCCCGCGGGAACCAACCCGACCCGGTATTCATGAATCTTGATTTCTTTCGGTACGCCAATTTTCATGAACAGAGACTCCTTTAAATACAGGTGAGCGGATCAAGACTTCGGCTTCAGCAGCAGATTGAAGCCGACCTTGACGGTGTCGGCGATCCATTCCGTGCTCTTCCAGTCGCCCTGGCCGACGCCGAAGTCGAGCCGCTTCAGGGTTGCGGTTCCCTGCAGTTTGGCGCCCGTCGGCGAAGGCACCCATTGAAAATCGATCGGCACGTTCTTGGTGACTCCCCGCAACGTCAGTGAACCGGTCGCGCTAAATCCGCCCGCCGTCTTGCTGATGACTTGGGTCACATAGTGGGCCGTCGGAAAATGCGCTACGTCGAAGATATCGGGCCCGCGCATGGTCGTGTCCCGATCCTTGTCCAGCGTGTCGACCGAAACGAGATCGATCTGCACGTCGAAATGCGAGGTTGGCAGGGCGTCGGGCGCGAATTCAACGGTGGCCGAGAACTTGTGGAAATTACCCTTGAACTCGGCGCCTGCTTGAATGCCGCTAAAATCGAGGTGGCTGGCGGCGGGATCGGCCACATAGGCGGGCGCGGCGAGCACAATGCCGGACCCCAAGGAGCTCAGCAGTGATAAGGCCGGCAACAGCCGCAGCTTCATGGCTTCCTATCTCCCGTGAATGGCAGCATGCGCTTGAGGACATCGTCCTTGTTCCAAAAGTGATGCTTCAGCGCCGCGAGGATGTGCAGGACCACCACGGCGAGCAGCACGTCGCTGAGATAATCGTGCGTGCTTTTCAAATATTTGAATGCCGTCTCGTTGGGCGCAAGCAAATTAGGCCAGGTAAATAGGTGAAACCAGCTCACCGAGTAATTCTTCGCCGACGACATCAACCAGCCGGTGATCGGCATGACGAACAGCAGCACGTAGAACGCGGTATGGGTCGTCTTGGCCAGCACCCGTTCGATGCTCGTCATGTCGCCGGGCAGAGCCGGCGGCGGATGGGCCAAACGCCAGATCACCCGCAGCACGGCCAGCATCAGCACCGTCATGCCGAAGCTCTTGTGGCGCGCCAGCAGCGCCAACTTGTGCATACCGAGCGGCAGATCATCAGCGGTCCAGGCGAGCGCGAATTGGGTGGCGATCAGCCCCGCGATCACCCAGTGCAGCAGCTGGGCAACGGCGGTGTAGCGAGCCTTGAGGACTGGCTGTTGCATGCGACTAGTCTAGCAACTAAAGGCGGCTCCCGAGCTCAAATCACGGCGACATCAGCAGGATGAGCGTCCCTTCGGGCGCCCGCAGCTGCGCCGCGCGCTGCGGGGCCGCCGCATGCGCCGTGAGCGCGGCGGGGACACGCCCGCTTGGGACCATGCCCGCCGCCAGCAAACGCCGCAGGGTCGCGGCGCAGTCGTCGACTTCGAAAATCAATGTGGGTGCGCGGATGTCCGCCGGCTCATAGAGCCCGATGTCGACCCCATCGCTGGTGCAGGCGACATGCGCCAGCGGCGCGTCCGGTTGATCGATGCCGACGAAGCCGAACTGTTCCCAATGTGCCTTGGTGAGTTCGAGCTCCGCGGCGGGCAGGCCGATTTGCACGAAGTAGCCGCAGGGTGCGACGTCCCCGGCCGACCGGTCGATCGGCGAGAACGTGCGCGCCTCGACCAACCGGATCAGATTACCGGCGGGATCGAACCAGGCGACTTCATTGAACACATCCTCCGCGAGTCGCGAGACCTCGAGCACGACACCGAGCCTTTCGAGACCGGCCACGTGCGAACGCAGCGCGGGCCTCACGAAAGTCGTCGAGGTCACGAAGGCGTCATCTTCGTGCAAGCCGAGGCAGAGCCGTCCATCGGTCAGCGCCGCGTAAGGGTGAGGCCAGGCGTCACCGACCGGCGCGGCGACAAAGCCGAGCTTTGCATAAAAATCCAGAGACGCGCGAATATCGGCGGTGGCGATCGAAAACTCGAGGAATCGAGCCAGCACGTGTTACGGCGCCTGAGCAGCCTTCTGCTCCTAGCTCACCCCGCCGACGCAGACATATTTGAGTTCGGTGTAATCGAGGATGCCGTATCTCGAACCTTCCCGACCCATTCCCGATTCTTTGATGCCGCCGAACGGCGCGACTTCCGTGGAGATGATGCCGGTGTTGAGACCAACGATGCCGTATTCGATGGCCTCCGTAACGCGCCAGCTACGCGCCAGATCGCGCGTGTAGACGTACGCTGCGAGGCCAAACTCGGTGTCGTTCGCCATGGCGATCGCCTCCGCCTCAGTCGTGAATTTGAACAAGGGCGCAATCGGCCCGAAGGTCTCTTCACGCGCAATCAACATTTGCGGGGTCACCTCGGTCAGGATCGTCGGTTCGAAAAAGGTGCCCCCCAAGCGATGACGTTTGCCGCCCAACGCGACGCGCGCGCCTTTCGCCACGGCATCGGCAATGTGCTCTTCGACCTTGACCACCGCATTGGCATCGATCAACGGTCCCTGGTCGGTGACAGCCTCGAGTCCGTCGCCGACGCGCAAGGCGCGCACCGCCGCCTCGAGCTTCGCGGCGAACAGGTCATAGACGCCGGCTTGTACCAACAAACGATTGGCGCAGACGCAGGTCTGGCCGGTGTTGCGAAATTTGCTGGCGAGTGCGCCCTGCACCGCGGCATCGAGGTCGGCATCGTCGAACACCATGAAAGGCGCGTTGCCGCCGAGCTCGAGTGACAGTTTTTTCATTGTCCCGGCGCATTGTGCCATCAATTTCTTGCCCACTTCGGTCGACCCTGTGAACGTCAGTTTGCGCACCTTGGGATTGCCGGTCAGTTCGCCGCCAATGGCGGTCGATGAGCCGGTGATGACGTTGAAGACCCCGGCGGGTACGCCCGCCCGGGCGGCGAGTTCGGCGAGAGCCAACGCCGAGTAGGGCGTCTGCGTCGCGGGCTTGCAGACCATGGTGCAGCCGGCGGCCAGCGCCGGCCCCGCCTTGCGGGTGATCATGGCGGACGGAAAGTTCCACGGCGTGATGGCCGCCACGACGCCGACCGGCTGCCTGAGCACCAGGATGCGTTTATCCGATTGGTGGCCGGGAATGACGTCGCCGTAAAGCCGCTTGCCCTCTTCCGCGAACCACTCGATGAAGGCTGCCGCATAGACGATCTCACCTTTCGATTCGGCGAGCGGTTTGCCCTGTTCGGCAGTCATCATCACCGCCAGGTCCTCTTGATTGGCGAGCATCAAATCGAACCAACGCCTGAGAATCACGGCGCGATCCTTTGCGGTGCGCGCCGCCCACGCGGGCAAAGCGGCTGCTGCCGCGTCGATCGCGCGCCGAGCCTCCGCCGCCCCCATCAGCGGGATGACGCCGAGGCGCTCGCCGGTGGCGGGATTGGTGACCGGGCTCGTTGCGGCGTCATCCGCGCCGAGCCACCGGCCATCGACGAACGCAAGCTCGCGGAACAACCCCGAATCGTTGAGTTTCATGCTGCCAGAGCTTTTTGCGGTTCAGCCGACGTGCTTGTGGAAAAACTCGATGCTGCGCTCGAGGGCGAGCGCCGCCGACTGCGGTTCGAAGCTCGCTCGATCGGTGCAATTGAAACCGTGGTCGGCCGGATATATGTAGTAGACGCCTTCCGGGAAGGCCGCTTTGATCTGGTCCACGGCGCTCAGCGGGATGTGCGAGTCTTTCTCACCGAAATGAAACAGCACGGGTATCTGCGGCTTTTCCGATAGATGTTGACTGATCCCGCCGCCGTAGTACGCCACCGCCGCAGCGACTTTCAAGCGCGCCGCGGCAATGAAAGTGAGCAGGCCGCCCCAGCAAAAGCCGACGATCCCGGTTTTACCGGCGACCGCGACGCGCTCCACCGCCGCCGCGATGTCGAGCAACGCATTGTCGATGCTCGAGGCTTGCATGTAGCCAATGGCCTTCGGGAAGTCCGTGTAGGCGACGTCGATGTTGCGCTCCAAGCGGTCGAACAACGCCGGCGCGATGGCCAGGTAGCCCGCTGCGGCGTATTGATCGGCGACAGCCTTGATATGGCTGGTGACTCCGAAGATCTCCTGAATGACGACGATACCGCCACGCGGCGTCGATTCGGGTTCGGCCAGATAGGCAGAGAACTGATGACCATCAGCGGCGCGGAGTTCTAGAAATTTTCCCATGGCAGTTTGCGTTCCTTCATCGTACGGGTCGGATTGAACAGATGGGCCGAGAGGATATCGCGTTCGAGGTCAGCGTTCCAAGATGGCCGACACCCCCATACCGCCGGCGGTGCAGATACCGATGAGCCCCCGCTTCGCCCGCGACTCGTGCAATGTCTTGGCGAGCGTCGCCACCATGCGGGTGCCGGTGGCAGCGAACGGATGGCCCAGTGCGATGCTACCCCCCTTGACGTTGAGTTTCGTGCGATCGACCGCGCCGAGGGCGTCGGCACGCGCCAGGCGGTCGCGGCAGAATGCCGGATCCGCCCAGGCTTTCAGCGTACAAAGAACCTGTCCCGCGAAAGCTTCGTGGATCTCCAGGAAATCGAAATCCTCCAGCGAAAGCTGCGCATCGTCGAGCATCCGCGGGATGGTATGGGCGGGTCCCATCAACAGCCCTTCACGACGGCCGACGAAATCCACCGCGCCCAGCTTGCCATACTTGAGAAAAGCCAGCACCGGCAGGTCGTGCTCACGTGCCCACTGTTCCGAACACAGCAACACCGCCGATGCGCCGTCGGTCATCGGCGTCGAATTACCGGCGGTCAAGGTTCCGCCGCCGGTGCGATCGAAGGCAGGAACGAGAGCGGCCAGACTTTCCAGGCTCGAATCCATACGCACATTGTCGTCGCGTGTCAGGCCCAGATGATCCCGGACGAGATCGCGGTAAAACCCGGATGCGTACGCCGCGGCGGCCTTCTGCTGGCTCTGCAACGCGAACTCATCCTGCTCCGCACGAGTGATACCCCATTCCTTGACCATGAGCTCGGCGCTTTCTCCCATCGATAGTCCGGTGCGGGGTTCGGCAATGCCGGGCAGCACCGGATGCAGGTGCGTCGGCCGCAGTTCCAGCCACGGCTTGAGGCGTTGCAACCGGTTCTTGCCGCGCAGACTGGACAGTAACAGCCGCTGAAAGCCCCTCGTGAAGGACACCGGCGGGTCGCTCAGCGTATCCACCCCCGCGGCGATGGCTGAATCGATCTGGCCAAGCGCGATCTTGTTGGCAAGGAGCAGCACCGCCTCAAGGCTGGTCGCGCAGGCGAGTTGCACATCCCTTGCGGGGGTGAGCGGCGACAAACCGCTGCCGAGCACCGCTTCACGGGTCAAATTCCATTGACTCGGGTGTTTGATGACCGCGCCCGCGGCGGCTTCATCCACGCGCCGACCCTCGAGACCGAATTGCAGGGCGATGCCCCGGAGCGTCGCCGTGAGCAGGTCCTGGTTGTCCGCATGGGCATAGGCGCCATGGCTGCGCGCGAACGGGATACGAACGCCGCCGACAATGGCGACGGGTCGCACGGATTTTCCGACCAGCATGAGTCTTCCCTCGGGCAGCGGTGGGGTTCCGCCTGAAAGCAGCAAATTATGAACCCACCCGCCTGCTTATAATCAGCCGATGCCGAGTATTTCGACCTCGAGAGCGCTTCTCCTCACGCTGGCGCTGACCGCCTGCCATGGTTCGTCCGCGCCGGCGCCGCAGGCGTCCGCCATGACACAGGTAGCTCCGACCAATCTTCTCCGCCAGGTGGTGGAGCGCTATTGGGACGAAAATGCGGCGCTCAATCCCTGGTACGCGTGGTATGGCACCGGCGTCTATTTTGCGGCGGTGCCGGCCGGCGCCATCGATCCGCAAGTGTTGGCCGACTCATTGGCGTTGGAACGGCGAGCGTTGGCCGATCTGTCGGCGATACCGGTGGCGGCTCTCGACCCCGAGGCGGCGCTCACCTATGAAATGTTCCAGCGTCAGCGCCGTGCCGCGATCGAGGGATTGACCTTTCCCTTCGAACTGTTGCCGGTCAATCCCTACGAGGGCGTCCCCTGGCAATTCGCATCCGCCGCCGGAGCCGCCGAGCGTCTGGCATTGACGAACCCGAAAAACTTCGCGGAATGGCGCACCCGGGTCAGAAATTTCTCATCGTGGTCGGCAGAGGCCATCGCCGGCATGCGCGATGGCCTGCGCCGTGGTTACACGCTGCCACGCCCCTTGGTGGAGGAGTTGTTGCCGCAGCTGGCGGCTCTGGGGCGCGATGGCGATGCCAATGCGTTCTTTCAACCACTGCGCTCAGACCCGGCGGCAGAGCCGCTCAAGTCATTGATTCGAGAGCAAGTATTGCCCGCCTATCGCGCATTGCATGATTTCCTGCAGAACGAATATCTGGCGCGCGCGCGCTCGACCGTCGCGCTATCGGCCCTGCCCTTGGGAGATGCGTGGTACGCCTATCTCGTCAGGCGCAGCACCGGCGGGACCCGCACTGCGGCAGAGCTCCATGCCGCTGGGCTCGAGGAGGTGGATCGGCTGCAACGCCGCCTGCAGGCGCTGGTCACCGAGAGTGGATTCGCGGATTCAG